>Ga0067045_1028072_pt1 | contig 44212 bp, 36 predicted proteins | sample TerdegcTABiofilm_FD_59184 | JGI IMG/M metagenome (GOLD analysis project Ga0067045, IMG submission 59184) | Combined Assembly of (Gp0054472, Gp0054536) Wastewater bioreactor microbial communities from Singapore -Terephthalate degrading...
TGCGGTGTTCAATGCCCCTGACAGAAAGACAGCGGAACTGCTGCTCTCCCGGGCAGTACAAAAATACGCTCATGCTGCCCCACGCCTATCAGCCTGGATGGAGGAGAATATCCCGGAGAGCTTGACGGTACTGGACTTCCCCATCCAGTATCGCCGTTTCCTGCGCACAACCAACATGCTGGAAAGGGTCAATCGGGAGGTTAGACGCAGAACACGCGTGGTAGGCATCTTCCCTAACGAAGCCTCCTGCCTGAGGTTGATCAGTGCTTTGTTGATGGAATACAGTGAAGATTGGGAAGTGGGTAGAAAATTGCTGAGGTTGAAGGAAAAATTGGAAACCTAATCAAAACAATAGATATACTTGACTCAATTTACATAAATAAGGTTGCATAATCTTCTCAAAAACCGATATACATTATCTATATGTGATGGTTAGCTTTTACTGATTTATCTTTTCAGATGTAGTTAATAGGGATAATTTTCATACTCCTAAATTTTTGTAAGACTAATTACTGGTTAAGACCACTTGACAACCTGATAATTAATTAGTATCATAATAAATGATAAATTTGGCGATCCAGTGCATATTACTATGTAGGAGTTTTATCACTTTCCTTATATGTAGAAAGAAACATACCATACCTTAATCTTTATATTGATATTTTTATTATGAAATTTAACAATAATAAATATTTACTAAGGAGGATTGTGTGAATAAAGAACAACACCGACAGCATCATATAGATATGGTGGAAGGGGATACAGCTCCAACGGTGCTAATTACAGGTGATCCTGGGCGAGTGAAGGTTTTTGCAGATCTTATGGATGAATCTTGGAAAGTTGCACAAAAACGTGAATATCTCACATATACAGGTAAAAAAGATGGTGTGTTAATTAGTTGTACTAGCACGGGAATTGGACCTTCATCAACAGCCATTGGGGTTGAGGAATTAATTCGTATCGGTACCAAAAATATTATTCGTATTGGCACTTGTGGTGCTATTCAATCTTTCTTGAAACCAGGTGAAATGATAATAGCCACAGGTGCAATTAGAGGTGATCGAGCTAGTGAAGAATTCATCTCTATTGATTATCCTGCCATAGCGGATTATAGAATTGTTCGTGCATTAATTGATGCTTGTGATCGGTTAAAAGTTCCTTATCATAAAGGTTTAATCAGAACCCATGATGCCTTTTATATGGAATCTCCTTGGGCAATAGGGGATTATAAAGCAAGATTACAGAAATGGATTGATTTGGATGTTTTAGCTATTGATAATGAATCTTCAACGATATTTGTTATTGCTGGGATGCAGGGTGTACGGTCAGGAACGGTGTTATTAAGTGGATACCCAATTTTTGAAGAGCATAATGGTGACTTAAATCAAGAAGAAAATATTAAAAAATTGGTTCTTGTTGGGATTGAAGCAGCTAAAATCTTGCATGAAAAAGGTCTTAATTGAGGTGATTGGTACAGGAAATTAATAATTATGGAAAAACAACATCACATTCATTTAGTACCAGGGGATGTAGGCGAGACAGTATTTCTTCCAGGCGATGTTAGTCGGGCGAAAGTGATTGCAGACCATTTTGATTCAGCTGAATTCGTAGCACAAAACCGACAATATATTACATATACAGGTATGTATAAAAATGTCAAGGTAAGTGTTACCTCGACTGGTATTGGAGGTGCTGCTGCTGCAATTGCTATTGAAGAATTAATTAAAGTGGGAGCCAAAAATTTTATTCGTATTGGGACAGGTGGTGCTATGCAGACATGGTTACCTCGTCCATGTCTTTTAGTTATCACCGGTGCGGTACGTGGAGATGGTACAACACGTGAATATTTTCCACCAGAATATCCTGCAATAGCTGATCTAGATATAGTTGAAGCAATGCTTAAATCTGCAGAAGAATTGAATATTAGAGTGCATACTGGCTTGGAATGTTCTCATGATGCATTTTATGCTGGTTCAACACTTTCAAAATTGGATATTTTAACAATTGAAAAACCTTGGATTGATGCGGGAGTTCTAATTGCATCTCAAGAAGCTTCTACTGTATTGGCATTATCTATGGCAAGAAGATGTAGAGGTGGAGTTATCCTTGCTTCGGCAGGATGCCATCAACATCCCGATCTGTCTGCTTCAGATGAGGAAATGGTTATAGCAATTTCAAATGCAACCAAAATTGCATTAGAAACTGCTGTTAAGCTGAATAATTTGGATCATAAAAATTGATAAACATAATTGAAATAAAAAAATAATGAAAACACTTATTCAAAATGGAATTAGCTTTTCAATTTATGATTATAAGATCCACCCTATTAACCTTTTAATAGAAGACGAGATAATCAGTAAAGTTAGTGAAGAACTAATAAAAAGTTCCCCTGAGACCCATATATACGATGTTAGTGGAAAGTTGGTTCTCCCAGGTTTTATTGACGGGCATACTCATTTAGCTCAATCATTTGGTCATTGTAGGAGAAATTAGGAGATGCCGGTCTTGTATGTAGAAGGTATGGGGTCTCTAGGCCCACACTTCGTAAGTGGGATAGACGCTATCAACAATCTGGATTGGAAGGTTTAGCCGATCGCAACCGAAGACCCAAATCATCCCCTAATAAAAAGATTGAGGAGGAGGGTGAGGGTGCCTCCCCACCTATTCCCCACGAGGCGGGCTCGACTATCTATGTGCGCCCGGATGGGGGAAGCGCCAGCCAGTGCAGCGGCCTGGTGGATGCGCCCTACAACGGCTCCGGTCAGGACTGCGCCTGGAACCATCCCTTCCAAGCCCTGCCGCCCGATGGGCAAGCGCGCATCCTGGGCGGTGATACACTCATTATCAAGCAGGGGTCTTATATGATTGGCTATGGTGCGCCGGGCGCGGAGAACTGCGAGTATGAAGGTTCCTATGAGTGCGGTTTGGGACCAGTCCCCTCTGGTGCGGATGCAGACCATCCCACCCGCATATTGGGGGAGGGCTGGGATAGCGGCTGCAGTGCGCCGCCCGAGCTGTGGGGCAGCGGCAGACCGTTCTACATGGTAGACCTCAGCGATTCAAGCAATGTGGAACTGGCCTGCCTGGAGATCACCGACCACTCCTCCTGCATCGAGGACCACCTTTTCACTGTTGGCGGCTCACCCTTCACCTGCCAGCGCGATTCACCGCCCTACGGTGATTGGGCAGCCATCGGCATCTACGCCGAGGACTCGGCCAATGTGCTATTGAAGGATTTGAACATCCACGGATTGGCAAACACAGGCATCCAGGCCGGGCGCCTGACCGATTGGATGGTGGAAAATGTGCGCCTGGTGGGCAACGGGCTGGCCGGCTGGAACTTTGACCTAGTGGGTGACGGCAGCCAATCAGAAAACCACGGTACACTGACCTTCCGCCACTGGCTGGTGGAGTGGAACGGCTGCGGGGAGACCTATCCCGAGCAGGAGCATGTTGCCTGCTGGGGCCAGGAGGCGGGTGGCTATGGCGACGGTGCTGGTTTTGGCGGCACCACCGGCGGGCATTACATCATCGAAGACTCCGCCTTTCTGCATAATACCTCCGACGGATTGGATATGCTGTACGTGCGCCTGCCCGGCTCGCTCATCGAGATCCGGAGAACTATCTCGGCTTACAATGACGGCAACCAGATCAAAACCTCGGGGGATGTGCAGATTGAGAATAGCCTGATCATCAGCCACTGCGGGTACTTCCACGGTATGAAATATTGGAACAATGATGACGACTGCCGTGCTGGTGGTGATGCGCTGGTCATCTTCCTCAACCCGGGCGGTCAAGCCAGCGTGGTAAATTCCACCATCACCGGCAACGGCAACTGCCTGCTCATTACCGGCTGCACCCTTGACCAGACCTGCAAAGGAAGCGAGAAACTGCTGGTGAGCAATGTGCTCTTCCAGGGTCAGAAGGTATTCTGGTCGCCGGGAGATGACACCTGTTTCGCCTGGTATGATGATGAATCCTCGCCGCCCATGCCGGCCAATCCCATTGAGGTGCGGTATGCGCTGATTAATGGCGTGCGCTTTGGCAATGTGCAACCCTGCGGCAGCCAGAACAACCTGTGTGATATACCTGCCGGGTTGGTGGATAGCCGGATTGGTTCCTTTGATGGACACCTGACCGCAAACTGCCCGGCGGTCAATGCCGGCACAACGAACGGCGCGCCCCGGGATGACCTGGAGGGGAAGCCAAGGGATGCCAATCCCGACATCGGCGCATACGAGAGGTAGTTGGCGCTGCTGATATTGAAGTTACAATTATTGAAAATCCACCTGAAAAGGTGGTTTTTTTATGGATGAGATGTGAGCGCGGGGTTTTTTGCTGGGAATGATGAGCGTGGTAATGTTTCAGATAATATGTTAATATCTTTCCTGCTGGAAACATGTGATACTGAATAAATGAATTTATCTGAAGGTGGCCGATACACCAGTCCTACTGGCTGGTCTGCCATTTCACTCGATTCAGGTTATTGATGGATTAGCAACCCAATCAAAGGAGAGAATTGAATGAGCGAGATTCAACAGAAGGTACTGTCACGCGAACAGGGTGAAAAATTGCTTGGGACATTGAAAACCCGATTTGAGAAAAACATGGAACGGCATGGGGGCATTGCATAGGCAGAGGTGCAAGCGAGATTGGAAGACAAACCCGAAAAACTGTGGTCGCTGCATGAAATGGAAAGGACCGGCGGCGAGCCGGATGTGGTAGGTCGGGATGAAGGGACGGGCGAAACCATTTTTTACGATTGCTCAGCGGAAAGCCCTGCAGGGCGCAGAAACGTCTGTTATGACCATGAGGCGCTAGAGGCGCGGAAAGCCAATCGACCGGGAGACAGCGCCATGCATATGGCTGAGGTGATGGGCATCGAACTTCTCACAGAGGAACAATATCGCGAGTTGCAAAAACTGGGAGAATTCGACATGAAAACGTCAAGCTGGCTGAAAACACCCGCAGAGATACGTAAGCTTGGCGGTGCGATATTTGGTAACCGCCGCTATGACCATGTTTTCATCTATCACAACGGTGCAGAATCCTACTACAGCGTGAGGGGTTTCCGCGGCTCACTGAAAGTTTGAGTTTTACATTAGGTGTAAGGTGTAGAACCCATTCTCATGCGGCTACAGTATAGCGAATTGCCACAACGAATGGGTTATTTACACTAGCGGGGAATGGCAGATGATTGATATTGTTTGGCTAATTATCCCCCGGGGAACATCCCGCATTCCCCGATGATGTTCAAAAGACTCAACTTCACCCAACCCTGATGGGAGGGTCGATCCAGCCCCACGATGAGCGCCCATTGACCTGAAGGGTCGATCTGCTGGATTTCCAGTTTTTCGCCTTTCGCCAGGCAGCAACCGATGATGCCGCCGGAAGGTCCGTTGCGGATGTTGACGCTATCCATGCTGCTTTCCGCCTGGCATTTTTCAGGCTGAATTGTGGCAAGCGGCTGTGGGGTAAGGGTGGGTGTTTCGGTTGCAGGGGCTGGGTTAAGGGTGGAGCGATACTCAACGGTGGCAGCCACAGCAGTGAGCGCGGCGTAGAAATCTGAGGGGGAGGTCTTAACACAACCCATGAGAGTGCTGACGAGTAAAAAAAGCAAACTACAGCAGAAAATTGGTATTAAAAAATAGGGCTTTCTCATTTAATCTTCCAAGTCTCGGTGCGACATACCTCTTATCCATAATACTATATCACATGAAAAACCACCCTATTGGACGGTTATTCAGGTAGCGGGATTGGGATTAGAACATGGGACATACGGATGGTGAGGTGGAATTTTATTCGAAAAGTATGTTTATACATGAATATTATCACCTCATCAAAAAATAAGAAGATATCGTTATTGAGTGGTTTTATCCCAATTATCTATGCTTGAATCCGTTTGCAAAAGATGGTCAATCAAAACTTTTGCCAGATCAGCCACCAGTTTGGAAGAGTGATGTCTGGCGGTATTGAGGATTTTATCTCTGGCTGGGTGGCTGAATTTCGCAGTGGCAAGCAATATAGCCCTTAGAAAGAAGTAGTTGGTTTCATCACTGCTAATGATTTTTTGGAATTCAAGCAATGCTTTTTTGCTTTTTAAATTGCCTAAAATTTGAGCGGCCATGATGCGGCGTTCCGGTAAGGAATGATGCAGTGCGGCTAGCAATTTATCTTCAAAAGAAGATTGATTAAATTCTTCAATTTTATAGCCGCAATGAGGACAAGTTATCTCAGATTTCTCAATGCTTTCCCAACAATTTGGACAGTAGTAGGTCAACTTTGACATGACCGTGACTTATTTAAGATGACAGGTATCATTCATGTAGACCAGTTTAAACCCACGCTCGCTTTTCTCAATCAGGTTGATCGCGCAGGGTTCCTGGGACAGATTCCAGAAATGATCATTGCCCAAATCCAATATGCCTAGAATAAGCAATCGATTCACTACAGTGTGACTGACCAGCACGATTTCATCATTCCTATGCATTCGGCAAAATTTTGAAAGTGCAGACATGCTGCGCTTACGGACCTGTTTGAGGGATTCACCACCTGGAATTTGGACAGTTTCGGGATATTCGTACCAACGCGTGAGGAGTTCAGGCCACTGCTGTTTGACCTCTTCCGGTGTTAATCCCTGCCACTGGCCATAATCAATATCCATCAAGCCATCTGAGGTTTGGATGGGTACGCCACAGAATTTGGCAATTTTCTCGGCGGTCTGTACTGCCCGCTTTAATGGGCTGGAATACAGGGCGACTGGCTTCCACATCTTTTGGATGTGTGCGGCGGTCTTTTCTGCCTGTTCAATTCCAGTGTCATTCAAGGATAAATCATATCGTCCGCGAAAGCGTTCAATGCGGTTCCACTCTGTTTGGCCGTGACGCACCAATATGATTAATGTGGACATGATGATTAAAAAAGTAGGTTGAGATATTCCCTCTCAACCTACTGTTAGAAGCCAAAAAAATTAACGAACAAAAGCCTTTCTTCCTGCATAGACTGCCTTATTACCCAGTTCTTCCTCAATGCGCATGAGCTGATTGTATTTTTCCACCCGCTCACCGCGGCAGGGGGCACCGGTTTTGAGATGACCGGTTCGCATGGCAACGGTGAAATCTGCGATGAAGGAATCCACTGTTTCTCCTGAGCGGTGGGAAACCATGGCACCCCAATTGGCTGAGCGCGCCAATTCAATGGTCTCGATGGTCTCAGTCAGCGAGCCGATTTGATTGAGTTTAATCAAGACCGCATTGGCCACATTTTCTTGGATACCCCTCTTCACGCGCTCCACGTTGGTAACGAACAGGTCATCGCCCACCAATTCGATTTTATCGCCCAATTGCTGATTGAGAACTTTCCAGCCATCCCAATCATCCTCCGCCAAACCATCTTCCAACACCATGATGGGGTATTTTCTTACCCAATCGGCGTAGATGTCTACCATTTCCTGTGAGGTAACCTTTTTGCCCTCAGTTCTCAGGTTATAGAATCCATCCTCATAAAAGCCACTGGATGCCGGGTCAAGGGCGATGCCTATCTGTTCTCCCGGTTGATAACCAATTTTCTCGATGGCCTGCAGGATGAGGTCCAGTGCTTCTGAATTACTTTTTAGGGTGGGGGCGAACCCACCTTCATCACCAACCCCGGTGCTGTAGCCACTGGATTTCAACACACTCTTTAGAGAATGGTACACTTCGCTTCCCCAGCGCAGGGCTTCGTGGAAGTTGGGTGCGCCAACTGGTGCGATCATGAACTCCTGCAAATCCGTCCCCTGCCAGTTTGCATGAACTCCTCCATTGAGGATGTTGAACATGGGTACGGGAAGAAGAACGGCATCGTCACCGCCCAGATAGCGGTATAACGGCAAGCCCATGGCTGATGCAGCTGCCCGTGCCGTAGCCAGGCTGACTCCCAAGATGGCATTGGCGCCAAGCACGCTTTTGTTCGGGGTATTATCCAGGGTCAGCATAGCCTGGTCAATGGCTTTTTGATTTGTGGCATCCATGCCGATGATTTGTGCAGCAATTTTAGTGTTGACGTTTTCCACTGCTTTGGTCACCCCCTTTCCGTCGTAACGCTTTTTGTCGCCATCCCGCAGTTCTAGGGCTTCGTGAATGCCTGTGGATGCTCCAGAAGGAACCGCAGCGCGGCTCATAAGTCCGTTCTCTAAGGTAACCTCTACTTCGACTGTGGGATTTCCTCTTGAATCCAGTATTTCTCTGGCATGTACAGATTTAATGATTGCTGAAGACATAAGACACCTCTTTTTGTTAGTATTATAAGCAAGATTATTTATTTTCTAATCTTGACTTTATTTTTCTAAAAAAATTGTTTGGTTTTTCCGTGCTTGCAGGGTTCAAGATGGTCGATTCTTTGTGGTCAACGGCTTGAATTTTACTTAGTTCCTCCTGAAGTCCATGCAATTCTTTTTGCAGGATATGAATCTGCTGGTCTTTTTCCTTCAGAAGGGCTTTCAGGCTTGTGTTTTCGGCAAATACGGCGCCTGTAGATAATTCCCAGCGGCTGTTTGCCTGCTGCAGCTCGAACATGCGGAAGCGCGTGGAGGCGAGCAACGATTCCATAATGACCAGGCGATTAATCATCTCTTTTTTGGTCCTGGGCATGCCCACACGAACAAGGTCTTCTTCTTTTGGAGGGCTTGCCTGGATGTAGCCCATGCCGGCACCCAGGATGATGCGGTAACCTTCCTCCAGCGTCCACTGATTCTCATGGATGAGTTGTTCTAACTCCTTGCGCGTTTCTGAGGTGACCTTGATTTTTATAGTTGTTGACCTGGCGTTATGTAATTCTTTATTTTTCATTTTGCTGATTCTTTACACTTGATTGATTATTTTGCATTTCAGATTCATCGATGGATTTATAGATTTGCATGCATATCTGTGAGAGCGAGTCGATGTCTTGATCGATTTCCGTTGATGTGGTTGAATCCATCTCACCATAACCCTTCAGCCGCTTTGATTTGGTATCACATAAATCTGCCCAGCTGATGCTGATCTGACCCATAATCTCCTTGGCAATGGATTCCTCACGATGTTCCAGTTGATATTTCAACATGAATTTCTTAATAAGGGTAAGTGCCTGCTCGGTATAGTAAAGTATTTTATCTATCAATTCTGGTTTCAGTTGCAGGGTGCGGGTATACAATACCCCTTGTTCTTCGCCCTGTTTTAACCATCGATTGATATTATGTAATACCTCCTCCAGACCATACAAGGAAGCTCTTAGTGAATTTTTCTGATAGTTATTCAATTTTTCCATATTGATAAAAAAAACCTCTGCTTTCAAATCTAAAACAAGCAGAGGTCATCAACCTTAATGGTGGTTCGGTTCAACACCTGGCGAACCTCATCGCATGGATTATTCTACTGTAAATGAAGTATGTGTCAAGCCAATAATTTAACATACTAAAAAGAATTATGCTAAAGAAACTAAAAAACCATATGCCTTACATTGATTGGATGCAAAAAAAACAAAATGAAGATCACAATATCGTCCAGTTAAATTGACTTTGTAAGTTTTGATTTTTTTCACTACTCTAATTTCCGCATTTATAATAGGCATTGTTTTTGAAGAAAATTAAATGTGTAACGATTGAAAAGCCATTTGTACATTAGGAACGTTTAATGTTCCTTGTTTAGATTAGATTTATACAGGAGAAATTCGTGCAAATTTTATTAGGAAAACATTGGCATCATCTGCCTATTGAACAAGTATTGGAGTTTATCGGGGTTCAACCTAAACGCGGACTGGATTTGTTTGATATTCAACATCGACGAGAGCGGTTCGGTGAAAACCGGCTTGAAGAAAAGAAAAAAGAAAGCTCATTTATCCGATTCATTAACCAATTTAAGAATCCCTTAATGCTTCTTTTAATTGCCAGCAGCATCATCACTGCATTGGTCAAGGACTTATTAGATGCCTCTATCATATTTGGAGCTGTATTGATTAATGCGGTGCTCAGCTATATACAAGAATCTCGTGCTGAAAAAGCGATAGAGACACTTGCAAGATCACTGAATTCTGAAACCACTGTGTTACGTGCAGGGGAGACGCAACGAATTTCCGCGGTTGATTTGGTGCCCGGCGATATCGTAATGCTTTCTGCAGGTGATCGGGTGCCGGCTGATATGCGCATTATAGAATCAAAAGGGCTGCAGATTAGTGAAGCCGCGTTAACAGGAGAGTCAGTTCCAGTAGAAAAAAATCATGAGCTTTTGTTTTCGGAAGATACTCTACTGGCAGACCGGCTCAACATGGCTTATGCCACCACACTGGTTTCAAACGGCACAGGTAAAGCAGTGGTCACCGCTACGGGGAAATATACCGAAATCGGTCATATATCCGAGATGATTTCGGGAGCTGAAAAGTTACAAACACCCCTGACGCAAAAAATTGCAGGCTTTAGCAAGCAGGTGATGATAGGAATTTTGGCATTGGCTGCTGGCGTAATTGCTATTAGTCTTTATCGAGGAGATAATTTTGCTGAGACTTTAGTATCAGCCATTGCTCTCTCTGTTGCAATGATTCCTGAAGGTCTTCCAACTGCTCTGACAGTTACCCTGGCGATTGGAGTGCAACGTATGGCGAAACGGTGTGCTATCATCCGCCGATTGCCAGCAGTGGAAGCGCTGGGGAGCACAACAGTGATTTGCACAGACAAGACGGGAACGCTAACCCAAAACCAGATGACGGTTTCAGATGTTATCGCGGCTGGAAGGAATTACCAGATAACCGGTAGTGGATTCCTTAACGAAGGGGAAGTACTTTTAGATGGCAAACCTATAGAAAAAGAACCCGGTTCTGCGGTTGACCAAGTGATAGTGAGTGGTGTGCTATGCAATGATTCTTCCTTGACTATTAAAGATGGGGAAATTGAATTCACAGGTGACCCGACAGAGGTCGCTTTGCTAGTATCTGCCCGAAAGTATGGTTTATCAGCAGAAAGGTTGAAACAGGATTTTCCACGGATAGATTTTTTTCCTTTTGATTCTAAACACCAATACATGGCAACCCTGCATGCCACCAATGAGGGTAGAAAGATTGTGTACTTGAAGGGAGCATTAGAGGTGCTTTTAGTTAAAAGCGACTCACAGTTAGGGGAAGATGGCAGGCTGACACCGTTGAATAACCAAGCTGAACTACAAACCACCGTTGATAGATTGGCTTCACAGGGTAAACGCATACTGGCATTTGCACTTAAAGAGCTTCCAGCAGAAACCACCGTGCTGGATGAATCTATGCTTCAAAGTGGGTTGGTTTTTCTGGGGTTACAGGCAATGATTGACCCTCCTCGGGCTGAAGCTGCTGTGGCAATTGCGGCCTGCCAGGAAGCAGGGATTTCAGTGAAAATGATTACAGGTGATCACCCTCTTACCGCCACTGCGATCGCCCGACAGATTGGGATAGATCAAGATAGCGGAGGGGAAGATTCTACACCCCATACCATTACGGGAAGTGATTTAAATAGTTTGAAAGACACAGAATTGATTGAACAGGTTGATCACATCAGTGTTTTTTCCCGCGTCTCACCTGACCAAAAGCTTCGTCTGGTGGAAGCATTGCAAGCCCGCGGTCATATTGTTTCCATGACCGGGGATGGGGTCAATGATGGTCCCGCTCTTAAGCAGGCGAATATCGGCATTGCCATGGGGACCAGCGGTACCGATGTGGCAAAAGAAGCCGCTGATATGGTATTGATTGACGATAATTTTGCCACCATCGAGGCTGCTGTTGAGCAGGGACGCAGTATTTTCGATAACATCATCAAAATCATTTCCTGGACATTACCAACCAACATTGGGGAAGGATTAATCATCTTGGTGGCTATGTTGTTGGGAGAGGTGCTACCGATCATTCCGATCCAGATATTATGGATTAATATGGTGACGGTCGGGCTGCTAGGCATTGTCCTGGCAATGGAAGAAAAAGAGCCGGGGATTATGCAGCGCCCACCGCGGAAACCAACTGCGCCAATTATCCAGCCATGGATGACTCCGCGAATTTTCTTTGTTGGGTTTGCCATGCTAATCGCCGGATTTTTATTATATGAATGGGAACTTAGGTTGGGTGCCAGTTTGGAAATGGCGCGGGCTGCAGCTGTGAATGTGATAATCTTTATGGAAGTATTTTATCTACTTAATTGCCGCTCGCTGGTTTATTCTCCCTTTCGACTTGGTTTGATTAAAAACAAATGGTTAATTGGTGGCATCATTGGTGTGATTTGCTTACAGCTACTCTTCACGAATGCTCCCTGGATGAATGCGATGTTTGGGTCAGCTCCTATCAGCCTGGCTGCCTGGTGGCGGATCATTGCTGTTGGTCTGCTGGTATTTATCGTTGTGGAAATTGAAAAATTATTAAGATTAAGCCATCGGAAAAGGGAAAAAGTAACGCAACAATAATTTGATATTAATTGGATAATTATTGTTAGGATATTTTTTTCACTATTAACGCTTAAATTACAGGTTTCGTTCTAAGTGATTTTCTACTTTCATACTAGAAGAGATCTGTATATATTTGTCTTTTATAATTTTGGTCGGGATGATGAAATTGACCAATTACGAAGCTTGCATCATGTAAATGGTCGATTATCAAAATACTATTGAATTGATATGATTTATCATTTGAAATAGAAAAACTGTTCTTTCAGGTGGTTTTTAGGTAGTGGGGCCAGGATTCGCCTGTACCTTGCAGGGGCAAACCTGGGACCTCTGGGTTGTGTACCCGATGAGCTACTGTTGTTCCACTCTGTAGGGAAAATATTGTTTTCCACATCAGATAAAGTCTCATCAAGGCGCCATATTCACTCATCTAAAAATTTATTAAAAGGATATAGTTCACTCAAAAGAAAATGCTATTGGGTGACTCAAGTCCTACTTAGAAAAAATGACAATATTCGAAATTAGAAAATACCCATATAAGATCCGATAACATTTACATTTGACTTGACACGAATGAAGAATTTTTCGAGTAAAAGTCTTAAGGTGTGACATTTATTATTTATCTTAATGGGATTCGAAAAAATGTCTGACAGATCTCAGCAGGTATTATTCAATTGACGAAAATGAGGAAGAATATTGAAACCTCAGTAAAACAATTATTCTGAAAGTCGTCGATGAAGAAATTATCCAATTTCTGATTCAGTCATTTTGTTCATTTTGAAATAGAATGTCAGTGCGATTATTTCGACTATACAGGTGAAAACCATAATACATCCTATTTGCTTTAGGTCATAAAGCCAGCCCATCAAGGAAGAACCACCAAGAAGCGCAAGACCATACAACGTGTTGAAAACTCCATAACCTGTACCGCGCTTATTCAGGGGTGTAATATCGGCTATAGACGACCTCATAATGGTTTCATGAGTTCCCATGATAATTCCGAAGGCTACCATCCCGATAACGATTAAAGGAGTTGATCTACTTAACGTGGTGAAGGGTAGAAGTATCGTAATTAAAGGAATAGCCATTAAAACTAGGAGCCCAGCAGTCTTTTTACCTGTTTTTTCCTTGATTTGATCGTACGCCTTTCCTACAAGCAAAGCGGCTCCTGAATCCACTACCATTGCGATTGAATAGAGCAAAGTGATATTTCCGTCGCTTACCAGATTGTTTGCCTTTAAGTGATATCCAATTACGCTAAAATTGACTAATCCTAATGTGCAAAAGAAAGTAAATGCTGTATAAATCCAAAAGATTGGTTTAATCTTCTCTATTTGGAAATCTTTTCTTATTACCGGCTGAATTAGATTTTCCTGATTCACCCTGCGATAGACAAAATACAAAAATCCCATGAGCAGTATGAAAGGAATGATTAACACCTTATAACCTAATTGATATTGATTAATCCCTTCATCCCCCGTAATATAGAAAACCAGTGTGAAAATAAGCGGTCCAATAAAGGCTCCGATTTGATCTATAGCTTCTTGAAAACCAAATGCAATCCCAACCCCCACCTTTTTTTCGGAAACTTTGGATACGATTGTATCTTTTGCAGGGCTACGTAAAGCCTTCCCGATTCTCTCCATAAGAATCAGAATAAAAAGGAAGTTCCAATTCAGAGTGAGACCCATCAATGGAACGACGAACAACATACCATAGCCGACAAACATAAAAACCCAATGTTTACCACTCTTGTCAGAAAAAACGCCGGCAATGAGGCGAAGAAAATACCCAAGGAATTCACCTACTCCAAATACCAAGCCAATCTTAGCTGCACCGATTCCGAGCAGGTTCAGGTATTGACTATTTGCGCTACGTGCTGATTCATAAATTACATCGCCAAACATACTAATTAATCCAAATAGGATAATTATTACAACGACAGGTGATACACGTGTCTTCGTTGTTTCAATCACTGATTTTTCACTCCTTTTCACTATTAGTTAATCTTGATTAAAATCAAAGACTTTTTTACTAAAAACATCCAAAAGTTGGAATTTACCTATAGCTTGATTCCAAGGCATGATTATTATAAGGTCTTCGGCTATTATATTTGCGCAATACCGATGTGTTAGTGTTTATGTTATGAAAAATAATAGATTGGACCTAGGTATAGATGTTTAAAAAAAACCGCCCTTTCGGACGGTTTATCAGGTAGCGGGGCCAGGATTCGAACCTGGGACCTCCGGGTTATGAGCCCGACGAGCTTCCGCTGCTCCACCCCGCAGTGAACTCATAGTTTACCACAGCCGATTAGGTCCCGTCAAGCAGAAAGCGGATTATAAATGAATTTCCTCTTTATAATTACACATTATGATGGAGATGAATCCAATCAATTTACTCGAGATGCATTGCAGTGAACCTGAACCAGGTCAGTTCCCAATGACCGATGTGGAGATTGGTTATTACTCGCAATTTATCTCAGGCTGGCGATTAATTGAAAACGAAGGAGAAAAGGGGTTGGGTAAGCGCTTCCCCTTTGCAGATTTTGCACAGGGACATGTCTTCACTGACCGCATCGCTGCGCTGGCGGAAGCAGAAAACCACCACCCGGCTATCTTCCTGGCGTGGGGTAGGGTGATTATCTCATGGCGCACGCACAAGGTGGGAGGGCTACACCTCAATGATTTCATCATGGCAGCCAAGACCGATGAGATTTATCGTGAGATGAGTGATAAAACCAGGTAAATACTAAGAGCGATTTTTATAAGTATGCCTGTGCCCATAGTTCCAGACATAATAACCCCCAGATGCTGCGCCCAAAGGGGCGTTCTTCCTGCAGCAGCTTTTCCACTTTCTGCGTATCATACCAGCCACGCGCTCTCGCACTATTACCAAGCAGTGTGTCATAAATAAATTCATCCACCGGGTGTTGATGAATCCATTCGTTTAACGGCACTGGAAAGCCCATCTTATCATTGCGCCCAGTAATTTCTGGAGGCAGCAGTTTCGCCACAACCTTGCGGAAGATGTGCTTGGAGCGCCCTCCCTCAAACTTGATGCGCGGCGGCATGCTGGCAGCCAGTTCCACGATGCGGTGGTCAAGCAGTGGTACACGCGATTCTAACGATACCATCATACTGGTGCGGTCCTCTACATGCAGCAGAGCCGGCAGCAGAGTGAGCACATCAAAACGTGTCATCTTGTTGATGTAGGATTTCAATCCACCTTCGTTGAAGATATCACAGTAAGCCTCATATGGTTGATAGTCATCTGTTTTTAATAGCGAGTTAGTGTGAATTAACCTGCGAATCTCATCGCCGCGGTCAATCAACCTGAAGTAACGCGCTTCCTGTGGTTCGAAGAGACCTTCTGCCCAGAAATATTTCAGTGTTGGCTGGTAGCCCTGCAACTGGGTCAGGTTGGGGAGGATGGTGTCAAAACTGACCACATAACGTGCATCCTCCTGGGTACCCTCAATCCCGCCACGGATGCATTCTTCCAGGTAGGCGATCAGGTAGCGAGTATAGCCACCAAAGACCTCATCCCCACCCTGACCGCCAAGTACTACCTTGACGTGCTGCTTGGCCAGCTGGGAGACAAACACCTGGGGGAAAATGCCTGGTCCGGCTGCGGGTTCATCCATTGCGTGTAGGATGGCGGGCATACTTTCTACGAATTGCTGAGCGCTGGGGTAAATCTCGTGGTGGATTGTTTTTGCATGACTTGAAACGAGTTTGGCAAAGCGGGTTTCATCATAGGCGGCACCTTCCTTGAATGCACCAGTGAAGGTGTGAATAGGTGACTGCAATAGTTGGGCTGCCAAGCAGGTCACCGTGGAGGAATCCAAGCCACCTGAAAGGTGGGCACCGACCGGCACATCAGCACGCAGCTGCAGGTGAATGCTATCTTCCAGCAAATGGAATAATTGATGTTCAAAATAATGGGCAGTGTGGTCAGTATCAACAGTAAAATCCAGTTTCCAATAGGCGTTGATTTGCAGTTTGCCATCCGGCTTGACCCAGAGGAAATGCCCAGGCAGCAACTTGTGGATACCCTTGAACATCGTCTTTTCCCCTAAGCAGAATTGGAAAGTGAGGAAATCGGCGAATCCCTGCGGATTTACTTCAGCATGGAGCATATTACTTTGCAGGATGGCTTTGATTTCCGAGGCGAATAAAAAAGTATGTTGGTCATGATAGTAATAGAATGGCTTGATGCCCAAACGGTCACGTGCGGCGAATAGACAACGAGTCTCCTTATCCCAGATGACAAAGGCGAACATGCCGTTTAACTGCTGCACACAATTCTCACCTTCTTGCTGGAAAAGGCGCAGGATTACTTCGGTATCGGAGGTGGATTGGAAGGTATGCCCCCTGGATTGCAATTGCTGGCGTAGTTCTACATAGTTGTAAATTTCTCCGTTGTAGACAATCCAGTAGCGCCCATCGTCAATGGTCATGGGTTGATGGCCACTTGGGGTGAGATCAATGATGCTCAACCGCTGATGACCCAAGCCAAGGTTGCCATCTAAGAAATACCCTTTGTCATCCGGCCCACGGTGCTGCAGGCTGTGAGTCATACGTTCCAAAGTAGGCTGGTCGACCTTCTGCTTGGGTTGGTGATGAAGTATTCCGCAAATGCCACACATAAGTTAAAAACCGATCTGGCTGGCAGTGCGCCGCTTTTTGAGGTTGGCGAGTGAATACTGTTCCACAGCTTTTTTGGGGTTCTGGCGATAAGCTGCTGCCAATCCTTTATAAGCATTACGCCAACCACCCAGAGGCCACCAATACAAGAAACCCATAATCAGGTAGCCTAGTGTGGTAATTGAACCCAACATTTTGCTTCCACCTTCCTTCTGGTCATAGCGCAAGACAAAAGGCACTTCTGCAAATTTACAGCCCATTAAGTGTAATTTGACGATGATTTCTAATGTAGAAGTGAAACCCAACCCCCTGAGTTGAACCAGATGGTCGCCGTAAATTTTAATGGCATCTTTGATGACTCTGGCACGATAAGCACGATAACCACAGGAGAAATCGCGGATGCCCGGAATGCCAAAGACGATTTGCATGAACAGATTAGCGGCACGGCTGATGAATGCCCGATAGCTGCTCACTCCAATCTGGCCACCCCCGGGTTGAAAGCGCGATGTGTTTACCACGTCGTAACCTTCCTCCAGTTTTTTAAGCAAGTCCAGTGCGTAACGAGGCTCGTGGGTGTCATCCCCTTCCACGCGAACCACGAAATCTTCATCTTTGCTATGTGCAGCAATATATTCATAACCATCCCGCTCAGTCTCCCCCAGACCACGGTTAATGGGGTGGGTAACGACATCCAGGGGCATCTTGCGTGCATTTTCTTTGAGGATAGCTGCTGTCTTATCCTGACTACCATCATCGACCACGACCACACGGTGGGGATGCCCGGCAAGGTCTCTTTCGATTTTTGAAAGCAGTTTAGGGAGGGCTTTCTCTTCGTTGTAAGCGGGTAAAAATATCCAGATCATCATGAGTGATCAATCCTTAGTGCCGTCGCCAACTTTAATATATATCCAGCCAGCGTTAACTACCTGATTTTTATTAAATAGGTTGCGCCCATCCACCAAAAAGGGTAAAGCCAAAGCGTATTTCAATTTTTCGAGATCAATTTTCTGATAGAAGTCATGGGTAGTCATCAATACTACTGCATGGCAACCGAGTGCCATAACATAGACATCTCCAGCATATTCAGTGATGTACGGGTCGTGAATGCGCACCTCTGCACCGGCTGCCTGCAACAGTTTTACTAATTCTGCTGAGGGTGTGTTGCGGATGTCATCTGAGTTGGCTAGGTAGGAATACCCAAAAATCAGGATGGTGGCTTGCGAGAGAGAAATTCCTTTTTTATCCAATCCTTGCTGGATCAGTGCGCACATGTGAGCAGGCATGCCATCATTAATAGTACGCGCCGCCGGGATGAGGGTCACAAGTGTGTTGGTACCTTTTACTGCACTTACCAACAACCAAGGGTCCTTGGGGATGCAGTGACCGCCTACACCAGCACCGGGTAGATGCATGTGACGCTCAGGAGTTTTATTGACTAATTCACGCACCCGCCACACATCCCCTCCCACCGCCTCGCAGATTTTAGCCACCTCATTGGCAAAGGCGATTTGCACATCGCGATAACTATTCTCGACAGTTTTCACCAGTTCAGCGGTAATCCAGTCTGCAGCATCCAGGTCTGCCTGGACAATGGTGTGATACAGAGAGATCATTACCTGCGACACGTCAGGGGTGAACCCGCCCACCACGCGGTTCATATTTTTTAAGTTACTTAACAACTTACCCGGCATGACGCGTTCTGGGCAGTTGCCCAAGTAAAAGCCATGCTGGTTTTGTTTGCCACTGGCTTCCTCCAGCAGTGGACAGACAATATTGCTCATGGTAAGGGGTGCAATGGTAGATTCCACAATCACCAATGCACCTTCCTTCATTACAGCTCCAAGCTCTTTTAGGGCGCTGCGTAATGCGAAATACTCTGGAAGATGAGATTCATTCACCGGTGTTTCCACATCAATCAGGATGACATCCCGATCATGGAGGGCAGTATAGTCAGTGGTTGCCCGAAATTTCCCTGAGGTAGTGGTGCGTTGAATCAAATCTCCCAGACCGGGTTCCTCCCCCTCAATGGGATTCCTGCCTGCGTTGATTTGGTCCACACGCTCTTTCCTTAATTCAACACCCAGGACATCGAAACCAGCATCGGCAAACATGGCTGCTACCGGCAAACCCACATAACCAAGACCAATGACTGCCAGGCGCGCCGTGCGGTCGATGATTTTTTGATGCAGTTCCTGGAGAGACAAACTCATACCTCAACTACCTGATGGGTCCGCCCAGATTCCATTAATGCCAATGCCAGGCGCAGTGCCTGCAACCCATCCTCCCCGCTTATGGGGACTGGTTTTTCAGATTGGATTGCCTGGATAAATGCCTCCAGTTCAGCGCGCAGTGGCTCAATACGTTGTAGGGCAAAACGAGTCATGCTACCCTCGCTAACACCCTTGATATGTTTGAGCGGTGAGTATAGATCACCATTTGCCTGAGAATTCTCATAAAAATATAAGTCCTGGACAAGGTCATCCACGCGGAATAACCCGCGTTCGCCCAGCACCAGTACCTCACGCACCTTGGTGGGAGTTAACCAATTAATTTCCAATGCTCCAGTGATGCCATGAGGGAAACGCAGCAGGGCAAATAACAGGTCTTCGTGGTCAGTGTGGATGTGCTGCTCAGTTTCGGCAAAGACGCGCTCAGGTTCCAAGCCAGTTAGAAAGCGCATAATATCCACATCATGTGGCGCCAGGTCGACCACCACACCAACGTCACGGATACGCGCAGGGAAGGGACCTGCCCGTCGGCAGAAAATCTGGATAATTCGACCCAGTTCGCCTGCTTGTAATTTATCCTTAAGGGCGCGAATGGCTGGATTGAAGCGGATGATGTGGCCAACCATTAGCTGACGCTTTAACTGTCGGGCGACCTGGATGATACGCTGACCCTCCTCCAGTGTGGCTGCTATGGGTTTCTCGACCAGCACATGGGCACCCGCCTGCAGGGCAATGGTCGCGGCCTGTTCATGCAGGGATGTGGGTAGCGTGATGGAGACAGCCTCGGGTTTTTCCTTTTGGAGAAGTTCGCGGTAATCGCTATAGGGGTGTGTGTTGTATTTACCTGCCACGGATTCTACTCTGGCTTTGTCTGTATCCGCCACACCCACCACCTGGACATCTGCCAATTCTGAATAGACCCGCACATGGTTAACACCCATGGAACCAGTTCCGATAACAGCCACCTTTATCATGATGTTTGTCCCATGAAGGAATTAATGGAGTTCACCACGCTCTGCAGATCTGCAGGTGTAAGTGAGGGATGGATAGGCAGAGAAAGCGCCTCGCTTGCAGCACTTTCGCTATTTGGGAAATGTTGGCTGCTGCCATATTTTTCGATATATATGCTCTGCTGGTGGATAGGCAGAGGATAGTAGATTTCGGTGCCGATTTCCATTTCTTTTAGATATTCGCGCAGTGCGTCGCGCCTACCATGCGGCACACGGATGGTGTACTGGTGATAGACATGACCGTACCCCTGTGGAACGAAGGGCACAGTAACGCCCTTTAGGTGCTGATCGTAATAGGCGGCATTTGCTATTCTTGCCTGATTGAATTTTTCCAATTTAGCAGTTTGTGCTAATCCGATGGCAGCATGCACATCGGTCATGCGAAAGTTGAAACCTAACTCATCGTGATAGTAGCGGCGGCGCATGCCATGATTACGGATGACCCTGCATTTTTCGGCAATTTGTTCATCATTGGTGGTAATCATGCCACCTTCCGCTGAGGTGATGTTCTTGGTGGGATAAAAAGAGAAAGTGCCAGTCCCGAATGACCCGGCTTTTTTCCCTTTATAGGTTGCGCCATGGCTCTGGCAGGCATCCTCGATGATCACTAGGTGATATTTCTCAGCAATAGAGATCAGCGCATCCATATCGCAGCACAGACCGTAGAGGTGAATGGGAAGGATGGCTCTGGTGCGGGGGGTAACCGCTGCTTCCACCTGATTCACATCGATATTAAATGTCCTGGGGTCAATATCCACAAAAACCGGGGTGGCACCCACGTAAAGGATGCTGTTGGCGGAGGCAATGAAGGTGAATGGAGAGGTGATGACCTCATCTCCCGCACCAATGCCATGTGCCAGTAGGGCTATGTGCAAGGCAGTGGTGCCGTTAGAGGTTGCGATGGCGTAACGGGTATTGCAGATTTTCGCAAACGCCTCTTCAAATGCTGCCACTCGTGGCCCCATTGCTAGAATGCCAGATTCCAGCACCTCCAGCACGGCCTGTTTTTCCTCCGCTTCCATGATGGGTCTTGCCATATGAATCATACGATTTTCTCCCAATCCTTGTCGGAAATTTGCACGCTTTGACCACACTGCGGGCATTCAGCAAGGATGTTGTCATCTTTTTTTTCTTTCATAACCAGCTTCTCCCCACATTGGCAGACGAAACCGTGCAATTGGGCAGGGTTGCCAAATACCAGACCGTGCGGAGGGACGTCATGAGTGACTACACTTCCCGAGCCGACCATTGCCCACTGCCCGATGGTGATTCCACAGCGGATAGTTGAGTTTGCACCCAGAGAGGCACCATGGAGTATATGCGTTTCGCTCAGTACCCAATCCTCATCGCCTTTAGGCGAGCCATCAGGATTGATGGCTCGTGGGCGCATGTCATTGGTGAAGCATACATGGGGTCCGATGAATACACCATCTTCCACATTAACCCCGTGGTACACAGATACATAATTTTGAATTTTTACGTTATCACCAATGGGCACATTGGCATCAATATAAACACCCTTGCCTAAAATGCAATTTTTCCCGATGTGAGCACCAGGTCGCACCTGACAGTGATGCCAGATGCGTGTGCCTTCACCAATTTGAGCATTATCGGAAACTTCGGCAGTGGGATGGATGTAGATATCCATTTATTCCTCTTTATCTGTTTGGATGAGATCACGCATAATTTTAGCAATTTTTTCAGCCGCATGCCCATCCCCGTAATAGGCAGGATGGTCGCCGGGTGGCTTAAAATTATGCACTTTTTCAATAATTGTAGCGGAGGATGCCCCAGCCAGGCAATTCCAACCCGACTCAACCGTTTCTACCCATTCCGTCTCATCTCTAAGGGTAATGCAGGGCACAGCCTGAAGGTAGGCTTCCTTTTGTATTCCACCGGAATCTGTGAGAATAAGCTGGGCATTCGCTTGTAGTTGTAACATATCCAAGTAGCCGACTGGTTTAATACCACGCACATTTGTAGGTAGGTCAATTTGAAATTGTGAAAGCATTTTTTGGGTGCGAGGATGTATAGGAAAAATAATGAGCTTGTCGATGTGTTTCATAGCGTCAATTATGTTTTTCAATTTGTCCTTATCGTCCACATTCCCTGAGCGATGCAAGGTAAGCAAGTAATAAGACTTAGGTTTAATCGTCAATTCCTGCAAGATGTTCGATTTTTGCTCAGCCAAGGATTGATAGTGAATAAGCGCATCCGCCATGACATCACCTACCAGGTGGACACCAGTATGAATCCCCTCTTGATGCAGGTTATCGACTGCCTGTTGCGTGGGGCAGAAAAGCAAATTTGCCAGGTGATCGGTTATCAAGCGATTGATTTCCTCAGGCATTTGGCGATTGAAAGAGCGTAGCCCTGCTTCCACATGCCCGAAGACTAAGTTCATCTTAGCAGTCACCAAGGCTCCTGCCAGGGTGGTATTCGTATCGCCATAGACCAGCACAGCAGAAGGATTGAAATTTTCCAGCTCAGATTCGATACCCAGCAGCATTGCTGCAGTTTGTTGTGCGTGGCTACCGCTACCGACTTCAAGGTTAATATTCGGGGAAGGTATGGATAATTCGTCAAAGAATTGCTGTGACATACGCACATCATAATGCTGGCCAGTATGGAGAATCACTTCTTCACCGTAGATACGCCAGGCGCGTGAGACCATAGCCATTTTAATGAATTGCGGACGAGCCCCGACGATATGAATGAGTTTCATAAAGTATTCATTCAATTATAAATGCTGTTATTTTTCTGATAAGCAACTCAGTGCATCGAATAACTCTATTTTTTGATATTTAATTTTATGAAAACACATTACATAATTTTTTACGAGACTGATACAATTTATTTGCATGCAATCATCAATTGTCATTACCCGCACCAAGCTTCTGGTTCCAAAACGCCGTGATGAGCTGGTATCACGCCACCGGCTGTTGGAGATGCTCAACGAATTGCTGGATTATAAGCTCATTATCGTAGCAGCTCCAGCCGGCTATGGTAAAACATCCCTGCTAATCGATTTTGTGCATCAATACCACTGGCCCGTATGCTGGTATGCCCTGGATGCCCTAGATCAAGACCCTCTCCGTTTCATAGCCCATTTCATCACCGCCATTCAATACCGGTTCCCATCTTTTGGTGAGGTTTCCCTGCACACCTTGCAAAACATGTCCCCTGAGGATGTGAATATCGATTTCATGGTCACTACTTTGACAAATGATATATTTGAGCACATTTCAGAACACTTCATTTTTGTGCTGGATGATTATCATCTGCTGAGAGATAACAAGAAGATTGATCAATTTCTCAGTGAATTCCTACAGAAATCAGATGAGAATTGCCATGTGGTGGTCACCTCCCGGACATTGCTTACCTTACCAGATCTGCCCCTGCTGGTTGCTCGTTCTCAGGTTGGTGGCTTAAGTGTGGAAGAGCTGGCTTTTCTCCCTGATGAGATTTGCACTCTTTACCGCCAGAATTATGAACAGGAAATTAGTCTGGAAGAAGGTACCAATCTAGCCAGACAAAGCGAGGGTTGGATTACTGGCTTGTTGCTTACTTCTCAAATTGTCCGCAGTGGGGTACGTGAAAGCACGCAGATAACAAGAGCTTCAGGTGTGGGATTGTATGAATATTTGGCACAACAAGTGCTCGAACAGCAGCCAGAAGAGTTGCAACGTTTTTTGCTGCAATCCTCTCTGTTGGAGGAATTTGATGCACATATGTGCATGGAAGTGATTGGCAAGGCACTGGGTCAAAAGCGGGATTGGAACCTGCTGATGAATACGGCTGTGCATAACAACGTCTTTGTGCTGCCGGTAGGGGAGGAGCGTTTGTATCTGCGCTATCACCACCTGTTCCGGGATTTTTTACAGCAGAGGATGAAGCAAGACTTTCCTGACGATAGTGAAAAAATTTTGCTTGCACTTGCAGATTACTACAGGTTGCGCGAGGATTGGGACAGGGTGTATATCATCTACCACCAATTGGAACGCTGGCAAGATCTTGCACAACTGCTGAACCAGATAGGTTCTGATTTTGTTGCCAAAGGGCAGGTGAATAAATTATCCGATTGGTTAAATTCACTACCTGAGTCAATTCTAAAAGACAATCCCGGTTTACTCTCCCTGCGTGCCAGTGTGGCTGTTAACCAAGGAAATATACAAGAAGGTTTGACCATTTTCAATCAGGTCATCGAAAGATTCAGGGACTATACGAATAAACGTGCGTTGGCTGATACCCTGGTGAGGCGATCTACGGCTAGGCGCATGCTGGGTGATTATGTTGGTGCTGCGCAGGATGCTGAAGATGCTTTGAAATACTGTGCAAGCAATAAGAGTTTAACTCTTGTAAAAGCAGAAGCATTGCGGGCGAAGGGAAGTAATCTATATCAACAGGCAGCGCTGCATGAATCACTGCGCTGGTTACAGCAATCCCTGCGGATTTATGAGGACCATAATCAGCAACAGGATGTAGCCCGAATTCTAGTTGAGATTGGGGCGGTTCACGATGGTCTAGGTGAATTTGCTGCTGCTGAAGATGCATACAAAAAATCACTCAATTATTGGCAAGCGATAGGTGATTCTATATGGCAGGCTAATGTATTAAATAATCTAGGTGTGTTGCAACATTCCATCGGTGATTTTGAGAATAGCTTCAATAATTTGGAAAAAGCCATGCATTACGCTCGCGTTTGCGGCAATTTGCGCATGGAAGGTTATTCGCTGGCTTCCATTGGTGATTTGTATCGTGACCTTGAGGCATACCCTGAAGCGCAAGATGCTTACCAAAAAGCAATTGAGATTGCTCAACAGGTTGAGGACCAATTTTTAATTTTTTATATTAAATTGGCTCAGGGGCGGGTACAAGTCGATCAGGGGCACTTAAGCCAGGCCGACTTGCTGATTAAATCAGCACATAACATGGCGAAAAAGACCGGCTCAGCTTATGAAATAAATAAATGGCGGTTGGAAAGCGGCTTGTTAGATATTATTAATCAGCAATACAGTACAGCGGCAGAACACCTTAGCAGTGCTTTTCATTTTTTTCGGGAGGCAGATCGACAGGAGGAGGCTTCTCGCAGTGTGATTCTGCTAAGCGTTGCCTATTTTATGTGCGGTGACTTGAAAGCCTGTGAAAAAATGCTGCAAGATGCGCTAAAGAGAATGCAACAGTCTCAGGGACGCATATCACTGATCTGCAGTTTTAATGAGGTGAAACCTTTTCTTAATCATATGCAGGCGAAAGAGGAAGTCAAAGAGCTTGCCATCCAATTTGTCCATCAGATAGAGAAATTCCAAAAACATCTCGTGCAGTCGCGAAAACTAATTCGTAAGCTGGCAACAGTTGTTCCTTTTGCTCCACCGCGGATGTATATTCGCGCTTTTGGCAAGATTGAAGTAATTTCACATAACCGAAAACTCTCTACTGCGGATTGGATTACACAAACCGCACGCAATCTTTTTTTTCTGTTCTTAGCACACCCTGAAGGAATGACGAAGGAGGAGGTGGGAGTACATTTCTGGCCGGATGCTTCGCCACAAGAGTTGCAATTGAGATTCAAGAATAACATCTATCGATTACGCCATGCTTTGGGTGCAGAAGCATTGATATTTCGTGATAATTATTACATGTTCAATCGATCATTAGATTTTGAATATGATGTGCATAACTTCTTACAAAATTTGAACAACGCTGATGTCGAAAAAAATGTGGAAAAACAAATGACTTTTTTATCTCAAGCGATCGAAAGTTATACCGGACCGTATTTACCTGGGATCGATGAGGATTGGGCGAGAGATGAGCGGCAAAAGTATTTTAATTTATTTCATCAAGCTTTATTGCGTCTGGCTGAACTGTACCTTAGAAAAAATCAACCAGCACCTGCATTAGAGTTGGGCCTGCGCGCTATTAAGGAAGATGATTGTTCTGAAGAAGCCTATCGACTGGTTATGCGGGCACAGGCAGCCATGGGAAATGTAGCTGAGGTTGCACGCACTTATGAGAAGTGCCAGAAGACTTTGGAAATAGAGCTGGGAACACATACATCCAATCAAACACGTGATCTGTATAAGAAATTAACTTCATAGTGAATGGATATTGAAATTGGCATATTCATTAATATCACTGCTGGGACAAAGTGATAAATGATTTAAAATATGAATAGATGTTTATTATTGTTATTAAATATTCATAATTTCGTCATTAGCACACATCTAAACAAAATATTATTGGAGGCACAAAACAAATATGGCTGGCAATTCGTTAAACCGTGTGGAGATCGTATCGGCATTGATTGAAGAACAATCACTTACCAAAGAGCAATTGCTCACCTACTTACGGCAATTAATAGAGATACGAGCTTTTGAAAATAATGTAAACACCTTATTAGGTAAGGGAATTATTAAAGGCGCTTCGCACCTCTATGCCGGGCAGGAAGCAGTGGCAGTGGGTGCAATTGGTGCTTTGCGACCTGATGACCTGATCACAAGCACTCACCGCGGGCATGGGCATGCACACAGCCATGGTGATAATGTGGCCAGGACTGTTGAAGAGAAGCAGGAGCACTTTAACAAAATGATGGCTGAGGTGTTAGGTCGCTCAGGCGGTTACTGCAAGGGCAAGGGTGGTTCCATGCATATTGCCGATGTGGTTCACGGCAACCTGGGCGCCACTGGCATTGTGGGCGGAAATATCCCGGTAGCTGTTGGTGCTGCCTTGGCGCAGAAATTACAGGGGACGGATAAAGTGGTTATCTGTTTCTTTGGGGATGGCGCCACCAACACCGGTAATTTCCATGAGGCGTTGAATATGGCGAGTTTGTGGAGTCTGCCTTTGGTGTTTGTAGTGGAGAACAACATGTATGCCATGTCTGTGCCCTGGAAAAAAGCCAGCCGTTTGCCAGATATTGCCTCTCGTGCCTGTGCGTATGGTATACCGGGCGAGGTGGTGGATGGTCAGGATGTATTGGCGGTTCGCAGTGTGACCCAGAAAGCAGTTGAACGGGCACGCAAGGGTGAGGGTCCTACTCTGATTGAAGCCAAGACCTACCGCTATTATGGCCATTCGCATTCCGATCCGCGCATGTACCGCACACGTGAAGAAGAAGCAGAATGGCGCGAACGAGACCCTATCCAATGCCTGAAACAGGATTTAATCAGTGTAGGGTTATTAAGCGAAGATGAATTCAATCAAATCGATGAGGCAGTTAAGGAAAAAATTAATATTGCTATGCGTTATGCCGAGAATTCACCGCCGCCTGACCCGAGTGAACTGGAAACAGATGTGTATGCTCCAATGCACATTACCGTGAAGGATCTGGAAGCAGAGAAGATTCTACGGGAGAGGGTACGAAGTAATGGGGAGATGCGCCAGATATCCTATGCGGAAGCAATTCAGGAAGCCCTACGTGAAGAGATGAAACGTGATCCAAAGGTATTTGTTATGGGAGAGGATATTGGTTTATATGGCGGCTCTTATGGGGCAACACGTGGTTTGTTGGCTGAATTTGGTGAATGGCGAGTTATCGATACACCCATCTCTGAAGCCACCATTGGTGGAGCAGCGGTTGGCGCTGCCATGGCAGGCATGCGCCCCGTGGCTGAAATCATGTATGTAGATTTCACACCTCTGGCAATGGACCAGATTGCCAACCAAGGAGCAAAAAACCGCTACATGTTTGGCGGAAAAACGACCGTGCCGATGGTAATCCGCACTGAGGGTGGTGCCGGACGGGCAATCGCGGCTCATCACTCACAGAGCCTGGAAGTATTATGGACGCATTTTCCTGGCATTTATGTAGTCATGCCCTCCACCCCCTATGATGTGAAAGGGCTACTGAAGACAGCAATTCGTGATGATAATCCGATTATGTTCATTGAGCATAAATTGCTTTACAAAGAAAAAGGACCTGTTCCTGAGGAAGAATATACGATACCCCTGGGTGTGGCTGATGTTAAACGACCTGGCAAGGATATTACGTTGGTTACTTATTCACGCATGGTGCACATCGCCTTGGAAGCGGCAAAGAAACTTGAATCAGAAGGGATTGATGTGGAAATCATTGATTTACGCACGCTTAAGCCACTAGACACACAAGCCATAGTAGATTCCGTAAAAAAGACCGGGCACTTCGTTGGTCTCACGGAGGCATATGAGAACAGCAGCTTCATCAATGAGGTTATGGCACAGGTCAATGAATTGGCTTTTGATTATCTGGATGCACCTATGTTTCGCGTGGCTGCAGCCAACGTGCCGGTGCCACGTGCTGAGGTGCTGGAAGATTTGGCAATTCCCAATGTACAGCGAGTAGTGCAAGCATGCAGAAAGGTGCTGAGCTAATGGCTGAGGAACTGTATATACCCAAACTGGGACAAACTGTAGAGCAGGTCACAATTATTAACTGGCTGGTTAAGGATGGGGATCAGGTCAGCCAGGGTCAACCTGTGCTGGAAGTAGAAACAGATAAGGCAGTGTTTACGGTGGATGCCACGGCTGATGGTGTTATTCATCTTGGACCGTATCAAGCAGGTGATATGGTTCCAAACCTGACCGTGGTTGCGATAATCGGTAGTGCAGAAGACCAATTCATTGCTGGCTCACAAGCAGTTACACCAGTCCCATTGACGGAAACCTTCACGCCTGAGCGTGTACCTGCCCCTCAACCAGAGCAACTGCCGCTGGAAACTGAAAAAGCAAGCCGAATATTTATTTCCCCTCGTGCAAGAAAACTTGCTGATGAAAAACAAGTGGATCTTTCAAAGGTCACACCTACTGGTGGGGGTGGTGTGCGAATTGTTGAGAGGGATATCCTGCAGGCAATTGAGAAAAGCGTCAAAGTGAGTCCAGTAGCTGCACGCATGGCTCAGGAAGCTGGTCTGGATTTGGGACAAATGAAGGGGAGTGGTTTGCAAGGAGAAATCACTAAAAGTGATGTAGAAAAAATAATTGAAAGGTTAAGAGTTCCTACCGCTACTGTGGTTGAGGGTGGTGAGGGGGTTTCGCAACGCATTCCCCTCAAGGGAATTCGAGCACTGATTGCTGAGCGGATGAGTGCCAGCGTGCACACAACAGCCCGATTCACGCTTTTCATCGAGGTGGATGCATCCCGCTTGGTGCGAATTCGGGAAGTATTAAAGGAGCGTGTAGAAGCAGAGTGGGGATTTGCACCTTCCTATAATGACCTGATTGCCAAGATTGTGGCTTTCGCCTTGCGCGCTCATCCCTATATGAATGCACGTTTAGCTGGAGATGCCATAGAACTTTTAACTTCAATTCATCTTGGCATGGCAACAGACACAGAGCGCGGATTAATGGTTCCGGTGGTTCGAGATGCTGACCAGAAAACTCTACGCCAATTGGGTTCAGAATTCCGCCAGATGGTGGAAAAAGCCCGCAGCGGGCGCATCCATCCGGATGAGCTGCAAGGCAGTACATTTACCATCACAAACCTGGGAATGTATGACATCATGACCTTTGTGCCGGTAATCAATTTACCAGAAGCAGCAATTCTGGCTGTAGGCAAGATTACACCCAAACCTGTAGCAATAGGGGATGCGATTGCCATTAGACAAATGTTGATGCTGGCTCTGGTAGTTGATCACCGGGTAGTGGATGGAGCCCCGGCTGCAAAATTTTTGCAATGGATTAAGGATACTATCGAGAACCCGGACGAGGAACAATTATTGAGGTAATTTCTTTTTAGTTTGACAAAGCGTCTTTCAGAACTGCGAAATGTAAAGACGCTAGAGAAAAAAGGAGGTTTAGCATAACTAAAAAATAATTCGGAAAATAACCAAGTGCATTTTTACTACACCCAACTATCCCATTTAATGAGGTGATATGTGGACAAATCATCTATCCCAACTACTGGTCAACGTATTGGTTTCACATTTGTGATTTTTATTTTGATCACATTTATGGCTTTTGTGAATAATTTACAAAGTCCCTATCTGTTGTTTGCCAGGAACTTTATTACCCAAGATTTCGATCAATGCCTGTGGGCAATCAATCTCTCCTTAGCCGTTTCAATTTTTGTGAACTTTATTTTCATGTTTTATTACCCAGCCTGGTTCCGACATTTGATGCAGGTGGTGATGAATATCTTTTCGCTGGTTTCGGCATTTGTGTTTTACCGCATCTTTCCACTTGATCTGCCTTCCTCATTATTTGAACAGGCGGTAAAAGGTTTCCTGATCTTTATCATGGCAGTCACCGTGATAGGCACAATTGTTGAGGTAGTGCTTAGCGTACGTAAGTTAGCCAGTATCAAGTAAATAACAATAATAGAACGTCGCTATCGATACTAGAGAGATGATCAGAAAGATAAACGCTTTCTTCTCGTTGTTGCGCCCCAACCGCACGCCCATGCTTGCCATCATCACAGGTGCTGCAGCTTTTGCCGCAGGAGCGGGGATTTCAAAAAGCTTATGGATGGCATTGATAGGTTTTTGCCTGGCAGCAGGCGGTTTTTCTTTGGATTATTTTGCTGATCGCGATCTTGATTTGGAGGGGGTGCGTGCAGCACAGCGCCGCAATCCTCTGGCTGAGGGGAAACTCTCATTGCGTGCGGGGTTAATTTTTTCACTATCTGCTATATTCATTAGTTTTATCTTATTGTTATTGATCTCTCCCTCATCGATTCTACCCTGGTTATTTATTGTGCTGGTGATTATTGGTCTAGCTTTGCATTGGTTTGAGACACCACTGATGCGCGCATTTACTCTCGGCCTGTTACAGGCATTGTATATCCTCATGGGGGCAATCGCAGGAAAATTAAGCCTAGGGTTGATATTATTGTCGCTCATGTTTTTTTTCGCCATGTTCGCAGGGCGCGGTTTGACTGATATCCGTGATTACCCACAGGATGCTCGCACACGCGTCTCAACCATTCCCAAACGATATGGAATTCGAAAGACCACGATTTTTATTTTCGTTGGTTTATTAATCGCACATGCTTTTGGATTGAGTGCCTATTGGACAGGTGAATTTAACTCAATTTATTTATTCCTAATGTTAGCGGCTACTTTGGTTGGTTTAACCTGTTCAGCATATTTTATATTTCGACCCAGCTCTCATCTGGCTCATATTTTTACTATCGTATTTATGGTTGGCGAAGGGTTGGGTATTACCCTAGCGTTGATTTTCGGAAGTCTCTAAAGAAAATGTGGTTTTTGAATTGATCATATTCTTACTCATTTTGTTGATGATTTCCACTGTTTCTAAGATGGTATATAATGCCATCATTTAATACGATACACAATTAATTGTTGAGTAGGCCATGCAAGATTACGCTTATGAATTTATTGATGATAAAGTAATTCTCCGCATCCGCAATCGGGTTTGCAACACCAAGGAGGAACTACTGCAGAGCGATTTGTTCGATGCGGTTCTTCGGCGCTATCTAAAGGAGTTGGAAGAGCAACACTCCTCACTTTTGGATATTTTTCCACAAAGGAAAGTGGATGCTCAACAAATTCAGACACTCAAAGAAACACTGGTCTATCTTGTCAACCTTCCGGGGGATAAAGTCTGTAAGCTGGTAAGCGGCTCCGATATATATTTTCGAGACCCGTTTCTATTCAATGAATTCGTTGAACAGCTCTACAACTACTGGCGCAGCCAACATCGGCTGGTTATCTGCGAAGCCGTTTTCAGCCGGCTGGATCAACGACCGTACAGGGCTTTCAACGATATGGTAGAGAGCCTGATGCATTTGGTGCGCAGTGCCTATCGCGATATCCAAGAAAATATTACTGGAAATCATCCAAAAATTTATCGCCAGGTAAGCGCAGGAGCGGAGGTGGGTGCCATTGCTCTACCTAAAGCCATAAGGTTACCAGAAGAATGGAAGAAAAAGCTAGGAGATATTTACGTCATACGTCAGGCACTTCTCTACCCCCCTTTGATTTTTTCCACACCTGCCAATAAACGAACAGGCATATTTGAACAAATCGATTTTGATCCTCTTCAATCTGTTTCGATACCCTCCAAGGAATGGTTATGTTATCCGGCTAAGGTTGGCCCACTAGTGATATTGATTTATTTCAGCCTGCATCAATTCGAGTTGGGTTTCTCACTATGTAATTTATTTGAAATAGCTGAAGACCATGAACTGGAACGCGTGCCAGATGCGGTTTTACTTTATGGAATTTCACCTGACAACGTTTCATTAAATAAACCGGTCTATTTTGAAGATCAGGAGCATCAATTGCTCATAGGCACAATCCCGCTTACCACAGAATTTGGTTATTTTGGATACTTAAAAAAATTAACACTCACACTTCATAATATTAAACGCATGCAGGCTGGTTGCTTGCCGATTCATGGTGCCATCGTACGCATTAAACTACGTGAACATGTGGCACGCACTGTGGTTTTAGTGGGTGATACGGGGGCTGGAAAATCAGAGACCCTGGAGGCATTACGTCAAATTGCCAGCGAGGAAGTGGAAGAATTAATCATCATTGCTGATGATATGGGCTCGCTAGAGTTTTCCCCTCAAGGACAGATCACGGCTTATGGAACGGAAGTAGGTGCCTTTGTGCGATTGGATGATTTACAGAAGGATTATGCGCTTGGACAGATTGACCGCACGATTATCATGAATCCAGAGCAGGTAAATGCTCGTGTGGTAGTCCCTGTTACTCGATATGAGTATATTATGCGCGGTTGGCCAGTTGATTGTATTTTGTATGCCAATAATTACGAAGAAATCACTGAACAAACACCGATATTGGAAATTTTCTCTACATCAGAAGAAGCTCTTAAAGTATTTCGACGCGGGGCGGTTATGAGCAAGGGTACTACCACAACCACAGGTTTGGTAGAAAATTATTTTGCCAATATATTTGGGCCTATTCAAAATAAGGATGTGCACGATAACTTAGCAGAAAAATATTTTCATGCATTTTTTGAGCAAAAGATATTAGTAGGTCAAATACGTACTATGTTGGGGATACCGGGAAATGAGCAAAGAGGTCCGATGCAAGCTGCAGAAAGCCTGCTAACTTTTATTAAGGATCTAAATAGTCTGACACAGACATAAGAATGAGGAAGCTAAATTAGCGAAGTAAAATCAGCTTGAACGTATATCGAATATCAAATCGTGTAGACTGTCAATACTGTCTTTCAGTCAATAGTATTTCCTAGAAATTATCTATAAAATTCTACTTTTTACCTTTAAACTTCTAACACTCTTTGAAAGGGTTCGAAATTACCGAACATAAAGCCATATGTAATAATTATGATACATTTAATATACACTGATTATTCATGAGAGATGATTCATTTTAGGAGAAATATATTTTTTATCTTATTAATTCTTGATCTGGTTGCCTGCGTTCAACTCCCACCTACTCCGGAAATTTCACCAACCCTCACTCTCCTTCCTTTATCCAAATCATTCTCATCTGCTGAAGAAGAGAAGTACGCGCAGCTCAGGCAGGAACTCGTGCAAAGCGCCATTGTGGTGCAAAACTTACGAGACCCAGATGTGATTCGCGCCTTTGGGACAGTACCGCGTCATTACTTTGTGCTCCCAGAATATCTGTCAGCAGCTTATGAAGATCACGCTTTGCCCATTGGTTATGGACAGACCATATCACAACCTTCCCTGGTGGCTTGGATGACCGAGTTGTTGGAACTAAAACCCGGAGAAAAGGTGCTGGAAATTGGCACCGGTTCTGGCTATCAAGCAGCCATATTAGCTGAATTGGGCTATGTGGAGGTATACACCATTGAGATCGTACCTGAGTTGGCTGCACGAGCGGCACAGACGCTCCAGTCACTTGGGTATAAAAACGTACATACCAAAACAGCGGATGGGTACTTCGGTTGGGCGGAATATGCTCCTTTTGATGCCATCATTGTCACTGCTGCACCTGACCATTTACCTCCTCCTTTGGCAGCACAATTAAACGAAGGTGGCCGCATGGTGATCCCGATTGGGCCACCAGGATGGTATCAGACGTTGTGGAAATTTACTTTAGAACGAGGAGAATTAAAAGCCCAAAATATGGGTGGTGTCATTTTTGTACCCTTCACTGGTGAAGGGGTTGAGAGTGCGAAGCAGGCGACTTCACCAGGATGAACGCACCCAGGTAACAGAGAATCCCCACTAGGAAAGTCAAATTAAATCCTACGCTGAGCGCCAGCAAGGAAGCGAGGATGGAGGCAATCACTGAAGCGGCTCCGTTAATTGCCCACACCCAGGCGATCATCCCCTGAACTGATTTGCCTGTGTTTTTTGGGTAAAGAGTTTCCAGCCAGTCAAGACCACTGGGAAATGGAATTCCCATGAGAAATCCTAGGGGCGCAATCATTAGCATACCAATCAACCCGCGTATTGCTAGTGGCAATCCCAGAGATATTTTTATCAGCCAGGGGATAAAAAGTAGGGTGACTATCAGCAATATACATAAAAGGAGCAAGGCTGTGGAAACGGACAGGTGCCGGCTTCCCCACTGACTTCCCAGAGCCGAAAACAACAACAGGGTGAATAAAACGGCGGTGAGGGCGTATGCAGGATTACCCAGAAAAAGAATGTAGCGTTGTATCATTGGCATTTCCACCAGCAGATACGCCAGACCAATCAGTCCAAAATAAATCAATGGGATGGGTTGCCGTCTCATCTGTCTGCCCTTCTGTTTTTTTACCTTGACTAAAGGAAGTAGGATTAATACTGTCGCGAGCAGCAAGGCTATACCCAGCAAGGCGAGGATGACGAAATATCCTGCCCCTCCAAATGGCTGCCATGTTTTGCCCAATGATTGCCAGACCTGCCTAGCTTGCGACCATTTGAAATAATGCCCAAAGAAAGGATGATTATCTGTGATTGGGCGGACATCATAGGCATACGATAAATAAAATTTTTCGCGCGGTCGAGTAGAGAAGAGTTCATGAAAAGTGGAAAAATAAAAGTCTTCAGGGAGGAGGTTATAGCGGTTGGCATCTTCGGATTCAAGACCGGGCGCAAATACCATGTCAAAAGCCTTTTCGTCTGCAAAGATGCGGATCTCGCTCAATTCCCTAGCTGAAAAAGGGCTGTTTTTGATAAAAAAAATCCCGGTATTATACCCACGCAGAGCAATGAGTTGATCGGCGGGGTAATATCCCATTTCTTCCAGTGCAGTAACAGCTGTAGCAAAGATGCGCAGGCATTCACTGGGCGGGTTTTGTAGCCAGCGGGAGAGGACAATCAATCCATCTGGTCTTAGTGCGTAGAGAGCGGCTTTGAAAGATTCAATGGTGTATCGATAATCCTCCCCCAGACTGTATGCACCTGAGCTGACCGGATGGTAGCTATCGGTGAGTGGCAGCAGGATTACATCAAATTTTTGCGTAGTGCCACTCAGGTAGCTGCGCCCTGAAGTCTGCACAACCTCCACCTCTGGTTGTTGATAAATGTGTTTGGCTGCCTGGATGATTAACGGATTGGCTTCCACGGCGGTTACTGAGCCAGCACCCAGCGCCAGGGCTACCTGGATGGATAATCCACCCCTTGGTTCGAGGATGAGGGTATCTGCCTGCGGTTTTAATTTATAAACGGCTGCCTCAGGCAGGAAACTGGCAAATTCCATACTTGCATTTGGGGGCAATAGTGCGTTTAGGTTATCCCCATCTACAAACAAGGCTTCCTGGGAGGGCAGCGATTCTAAATAGCGGTAACTCAGCCCAGGGATGGAGTGGATGCTGGGGCTGGTCACGACATTCACCAAGGAGAATCCGTTCCAGCGGTTAAAGATGATTTCTGCACCTGGCTGCTGGAGGGCGTAGGAAATGCTTTTGTAGGGTGAGAGATGTAACTTCAGCATATGCATACCTGAACCGCTTAACAAGAACAGCATCATCTGGCTAGTCGAGAAAATTAAAACCAAAACACTCAAGAGTCTACCCAGCGGTTTCAAGGAAAATGAAAAGTGCTTTTGTGCATACAATACAATCGCAGCCAGGCTTGCCAGGGTAATGCACAAGGTGATAGTCCCCTCACCTTGCAGGTAGGCAGGTGCAAGAACTGCGATCAAACAACCTGTTGCAGAGCCCAATAAATTTATGGCATACACCTGACTATGAGGGGCATTCTTTCTGGCGAGTATTACCCCGGTCATTAACCCATTAAAAAAGAATGGTGTCGCCAGGGCAATGAAATGTATCAGTAAAATGATGATTTGCCTGCGATCCCATGCCATGCTGAAGGAATCAAACGGCAGCCAATTGATCAATAGGTAAGCAAAAAAGATACTGATAGACATGCTAATGGCTATCCATGGTAGAAGCTCCTGCAGCAGTTTGCGCTTAAAGGATTGAAAGATTGATAGGGCAGTCCCGCTCGCACTAAAACCAAGCAGGGCAATGCTGACGATTAAGAAAGCGAAGTGATAGAACTGGGCAACCGAAAACAGGCGGGTTAATGTGACCTCAAAAGATAAGCCAGCAGCGGATACCAGAAAGAGGCTTAATTTCTGTCGATGGTCAAATCTATCCTTAGGTATTGCGAGAGCAGACATATTGTGGATATAGTGATTTTAATATTTCTTTGGATTTATGCAGATGATTATTATTGTCACTTTTTTGAAGTGGGGATAAAACAAGTTTAAAAAAATTTCGATACCCAAGTGCTATACTTAAATCAAATATATATGGAGGTGAATCATGTCTGTTGCTCGCATCACTGAATTGAAGGCTTCCTCTACAGTGAGCTTTGAGGATGCCATTCGTGTTGGGCTGGCTCGTGCAGTCAAAACCTTGGAGAATGTGAAATCGGCATGGATTGCAGAACAGGAGGTATTCGTAGATGAGAAGGGTCAGATTAACGAATACCGCGTGTTGATGAAAGTAACCTTTATCGTAAGCGATTAATCTATTCGAAACATTTCACTCATCAGGTAATAACCTCATTGGGGATGAATTAATAGCTGATGCTGATGTGTCGGTCTGGTCAGGCATAGATTGCTGTGATGCGGGATAATATCGCAGAGTATATATATTAATAAAAAAGCTTATTCATGCCCAACGCAATATTTAGGTTTTACGCAGAATTAAATTTCTTTTTGCCAGCCGCACGGCGCTATCGTGAGTTTACGGTCGATTTCGATGCTCACCAGACGGTCAAACACTTGATTGAATCTCTGGGTGTACCTCACACTGAGGTGGATCTGGTATTGGTAAATGGGGTTTCAGTTGACTTTGGGTATCAACCACGGCAGGATGACCAGGTGAGCGTTTTTCCTGTGTTTGAATCGCTGGAAATCTCACCTATTAGCAAGGTGCGCACAAAGTCACTGCGCGACCCCAAATTTATCCTGGATACCCACCTCGGACGGTTGGCCGCCTACCTGAGGTTGCTGGGCTTTGATGCACTCTATCGCAATGATTACGATGATGAAACCCTAGCGTATGTTGCCAGCCAGGAAAAGCGCATCCTGCTCACCCGCGACCGGGGTTTGCTAAAACGCAACCAGGTAACACATGGTTACTGCCTGCGCTCTACCGATTCACGCCAACAGGCAGTTGAAGTGTTACGCCGCTTTGACTTGCTTAAACGGGTTCAGCCATTTCAGCGTTGTGCGCGCTGTAACACCCCCCTGAAGCCGGTGGAAAAGTCTGAGATACTTGAGCAGCTTAATCCCAATACGCGAAAATATTTCCATGAGTTCAAACGCTGCCCAGGCTGTTTGCAAATCTATTGGAAGGGTTCACATTACGCCAGAATGAATAAATTAATTGAAAGTATGCTGCAGGAGGTAAATATAAGTGGGTGATGAGTTTTATTGAGTGACATTATCATGTAACCATCCTGTGTTTAAATGGGGTGTAAAATTGCCGTTTATCTTTTTCGGGTAGTTACACAGGTATTAAGAGTGTGAATATATGGTAGCAATGGATTTGCAGGACCAACAGGTGAAAAACCAGATATCTGGCTGGGATATTACCCAGGTATATGAGCAACTACAAACCTGTGCGGAAGGATTGACACAGGAAAGTGCTCAGGAAAAGCTAAGCACCTACGGTTTAAACAAACTACAGGAGATCAAAGGCAAACCGCTTTATCTTAAATTTTTCGCAAACTTTACACACCTTATGGCTATCCTTCTGTGGGCAGGCGGATTGGTGGCTCTTATTGCGCGCATGCCGCAATTGGCCATTGCGGTTTGGCTGGTTAATGTGATTAATGGGATATTCAGTTTCTGGCAGGAATTTCGCGCTGAAAAAGCTACAGAAGCCTTGCGACAAATGCTGCCGACCTATGCACGTGTCTTGCGCGATGGGGTTGAAAAACGTGTCCTGGCTGAAGAACTGGTCCCGGGTGATGTCATTTTCCTGGCAGAGGGTGAGAACATTTCTGCTGATTGTAGGCTAATTGAACAAGCACAATTTCGTGTGAACCAGTCCACCCTCACCGGGGAATCCAGACCTGTCAGTAAGACGACGGATCCCGTTTCTCAGGAAAACATGACTTATACCGAATTACCTAACCTGGTTTTTGCTGGAACTTCCGTGGCAGCCGGCACAGCCAAGGCAGTTGTGTTTGCCACAGGCATGAACACGGTATTTGGCAAAATTGCTACCCTGACCCAATCTATGCAGGAGGAACTCAGCCCATTGCAGTTGGAAATGCAAACGGTGACCAAAGTAGTCACGTTAATCGCGGTGTTAGTCGGTGTGGTATTTTTTATTTTGTCTGCAGTGCTGGCGGGGGTTAACCTGGCGGAAAGTTTTATATTTTCTTTGGGTATGATTGTGGCTTTTGTACCGGAAGGTTTACTGCCCACGGTAACCCTGGCACTTGCCATGGGTACTCAGCGCATGGCAAAGCGCCATGCGTTAATTAAAAAATTATCCTCGGTGGAAACACTTGGATGTACCACGGTGATTTGCACAGATAAGACTGGAACGCTCACTCAGAATGAGATGACTGTGCGCCAGGTGTGGCTACCGGATTTTCAGTCTAACTCGACAGTGGTGGGAGGCAAGAAATTTAGCGTGAGCGGCGTGGGCTATGATCCAGCAGGGCAGATATTGAGGAACGGGACAAGCGTACCTCTTGAAAATGAAGAGGACTTACAAATATTATTGCGTGCCATGGTCCTCTGCAATAATTCACGTCTGATCTCACCTGACGAAGCCAATCCATCAGGACAAACAGAGCGACACTGGTCAATTATCGGTGATCCGACTGAAGGTGCTTTAAAGGTGCTGGCTGTAAAGGGTGGCGTATCCATTCAAGAGGTTGAAGGCCAATGTCCCAGAATATTTGAAATTCCTTTTGATTCGCGCCGCAAGCGGATGAGTACCATTCACCTGGCTCAGGACGGGTGTGACGGGACAGCCATCAGTTTCTATGAGAATCGCCCACGAATTGCATTGGTCAAGGGTGCGCCCAAGGAGGTTTTAGAATTATGCACCTGGTGGCTTGCAGGTGGTAGTGAACATCCAATGAGCGAATCGATGCGTGCAGCAATTATGGATGCGAATGATTCTTTCGCTCGCAATGGATTACGGGTCCTAGCCGTAGCAAAACGTATGCTCCCTCAAGACATTACTGAATATACCCCCGAGAATGTGGAAAAGGACTTAGTTTTTTTGGGTCTGGTGGCGATGATGGACCCACCCCGCCTTGAGGTAAGTGAAGCGGTAGAGAAATGTCATAAAGCAGGTATCCGCATCGTGATGATTACCGGTGATTATGGTCTCACTGCTGAATCCATTGCCCGCCGGATTGGCATTATCCGCTCCCGTCATCCCCACATTATTACCGGTTATGAGCTAGATTCACTGCAGGATGGGGAATTGAAAAAAATTCTTGAAACAGAAGTGATTTTTGCCAGGGTTGCCCCGGAACATAAATTAAGAGTGGTCACTTCCCTGCAAGAAATGGGTCACATTGTGGCAGTGACAGGTGATGGGGTGAATGACGCACCTGCATTAAAAAAAGCCAATATTGGAGTGGCCATGGGTATCAGTGGCAGTGATGTGGCTAAAGAGGCTGCCAGTATGATACTTACTGATGATAATTTCGCTTCTATTGTCAACGCAGTGGAGGAAGGGCGGGCTGTGTATGACAATATTAAAAAGTTCACTACCTATATCTTTACCAGCAATACCCCGGAAGCGGTGCCTTTTATCCTTTTTGCGTTCAGTGCAGCGCGAATCCCCCTGGCATTGAATGTCATGCACATCCTGGCTGTAGACTTAGGCACTGATATTGTACCGGCGCTGGCACTAGGTTCTGAACCACCTGAACCCGGGGTGATGCAACGCCCACCAAGGGATATCCATGAACATGTGATTGACTCCAACCTGCTGGCTCGCGCATATCTCTGGTTGGGGATGATCCAGAGCATCGCCACCATGGCAGCATTTTATTTCATGTATTGGATGAATGGTTATTATGGTCAATGGTTGGATTTACCGGGAACAGGCGACCTGTATCGCTCAGCCACCAGCATGGCTCTGGCAGCGGTGGTAGCCACTCAGATTGGCAATCTGTTCGCTCAACGAACAGAGCGAATCTCCTCATTCCGCTTGCCACTATTTCAGAACAAAATCATTTGGATTGGTATCATTACTGAAATCACTTTAATTTTTCTAATCATTTATTCACCGTGGCTACAGCAATTTATTGGCACCAACGAAATCCCATTGCGCTACTGGCTTTTTCTGCTGCCTTGGGTGCCATCCCTGTTATTGGCAGACGAATTACGCAAATGGTGTGTGCGGAGGAAAGCAGGGTATGCTGAAAAGTAGAATTATGACGTTTTACAAAAGGAGGCAAGGATGAGAGTAATTATTATTGGATGCGGTCGAGTTGGGTCATTATTGGCACAGGACCTGAGTATGAATGGCCATGAGGTAACCGTTATCGATCAGGACCCACTGGCGTTTGAAAACCTGGGTCAGGCATTTAAGGGAAAAACTGTTGAAGGGGTTGGATTTGACCGTGAGGTATTAACCACAGCAGGGATTCAGCAGGCTGATGCTCTGGCGGCAGTGACAGCCAGTGATGAAGCCAATGTGGTAGCCGCACGCATCGCCAGACAGGTATTTCGTGTGCCACGCGTGGCAGCCCGCGTGTATGAACCACGTAAAGCTGAGATATATCGGCGATTGGGGATTCAGACCATCTCACCTGTATCCCTGGGTGCATCGCGCCTGGCAGAGTTACTATCATTTGTCCATTTAGAAACCCAAACAGTTCTGGGATCCGGTGAGGTGGAAATTGTTGAGGTGGAACTGCCGCAGGCACTAGAAGGACGCACTGCAGGCGATATCAACATTCCCGGTCAGGTGCAGGTAGTTAGCGTCACGCGAGCCGGACAAACCTTTATTCCAATTTCAAGTACGGTTTTACAGACTGGCGATTTATTGCATATTGTCGTGGAGGAGGAACACCGCGACCAGATTGCCATGATATTTAAATAAGAGAGGTGCAGGATGAAAACCATGATTATCGGGGGTGGCAAGGTAGGCACGTTTGTGGCTTCTGCCTTGCTTGCCCAACAGCATCAGGTGAAACTGATTGAATTACGGCGTGAGGAATTTCCACGTCTGGAACGAGAACTTGGTCAAGATGTGGTCATGCTTGGCAGTGGTACAGACCCGGTGGTATTGGAACGTGCAGGAATACGCAACATGGAAGTGGTAGCCGCAGTGACCGGAGATGATGAAACCAATCTGGTGGTCACCAATCTAGCGCGCATGGAATTTAATGTCCCACGCACCATTGCACGGGTCAACAACCCCAAAAATGCCTGGATGTTCACCCCAGACATGGGTGTGGATGTGGCTCTCAACCAATCAGATTTGATGTGCCGTCTCATCCTTGAGGAGATGTCACTGGGTGACATGATGACCCTGTTGAAATTACGCAAGGGGCAGTATTCAATTGTTGAAGAAAAAGTTGACCCCTCTGCTTCGGTGGTGGGAAAATCGCTCAACACAATTACCTTTCCGGCACAGTGTGTGCTGGTGGCAATCATTCGACGTGAAGGCATGGAAATACCACATGGTGACCTAGTGTTAAGACCTGCCGATGAGGTAATCGCACTTGTTCATTCGGATGCCGTGCAGGATCTGGCTAACTTACTGGGTCCACAAAAGGCATAAGTGGATAGGAACATTCGATCATGAAAGCTCGATATATACTCTTTGTTTTTGCAGGATTACTGTTGATGATCGCCGGTGGAGTGGTGGGTGCCTGGCTGGGTGCCTCGCTGGCGATTGCCCGCATGCCTACGCCAATTGAAAATCCTGCTATGGTTAGGCCCTCTGAAAGCCCAGTAGTGCAATCACTAGTGATTTCGCAGACGGATATCCAGACGACCATCACCCAGGTGGTGGAACGGGTGAAATCCTCAGTGGTCACGGTGGTAGGAATCAGCAGGGGAGGGTTTACGTTCTTCGGGGGCATCAGCGAGCAGGAGGTGAGCGGTAGCGGATTCATTATTTCAGAGAACGGTTATGTGATCACTAACCACCATGTGATCGAGGATGCCAGTGAAATTCGGGTGATATTAGCCGATGGCAGTGAGCTGCCTGCCACGGTGGTTAGCAGTGATATCTTTGCAGACCTGGCAGTGTTGAAGGCAGAGGGAAAGATGCCCGCGGTCGCCACACTGGGCAACTCGGATCTGCTCAAACCAGGGGAAACGGTGATTGCCATTGGCTCGCCTTTGGGAGATTTTCGCAACAGTGTCACGGTGGGGGTGATCAGCGCCACGGGTCGGAGCATCGATACCGGTCAGGGATATTCACTGGAAAATTTAATCCAGACTGATGCGGCTATCAACAGTGGCAATTCCGGAGGTCCGCTAGTCAATCTAGCCGGTGAGGTGGTAGGCATCAATACCCTGGTGGTGCGGGGGAGCGGCTACAGCAATGCCATCGCTGAGGGTTTAGGTTTTGCTATCCCAGTGAACACGGCGCGCATGATCAGCCAGCAAATTATCCAAAAAGGTTATTTTGCCCGCCCCACACTGGGAATTCAAGTGCAAAATATCAATCCGCGCATCGCGGCTATGTATGACCTACCAGTGAAGTATGGGGCATACGTGACCCGCATTGACCGGGCAGGTCCGGCTGCTAGGACAGGGATTAACACAGGAGACATTATCATCCGGATAGGTGAGTACGCCATCAATGAGTCTACACCCTATGTGAACGCACTTTTTGCGTACTCCCCCGGTGATGAGATTATCGTGGAAGTGGTGCGGGATAAACAACGCATCACCTTTACTGTGGTGCTGGGAGAGATGTAATTCACAGGGAAACTCCCTATGATGAGTGTTGCAGATTTCATCTCACTGGAAGGCATCCGCCTGATTGTTTTCGATATTGATGGCACACTGCAAGATACCAACCATCGGGTCTCTCCCTTATGTCGTGCGGTCATCCAGCGATTGCAGGACCACGGCATATATATCACCCTGGCAACCGGTAAAATTATGCCTTCGGTAAGGAAGCTTGCGAAGGAATTAAAAATTGAGTTACCGCTCATCTTGGGTAATGGGGCAATTTTACAGAAAGGGGATGGAGAGGTCCTGCACTGCGTCAGCTTTGAGAAAGACCTGGCTCGACACATACTCCGGGTGATGGAGACCTATCCGTTTGACCTGGCTGCGTATACGCCCGAAAAGATTTATACCAGGGAAATTACCGAAAACTTAAAAGCGCTGCTCCACTACGGTGGACCGCTTGCAGAGCAGGTAAAAGATTGGGATGACCTCTCAAATGATGGGAATCGGCTGGTGAAAATCACCTGGGTGGATAAGAAAACCCCTGAAAAATTCCCTGCTCTGGTGGGTGAACTGCAAAAGATTTTCGGAGACCAGGTCGAGGTGTGCATGGGGATTGATTTTATCCTGGAGGTGCTGCCGGCTGGGGTGGATAAAGCTGTTGCGCTCAAGTGGCTGTTG
>Ga0067045_1003113_pt1 | contig 44173 bp, 39 predicted proteins | sample TerdegcTABiofilm_FD_59184 | JGI IMG/M metagenome (GOLD analysis project Ga0067045, IMG submission 59184) | Combined Assembly of (Gp0054472, Gp0054536) Wastewater bioreactor microbial communities from Singapore -Terephthalate degrading...
CGCAGCGGGCCCGGCGGCTGCCGGCGGCGCCGTGCCGGCCGCGGCCGACGGTTTGCCCGGCACGCTGGCGCCCGATACGGTACAGCTGAGCAACACCCTGGAGACCGACGCGGCGATGGCGCGCGAACTGGTCAAGCAGGATCCGCGGCGCGCGGCCCAGGTCGTCAAGGAGTGGCTGTCCGATGGCCAGTGAGGCGTCCGATTTCACCGGGCTGGATCGTGCCGCGGTGCTGCTGCTCAGCCTGGGCGAAGACCAGGCGGCGGAAATCATGCGGCATCTGGCACCGCGCGAGGTGCAGCGGCTCGGCGTGGCGATGTCCAAGCTCAGCCGCGTCAGCGCCGAACAGGCGCATGCAGTGATGCGCGAATTCCGCGAAAAACTCGAACAGCAGACGGCGCTCGGCCTGGGGGCGAACGACTTTTTGCGCGGCGCGCTGACCAAGGCGCTCGGCGGCGAGCGTGCCAACTCGCTGATCGAGCGCATTTTGCACGGCGGCGAGTCCAGCGGGCTGGAAAACCTCAAATGGCTGGAGCCGCGCGCCATCGCCGACCTCATCAAGCTCGAACATCCGCAGGTGATCGCGCTGGTCCTGGCGTACATCGAGCCCGAGCAGGCCGGCGAGGTGCTGCACTTTTTGCCCGAGCGTCAGGCCGGAGAAGCCATGCTGCGGCTGGCCGCGCTCGACGGCCTGCAACCCAGCGCGCTGCGCGAACTCAACGAAGCCCTGGAAGAGCAACTCTCCGGCGACTCGCAGAGCGTGCAGGTCAGCACGGTGGGTGGGCCGAAAGTCACCGCCGACATCCTCAACCGCGTGGAAACCGCGCTGTCCTCGGCCATCATGGAGCATCTGCGCTCGCAGGACGAGGAGCTCGCCACCAAGGTGCAGGAGCAGATGTTCGTCTTCGACGATCTGATCAACGTCGACGACCGCAGCATGCAGACCCTGCTGCGTGAAATTTCGTCCGAAACCCTCATCCTGGCGCTCAAGGGGACGAACAACGCGCTCAAGGACAAATTCCTCAGCAATATGTCCAAGCGTGCCGCGGAAATGCTGCGCGACGACATGGAGGCCAAAGGCCCGGTCAAGCTCAGCGAGGTCGAAGGCGCGCAGAAGGAAATCCTGCAAATCGCTTCGCGCCTGGAGGCCGCCGGGCAGATCCAGCTCGGCAGCGGCGGCGGCGAGGCGCTGGTGGGTTGAGCAACGCTGAGAACTCCCGGCCATGGGCAGCGGCAACATCATCCCCAAAGAAGACGCGCAGTCGGCGCGCCGCTGGCAGCCGCAGGACATGACGGCAGCGCCGCCGGCGGATACGCGCGCGCGCCAGCCGGGGGCCGTGCCGCCGACGGCGCAGCAGTACGAGGCGGTCTATGCCCAGGCCGAAGCCCGGGGCTTTGCCGAAGGCCGCGACGCCGGGCTGGAGCAGGGGCGGCGCGAGGGCTTCGCCGCCGGTCAGGCCGAGGGCCTGCAAGCCGGGCGGCAGCAAGCGCAGCAGGAGCGCGAGGCGCTGCGCGCGATGATTTCCCGGCTGACGCAGCCGCTGGCCCAGCTCGACGCCGAGGCCGAAACCGCGCTGGTGGCGCTGGCGCTGGAGCTGGCGCGGCAGGTGGTGCTGCACGAACTGCGCACCCAGCCCGAGGCCCTCGTGCCCATCGTGCGTCAGGCGCTGGCGGCGTGCCCGGCGCAGGCGGGCGCGGCGGCGCTGCGGCTGCATCCGCAGGATGTCGAGCTGCTGCGCAGCGCCGCGCCTGATCTGGAGGGCAGCGGCGTGACCCTGCTCGCCGACGAGCACCTGGAACGCGGCGACGTCGTCGTCCAGGCCCTGCCAACGGGTCAGGCGGCCACCCCCGACCGACGCTGGCGCAGCCGCCGTGACGCAGTCAGCGAACTCGACCTGCGGGTGCAGGAACGCTGGCGCCAGGCCATCGCCCGGCTGTTCGAGGAAGGGCTGCAATGAGCACGCCGGCGCCGCGGCAAACCGGCGCTGCCGCCCTGCCGGCAGCGGTGAGCCATCTGCAGTCGCTGCGCGCCCGCCTGGCCGGCGGCGTGCAGCCGTTCGTGTACAGCGGCAGCCTGGTGCGGGTGCGTGGCCTGATCCTGGAGGCGCAGGGGCTGGACGTCAGTCTGGGCGAGCGTTGCCGCATCAGCACCGACAACAACCGGTTCATCGACGCCGAAGTCGTCGGTTTTCACGGCGATTCGGTGCAACTCATGGCGCTGGGGGAGGTGCAGGGCCTGATGCCCGGAGCGCGGGTGCACCCCGTGCCCGGAGACATCCGCATCCCCGTCGGCCCCGAACTGCTCGGCCGGGTGATCGACGGCAACGGCCGCCCGCTCGATGGCGCCGGTCCGCTGCTGGCATCGAGCTACACCAGCTTGTCCACCCGGCCGATCAATCCGCTGGAGCGGGCGCTGGTCCGGCAGGCGCTGGACGTGGGGGTGCGGGCGATCAACGCCTTGTTCACCGTCGGCCGCGGCGCGCGCATGGGGCTGTTTGCCGGCAGCGGCGTGGGCAAGAGCGTGCTGCTCGGCATGATGGCGCGCAACACCGATGCCGACGTCATCGTCGTCGGTCTGATCGGCGAACGCGGGCGCGAAGTCAAGGAATTCATCGAAGACATCCTCGGCGATGCCGGTCTGGCGCGCGCCGTGGTCGTGGCTGCCCCGGCCGATGCGCCGGCGCTGACACGCATCCGCGGCGCGCGTCTGGCCACGGCGATCGCCGAGTATTACCGCGACCAGGGGCAGAACGTGCTGCTGCTGATGGACTCGATCACGCGCTATGCCCTGGCGCTGCGTGAGGTCGCGCTGGCCGCAGGCGAACCGCCTGCAGCCCGCGGCTTTCCGCCGTCGGTGTTCGCCAAACTCCCCGCCCTGGTCGAGCGCGCGGGAAACGGCCCGGCGGGCGGCGGCAGCATCACCGCGTTCTATACCGTGCTGATGGAGGGCGACGATCAGCAGGACCCGGTGGCCGACAATGTGCGCGCCATTCTCGACGGTCACATCGTCCTCAGCCGCCGTCTGGCCGAGCAGGGGCATTTCCCGGCGATCGACCTGCAGTCGTCGATCAGCCGCGTCATGCCGGCCATTGCCAGCCCGGTGGAACTGCGCCGCATGCAGCGGCTCAAGGAATTGCAGTCGCGCTACACCAGTCAGCAGGATTTGATCGCCGTCGGCGCCTACACTCCGGGCGCCGATCCGCAACTCGACCTCGCCGTGCAGGCGCATGCCGGGATTCGCCAGTTTCTCGTGCAGGACATGCACACCGCAGTCGATCTGGCGCAAAGCCGCGCGCAGCTCGCCGACCTCATGGCACCGTACCTGCCGCCGGAAAATTGACGGCGCGCCTGGCGGCGGCGTCAGCTGATCGCAGATCCGCTGCCTGACGTGCTGCTGCGGGCAGCCGGCTTACACTTGCAGTCTGTTTTTCTTTCGACCGCGCATGACCTTCGACCCCACACTGGGCCCGCAACGGCTGCAGACGCTGCAAACCCTGCACAGCCAGGCCGCCGAAGCCAGCCAAACCGCCGCGCAGGCGGTGGGCAAACAACAGCAGACGCTGCGGGCGGCGCAGGCCAAGCTGGAGCAGCTGCAGGGCTACGCCGCGCAATACCGCGAGCAGATGCAGGCCGCCGGCACGACCGCAACGCCGTGGAGCCAGGTGCGCGATTTGCGCGGCTTCGTGCAGCGCATCGAGGCGGCCGTCGCGGCGCAGCAAGCCGAAGTCCAGCGGCAGCAGCACGTGCTCGCCGAGCGCTCGGCGCAATGGGCCGCGGCGCGGCAACGCGAAAAAGCGTTCGAAGTCTTGATCGAACAGTATCAGGCGCAGCAACGGCAGGGGCAGAAAATCAGCGCGATCAAGTCGCTGCAGGATTGGGCGCTGCGCCGCGCGTCGCAATTTTTGCCGAGTTCACAGCAGCAATCCGACGCCTGAGCCGGCTGGCGCAGGTTTTGCTAAGACTGGGCAAGCAGTCACTTGTCCGTCACCATGCCGTCGATCGCTCCGCTCGTTTCTCCTGCCGCAACGCCTGCTGCCGATCCGCCCGCAGGCGCGGCACCCGCCCCGTCTGCGGCGCAAACGCCGCGGTTTGCCGATGCTCTGGCGCGCGCCGGGCAGTCGCCGTCAGCGCCGCAGCAGGCGGCAAGGGCAGACGGCGCGGCGTCCTCCGGCCAGCAGGAGCAGGCTCGCACCGCTGGCGCCGCGGGAGACGCCGCAGCGCAGACCGCCGGCACGGCGGCGGACACCCAGACACCGCAGGAGGCCGGCGCCTTGGCGTCGTCTCTTGCCAGCGCCCTGCAGGGTCTGGCCGTGGCGGATGCGGCAGAAGCGGCAAACACGGTCAATGCGGGCGGCAAAAGTTTGCCGCCTGCGCACCGCAAACCGGGCGATGACCAGGCAACGCCGTCCGCGTCCCCGCCTGCTGCGCCGCTGGCGGCGGCTCTGGCCGTGCTGCCTGCGGCGAGTGCCGCAGCGTCGGCAGCCGCCAACGCCCCCGCACCGCAGGCTTCTGCCGCGGCTGACGCAGCCGTCGTCGCCGGATTGCGCGCGCGCAGCGACGCCGCAGTCGCCCCGGCGGGCAGCCCCCCCGCTGGGCAAAACAATCCGCTGACGCAGACCGCCGGACACATGGAGGTGCCGCATGGGGCGCAGGACGCGGCGCCGGCCATCGTGGCCGCCGCGACGGCTGCGTCTGACGGGCCACGGCAGGCCGTCGCCACGTCGCTTGCCGCCGTGTCGCTACCCAGCCACCTGACCGCGGAGAGCGCCGTGCAGCAGCCTGCTGCAGCGGCCACCGGGCAGGGTGTGCCGGGCGCGGCCGTCGTCCTGCCGCCCTGGGTGGCGAGCACGCAGCCGGCGCCACAGCCGGGCTGGGTGGCGACGGTGCCAGCGCATGTGTCCAGTCCCGACTGGGGACAGGCGATGAATCAGCAGGTGCTGATCGCCGCGCAGGGGCAGCAGCAGTTCGCCACGCTGCACCTCAATCCGCCGCAGCTCGGGCCGCTGGAAGTGCATTTGCAGCTGCACGACGGGCAGGTCCAGGCGCAGTTCGTCTCGCCACACGCCGTGGTGCGGCAAGCCGTGGAGGCGGCGTTGCCGCAGTTGCACGATTTGTTCAGCGGCGCCGGTTTGGCGTTGACGCAGACTTCGGTCGGCGCGCAGGGTCAGCCCGGTCAGCGCCCGCCGCAGGGTCGCGCGCAGCCGACGGGTGCGGTGACGGCGGCCGGCGGCGTGGCGGAAACCGCCGCGTCGCCGCAGGCGGTCACCCCGGGACTGCACTGGCAGCAGGGATTGGTCAATACCTATGCGTGAGCCGTGTCCTGCAGAGGCCGCCATGACGCTCGTCCTTCGACGGCCCGGTGGCTGGTGGATTCAACAACCGCCGCGTTGTGCCGTTAACCTCATGGGCGGCGCCGCGCGCAGTGCGGCTGCCGGCAATTCAGGAGTCGGGGATGGCGGAACAAGAATCCAAAGGCAAGGAAACGGGCGGCGGAAAGACCAAGCTGATCATCATCATTCTGATCGTGATCATCGTGCTCATGGCCGCGGGAGGCGCTGCGGCGTTTTTTCTGCTCCGCCCCAAGGCCCCGCCCACTGCAGCCGAGCTGGCGGCGCAGGTGGCGGCCGAGCGCGCGAAAAACATGCGTTTCATCAGCATGGAGCCGTTCGTCACCAATCTGCAGAGTACCGACGGCACGGTGCACTATTTGCAGGTGAAGATCGATCTGAAGACTTACGACCCGTCGGTCGAGGCCAAGGTCAAGCTCATGACACCAGAACTCCGCAACAATATTCTGCGCATCCTCGGTGCGCAGACTCTGGACAAGGTCGACAGCGTCGAGGGCCGCGACCGGCTGCGCGAAGACATCCTGCACGCGGTGAACAAAGTGCTCGAATCCGCGCCTGCTGCGGGCGGCGAGGGCGGGCATGGCGGCAGCGCTGCACCCGGCGGGACGGGGACGGCGCCGATCGACGGGGTGTATTTCACCGCCTTCGTGGTGCAATGACATGAAGCCCCTGACACACGCCGTCAACCTGTCTGGCCGCGCCGGGTGGGCAGGTCGGGGCGCAACGCGACAGCCAAACTGACATGGTGCAAGACGTCCTTTCCCAAGACGAGGTCGATGCCCTGTTCGGCGGCATCGCCGGTGAGGAACCAGCGCCGGAGCCGCCGCCGCAGGACGAAGGCGGGGTGCGCCCTTACGATCTGGCCAGCCAGGATCGCATCGTGCGCGGGCGCATGCCCACGCTGGAGGTCATCAACGAGCGGTTTGCCCGGCTGTGGCGGGTGAGCCTGTTCAATTTTTTGCGCCGCTCGTCGGAGATTTCGGTGTCTTCGGTGCGTCTGACCAAATACAACGAATTCATCCGCGGGCTGGTCGTGCCGAGCAACCTCAACCTGGTGCAGATGAAGCCGTTGCGCGGCACGGCACTATTCATTTTCGACCCGCGGCTGATTTTCAGCGTGGTGGACAATTTTTTCGGCGGTGACGGCCGCTTCCACGCGCGCATCGAGGGTCGCGATTTCACGCCGCTGGAGCAGCGCATCATCAAGCGCATGCTCGACATGGTGTTCAGGGAATACAAGACCGCCTGGTCGCCCGTGCTGGCCCTCGAACCCGAAGTCACCCGCTCGGAGGTCAACCCGCAGTTCGTCAACATTGCCACGCCGACCGAAGTGGTCATCGTCACCAGCTTCAACGTGGAAATCGAAGGCGGCGGCGGCAGCCTGCACATCTGCATTCCGTACAGCATGGTCGAGCCCATCCGCGAGCAGCTCACCACCGGCATGACCACCGACCGCAACGAAGTCGATCACCGCTGGGTCAAGGCATTGCAGACCGAAATGCGCGAGGCCGAGGTCGAACTACGCGTGGAACTGTTGCAGCGGCAGATCCTGGTGCGCGAGCTGCTGCATTTGCGTGTGGGCGACGTGCTGCCGGTGGAGATGCCCGAGACCGTCGTGGCGCGTGTGGACGGCATTCCCGTGCTGGTCGGCGAATACGGCCGGCACGAGGACAAGATGGCGCTGAAAATCCGCCAGCAGCTGTTCCCCGAAGCGCCCGACAAACCGAAACTGCTGGCGTGAGACGCGCGCCCGCCGCCAACCTCGTCAATCCAACGCATCGCAGGACAATCGCATGGCCGAAGACACCTCCCCCGACACCGCTGGCGGCGATGACATGGCCGATTGGGGCGCCGCGCTGGCCGAGCAAAACGCCGCCACCGCGGCGGCTCAAGCGCAACCCGCAGCGCAGCCTGCGGCGCCAGCCGCGGCGGCTGCCGAGCCCGTCATCCAGCCGGCGCCGTTTGCCCAACTGCACGCCGACTCCGGCGAGCGCGCCGAAGCCACCCAGCTCGATCTGGTGATGGACATTCCGGTCACGCTGTCGGTCGAACTCGGGCGCACCAAAATCCAGATCCGCGAGCTGCTGCAGCTCGCGCAAGGCTCGGTGGTCGATCTCGACCGCCTGGCGGGCGAGCCGATGGACGTGCTGGTCAACGGTTTTCTCATCGCCCGCGGCGAGGTCGTGCTGGTCAACGACAAATTCGGCATCCGCCTCACCGACATCGTCAGCCCGACCGAGCGGGCGCGGCGGCTGGGGTAGCGACGGTTCACTCTCGACGGGTCAGCCGAGCTGTGTCCCCGCGGCGGCTTCGGCCTGCGCAACCGGCACGCGCAGCGCGACGNGCCAGCCCGCGTCGGCGGTGANGCCGCAGTCGGCCACCCCGCCGAGCAACAGNGCCCTGGCGCGCAGCGTCTGGCAGACGNCCGCGGACTGGGGNGGAGATGCGGGGGTGAGCAGTTCCAGAGTAAGCAGGCCGGGCTGGCGTGTGACGCGCAAATCGGCGGGCAGCCCCGGCTGCAGGCCGGCAATCGCCTGCAAGGCTTGCTCGGTGAAGCGGAAAATCTGCCGTGCAGTCCCCGCCTCCAGCGGGCCGAGATCGCCGCAATGCAGCGTCAGCCGGACGTCGTCTTGCGCCGTGACCTCGTGCGCCAAGGCGCGCAGCGCAGTGTGCAGGCCGTCGGCGAGCGTTGCGCGGTGCAGCTGCGCGGCGAGACGGTCGGCCACGGCGGCGCAGCCGTGTGCCAGTTGCTGCGCCCGCTGCCACGTCGTCAGCCGTTGCTCCGCAGGCGGCGGCACGGCCAGATGCTCGCCCAGTTCGGCCAGCGCATGTGCCAGATGGTCATGGAGTTGACGTGCCAGCCGTTGGCGCTGCGCCTCGCACGACTGTTCCAGCACCGCTGCCATGTCGCGCAGCGCCGCCTCGCGCCGGTGGGTGTGGCTGATATTGAGCATGATGCCGTCCCACACCGTGTGATCGGCCTGCGGCTGCGACACGGTGGCACGGATATTGATCCATTTCACCTCCCCTGCGGTCAGGATGCGGCCTTCCCAGTTCCACGGCAGGCCGTGCACCGCGCTGGACTGCAGGGCGGCGTCGAAGTCGGCGCGGTCGGCGTCGTGGATGCACGCGGTGAAGTGGGCTGCCGAGTGCAGCAGCGCAGCGGCATCGACCCCGCAGACCTGATCCGCCGATTCGCTCACGCGGGTAAAGCGCAACTGGCCGCGACACCGGCTGAGCTGAAACACCAGGCCAAAGCCGGCCAGTGTGCGCGCCATCCATTGCGCGGGGTCGTCTGCGGCATCGCGGGCGGTGGAAGACGAGAGCGCAGGCGGGGTCACGGCGTTCGGGGCAGGGCAGGGGATGGCTGCACTAACGGCGCAGTTTCAGGAAACTTGAATCTCCACCGGGCCCAGGCAGTCGAGTACGGTGCGCTGCGGCAGGGCGCGCAGCCAGGTGAGTTGGCGCTTGGCCAACTGCCGGGTGGCGGCGATGGCCTGTTCGCGGAATTCGGCGGTGGAGATGCGCCCGTCGAGCAGTGCCCAGGCCTGGCGGTAACCGACCGCGCGCATCGACGGCAGCGACGGATCGAGGTCGCCGCGGGCGCGCAGCGCGCGGACCTCGTCGAGGAAACCGGCGGCGAGCATGGCGTCGAAACGTTGGGCGATGCGCGCATGCAGCACGCTGCGGTCCGACGGTTCGAGCGAGACGATGCGCAGCGGCAGCGGGGCGGCGCTGGTCGACGCCGCCAGATGCGCCGACAGCGGCGTGCCGCTGAGCAGCCAGACTTCGAGCGCGCGCTGGATGCGCTGTGCATCGTTGGGTGCCAGCCGCGAGGCGGTGGCGGGGTCCACTGCGGCCAGCCGCGCATGCAGCGCGGGCCAGCCCAGCCGTGCGGCGTCGGCATCGAGCTGCGCGCGCACCGCGGCATCGGCCTGCGGTAGCGCCGCCAGCCCGGACTGCAGCGCTCTGAGGTAAAGCAGGGTGCCGCCGACGATGATCGGGCGGGCGCCGCGCTGGCCGATGGCCGTGATCAGCGCACGGGCATCAGCGGCAAACTGCGCCGCGCTGTACGCCTGCGCCGGGTCGAGAATGTCGAGCAGGTGATGCGGGCAGAGCGCGCGCTGCGCGGCATCGGGCTTGGCCGTGCCGATGTCCATGCCACGGTAGACCAGCGCCGAGTCCATGCTGATGAGCTCGACCGCCTGTCCCTTTGCCTGCAGCTGCCGCACCAGATGCAGCGCGGCAGCGGTCTTGCCGCTGGCCGTCGGGCCGACGATGCACAGCACGGGTTCGTTGCCGGATGCCGCAGAGTCCACCCTCAGCGTCCCCGCAAAAACAGGGCGTCGAGCTCGGCCAGGCTGATTTGCCGCCAGGTCGGGCGGCCGTGGTTGCACTGGTCGGCACGCTCGGTGCGTTCCATGTCGCGCAGCAGTGCGTTCATTTCGGCCAGCGACAACTGCCGGTTGGCGCGAACCGCGCCGTGGCAGGCCATGCTCGCCAGCAGGGCGTTGCGGCGTTGCTGCAACAGCAGGCTGCTGCCCTGTTCGCGCAAATCGGCAAGCACACCACGGGCGAGCTGTACCGGATCGGCGTGCGCCAGCTGCGCCGGTGTAGCACGCACCACCAGGCTGGCCGGCCCGGCGCGGTCGATGTCCAGCCCCAGCGAGCGCAGATCTGCTGCGTACTCCTCGGCTGCACCGATCTCGGCGTCGCTGGCGGCAAACGCCACGGGCAGAAGCAGGGGCTGCAGCGCTGGCGGACCGTCCGGCTGTTGCGCAGCCTTGAGCTTCTCGTAAACGATGCGCTCGTGCGCGGCGTGCATGTCGACGATGACCAGCCCCTGCCGGTTTTGCGCCAGGATGTAGACCCCCATGAGTTGCGCCAGGGCAAAGCCCAGAGGGAAATCCTCCGCGTCCGGCGCCGTGGCGGAGTGCACGGCAGGCGCAGACACGGCGCTGTCCTGCGCCTGTAGCGGTGCCAGCGGCTGCCACTGCATGTAGGCGGCTGGGGTGGGCGTAGCATGCGGCCTGGTTCCACCGTCGGCGGGGAAAGCCAGAGGCAGGCTGGCCGGCGGCTGCGGCCTGGCCTGCACTGGCGCCGCCGGCACGGCGAGGCCGGCAGCGGGCCTGCTGTGCCCCGCCGCCTGCGCCAGCGCCTGCTCCACGGCGTGACGCACGGCCTGGTGGACGGCCGCGGCGTCGCGAAAGCGCACCTCGGATTTGGCCGGGTGGACGTTGACATCGACCAGCGCGGCGGGCAGGTCGAGCAACAGCGCGTACTGTGGCTGCAGTGCGCCGTGCAGCACGTCGGCATACGCCGCACGCACACCGTGCGCCACGGTGCGGTCGCGCACCCAGCGGCGGTTGACGACGATGTGCTGCACGTCGCTGCGGCCGCGGGCGGCAGTGGGTTGGCCGACCAGGCCACGGATCGACAGCGGACCGGCGCGGGTCTGCAGCGGCAGGGCCTGCGCGCCGAACGCTTCCCCCAGCACAGCGGCGACGCGCTGCAGGCCCAGCTCGGATGCGTCACGATCGAAATGCAGCCGAAGCTGGCCGTCGTGCCACAGGCGCAGCGCCACTGTGGGATGCGACAGGGCGATGCGCTTGAACACCTCGACACACCAGGCGTATTCGGTGGCTGGCGACTTGAGAAATTTGCGCCGCGCGGGCAGGTCGAAAAACAGCTGACGCACGGTGACCCGCGTGCCCGTCTGCGCCGCAGCCGCCTGCACCGGCCCGGCCCGGCCAGCGCGGGCCTGGATCATGGCGCCGGCGGCGCCGGCACGCCGGCTGAGGATTTCGACTTCGGCCACGGCGGCCATTGCCGCCAGCGCCTCGCCGCGAAACCCCAGGTGCGCGGCGTGCTGGAGTTCGTCGAGGTTGGAGATTTTGCTCGTGGCGTGGCGCTGCAGCGCCAGCGGCAACTCCTCTGCCGGGATGCCGCAACCGTCGTCTTCGACCTGCACACTGGCCAATCCGCCCTGTTCCAGCCGCACGGTGATGGCCGTCGCTCCAGAATCGATGGCGTTGTCGAGCAATTCGCGCAGCGCCGAGGCCGGCCGATCGATGACCTCACCGGCGGCAATCTGGCTGATGAGCACGTCCGGCAGCGGACGGATCGGGCGTTGGGGTTGCACCGCTGGGCAGACCGCGGGCTCGGCCCCGCTGGGCAAAGGATGGGACATCTGCGCTGAGTATACTTGCCGCGGCCTGCCCCGCCGCGTGCCGGTCGCTGCCTGCCGGGTCTGTTGCCGCTCTGCCCGCAGCGCGCGCTCAGTGAGCGCTCAGTCTGTTGCCGCATGCTTTGCCCTGCTGCGCGCCCGGCCGGGAGCGCAGACCGCCGTCATCTGCCCACCCCTGTCCTGCCGTATGGATCTGCACACCGTCGTCGACCTCATTCTGCACTTCGATGTGCACCTTGCGCAGTTCATCTCGGCCTACGGGCCGTGGGTGTACGGGCTGCTGTTTGGCATCGTGTTCATCGAAACCGGATTGGTGATCATGCCGTTTTTGCCCGGTGACTCGATGTTGTTCGTCGTCGGCGCCTTCGCCGCGACGGGCAGTCTGAGCCTGTTTGGCGTGATGGCCGTGCTGTGGCTCGGCGCGGTGCTCGGCGACAGCCTGAACTACCAGATCGGCAAGGCCATCGGGCATCGCGTGTTTTCCTGGCCGGATTCGCGCTGGTTCAACCGCCGCGCTTTCGACAAGGCGCATGCGTTCTACGAAAAATACGGCGGCATCACCATCGTTGCCGCGCGCTTCATGCCGTTCATCCGCACGTTTGCGCCGTTCGTCGGCGGGGTGGCCGAGATGTCGTACGGCAAGTTTCTGGCCTACAACATGCTTGGCGCGACACTGTGGGTCGGCGTGCTCGTGCTCGCCGGCTATCTGTTTGGCAACATCCCGTGGATCAAACACAACCTGGGGATGATGACCCTGGGCATCATCGTCGTCTCGCTCATGCCGGCGCTGTGGGGCTGGTGGAAAACGCGGCGGCGGTCGGTGGCGGTGTGACTGCCGCTGCCCGGGGCGTTTGCGTTCATTGCAGCGCGCCGCGCAGCAGGCCGACGGCCACGCCCTCGATGGCAAACGGCTGCTCCGGGTCGACACGGATCGGGGCGAAATCCGGGTTGGCGGCGAGGAGTTCGATGTGCCGCCCGCGGATCGACAGCCGCTTGACCGTGACGTCGTCACCGAGACGGGCGACGACGATCTGGCCGTTGTCCGCCGTCTGGCAGCTTTTGACCGCGAGCAGGTCGCCATCGAGAATGCCGGCGTCGCGCATGCTCATGCCGCGCACCTTGAGCAGGTAATCCGGGCGCGAGGCAAACACGCCCGGATCGACGGCCACGCTGTGTTCGACATGCTCCTGCGCCAGGATCGGCTGACCCGCGGCCACACGCCCCACCAGCGGCAGACAGAGCTGCTCGGCGCCGGGCAGCGCAAGCTGCCGTGCGGTATCGTTCCACACCGTGCCCGCTGCCGCAGCACGCTGGCGTTGCGGCGCGACGATGCGGATGCCGCGCGAGGCCCCCGGCGTCAGCTCGATCACGCCTTTGCGCGCCAGGGCCTGCAAATGATCCTCCGCGGCGTTGGCCGAGCGAAACCCCAGCCGCGTGGCGATTTCCGCCCGTGTCGGCGGGTAGCCGACCTCGTGCACCGAGGCCTGGATGAGGTCGAGGATTTGCTGCTGGCGCGTCGTCAGCTTGGAAACGGGGCGGCGCATGAACGGTCTCCGTGAAGGCACAATGCAGGAACCGGGAGGGCAGCGTCTGGCTGGCGCCAGCATGGCGCCCGCTGGGCCACCCTTCGGCTCGCTGAGGTTCGTCACACTGTAAATCAAAACAGCTTTTGTGCAAAGGAGTTCGCCATGTCTGCGTCGTTGGCTGTCGCCGGATTGCCGGAAATCGCCGTGCTCGGCACCGGCGGTACGATCGCCGGAACCGCCACCGGCGACCCGAGCCTTCCCGGCTACACCGCCGGGGTGCTGGGCATCGGCGAGCTGCTGCACAAAATCCCCTCGCTGTCGCAGTGGGCGCACATCCACGCCGAGCAGGTGGCGAATATCGACAGCAAGGACATGGACGGCGCGCTCTGGTCCCGCCTGGCCGGGCGCGTGGCGCACTGGCTGGAGCAGCCGCAGGTGGTGGGCTGTGTCGTCACCCACGGCACCGACACCCTGGAGGAAACGGCGTATTTTCTGCAGCTGGTGCACCGCAGCGACAAACCGGTGGTGCTGACCGCGGCGATGCGGCCGGCCACCGCGCTCGACGCCGACGGGCCGCAAAATCTGCTCGATGCCCTGCGCGTGGCCGCCAATCCACAAGCGCGCGGGTTGGGCGCGGTCTGTGTCCTGCACGGCAGGATTCATGCGGCGCGCGACGTCGCCAAGATCAGCACCCACGCGGTCGATGCGTTTGGCTCTGGCGAGCATGGCGCGCTTGGTGAACTCATCGGACCGCGGGTGCGGCTGTGGCGCCGGCCGGACGCCGAGCCGGGAGCGCCGTTTGCCGTCCCTGCGGCGTCGCAGTGGCCGCGGGTGGACATCGTGCTCAGCCACGCCGGGGCGGACGGCAGCGTGGTGCGGGCGCTGCTGGCCGATCCCGACCCACCCGCGTTGCGTGGCCTGGTCGTCGCCGGCACGGGGGGCGGCACGGTGCATGCGCGCCTGGACGCCGCGTTGCAACAGGCCAAGGCGCAAGGCGTGCGCGTGGAAGTGGCGTCGCGTGTCGGGCCGCTGCGTGGCGAGGCCTTCGACGGCCTGAGCGCGGTGAAGTTGCGCGTGAGGATGCTGCTCGAACTCGCGGCAGTGCAACAGCCGGATGCGCCACCGCTAGTCTGAGCGCTCCGATTGCAGGGGCAGCCAGATGCGCACTTCCAGCCCGCCGCCCTCGGCGTTGCGCAGTTCCAGCCGGCCACCCAGCGCGGCGATGGTTTTGTCGACGATCGACAGCCCCAGCCCCGTTCCCTTGGCCGACGTGCGCGCGGCGTCGCCGCGGAAAAACGGTTGGGTGAGTTGGGCAAGCTGTTCTTCGGGCACGCCGGGGCCGTGGTCGCGCACGCTGATCTGCACCGAATCGACGCAGCGCTGCAGGCTGATGTCCAGATCGGTATGCACCTCCCCGGGGGTGAGGGCATAGCGCTTGGCGTTTTCCACCAGGTTGACGATGACGCGCTGCAACTCCAGGGTGTTGGCGCGCACCGCCGGCACCGGCGGGGTGCGCAGGTGCAGCACGACGGTTTCGTCCTTCTGGTAGCGGTCGCGGACGAAATCGATCAGCGCATTCAGATCGACCGTCTCCAGCCGCGGCCGGGTGCTGCGGGCGTATTCGAGAAACTTGCTGATGATGCGGTCGGCCTGTTCGATGTCGTCGATGATGTTCTGCCGCGACTGCTCGTCGGGGACGCTCAGCTCGGCTTCGAGCCGCAGCCGCGCCAGCGGGGTGCGGATGTCGTGGGAAATGCCGGCGAGCATCAGCGCGCGCTCCTCCTCGACTTCCTGCAGGCTGCGCGCCATGCGGTTGAAGCCGCGGTTGACTTCACGGATTTCGCGCATGCCCGACTCCTCATCGAGCATTTGCGAATAGTTGCCGGCGCCGACGCGGGCGGTGGCCAGCCGCAGGTCGCGCAGCGGCTTGTTGACAAAGCTGGCGATGACTGCAGCGCCGATGAGCGCCAGCAGCGTGGCGATCACGCCCCAACTCGCCCAGGTTTCACTCAGCGACGGATCGATGCGCGAGCGGTCGAGCAGCAGCCAGTAGGGATCGCCGGCGATGCGAAACCCGATCCACAGCCCGGGGCGGTCGTTGACGGCGTCGGCAAAGTCCAGCTGCTCTTTGAGCCGGCTGTTGACCGCGGTTTCCAGACGCTTGGTGAATTCCGAATGGTTCATCGCCACCCATTGATCGCCCGGATTGCGCGGGTAGATGTAAATGCCCTCTTTTTTCGCCAGGTCGTCGAGCAGCGACACGCGGTATTGCGGGTCGGAGTGGATCAGCGCCAGCCGGGTGAGGTCGATCAGGCTGGTGATCTGCCGCGAGGTCTGCGCCACCTGCGGCCCGAGTTCGAGCAGGCGAAAGCTCTGGAACCAGGTGGCCAGGCTGGCGCTGACCAGCAGCACGATGAGCGCGAAAGTGCGCCAGTACAGCCGGCCGAAAACATCGCTGATCCAGTTGCTCAGCCGCTGCCACAGGCCGATGCCCGACCGCGCGGTGTGGGCCTGGCCGGCTGCGTCGGTCGTCCGCTCAGTTGTCGGCTCAGTTGTCGGCGTTGTCGGGGACGAAGACATACCCTACGCCCCAGACGGTCTGGATGTAGCGCGGATGCGCAGCGTCGGCCTCGATGATTTTGCGCAGCCGCGAAATGGCCACGTCCAGGCTGCGGTCGAAGGCCTCGTAGTCACGGCCACGGGCGAGTTCGGCCAGCCGATCACGCGACAAGGGCTGGCGCGGGTGCCGCACCAGCGCCTTGAGCATGGCGAATTCGCCGGTGGTCAGGCTGATGGGTTCGCCGTTTTTGCTCAGCTCGCGCCGCGCCAGGTCCAGGCTGAACGGGCCGAAGACCACGGTTTCGTCTTCCCGTGAGGGCGCACCGGGCAATTCGGGGGAGGGCTGGCGGCGCAGCACGGCGCTGATGCGCGCGAGCAGCTCACGCGGGTTGAACGGCTTGGGCAGGTAATCGTCGGCGCCGACTTCCAGGCCGATGATGCGGTCGACGTCTTCTCCCTTGGCCGTGAGCATGATGATCGGGGTCTGGTCTTTGGACGCGCGCAACCGCTTGCAGATCGACAGTCCATCTTCGCCCGGCAGCATCAGGTCGAGCACGATCAGGTCGAAGCGTTCTTTGACCATGATGCGCGACATGGCCTTGGAATCTTCGGCCACGAAGACTTCATAGCCTTCTTGCGAGAGATAGCGACGCAGCAGGTCGCGGATGCGTGCGTCGTCATCGACGACCATCAGCTTTTTCGGTTTTTCGTGGTCCATAGAAGCGCCAATTGAAAAAGAAAACGCGGCAGGTCGGTCTGCCACGAGCCTAAACGACAAGCCCGCTAAAGGCTTGTTACACAGTTTACTGCGCTCCGGCGGCGTTTCAGCCCGGGCTGATTCGATAATTTCAATTGCAAACTTTGGATACGCCGATGTCGCATTTTCGCTTTTTTTCCGGCTGCATTGCGGCATTTTTCGGTCTGTTCCTGCCGGCTGGCGCGGCCACGCCACTACATGCTGCCGTCCTCACACGCTTGGACGCGGCGCAGGGTGGCAGCATGGTGGCGCGCGATACCAGCTTCATCACGCCGCAGGCCTCGGCGGCCGTTTCCCCGCATACCCTGACGCCGCAGGAGCGCGAACTGCTGCGCCAGCAAATCCAGCACCTTGCACCTGACGCCGGGGCGCAACAGCGGCCGGCAGCCGCTGCCCGCGCGCGACGCTGAGTGCAGCGCGTGCGCCCGCACGGGCGGCCGCACCGGTATGATGACTCGTCCGTTGACAGAGTGTTTCTGCCGTGTCGCTTCAACCTCGCCTCGCTTTTGTGCAATGCCTTCATCCCGGCGGGCTGCACCGCCTGGCGTATTGGGAGTGGGGTGATCCCGGCTGCGACGATGTCGTCGTCTGCGTGCATGGCCTGACCCGCCAGGGGCGGGATTTCGACGTCCTGGCGCAGGCGTTGCAGCCGCAGCGCCGTGTCGTCTGTCCTGACCTGCCCGGTCGCGGCGAGTCGGACTGGCTGGACAACCCGGCGCTGTACCAACTGCCGCAATACCTGGCCGATCTCGTCACCTTGCTCGCGCGTGTCCATGCGCGGCGGCTGGCCTGGGTGGGCACATCGCTGGGTGGGCTGATCGGGATGGCGTTGGCCGGGCTGCGGCACAGCCCGGTGCAGCGTCTGGTGCTCAATGACGTCGGCCCCGCGCTCGATCCACGCGGCCTGTTGCGCATCGCCAGCTACGTGGGACGAAACATGCACTTTGCCAGCGTCGAGGAGGCCGCAGCCAGCCTGCGCGACATTTCGCTGGGTTTCGGCCCGCACACCGACGCGCAGTGGCTGGCGTTGACCCGCCCGATGCTGCGACCGGAAGGTGGCGGCTGGCGCCTGCACTACGACCCGGCGCTGGCGCAGCCCTTGACCGCCGGGGCGGCGCAGGCCGTGGCCGCGGGCGAGCTGGCGATGTGGCAGGCGTATGACCAGATCACCGCGCCGACCCTGCTGCTGCGCGGCGAGCAATCCGACATCCTCAGTGCGCAGACCGCCCGGGCGATGACGCAGCGCGGGCCGCGGGCGCGCTGGGTCGAATTGCCGGGTGTCGGCCATGCGCCGACGCTGGTGCAGCCTGACCAGGTCGACATCGTTCGCGGGTTTTTACTGGCGTGACTCCGGCAAGGTTCGAATCGGCACACACGGCGCGGTTGCAGGACAGCCAGCCCGAGCGCGTGGCGCAGGCGCGGGCTTACGCGCTGGCACTCATCGATACGGTCGTGCTGGAAACCGGCGAACCGGCGCTGGAACATGCCGATGGCGTGCGCGCGATTCTCGCCGACATCGGAGCCGACGACGACGCGCAGGCCGCCGCCTACCTGAACCTCGCCGTGCCGCATCTGGCGCATCCTCACGATCAGTTGCGCAAGCACTTCGGCGAGCCGCTCGCCGCGCTGGCGGTGCAGACGCGCAAACTCGTCGAGGTATCGCGCATGGCGCGTGGCGGGCCGGACGAGGCCGAGTTGCGCCGCCGCCATATCGAACTGGTGCGGCGACTGCTGCTGGGGTTTTCGCGTGATCTGCGTGTGGCCTTGCTGCGTCTGGCTTCGCGGCTGCAGTCGCTGCGGTTTTTCACGCGCAGCAAGAGCGACGCGCCGGCGGCGTTTCTGGCCGAGAGCATGGAGGTCTACGCGCCGCTGGCCAACCGGCTGGGCATCTGGCAGATCAAGTGGGAGCTGGAGGATCTGGCCTTCCGGCTGATGCAGCCCGCGGTGTACAAGGACATTGCGCGCCAGCTCGATGAACGCCGCGTCGAACGCGAGCAGGGCATCCAGGCGGCCATCGCCCAGCTGCACGACGCGCTGCGGCAGCAGCACATCGCAGCGCAGGTCGTCGGCCGTCCCAAACACATCTACAGCATCTGGCGCAAGATGCAGGGCAAGCAGCTGCGCTTCGATCAGGTGATGGACTTGCGCGCGCTGCGCATCATCGTTGCCGACGTCAATGCCTGCTATGCCGCACTCAGCGTGGTGCACTCGATGTGGACCGCACTGCCCGAAGAATTCGACGATTACATCGCCAGGCCCAAACCCAACGGCTACCAGTCTCTGCATACCGTGGTGCGCACCGGCAGCGGCCAGATTTTCGAAATCCAGATCCGCACCGAGGCCATGCATGCCTACGCCGAACATGGCAGCGCGGCGCATTGGGCGTACAAGGAAGCCGGGGTCAAGGGCTACCAGGGGCAGGTGCAGGCCGACGACTACCAGACCCGCATTGCGTTGGCACGGCAACTTCTGGCGCTGCAGCAGGAACTGGCGCGCGGGCCGTTACCTGCGTCCTCCAGCGGCGCCGATGCCGCCGCCGAGGCTGACGTCGAAGACCGCATTTTCGTGCTCACCCCGCAGGCGCGGATCGTCGAGCTGGTCAAAGGGGCGACACCGGTCGATTTCGCCTATGCGCTGCATACCGACCTGGGGCACCGCTGCCGTGGTGCGCGTGTGGACGGCGCGCTGGTGCCGTTGACCACGCCGCTGCGCAGCGGCCAGACGGTGGAAATCGTCGCCGCCAAGGAGGGCGGGCCGTCGCGCGACTGGCTCAACCCCGAGCTCGGCTATCTGCGCAGCCCGCGTGCACGCGCCAAGGTACGCGCCTGGTTCAACCAGATCGTGCAACAGGACACCATCGCCAAAGGCCGGGCGCAGGTCGAGCGGCTGCTGCAGCGCGAGGGTAAAACCAGCGTCAATCTGCAGACCCTCGCCGAGGGATTGGGGTTCGGCGCCGCCGATGAGCTGTTCGAACGCGTGGGCAAGGAGGAATTTTCCCTGCGGCAGATCGAAACCTTCCTGCGCGCGCAGACGTCGCCGCCGGCGGCGCAGGAGGAAACCGTCACCCTGCCGGGCAATGCCGCCCCGCCGAAGGCAGGAGGCCAGCAGGTCCTCGTCGTCGGGGTGGGGTCCTTGCTGACGCAATTGGCCAGTTGCTGCAAACCGGCGCCACCCGACGTCATCGGCGGCTTCGTCACGCGGGAAAAAGGCGTGAGTGTGCACCGCATCAACTGCCCGAATTTCCGCAATATCGCCCGGCAGCACCCAGAGCGCGTCATCGCCGTGACCTGGTCGCAGGGCGGCGAGGGTGAGGCGCTCTACCCGGTGGATATCGAGGTCAGCGCAAGTGATCGACAGGGGCTGCTGCGCGATATCTCCGAGGTATTGACCAAAGAACGCATCAACGTGATCGCGGTCAACACGCGATCGATCGCGGATCGGGCGCAAATGCGCTTTACCGTGCAGCTCAGCCACAGCGGCAAACTGCGACGCGCGCTCGGCCTGATCGCCGAAGTGCCGGGGGTGATGAAGGCATGGCGGCGCTGACCTTTGGGGCGGGCAAATAAACGTGGTATGATTTTCAACTTTCCAGGCGGTTAGCTCAGATGGTTAGAGCGCTTGCTTGACATGCAAGAGGTCGTTGGTTCGATTCCAATACCGCCTACCAAACAAAGTCCACACACGATCACATCACGCGGCAGCACAAGTGCTGCGTGCCGGGTTCGTCTCCGTGCGTTTCTGCCCTTCGTGCCTGTCCAGCCTTTTGTACCTTCAGCGCGTGCCGACCATGTTTCCTTTCCGAACTTGCTTGACGACGTCTTGATGCCCGGAGGTCCGCACGCACGTGCACGTTGACGAAAAGGTGCGGCCCTGCCGCACCTTTTTTTCTGTGCAATGTCGCCGCCTGGCGGGCATGTCCCGGCAAGAGATCATCCGATCGACGGCGGCACGCCGTTTTCTACAGAGGCACTCACCATGATTCGAATCACTCTTCCCGATGGCTCGGTGCGCGAGTACCAGGCGCCGCCGACCGTGGCCGAGGTGGCCAGGTCCATCGGGCCGGGGCTGTTCAAAGCGGCGCTGGCAGGCAAGGTCGACGGCAAGCTGGTCGACACCAGCCATGTCATCAACCATGACGCACAAGTAGCCATCGTGACAGACCAGGATGCCGAGGGGCTGGACATCATCCGGCATTCCACCGCGCACCTGCTCGCCTACGCCGTCAAGGAGCTCTACCCAGATGCGCAGGTGACCATCGGGCCAGTGATCGACAACGGGTTTTATTACGACTTTGCCTATAAACGGCCGTTCACCCCGGAGGATCTGGAAAAAATCGAGGCGCGCATGGCCGAGCTGGCGCGCAAGGACGAACCGGTGCAGCGCAAAGTCATGCCGCGTGATGCCGCCGTGGAGTACTTCAAGTCCATCGGCGAGCACTACAAGGCAGAGATCATCGCCAGTATTCCCGAGGGGGAAGAGGTTTCGCTGTACACCGAAGGCGGGTTCACCGATCTGTGCCGCGGGCCGCACGTGCCTTCGACCGGCCGGCTCAAGGTGTTCAAGCTGATGAAGGTGGCAGGTGCCTACTGGCGCGGCGATCACCGCAACGCGCAACTGCAGCGGATTTACGGCACCGCCTGGGCGAAAAAAGACGATCAGGACGCCTACCTGCACGCTCTGGCCGAGGCGGAAAAACGCGATCACCGCAAGCTCGGTAAAGAACTCGACCTGTTTCACTTCCAGGACGAGGCGCCGGGGCTGGCGTTCTGGCACCCCAAGGGCTGGGCGCTGTGGCAAGCCGTGGAGCAGTACATGCGGCAGGTGTACCGCGACAGCGGCTACCAGGAGGTGCGCGGGCCGCAGATCCTCGACGTCAGTCTGTGGAAGCGTTCCGGCCACTGGGACAATTACGCCGAGAACATGTTTTTCACCGAGTCGGAAAAGCGGCAATTCGCCGTCAAGCCGATGAACTGTCCGGGGCATGTGCAGATTTTCAACTCCGGCCTGCGCAGCTACCGCGATTTGCCGATTCGCTACGGCGAATTCGGTTCCTGCCATCGCAACGAGCCGTCAGGCGCGCTGCATGGACTGCTGCGGGTGCGCGGTTTCACCCAGGACGACGGCCATATTTTCTGCACCGAAGACCAGATCGAGGCCGAAGTCACCGCGTTTCACCGTCAGGCGATGCAGGTGTACGCCGATTTTGGTTTCAGCGATATCGCGCTGAAGATCGCGCTGCGGCCGGACAAGCGTATCGGCGACGATGCCGTGTGGGACAAGGCCGAGGCGGCGTTGCGCGCGGCGCTCAGCGCCTGTGGCGTTGCCTGGCAGGAGCTTCCGGGCGAAGGCGCGTTTTACGGGCCGAAAATCGAGTACCACATGAAAGACTCGATCGGCCGCGCCTGGCAGGTCGGTACCATGCAGGTCGATTTCATGATGCCCGAGCGTCTGGACGCGGTGTACATCGACGAGCATTCCCAGCGCGTGCGTCCGGTCATGCTGCACCGCGCCATCGTTGGCTCGATGGAGCGCTTCATCGGTGTCTTGATCGAACATTACGCCGGTGCCATGCCGTTGTGGCTCGCGCCGGTGCAGGCCGTGGTCATGAACATCACCGACGCGCAGGCCGATTACGCCCGTGCTGTTGCGCAAACGCTGACAAAACAAGGCTTTAGAGTCGAGTTGGATTTGCGCAACGAAAAGATCAACTATAAAATACGAGAAAATGCATTGAACAAAGTGCCTTACCTGCTCGTTGTCGGTGATCAAGAGCGCGACGCCGGGACGGTTGCAGTACGGGCACGCGGCAATGTCAACCTCGGGGTGCTGTCCCTGGAGGCGCTGACGCAGAAACTCTCCCAGGAAGTACGGTCGCGCAAGCCAGAGTAGAGCAAAGCCTCTGCCCGGAAGCACATGTTTTGTCATCTTTGAAAGGTTTGAGCCATCGCTACGTTTCTGAGCCGTAATACACCGGAAAAACGCGCCCATCGCCTCAATCGCGAGATCACCGTTCCTGAAGTGCGCCTCATTGGCCCGGATGGGGCGGCCATCGGCGTCGTCCCCGTGGCCGAGGCGCTGCGTCTGGCCGAGCAGTACGACGTCGATCTGGTGGAAATCGCGCCAACGGCGTCACCTCCGGTTTGCCGTCTGATGGATTACGGCAAATTCAAGTACGAAGAGCAGAAAAAGAATCACGAAGCGCGGCTCAAGCAAAAGCAGATCCAGATCAAGGAAATCAAATTCCGTCCGGCGACGGACGACGGTGATTACCAGATCAAGCTGCGCAATCTGCGGCGTTTTCTCGAAGAGGGCGACAAAGGCAAGGTGACGCTGCGCTTCCGTGGCCGCGAAATCACCCACCAGGACATTGGTATGCGTGTGCTCGAGCGGGTCAAGGCGGACGTGGAGGATGTCGGGCAGGTTGAACAGATGCCCAAGCTGGAGGGGCGGCAGATGATCATGGTCATCGCGCCGAAGAAGAAAAAATGATTTGATGTACACGCGTTGCCGGTGCGCTGGTTCTGGTGGCGTGTGACAAATTCCGGCTGCAGCCGCAGCCGGTGCCGCAGCGATGTCTGCGGAACTTGTCGGAAACACCCGTGCGGGTGGATGCCGCAAAACTCGTGTGCGTGGGCTGGGAAGTGTCCGACTGGTCGTCGGGCCGCCTGCGGATATGTCAGACAAATGGAGCCATCATGCCCAAGATGAAGACCAAAAAGAGTGCCGCCAAGCGGTTTCGCGTGCGACCCGGCGGCACTGTCAAGCGCGGACAGGCGTTCAAACGCCACATCCTGACCAAAAAGACCACCAAGAACAAACGGCACTTGCGTGGTGCAACCGCGGTGCATGCCAGCGATCTGAAGCAGATTGCTGCCATGATGCCTTTTGCCTGAAGCGGCTGACCGCCTCAGTCCGACCCGTTCATCTGGATCAGGAGTTATTCAATGCCTCGCGTCAAACGTGGTGTGACAGCGCGTGCTCGTCACAAAAAAGTTCTCGACCTCGCCAAAGGCTTCCGTGGCCGCCGCAAAAACGTCTATCGCATCGCCAAAGAGGCGGTGATGAAGGCCGGGCAATATGCCTACCGTGACCGCCGTGCCAAAAAGCGTGAATTCCGTTCGTTGTGGATCACCCGGATCAACGCCGCGGTCCGCCAATCTGGCCTGACTTACAGCGTGTTCATGAATGGTATGAAAAAAGCCCGGATCGAGATCGACCGCAAAGTGCTCGCCGACATGGCGGTGCACGATGCTGCGGCGTTTGCCAAAATCGTCGATCAGGTCAAAGCCGCGATGGCCTGATGAGTCGCCTGCCGCCATGAGGCGGCAGCGTCTGCAGTCCAAAGGCCTGTGTGAACAGGCCTTTGTGTTTTGTTGGCCGACATTGCGATGCGGCACAATCCTATTGAGTCGACGTTCCGATCATGAATCCATTGCAGTCGCTGGTTGAACAGGCGCAGGAAGAATTTGCGCGGGCCGCCGATTCGGCTTCGCTGGAAAATGCCAAGGCGCGCTACCTGGGAAAAACCGGGCTCCTCACGGCGGAGATGAAGGCGCTGGCGACACTGAGCGCCGAGGAGAAGCGCTCGCGCGGTGCAGACATCAACCTGGCCAAACAGGCCATCGAGCAGGCACTGCAGCAACGCCGCGACGCGCTGGAGCAAGCCGCGCTGCAGGCCCAGTTGCAGGCGCAGGCAATCGACGTGACCTTGCCGGGCCGGCAGGCAGACCGCGGCGGCCTGCATCCGCTCACCCGTAGCTGGCTGCGCATGGAGCAGATTTTCCGCTCGATGGGATTCGACGTCGCCGACGGGCCGGAGATCGAGGATGACTGGACGAATTTCACGGCGTTGAATTCGCCGCAAAACCACCCGGCGCGTTCCATGCAGGACACGTTTTACGTCGATGCGCAAGACGAACACGGCCAGCCGCTGCTGCTGCGCACGCATACCTCGCCGATGCAGGTGCGCTATGCGCGCGCGCATGTGCAGCGCTACGCACAAGCGCGCGAGATGCCGCCGATCAAAGTCATCGCCCCGGGCAGAACGTACCGTGTGGACAGCGATGCCACCCACTCGCCGATGTTTCATCAGTTCGAAGGGCTGTGGATCGACCGCGACGTGTCGATGGCCGATTTGAAGGGCACTTTCACCAGTTTCCTCAAAGCCTTTTTCGAGCGCGACGACATTCAGGTCCGTTTCCGGCCATCGTATTTCCCCTTCACTGAACCGTCGGCCGAAATCGACATGATGTTCGAGAGCGGGCCGCTGCAGGGGCGCTGGCTGGAGTTGGCCGGTTCGGGCCAGGTGCACCCGGCGGTCGTGCGCAATTTCGGTCTGGATGCGCAGCGCTATATCGGTTTTGCTTTCGGCAGCGGCCTGGACCGCCTCACCATGCTGCGTTACGGCATTTCCGATTTGCGGCTGTTTTACGAAAACGATCTGCGCTTTTTGCAGCAGTTCGCCTGAGTGCACCGCAGCAGACCCCGCGACCGACCCGGATCAACTCCTTTCCATCGCCCACCATGCAGTTTCCTGAATCCTGGCTGCGCCAGTTTTGCAACCCCGACCTGACGACCGATGCCGTTGCCGAGGCCCTGACCATGGCCGGGCTGGAAGTCGAGGAGGTTCGGCCTGCGGCGCCGGCGTTTTCAGGCGTCGTCGTCGGCAAAGTGCTGAGCGTGCAGCCGCACCCCAATGCCGACAAGCTGCGCGTGTGTCAGGTCGACGTTGGCGCGCAGGTGCCGCTGCAAATCGTGTGCGGCGCGCCCAATGTCGTCGCTGGAATGCAGGCGCCGTGTGCGCTGGTCGGCGCCGAGTTGCCGCCAGCGCAACCTGGGCAGGACGCGGTGCACATCGGGGCAGCGAGAATGCGCGGCGTCGACTCGCAGGGCATGTTGTGCTCGGCACGCGAACTCGGTTTGTCGGCGGATCATTCCGGCCTGCTTGCACTGCCCGACGATTTGCCGCCCGGCGCCAGCGTGCGCGACGCCCTGGCGCTGGACGAGGCGATTTTTACCATCAAGCTCACGCCCAATCTGGGGCACTGCATGAGCGTGCTCGGCATTGCCCGGGAACTGTCGGCGGTAACCGGCGCGCCGTTGCACCGGCCGCATGTGGCCGCCGTCGTGCCGACGCTGCAGGAGCGCCTGCCGGTGCGGATCGACGCACCGGATCTCTGCGGGCGGTTTTCCGGGCGGGTGATCCGCGGCGTGAACGCTGCTGCGCCGACACCGCAGTGGATGAAAACCCGGCTGGAACGCAGCGGCCAGCGGAGCATTTCGGCGCTGGTCGATATTTCCAACTATGTCATGCTCGAACTCGGGCGGCCGAGCCATGTGTTCGATCTGGGCAAAATCCATGGCGGCCTGACCGTGCGCTGGGCGCGGCCGGGCGAGCAGCTCGAACTGCTCAATGGCCAGACGGTCACGCTCAGCCCCGATATGGGCGTGATTGCCGCAGAGCAGGGGGTGGAATCGCTCGCAGGCATCATGGGTGGACAGGCCACTGCCGTCAGCCTGGACACGACCGATATTTACGTCGAGGCGGCGTTTTGGTGGCCGGACGCCATCCGCGGCCGCGCGCGCCGGCTGAATTTTTCCACCGATGCCGCGGCGCGCTTCGAGCGCGGAGTGGACTACGCCACCACCGTCGAGCATCTGGACGTGCTCACCGCGCTCATCCTGCAGATCTGCGGCGGGCAAGCCGGGCCGGTGGACGACCAGATCGTTCGTCTGCCGCAGCGCCGCCCGGTGCACATGCGTGTGGCACGATGCGAAAAGGTCATCGGTGTGCACATCGGCGCCGAGCGCATGGGGGAGATTTTCCGCCGTCTCGGACTGCAGGCGCGGTTTGATACCAGCGCAGGCGAGCCGAGCTGGATCGTCACCCCGCCCAGCGAGCGTTTCGATCTGGAAATCGAAGAGGATTTGATCGAGGAGGTCGCGCGCATCCACGGCTACGCACAGATTCCGGCCCGGCCTGCGCTGGCGCGCATGCAGCCGCTGCCCGCCCCGGAGGCGCAGCGCAGCCTGCACGCGCTGCGTTTGCAGGCCGCCGCGCTGGGTTATCAGGAAACCATCAATTTTTCCTTTGTCGATCCGGCCTGGGAACGTGATTTCGCCGCAGAGCAAAACCCCATCAGGCTGCTCAACCCCATCGTGTCGCAGATGTCGGCGATGCGCTCCACACTCATCGGTTCGCTGGTCCACGTCCTGCGCGGCAACCTCAATCACCGTGCCAAGCGTTTGCGCGTATTCGAACTGGGACGGGTTTTTGTGCGAGACGGCAGCGCTGCCGCCGGGCCGATGCAATTGGCCGGGATCCGCCAGCCCATGCGCCTGGCCGGTTTGGCGTACGGTGCCGTGCAGCCTCTGCAGTGGGGCGTGCAAGAGCGCAAGGTCGATTTTTACGATATCAAGGGCGACGTGCAGGCACTGTGTGACGGCAGCGGGGTCTTGCAGTGGAATGCCTGTGCCCACCCGGCTTTGCATCCGGGCCGCAGTGCCGAAGTGTGGCTCGACGGCCAGTTGCTGGGCGTCGTCGGCGAATTGCATCCGCGGTGGGTGCAACGCTACGAGCTGCAGTCCGCCCCGGTGATCTTCGAACTCGACGCCAGCCTGCTGCAGCGCCAGCCCATTCCGGTGTTCACCCCGATCAACCGCGTACCGGCCGTGTTGCGCGACCTGGCGTTCCAGGTGCCGCTGACGGTGAACTATGCGCAAATGCAACAGGCGGTGCAAACCGCAATCCGCGATGTTCCGGTTTGCGGCATCATTCGCGACATGCAGTTGTTTGACGTGTTCGCGCCGCCAGGTGAAACGACGGTCCGCAGCATGGCGTTGCGCCTGGTGCTGCAGGACACGCAGACACTCACCGACGAGCGCGTCGAGGCAGCCTGCCAGGCGCTGATCGCCGCCGTGCGTGACGCCACCGGGGCACAACTCAGGGGCTGAGTCCACGCGCAACGAGGCGCTACGGGCACGACAGAGGGGAGAGACATGACACGTATCCAGATCGAATCGGTGCAAACGCCGACCCTGACCAAGGCCGAACTGGCCGAGCAGTTGTACGAGCGCATCGGCCTGAACAAACGCGAATCCAAAGATATGGTCGATGCGTTTTTCGACCGCATCCGCGATGCCCTGGCCCGGGGCGAAGACGTCAAGCTATCGGGCTTCGGTCATTTTCAGTTACGCGACAAGGCGCAACGGCCTGGCCGCAATCCGCGGACAGGCGAAATCATCCCGATCGCCGCGCGGCGCGTGGTGATTTTTCATGCCAGCCATAAATTCAAGCAGCAACTGCAACAGGCCGATGTGGCCGAACGGGCGACAGCATCCTGATCTGCACCGTTGACATAAGGCATTGGCCGGCAGGACGAGGAATGGACAGCGAAAATAGACCGCCCTGGCCGCAAACGATAGGCCATTGGCAGTTCGATTTTTGACGTTGCAGACGCTTTCACCATGTCCCCGCACTCCGCCCACTCTCCGTCAGACGGGCCTGCGCCGCGCACTGAATCCATGAACGCCACCACGGTTTTGCCGCCACTTCCCGCCAAACGCTATTTCACCATTGGCGAAGTCAGCGAACTGTGTGGAGTCAAGTCGCACGTCTTGCGCTATTGGGAGCAGGAATTCTCCCAGCTTCGGCCCATGAAACGCCGCGGCAACAGGAGGTATTACCAGCATCACGAGGTGCTCCTGATCCGTCGCATCCGTGAACTGCTCTACGACCAAGGTTTCACCATCAGCGGCGCCCGTGCCCGCCTGGGCGCCGGTTTGGCAGAAGACCGGCCGATCCCCGGCAAATCCGGCCCCACTCCATCTTCCGCCCCGATGACAGACAGTCCGCCCAGTGAAATTCAAACCCTTGCCGAGCTGCGCGAGGAACTGCTGAGCATTCGGCAGAGTTTGATCGCTGGCTGAAATGATGTAATATTGAAATTTTGGTTGTCGGGGCGTAGCGCAGCCTGGTAGCGCACCTGCATGGGGTGCAGGGGGTCGGAAGTTCGAATCTTCTCGCCCCGACCAAAAAAGCGAAAAACCAGAAAAAGCCCACATGCGAAGCAGTGGGCTTTTTTATTGCATCGGCACGGCCTGTTCAACGCAGGCGCGGCGGCCATTGTCGTGGCTATCCGATGGTCATCAGGCTGGCGTTGCCGCCGGCGGCTGCGGTGTTCACGCTCACCGACTGTTCATCGAGCAGAAGTTCCAGCGGATAGTCGGCAGTTTCCCGGTGATCGATCGGCAGTGCGTGGACGACGATCACGGCATGGGTGTATCGGGTCACATCAAGCAGCAGCGCCTGCAGCCCCGCCGGGTCGCCGTCGTAGAGCGCCGCAGCGGGTTGGTCTTCCGCGGCGATCTCGCGCACCCAGCGATGCAAAGCGGCAGGAATGGCCTGCACGATCTCCCGCGCCGGCTTGCCGCTGAGCAGCGCGGTACTGCCGCAGGCCAGCGCGGCGCCGATTTGCCGCACCAGGCTGTGCGTGTCGTCGGCACGGCAGAGCAGGGCGCCTTTGGGGCGAAGCTGGTAGCGGTTGGATTCACCGACCGGGCCAGCCAGCTCCTGCGCCTGTGTGGACGGGGCACACTCGGCGTAGCGCTGCATCGGCTGCGGGTCGATGCCTGCGGCTTCAAGCGCCTGCATCACGTCGGTGAACGCCTGGCCGGCCGCAGTGCAGGGGAGGAACGGTGCGCAGGTCGGTTTGAGCAGGCGGCGCAAATACAGTGGCCCTCCGGCTTTCGGGCCGGTTCCCGACAGGCCATGGCCGCCGAAGGGTTGGACGCCGATGACGGCGCCGATCATGTTGCGGTTGACGTAGATGTTGCCCGCACGGATGCGTTCCTGGGTGCGGGCGATGGTTTCGTCGATACGGCTGTGAATGCCGAAGGTCAAGCCGTAGCCCAGCGCGTTGACCGCGTCGATCGCCGCGTCCAGCGCGTCGCTGCGGTAACGCACGACGTGCAGCACCGGGCCGAAGACTTCGCGGCCGAGCACGCCGACCTCGGGGATTTCAATCACCGTCGGCGCGAGGAAATGACCGTGAAGGGTGTCTGCAGGCAGCGGTGGCGCGAACACCGCATACCCTTTACTGCGCATGGCGTCGATGTGCGCCGCCACGGTCTCGCGTGCTTCGCTGCTGATGAGCGGGCCGACGTCCGTGTCGAGCCGATCGGGGCGGCCGATGCGCAATTCGTCCATCGCGCCGCGCAGCATGGTCAGCAGGCGATCGGCGGCTTCTTCCTGCACCAGCAGAATGCGCAGCGCGGAGCAGCGCTGCCCCGCGGAATCGAACGCGGAGGACAGGATGTCGCTGACGGCCTGCTCGGGCAGCGCCGACGAGTCGACGACCATGGCGTTTTGTCCACCGGTCTCGGCGATGAATGGAATGGGCAGCCCCTGCGGGTCCAGCCGCTGCGCCAGTTGCGTCTGAATCAGCCGCGCCACCTCGGTCGATCCGGTGAACACCACGCCGCGCACGCGCGGGTCGGCGACGAGGGCCGCGCCGATGCGCCCATCCCCGGGGAGAAGCTGCAGTGCGCCTGCGGGCAGACCGGCGTCGATGAGCAAACTCGATGCGACATATGCGATGAGCGGCGTCTGCTCGGCGGGTTTGGCCAGGACGACGTTGCCGGCAGCCAGCGCCGCGGCGATTTGGCCGATGAAAATCGCCAGCGGAAAATTCCACGGGCTGATTGCCACCACCGGCCCGAGCGGGCGGTGTTCGGCGCCGTGCAGTCTGGAGTCGACCTGCGCGGCGTCGTAGCGCAGCGCGTCGATCGCCTCACGCACTTCGCCGATGGCAGCAGGGATGGTGCGTCCGGCCTCGCGCACGATCAGCGCGACCAGGTGCGGCAGCCGCGCCTCGATGGCGTCTGCGGCACGCCGCAGCACCGCGGCGCGCTCGTCGGGTGGGGTCGCCTGCCAGACCGAAGCGGCCTTGACTGCCAGAGCGACAGCGCGCTGGGCCACCTCGGCCGTGGCTTCGGTGACCTGGCCGACCACGTCGCGGCGATCCGCCGGGTTGCGCACCGCATGCGCAGGGCCGTCGGGCACCTCGCCGTCGGCCAGAATCGGCCGTGCATGCAAAGCCACCTCCAGGCTGGCAAGGCCGGCGGCGGCTAGCGAGGCCAGTCGCTGCTCGTTGCTCAGGTCCAGGCCGGCGGAGTTGTCGCGCGCTTCGCCGAACAGGGCCCGCGGCAGGGCGATTTTGGGGTGCGGTGCACCCAATGGCTGGATATTGCGGGCCAGCCGGACCGGGTCGGCGACGATGGCGTCGAGCGACAGCCGCGGATCGTTGATCTGGTGGACGAACGAGGTGTTGGCGCCGTTTTCCAGCAGTCGCCGCACCAGATAGGCCAACAAGGTTTCGTGTGTGCCCACGGGAGCGTAGATGCGGCAGGGACGGTTCAGCCCATTGGCGGCCACGACTTCCTCGTACAGCGGCTCGCCCATGCCATGCAGGCACTGGAACTCGTATTGGCCGAGATAAAAATTTTCCCCGGCCATCGCCAGAATCGCCGCGACCGTGTGCGCGTTGTGCGTGGCGAACTGGGCGAACACCGCCTGCGGCGCGGCCAGCAGCTTGCGCGCACACGCCAGGTACGACACATCGGTATGCACCTTGCGGGTGTAGACGGGAAAACCCTCCAGACCGTCGAGCTGCGCGCGCTTGATTTCCGAGTCCCAGTACGCGCCCTTGACCAGCCGCACCATCAGCCGGCGGCGCGAGCGCTGCGCCAGGTCGATCAGGTAATCGAGCACGAAGGGCGCGCGTTTTTGATAGGCCTGCACGACAAAACCAATGCCGTTCCACCCAGCCAGCGTCGGCTCGAAGCACAGGCTTTCGAGCAGATCGAGAGACAACTCCAGCCGGTCGGCTTCTTCGGCGTCGATGTTCAGCCCAATGTCGTACTGACGGGCCAGCCGGGTGAGATGCACCAGGCGCGGCAGCAGCTCGTGCATCACCCGCTGCCGTTGCGCCCGGCTGTAGCGCGGGTGCAGCGCCGAGAGCTTGATGGAAATGCCGGGGCCCTCGTAAATGCCGCGTCGCTGCGCCGACTTGCCAATGGCGTGGATGGCCTGTTCGTAGTCGTGCAGGTAGCGCTCGGCATCTGCCGCAGTCAGCGCGGCTTCGCCCAGCATGTCGTAGGAATGGCGGAAGCCCTTGGCCTCGGACTTGCGGCTGTTGGCCAGCGCCTCGCCGATGGTTTGGCCCAGGACGAATTGCTCGCCCATCAGCCGCATCGCCAGATTCACCCCGCCGCGCACCAGAGGCTCGCCGCCACGCGCGAGCATGCGCGTGAGCAGGTTGGACAGCGACGTCTCGCTGCTCGTGGCCACCAGCCGTCCGGTGAGCAGCAGGCCCCAGGTGGCAGCGTTGACGAACAGTGAACGGCCGCCGCCCAGGTGGCTTTGCCAGTCGGCCGAGCGCAGCTTGTCACGGATGAGGGCATCGCGTGTCGCGGTGTCCGGAATGCGCAGCAGGGCTTCGGCCAGGCACATCAGCGCAATGCCCTCCTGACTCGACAGGGCATATTCCTGCAAAAGCGTCTCGACCAGTCCGCGTGAGGGTTTGGCCCGCAGGCGTTCGGCGAGGTGTCGAGCCATTTGCTCTGCCGCCTGGGCCTGCGCCGGCGGCAGTTCGGCCTGCGCGATGAGCGCAGGCACGCAGTCGGGCTCGGGGCGGCGGTATGCCGCGGTGATTGCAGCACGCAGCACGGTCTGTGGCTGCACATCCTGCGCCAGGTCGAGAAAGGGCACGACGGTTCCCGTCTGCGCCAGCGGCTCGTTCGGCGCGACGTCCTCTGCCGCGGATGGTGTGGTACCCGATTCGACGCGTTCCAGCCCCTGGAGGATCATGTCCTTGACCAGGGCGTGCGGTGAGCGGCTCTGCGCTTCGGCCGCCAGCCGGATGCGTTCACGGATGCGTTCGTCGACCTTGACACCGATTGTCGTCACCGCCATGAGTTTGACCCGTTTGCAAAAAGAGTAGAACCTTGAGTGTGCAAAAGGTTATACCGCAGACGTTGAAGGTTTTACCAGCATGCTGTGCTAGGTAAAACCCGCATACACCTGTTCAGTCAAACCGCTACGCTACGCCACACGTTTGCGACCCCGCTGCGTGTCAACAGGCCCACGCCCAGGTCGCCGTACCGTGCAAACGCCCGCTGGGCCGTTGCCGACGAACGAACCGAGCCTGAACGACGGAGACTCTCATGCACCCTTTGCGCAAATCGCTTCTCTCAGTTTTTCTGGCGGCTGGTGTGATGGCCGCCGGCAGTGCCGCGCAGGCGGCCACGCCGATCAAAATCGGCGTGCAGGCGCCGATCACCGGGCAATATGCCAATGAAGGGCAGGGGATCGCGGACGCGGTCAAACTGCTGGTGAAGCAGCAAAACGCCAAGGGCGGCTTGCTCGGCCATCCGCTCGAGGTCAAGGTGTGCGACGACCAGGGCGAGGCGGCGCCTGCGGCGATTTGTGCCCGGCAACTGGTCAACGACGGGGTGCTCGCCGTGATCGGCAGTTACACCAGCGGCGCTGCGCTTGCGGCGCAACCGATTTACGCCCGCGCCAACGTCATCCAGACATCCGATGGCACCAGCGATGAGCTGACGGCACGCGGCTACAAAACGTTTTTCCGCAACGCGCCGCCCAATAGCGCCGAGGCGATTTTCACTGCCGGGTACCTCAAGGCGGCAGGACTGAACAAAATTGCCGTCATCACGGACCACTCCAGCTTTGCCACCGGTCTGGCCGATGCAGTGGTCGCTGACGCCAAGAAGGAAGGCATCGACGTACTCGACAAGGCGTACATCAACGCCGGTTCGCAAAACTACACCCCGGTGTTGACCAAACTGGCGGCGATGAACCCGCAGGCCATTTACTTCTCGGGGTATTACACCGACGGCGGGTTGATCAAGGCGCAAATGGCGCAACTGGGTATGAAGGCCAAATTCATCGGCGGCGATGCCAATCAGAATGTGGCGTTCGCCAAAATCGCCGGTAACGCTGCGGCAGGGGCGATCATCATCAATGTGCCGGCTCCCGAGGATTTGCCCTATCCTGCGGCGAAGGAATTTCTCGCCCAGTTCAAGGCTGCTTATGGGCATCAGCCGCCGAGCATTTTCACTCTGACCAACGCCGACGGCCTGCGGGCGATTCTCTACACCGCAGAAAAAATCAAAAGCGCCGATCCGGCCAAGCTGATTCCCGCCCTGCACGAACTCAAGGATTTCGAGGGTCTGACCGGGACGTTTTCGTGGAACGCCGTGGGCGAGCGCACGGGCAGTCCTTATGTGGCGTTCGAAGTCATGCCCGGTGGCGCCTACAAAATCATTTACCCGCCGAGCGCAACCGGCAAATGATCTGACGGTCTGCTGACGTCGCAGCCGCGAACGCTGGCATTCCTCTGGGCCAGTCGCGGCGGCGGCGCAGCACATCCAGGAGATCACCGATGCTTGGTACGGTCGTTCAACAATTCGTCAACGGTCTGACCGTGGGCGGCATCTACGCGCTGATCGCCCTGGGCTACACCATGGTGTACGGTGTGCTGCGGCTGATCAACTTCGCCCACGGCGATCTGTGCATCTTCGGTGCGTATGTCGGTCTGGTGGTGCTGGGTTCCGGGGCGGGAAGCGGGCATGCGCAGTTGCTGTGGCTCGGCGCGGCGTTCCTCGTGGCCGCGGTGGTGGTGGCAGCAGCGGGGGTGGTGCTCGAACTGACCGCCTACCGTCCCCTGCGGCGCGCAGACCGGTTGTCCGCGGTGGTGTCGGCGCTGGGCGCCTCGCTGTTCATCGAAAACGGCATCATGTTGATCTGGGGCCCGCAACTGCGCGTGTTCCCGAGCAATCTGCTGCCGTCGATGCACTGGACGGCGCTGGGGGCACGCATCGATCTGGTGCAGGTCCTGATCATCGCTGGCTCGGCCGTGCTCATGGCGGTGCTGTACTGGTTCGTCCACCACACCCGCTATGGCACGGCGATGCGTGCCACGGCCAGCGACCAGGATGCCGCGCGGCTGATGGGAATCAACGTCAACCGGGTCATCATTAGCGTGTTCCTCATCGGCCCGGCGATCGGCGCGATCGGCGGTTTGTTCATCGGGCTGTATTACCGACAGGTGTACTTCACCATGGGATGGAATTACGGCCTGAGCGCATTCATCGCCGCGATCATCGGTGGCATTGGCAACATCCCCGGCGCGATGCTAGGTGGGGTGTTGCTGGGCCTGTTCAACGCCTTTGCCGCCGGGTTCATTTCGAGTTCGTGGCAGGAGGCCATCACCTTTGCGCTGCTGATTGGCATTTTGCTCGTCAGGCCCACTGGCCTGCTCGGCGAGCGGGTTGCGGAGAAGGTATGAAGGCTGTGCTCGATTGGATCAACCGCCCGTGGATCGGTGCGGTGTTGTGGCTGGCGGGTTTGGCGGTTCCTCTAGCGCTCGATCAGACGTGGATGTTCATCGCTTCGCTGTTTGCCATCTACGCCATCGTCGCGCTCAGCCAGGACATCGTGCTCGGCCGGGCGGGCATGTTCGACATGGGGCATGCGGTGTATTTCGGCATCGGCGCCTACGCCACGGCGATTCTCAACACCCAGTTCAACTGGCCAATCCTGGCCACCTGGCCGGTGGCCGTGCTGCTGGCGGCCTTGGCAGGGGCGATACTGTCCGCGCCCATCGTCAAACTGCGTGGTGATTACCTGCTCGTGGTGACCATCGGCCTGAACGCCATTTTCGTGCTCGCGCTGAACAACAATCTGGCGCGGATGACCGGCGGGCCGGACGGCATTTTCGGCATCGGCGTGCCGAGTATTTTCGGCTTGCAGCTGGCCAGCGCTTCGGCGCAGTTCTGGCTCGACTGGGTGGCGTTCGCCGTGACCCTGATCCTGATCCACAACCTCGACCGCTCGCACCTCGGTCGCACGCTGTACTACATCAAGCACGATCAACTCGCGGCCACCACCATGGGCATCGACACCCGCGCGTATAAAGTGCTCGCGTTCGCGCTCAGCGCCGCACTGGCAGGGTTCGCCGGCACGCTGTTTGCGGCGTTGATGGCGGCTGTCAGTCCGGGGGCGTTCGTGTTCACCGAATCGGTCACCCTGTTTGCCATCGTCCTCGTCGGCGGCCAGGGGTCGATTCCGGGTGTGCTGCTGGGCACGGCGCTGATGTTCGTCGTGCCGCAGGCGTTCCGGCAGTTTGCCGAATACCGCTACTTCGTCTTCGGCATCGCGATGGTCGTGGTCATGGTGCTGCGACCGCAGGGCATCTGGCCGCGCCGCCGTGGCGCCGGAGCAAAGGCATGAGCGCCGCGCTGCTCGAACTCGACGATGTCGGGATTCGCTTCGGCGGCCTGCAAGCGGTGGCCGGGCTGAGCTTTGCCGTCGGGGCCAACCAGATCGTCGGCCTGATCGGGCCGAATGGCGCCGGCAAGACCACGGCGTTCAACCTGATCACCGGTGTGTATAAACCCAATTCGGGGCGCATCACGTTCGCTGGCACCGACATCACCGGCTGGGCACCGCACCGGATTGCCCGTGCAGGAATTTTTCGTACCTTTCAAACCATCCGGCTGTTCAACGGACAGAGTGTGCTGGTCAATGTACTCGCCGGGCTGCATCTGCAGACGCGGCAGACCTGGTGGCAGGGGCTGCTGCGCACCCCGGCGCAACGCCGCGAGGAAGAACGCCTGCGACAGACGGTGATGGACTTGCTGGCAAGACTGCAGCTCGATCACTTGGCTGACACAGATGTTGCCTCGCTGCCCTACGGGGTGCAGCGACGCGTCGAACTCGCGCGCGCGCTCGTGGCGCGGCCGAAGTTGCTCATCCTCGACGAGCCAGCTGCGGGGTTGAACGATCAGGAGTCGGCAGCGCTGAACGAAACGATTCTCGCCGTGCGCGACGAAGGCATCAGCGTGCTGCTGGTGGAACACGACATGAACGTGGTGATGAACGTCACCGACCATATCGTCTGCATCAACTTCGGTCGCAAAATCGCCGAAGGCACTCCCGAGCAGATTCGCAGCCATCCTGACGTCATCGAGGCCTACCTCGGCAAGGACGACGAGGAGCTCTTCCCTGAACCCACCGGGAGCACAGCATGAAGCCACTGGCCCGATCCCTGGCGCGCACAGCGCAGGTGGCCACGTCGAGGGGGCGTCGATGAGTCTGCTGCAGATCGATCAGCTCGACGTGCGCTATGGCCCGATCCAGGCGCTCAAAGGCGTGAGCCTGCAGGTCGAGGAGGGCGAAATCGTCACGCTGCTGGGGGCAAACGGCGCGGGAAAAACCACCCTCATGCGCACCATCAGCGGTCTGCTACGCGCGCATGCTGGCGACGTCAAATTCCGTGGCCGCAGCCTGGTCCATCTCGGGGCCGACCGCATCGTTCGCCTCGGCATCGCCCAGGTTCCCGAAGGCCGGCGGGTTTTTCCCACGCTGACCGTGCTCGAAAACCTCGAGCTTGGCGGTTACACCCGCCCACCGGCGCAAGTGCGCAGGGAGCTCGCCCGTGTGCTGGCCATGTTCCCGCGGCTCGACGAGCGCAAAGCGCAGCTTGCCGGCACGTTGTCCGGTGGCGAGCAGCAGATGCTGGCCATTGGCCGGGCATTGCTGGCACAGCCGACCTTGCTGCTGCTCGACGAGCCGAGTTTAGGGCTGGCTCCCATCATCGTCCGCGACATTTTTCGCGCCTTGCATCAGATCCGCGAGCAAGGCGTGACGATTCTCCTGGTCGAGCAAAACGCCCGGATGGCGCTCAAACTCGCCGACCGCGGCTACGTCCTGGAGACCGGGCGCATCCGGCTGCAAGGCAGCGCCGCCGAATTGCTGCAGTCTGCCGACGTGCAGGCGACGTACCTCGGTCAACGCCCCGCGCCGGTGAGTGGAACATGACTGGTGAACGGCCATGCATGACGGCTGCACTGTCTACCAGCCGCACGGGAACCTGAGCAACGCGTCCGGCGCTGTCAGACGCATCAGGTGCGCATCAGCGCGTCGATGATCTGCCGGATCGCCGAGCTGTCGTAATCCCGTCCGCCGACGGCCTGTCGAACGATTCGGCCCTGCTTGTCGAGAAGATAGGTTGTCGGGATGCCGACCACACCAAAGGCATGCGCGGCCTCGCTGTGCTGGTCGAGCAAGACCGGAAAGGTCGGCGAGGGGTTGAGCTGCCCCATGTAGGCGAACACGTTGTTCAGCGTTTCGCCCTGGTCCAGTGCCAAGACTTCGAAGGGCCGTCCCTTCATCGCCAGATACAGCTTTTCGATGGACGGCATCTCCTGCCGGCACGGTGGGCACCAGGTCGCCCAGAAATTGACCAGCACGACCTTGCCGCGGTAATCACTCAGGCGGTGGGTTTTGCCGTTGACGTCCTGCAGGCTGAAGTCTGGTGCAGCGCGCGGCGGCTGCACCACGGTGAGGGAGTCATCCGGCGTCTGCGCGGCGGCCGCTACGACGCCAGGGCCGCCCAGAGCAAGCAGGCCGGCACCGCCCAGCCAAGCCAGCGTCTGACGGCGACTACGGCTGGGCAGAGTCCGCCCCGGCGCATTGCGGCCCGGCCAATGTGGCTTGATGTCGGGTTCCATGTTCTCTCCAGAAAAAAACGAGCGTGAAGCGCGTGCCGCGCGGCAAATCGACCGTCGTGAACCCCTGGGCCCAGTCTCCCGGATGCAATGTCTGCTGCACGGGGAGAATCGACCAGTCCGTTGTCACCCCCAGCGGTTTCCAGCGCTGCAGCCACTGCGACTTGGTGATTAGCGCATGGCGTTTGCCATCGGCAGTGACGGCCTTCCAGTTGGCAACGTCGTACGAAATCGGCACACCGGCGTCGTTGCGGACCGCCGTGCCAAACACGCAAACCCGGGCAACCGCATCGATCGCTTTGGGTGGGTAGCCCATGTTTTCGTAAAAGGCGCGGACGTTGTCAGGGCTGAGTTGAATCAGCTGCACGGTGAAGCCGTGGCGGGCATTCGTCCACGACGCCCGCGGCGCGCTGGCGGCGGCAGCCGCAATCGTGTCCGCAGCACGGGCGACGGTGACAGCGGCCCCTGCAGCGCAAGCCAGTGCGAGCAATCGGGACAACAAACGGTGCGTCATGGTTCACCTTCCGGAAAACGAGACCAGCGGCTGGTGGCGCGACGTTTTCCTTCGGCTCCATGCACTTTCCAGGCGGATGGCCAGCCAGGCGCCGGCAAAAATCGATACCAGTCCGAGCATCGATCCCACGGAGAGAACCGACACTCCGCTCAGACCATGTCCCACAGTACACCCAAGCCCCAGCACGGCGCCGCCACCGGCCAGTATCGCGCCGACCAGGGTACGCGCCAAATCACGCGGTGTCGAAAATGCCTCGACGCGGAATTCACCCCGCAGTACAGCGGCCAAGATCGCTCCGGCCAGCGCACCGAGCACGGCGGCAACACCAAAGCTCAGCGTTTGGTTCGACGGGTGCAGCACGAAATACGCCGCGTCGCTCAAGGGGCCGGCGAAGCTGAAAGACTGCACGCCCAGACCGTCAGGCGGCTGACTCATGAAGGCAGCCTCGTCCAGGGCATGTGCGCCCCACGGCCCCGCAGTGACGGCGTAGCCTGCGGCGACCATGAGGCCGATGAGCGCCGCGCCCAGCCACAAGGCGCGATGCTGCCGCCACGACATCCCGCGCCAAGCCAGTACCAGTAAGCTAATGCCGAGCGCCGCACCGAGGGCGACGCGGGCGGTGAGATCGTGTAGCCCGAGCAGAGTATCCAGGCCTTGGCTCTGCAGTCCCCAACGATGCAAGTCGATCGACAAGCGACTGAGCCAGGGGGCGAACCATGAGCCATACAGCGCAGTGCGTGTCATGACGTAGGCCGCGGCGGCCATGACCAGCAGCGTGACCACGGCTTGCAGGCTACCCTGACCGGCGCGCACCAGCGTGCGCAATGGGCACCCTCGGGCCAGCACCATCCCGGCCCCAAACAGCAGTCCGCCCAGGACATAACGTCCCCACGGCACTTCGGCACCGAGGTACGGAGGGCGTGATGGCGTCAGCGCCTGCCCAAGAACGAGTTGCAACCCGGCCACAGCCAGCAACGCCACCCCGATGGCGCTGCCGTAAGCCGCGATGCGGGCGGTTTTGCCTTCCAAGACGAATTCGCGCAGGCCGCCCTGCGGACAAAAGCGTGTGGCCTGCGCCGCCGCGCCAAGCACCAGGGCGGCGACAAACCCGCCCAACAGGACTTGTGTGATCGCGCTCATCGAGTCGTCTCCTCCAGTTTGGATGCTGGTTTCACACTGCACAGCCGGCATCACATCGATGCGCGTACCGCCTCTGGCCTGCGGCGTGGCGGCAATCTGGGGTGGGTTTCCTCAGCTCGCAGCAGGACCCAGCCGCCTGACAGCACAAGCAGCGCAGCGGTGAACCAGAACGCCGGGGCCATATCCCCTTTGGCCTGCGCAATCAAACCCAGTGCCAGGGCGCCGAGCGCGTAACCGGTGTCGCGCCAGTAGCGGTACGTACCCAGCGACGAACTGCGCCAGTTCGGGTGAGAAATGTCGGCCACCGCGGCGATGAGGTTGGGATAAAGCAGTGCCATGCCCACGCCCATGGCAGCTGCGGCAAGCAACCAGGCGGCTATGCCGTGAGCCAACATCACGCCGGCGATACCGGCGCCGAGCAGCCACAGCCCGGCAACGACCGGTTTTTTGCGCCCGATGCGGTCCGACAGCGGCCCCGTCCACAGCTGCGAAGCGCCCCACACCAGGCCATAGACGCCGGTCACCCAGCCGATCTGCACCAGACTCAGGCCCTGCTGGTGCAGGTACAGCGGAAACAAGACCCACAGCAGCGTGTCGGCAACCTTGTTGGCCACGCCAGCCCCGCACAGGGCGGAGAAGGTCGGATGCTGGAAGGAGACGAACAGGAAGACCTGCCTGGCAGTCGGATGGTCGGACAGCCCCCGGGCAAACCGCGGTTTGGGCCCCATGTGTTGGTCAGTGGCATGCCGATGACTTTCCGCGCGTGCCCAAGGCAGCGTTTCATGCACGAACAGGATGGCCGTGACCAGCCCCAAGGCGATCACGACCAAGGCAAAGCCGAGCAGGGCGGCGCGGGGGCCATAGAGATGGCTGAGATAACCGGTGACGATGCCGGCCAAGCCGACCGCCGCATAACCGGCGAATTCATTGATGCCTGTGGCCAGTCCGCGCTGCTCGGGCCGGGTGATGTCCACCTTGCTGGTCACTGTCATACTCCAGGCGAAGCCCTGGTTGATACCGAGGAACAGATTGGCCGCGACGATCCACCACCAGTTGGGTGCGAAGTCAATCAGCAGCGGGATGGGAAGGGCCGCCAGCCAGCCCAGCACGAGGACCGTTTTGCGGCCGATGCGCTCGGACAGCCGGCCGGCGATGAAGTTCAGCGCGCCCTTGACCACGCCGAAGGAAATGACGAACGACATCAGGTACAGAAACGATGTCTTCGGAACGCCGAAGTCCGCGCTGGCTACGACGGGCAGAACGTTGCGCTCCATGCCGATGACCAGACCGACGAACATCACCTGCACCGCCTGCCAGATGAACTGGCCGAGGTTGATGCGGATGCCCTGCACGTAACGGTCGTGCGGCGACGCAGGAGCGGTCATGGAGGAAGCGGGGTTTGCGTTGGACATGGCAGGGGCCTACGCCGCCGCGTTTGCGGCGAGGATGCGATCCATGTCGTCCGGGCGCGGCGGGATCTGCGCAGTCAGTGCCTCAACGAATGCCGCTCGCGGCATGCCCAGCATGGGGTTCCAGCGTTTCTCGAACCCCAGGGTGGACGAGGGCTTGCCCGACAGTCCCGCACCGCAGACGCTGCCCGCCTGGTGCCCAGGATAGATTTCGATGGCATCGGGCAGGTTCAAAAGCTTGTCATGCAGGCTGTCGAAAAGCATGCCCGCCATCTCCCGCTCACGCCCAGCCAGGTCAGGGCGCCCCACTGCGCCGACGAACAAGGTATCGCCGGTGAGCACGAACCACGGCGCCTCGCCGCGCCGCTTGTCGGTGACCAGCAGACACATGCTGTCCAGGGTGTGTCCGGGTGTGTGCAGGACGCGCACGACGACGTTGCCAGCAACGATGAGCTGCCCGTCATGCAGGGGTTCAAAATCGAAGTGCACGAGACCGCGCGCGTTGTCGTGCAGACAGTAGGCGGCACCAGTCTGTGCGGCAAGGCGGCGCCCGCCGGACACATGGTCGGCGTGGACGTGGGTGTCGATGACGTGGGTGATACGCACATCGGCCTGTGCCGCCTGCTCGATGAACCAGGGCTCGTCACCGGCGACCACGTCCACCGCCACGGCCTTGCCCTGACCGCCGCAGCCGAAAAAATACGACAGGCTGGATTGTCTGGTGGGGAATTGCCTGAAAAACATCCAACGTCTCCTTCACGGCGATCAAAAAACCCGACTTCGTGGGGCTGCCAGCAGCTTCTGCCTTTTTGTGTTGACCATCGCCCCGGACTGTGAATACAGTCTAACGAATGTACGAATGATGGTCAACGGCAGCCAGAAGGGCTTGCCGGCTTCTCGCCGGCGTGAACATGGCGTCTGCCCATGTGCCCGGGAGGTAGGCCCGGTTTGCAGGGGAGAACCTGCTGGCTGCGGCGGCAGGATTGGGAAGGTCGTGGAGCGTGACCGAACGCAGCGCGTTTGTCTGAGGTTGCAGGAAACAAAAAAGCCTCACGCTTGCACGTGAGGCTTTGCAATTCTTGGCTCCCCGACCTGGGCTCGAACCAGGGACCTACGGATTAACAGCAAGATTTATTCTAGATTTTTCAGTAACTTATGCCCGTCTTCGCTCGCCGAAAAACGTGTGATCTTGCCAAGACTGTCACGCTTTAAGCGATTCATCGGATCGGCTTTCAGTGGATTTGCTAACACTACTCGGCGCCTCCGTGCCGTCAGCTTCGTGAGGTGGATCATCTGTAATTGCGAAATCTAGCAACGGGATGCCCTTTTGTATTCTACGAATCTCTTGAAAATCACTGCGAATCCGTGCAATATTTTCGATCATCTCTTTGGGGGTGTCGTTGTTTTCGGCGTCATCTGAAAAGTCGGGTTTCGAGATATCGACGGTGCCGCCTTTTAATATAAAATCTGTCAATTTTCGGATCGATTTATTTAGAGCATTTATTTTATCTCCGCTTCCTGTCTCGGGAATTCCAAGTTTTTCTCGCGCTTGTGCATTTATGTTGGCGATTCCTTGTGTGCGAATATTTTCTGCCTCCCTGACGAGCGCTTGGAGAAGGTCGTTGCTTAGCGTTTGTGTCCTTGCATTTTCCTGCATAATTTTTACCTGGTAGTACTTCTCTGCCACATGTAGGGCGGCTAGGAGGATTCCAGAGATGATGCCCGCAATCTTCGCTGCTACCATTAGCTCAAGAATTATGGAGCCATTGGACGCTCCAACAATTTGAATATCCTCCGGCGCAGAATCATTTGCCATGGCGATGCCTCGGCCAATTTCGTACCAGGCTTCGCCCCATTTTTTGAAATCGACGACATTGCTCAAGTGCGCATCACCTGCGAACCGAATTCGCATATGAATTTTTCCAGGATCGTGGATTTCTTGCTCAGGAAGTAGTCCGGATAGACCGTCTCGTAACTGGATGAGTTTTTGGAGTGCGTTGTTTAGTTTTGCTGTGATTTCGTTTATTTGTTGGAATGCTGCGGCAACGTCAATAGAATTTTTAAATAATATATCCTCAACTAATTTTTTCCCGTCTTCGCCGATATAATTTCCAAGGCCAAGCGCTTTCAGAAAATTCAGCTGTTCAATCGATAGTTCGTCTGTGGGTATTTCTTTCAGTGCGGTAAGCAAGTTATCTCTTTGATCTGCAAAAGGCTGCTTCGGTTGGTGTGGCTGTGAATTTTGGGAAAGGAGCGCAGCGAGTTGCTGATAGAGGCTGGGAATCCCTTTGTTAAGGATATTGTCGCTTGCCCAGTTGCCAAGGTGATACAGTTCAGTTAGATTCATTGGTGTTCAGGGTTTTTGTTTGCTGAAATTTGAGCTGAATTGGGTCTTTGTGATGCGGGGATAATAATGAAGGATGGGGGGCAGAAGGACTTTGGAAAGATTTCGACGCTACAGTTTCAAGGCTTAGTGAGAAAGCTCCCCGAAGTGAAGGGTCAACGGCAGGAGATGGCGCGCCTGCTATCGGAGATGCCCGCCGATAAATTCGATGCGCTGATGGGTGACGACTTCAACTGGGGCGTTCTATACGAGTTGCCGTTTTTACAACACATCGCGCTGGCCTTTGTCGCTTTCGGCCGAGCCGATTGGTTGCACGCGGCGGCATCGTCGCCCGACCCACAGCAATACGTTCTCGATGCCATAGATCGAGACGATGAGGGTCCGGGCGAGCTGCCCCCCGACGTGCAGAAGGGCCACCTGGTCGCCCTGGTCTATTCCCTCCAGCGCACGATCCTGAGCATCTTGCTCTACCAGCGCAGCCTTTCGGGCTTGGTGCAGGAGGTTCGAGAGACCGGCAACCTCGACGCGCTGTTTAACGCCGTGCGCGTCGATCGGGCGGTGATGAGCTGTCCGACGATTGCCAACCGCATCGCTCGCGCCGAGCTGCGCGGCGACAAGCCCTTTTTTCTTCGTCTGCGCAACGCGCTCAAAGGGCCGATGCACAAGCATTGTGGCCGGCGACAATTAACTTGAGCGGTCGGCGACAACTATGTTGAGCGGTTGACGCACGCTGCCGGGGTGCGTGAAGCGGTCGGGTTTTAGAGTGGTCTATCTCGATGAGGAGGCAGCCACTGTGCCCG
>Ga0067045_1002813_pt1 | contig 44153 bp, 53 predicted proteins | sample TerdegcTABiofilm_FD_59184 | JGI IMG/M metagenome (GOLD analysis project Ga0067045, IMG submission 59184) | Combined Assembly of (Gp0054472, Gp0054536) Wastewater bioreactor microbial communities from Singapore -Terephthalate degrading...
GTGCCCGGCATCGAGGAAGGCCGCAACGCCGGCATGTGGACCGTGGGCCTGACCCTGTCCGGCAACGAAGTCGGCTACTCCCCCGCCGAACTGGCCGCCGCCCCCGCCGAAGAAGTGCGCGAACGCATGGCCCGCGCCGAAGCCAAGCTGCGCGCAGCCGGCGCCCACCACGTGATCGCCAGCGTGAAGGAGCTGCCGCAGGTTCTGGAGCGTATTGCGCAGGACATGCGCGCGGGGCGCATGCCTGGATGAGATGAGCCCGTTCTATTTTTTGCCTTGCGCCTAATCTTTGAAACTGGCGCGACCAAAAAACAGGGACGCCGAGCAAGAGCCGCCTCGCGGCGATGGCGTCGTCCCCCTCCCGCGAAGCGAGAGAGGGGGAAGGCGCGAAGCGCCTCAGGGGGTACTCAACTGCTCTGCATGATGGCGCAGATGGTCATCAATGAAGCTCTGGATGAAGTAGTAGCCGTGGTCGTAGCCGCCGTGGCGGCGCAGCGTCAGCGGCTGGCCGGCCTGGGCGCAGGCGGCCTCGAAGGCTTCGGGCAGCAGCTGCTTTTCGATCAGGAACTTGTCGGCCAGGCCCTGGTCCACGAGGATGCCGGCCGGGTAGGGCGCCTGGGTCTGGGCGGCCATCAGGCAGCTGGCGTCATGGGCTTCCCAGGCCTTGCGGTCATCGCCCAGATAGCCTGAGAAGGCTTTCTGGCCCCAGGGGCAGTTGACGGGGTTGGCGATGGGCGCGAAGGCCGACAGGCTCTTGAAGCGGCCCGGATGACGCAGCGCCAGCGTGAGCGCGCCGTGGCCGCCCATGGAGTGGCCGAAGATGCCCAGCCGCTGCGCGTCAATAGGCAGGCGTGCGGCGATCAGCGGCAGCAGCTCGCCCAGCAGATAGCTTTCCATGCGCCAGTGCAGTGCCCAGGGCTTGGTGGTGGCGTCCAGGTAGAAGCCCGCGCCCACGCCGAAGTCCCAGGCATCGGCCTCGCCGGGCAGGCCTGCGCCGCGCGGGCTGGTGTCGGGCGCGATCAGGGCGATGCCCAGCTCGGCGGCCAGGCGCTGGGCGCCGGCCTTGGTCATGAAGGTCTCTTCGGTGCAGGTCAGCCCGGCCAGGTAGAGCACGGCGGGCACCTTCTCGCCGGCCACGGCCTTGGGCGGCAGGAAGACCGAGAACTTCATGTTCAGGCCGATCTCGGCGGAGAAATGCTCGTAGAAACGCTGTGCGCCGCCGAAGCAGGCATGGGCGTTCTTGAGTTCCAGGGGCGGCAGTGCGGACATGGTGTTCCTCAAAAAGAAAAATGCTACGGGCACCTTGGCAAGCGGTGCGTGCAGCATTCAAAGATGGGAGTTGATACGCTATACACGGTCAACGGCCCATGAAACTGGCGCTGCCCAGGCGAGGGCGCCGTCCCCCTCCCTCGCGTAGCGAGTAGAGAGGCGCCGTGCAACGGGGGAGGGCGCGCAGCGCCTCAGGGGGAGCTTCAGTACACGACGACGGAGCGGATGGACTTGCCTTCGTGCATCAGGTCAAAAGCCTCGTTGATCTCCGGCAGGCCCATGGTGTGCGTGACGAAGGGGGCCAGCTGGATCTCGCCGCTCATGGCCTGCTCGACCATGCCGGGCAGCTCGCTGCGGCCCTTGACGCCGCCGAAGGCCGTGCCCAGCCACTTGCGGCCCGTCACCAGCTGGAAGGGTCGTGTGGAGATTTCCTGGCCCGCGCCGGCCACGCCGATGATGACCGACTGGCCCCAGCCGCGGTGCGCGCATTCCAGTGCGGCACGCATCACGTTGACATTGCCGATGCACTCGAAGCTGTGGTCCACGCCCCAGCCCGTCATCTCGACGATGACCTGCTGGATGGGCTTGTCGAAATCCTTGGGATTCACGCAGTCGGTGGCGCCAAAGGTGCGCGCCAGATCGAACTTGCCCGGGTTGGTGTCGACCGCGATGATGCGGCCGGCCTTGGCCAGCTTGGCGCCCTGGATCACGGCCAGGCCGATGCCTCCGAGGCCGAACACGGCGACCGAATCGCCTTCCTGCACCTTGGCGGTGTTCTTGACCGCGCCCAGGCCGGTGGTCACGCCACAGCCCAGCAGGCAGACCTGTTCGGGGTTGGCGTCGGGGTTGACCTTGGCCAGCGACACCTCGGCCACCACCGTGTATTCGCTGAAGGTGGAGCAGCCCATGTAGTGGTAGACGGGCTGGCCGTTGTAGCTGAAACGGGTGGTGCCGTCGGGCATCACGCCCTTGCCCTGGGTGGCGCGCACGGCCACGCACAGGTTGGTCTTGCCGCTCTTGCAGAACAGGCATTCGCCGCATTCGGCGGTGTACAGCGGGATCACGTGGTCGCCCGGCTTGACGCTGGTCACGCCCTCGCCCACTTCCACCACGATGCCAGCGCCTTCGTGGCCCAGCACGGCGGGGAAGATGCCTTCGGGGTCGTCACCGCTGAGGGTGAAGGCGTCGGTGTGGCAGACGCCGGTGTGGGTGATCTTGACCAGCACTTCGCCCTTCTGGGGCGGGGCGACGTCGATCTCGACGATCTGCAGGGGTTCTCCGGCCTTGAAGGCCACGGCGGCGCGGGATTTCATGGGTAACAGCTCCTCGGGAATGGCGTCATCGAAATGACCAACCGGCTATTGTCACGCAGGCCCGGGCCACCGGGCGCCCAGGCCTGGCAAAGCCCGACGCGACGGTGGGAGGCAGCGGTTTTCCGGATAATGGCGACCTTCATGAGACCGCCTCCGCGCCGCCCGCACGCCCGCACGCCCACGCCCCCGGCCAAACGACCGGAGCCCCTGAGCGACCACCGCTTCCTCGAACTGATGAAGAACGCCAGCTCGTTCTTCGCCGCGGCCGAGCGCGACGTCGTCGCCGAACGGCAGGCGGCCATCGCCGAGATCCTGGCCCTCATGACGCGCTACGACCTGACGCTGGACGACATCGCCGGCGACTGAGTGTTGGCGGCGCCCGGCTCAGAGCCCGGCCGGCGCCCGCCCGGACCCGGCCCAGGTGGCCGGCTGGGCACACAGCGCGATCACCTGTTCGCGAAACCACCGGTGCAGCGGGTTGGTGTGTGTGCGGTCGTGCCAGAGCAGCACCACGTCCAGCGGCTGCAGGGCCAGCGGCGGCTCGAAGACCTCGATGTCGGTGAAGGTGGCGAAGCGGTGGGCCACGGTCGCCGGCAGCGTGGCCAGCAGGTCGGTCTGCTGGACGATGAAGGGCACGCCCAGAAAGGTCGGTTTCTGCAAGGCCACATGCCGGCCCAGCCCCATCTGCTGCAACCGCAGGTCGACCAGGGCGTTGTACATGGTGGCTTCGCCCGGCTCGACGGTCACGTGCTGGTGGTTGCAGAACGCTTCGAGGTTGCCCGGGTCGGCCAGAAAGGGGTGGTGGCGCCGCGCGATGCCCACCAGGCGGTCGGTGAACAGCGGGCGCGTGCGCAGGCTGGCAGGCGGATTGGGAAAGTAGGTGACCGAGACATCGACCTCGCCGGCACTGAACACCTCGCCCAGGCGCTTGGGGTTGGGACCGACCACGCGCAGCGTGACACCCGGGGCCTGCTCTGCCATGACCTTGATCAGCGCGGGCACCAGAATGAAGTCGATGTAGTCGGTGACGATCAGGGTGATGGTGTCGCGCGCCTTGCCCGGATCGAACGATTCCATCTCGTTGAGCAGGCTGTCGATCTGCTGCAGCGCCCCTTCCAGCCGCGGCCGCAGCTCCTGCGCCTTGGCTGTCAGCACCAGGCCGCTGCTGCCCTTGACCAGCAGCGGATCGTCGAACACGGCGCGCAGCTTGGACAGCGCCAGGCTCATCGACGACTGGCTGATTTCCAGCCGCGCCGCCGCCCGGGACACATGCGCCTCGCGCAGCAAGGCGTCCAGCGCCACGAGCAGATTGAGGTCCAGGTCGCGCAGTCTCACGGGTGTTTTGCTTTTTTCTCGATACCGGCTATCGACTGAGCGAATTGCCGGGCCCAACTGTCTCCACTGTAATTGATGCACATCAAAGACAAACGGAGACAAAACCCATGACCCCAAAAATTCCGCCCCGCGCTTAGCGGCGGACTGCGGCCGCCGGCACCCACGCCGGCCCTGCCGCCCCTTGTTCCCGAACCGACGGCCTGGCGCCGTCCCGTCCCGGCCCTGAAGGGCCCGGGTGGCCTTTGCTTTTTTCATCCCCAGGAGAGCGATCCCATGACCCCCAAGATCCCCACCATCCGCGTCACCCGCGAACAGATGCGCCAGCGCGTGGCCCTGTTCAGCGAGGTCAAGGGCCACGACGGCGGCCTGCCCGACAGCCGCCACCCGAGCGCCCTGCGCAAGCTCTACAACATCATCGGTTTCCAGCCGCCCGCCAAGGCCGACGGCACGGTCGTCGTGTCGCCGGTGGGTGACGACGCGGCCAAGCACGCGCACATCAAGATCAGCGAAGGCTTCAACCTCGGCTTTTGCGAGACCAGCCCCGGCAAGGGCCCGATGATGCACAACCACGACACCAACGAAACCTTCATGCCCATGACCGGCCAATGGCGCTGCTCCTGGGAAGTGGACGGGCAGGTCGAACACTTCGACCTCGGCCCCTTCGACGTGATCTCCTTCCCGGCCGGCGTGCAGCGCCGCTTCGAGAACATCACCTTCGACGAACCCGAGGGCACGCACTGGCTGATGTTCGTCATCGGCGGCGACTCGCCGGAAGCCGAGTTCTCGCCCGAGGCCCACGCCACCCTCATCGCCGAGGGCTACATGACCGCCGATGGGAAGTACTGAGCCATGCGCGAGCTGATCGACAGGCTCGAAGCGCGCCACACCTGGTGCTCGCTGGACAGCGGCGGCTTCGTCTGGCGCTGGATCGACACCAAGGCCGACGGCCCACCCGTGGTGCTGCTGCCCGGCTCGGTGGGCGACGGCGCCATGTACGTGCGCACCCTGCTGTCGCTGGGTGAACGGCTGCGGCTGATCGCGGTGACCTATCCCGAACAGAGCGATGCCGAAGGCCTGAGCCAGGGCCTGAAGGCGGTCTTCGACCACCTCGGCCTGCCGTGTTCGATCGTGGTCGGTTCGTCGTTCGCGGCGTACTGGGCGCAGCACTTCGCGCGCCTGTACCCCGACCACGTGCGCAAGCTCGTGATCGGCAACGGCTTCACCGACGCCAGCGACCTCGCGGCCAACCCGCTGTTCGACCCCGAGTGGGTGCGCCAGACCCCGCCCGCCGTGCTGCACGCCACCTGGCTGGAGCGCGTGCGCAGCAGTCCGGTCAGCCCGCTGCAGCAACTGCAGAAGCAGATGCTGGAAGAGCGCCAGTCGCCCGACAACCTGCACGCGCGGTTTGCCGGTGTGACCCAGGCCACGGCCTGCCCGGCGCTGCCCTTGCCGGACGCAGCGGTCGTGGTGCTCGACTGCGAGGACGACCCGTTGATCCCGCCCGCGGCACGCGACCGCCTGCGCCAGCGCTACCCGGGCGCGCGCCACGTGCGCCTGCCCACCGGGGGCCACTATCCCCACCTGCTCAACCCCGAACGCTACGAGAGCCTGCTGCTCGACCTGGCCTTCGAATGATTCCCCCCACGAGACCCCAAGAGACAACATGAAACGCTTTTCCACCCTCTTCGCCGCCGCCGTCATGGCGGTGGCCGCCGGCAGCGCCCAGGCCGCCAGCTTCACCCTGCGCATGGGCGGCGGCCACACGCCCGGCCTGACCTACGTGCAGGTCTACGACACCTTCTTCGCGGACGAAGTCACCAAGCGCGTGAAGGCCCGCACCGGTCACGACATCCGCTTCATCAAGGCCTGGGGCGGCAGCGTGGCCAAGGTCGACGGCGCCATCGAAGCGGTGCAGAAGGGCTCGCTCGACATCGGCCTGTCGCCGATCGGCTTCGAACAGGCCCGCGCCGGCCTGCTGAATTACAGCGCCTACATGCCGTTCACCGCCGACGACCCGGTGCTGCAGCAGAAGGTGGCCACGCGCATGCTGCGCGAAGTGCCGGCGCTGCAGGCCAGCATGGAGCCGTACAACGCGCACATCCTGGCGCAGATGGTGACCGAAGCCTATGGCGTGGCCACCACCTTCGACTGGAGCAAGGTCGACGACCTCAAGGGCAAGCGCGTGGCCATGGCCGGCACCAACGCCCCGCTGTTCATTCCCACCGGCGCCGTGCCCGTGACGCTGGGCATCGGTGAGCACTACCAGGCGATCCAGAACGGCCTGGCCGAAGGCAGCCTGTTCTTCATCTCCGGCATGGAGGCGTTCAAGCTCAAGGAAGTGGCCAAGGTCTGGACCAAGACCGGCTTCGGCTCCTACAGCACCTTCGCGTCGTTCATGAGCCGCAGCACCCGCGCCCGCCTGCCCAAGGAAGTGGTGGCGATCATCGACGAGGTGGCCGACGAGGCCACGGTCAAGGTGGCCGACATCAGCAAGCAGCGCGACGCCGCCATCGAGGCGCGCATGCGCGAGGCCGGCATCAAGGTCAACGCCCTCGCCCCGGCAGAAAAGCGCCACTGGGCCGAGATGGTCAAGGACCTGCCTGCCAAGGCCGCCAAGGAGCTCGATGGCAAGGGCCAGCCGGCCACGCAGGTCATGAAGACCTATGTGCGCTACCTGGAAGAAGCGGGCTTCAAGTTCCCGATCGACTACCCGCTCTGAGCGACCGGTCCGCCCCGCCATGACGTCCTCCGGCCACCTGGCCTCCACGCCATCGGCCCCGCCGCACCTGTCACTGGCCTATGTGACGGGCGTGGCGAGCCTGGCCCCCCTGGGGCTCAACGTGGCGGTCGGCCTGCAGCCCGTGTTCGGCCAGACACCGCTGGACGGCAGCGGCCGCGCCGCGACCGTCGCGCTGTTGGCCCTGGGCCTCGGCCTGGGCCAGCCGGTGGCCGGCGATGCCGCGGACCGCTGGGGCCGCCGCGTCACCCTGCTGGCCGGCCTGGCGCTGGCCAGTCTGGGGGCCTGGCTGTGCGTGCTGGCCGACACGCCGGGCACGCTGATGGCCGGCCGGTTCCTGACCGGCCTGGGCCTGTCGACCTGCCTGGTGGTGCCGCGCACCTGCCTGCGCGACCTGCACGAGGGCGTGGCCTTGCAACGCAGCATGGCGGTGCTGGCCCTGGTCTTTGCCTTTCTGCCGGCGATCACCCCGCCCCTGTCCTGGGCCCTGGCCCAGGACAGCACCTGGCGCACCCCGCTGGGCCTGCTGGCGCTGCTGGTCGGCGCCGGGGCCCTGCTGGCCTGGCGCTGGCAGCACGAAACCCGGCCGGCGGGGACCCACACCCCGCGCTGGTCGTCCTGGGGGCAACTGGCCCGCCAGCGGCCGTTGCAGCGCATCACCCTGGCCTTCGCCGGCATCGCGGCGCCGTTTTTCATCATCGCGGCGGCGGGTCCGGCGGCCTTGCAGGCGTCCACCGGCGTGGGCGGCGGCACCGCCGCCAGCGTGCTGGGCCTGAGCTACCTGGGCTTTGCCGTGGGCAACCACTGGGTCCGGCAGCGGGCCCACCGGCCCGGTGCCACGCTGTTCCGGCAGGGGCTGGTGCTGGCGGCGGCCGGTATGGCCTGCCTGGCCGGTTCGCTGCTCTGGCCCAGCCTCTGGCTCTGGACGCTGGCGCTGACGGTGTACGCCGTCGGCCACGGCATGGTGTTTCCAGCCGCCTTCGCCATGGCCCTGGGTGGCCACGCGCGGCAGGCCGGCCTGGTGACGGCCGGCATCGGCACGGTGCACATGTGCACCGGCGCGCTCTCGGCCTGGGCCACCCCCTGGCTGCCGCGCGCGCTGTCGGCGCACCAGGCCGTGGTCTTCAGCACCGCCACCATGACCTTGCTGGCCATCGCCGCCTGGTTTTTCATCCCCCATCACAAGGAAGCTTCATGAAACCGTGGATCGACCGCGCCCTGCTCGGGCTGCACACGATCGGCGCGGCCACCCTGTTCGCCCTCGTGGGCGTCATCGCCTACGACGTGGCGGGCCGCCTGCTGTTCAACCGCCCGTTCGCGGGCACCGCCGAGCTCACCAGCGCCGGCCTGGTGCTGCTGACCTTCCTGCAGGCCCCACACGCCATGCGCGAGGGCAAGCTGCTGCGGGTCACGTTCTTTCTCGACCGCATGCCGCCGCTGATGCGGCGCGCCCTGGACGTGCTGGCCTGGGGCATCGGCTGCGCGATCTTCCTGGTCTTCGTGGCCGCCGGCTGGGAACCGGCCATCGAGGGCTGGAAGAGCGCCGAGTTCTTCGGCAACGACGCCTTCCGCCTGCCCGCTTCGCCCCTGCGCTTCGGCACCCTGGTGCTCTGGCTGATCGGGGCCGCGGTCTGCATCGGTTTTGTGGTGGAGGCGCTGCGCGGCCGCGCCGCCACGCCGGCTTCCCCCACGCACTGACGAGGTATTCATGTTCATCGAAACCTGGGCCGCGCTGCTGGTGCTGGTCGTTCTCGTGATGGCCGGTGTGCCGGTCATCTTCGCTTTTGCCGGCAGTTCGCTGTTCGGCCTCTATGTCGCCCTGGGCGGCGCCTGGCCGGCCATGGACCTGGTGGGGCAGACCGCCCTGTCCGGCATCAAGGATTACAACTTCGTGGTCATTCCCTGCTTCACGGTGATGGGCATGCTGATCGCGCATTCGGGCGCGGCCGGCGACCTGTTCAACGTCGTCAACCGCCGCCTCAAGGGCGTGCCGGGCCGGCTGGCCGTGGCCACGGTGGGCGGCAACGCCGTGTTCGCGGCGGTGACCGGTGTCGGGGTGGCGGCTGCGGCAGCGTTCAGCCATGTGGCCTACCCCGTGATGCGTGACAACCGCTACAGCCGCAGCTTCGCCGCCGGCTGCATCGCCGGCAGTTCGGTGCTGGGGCTGCTGATCCCGCCGTCGGTGTTCATGATCGTCTGGGCCATCCTGACGGAGCAGTCGGTGGGCAAGCTGTTCGCCGCGGGCGTGATGCCGGGCCTGCTGCTGGCCACGATGTACGCCGTGTATTGCGCGGGGTTCGCCAAGCTGCGGCCGCAGGCCGCCCCGGAGAGCCCCGAAGCCACGCAGCCCGCCGACCCTCGGCAGACCCTGGGCGCGCTTGGCGTGGGGGTGCTGATCGTGCTCACGCTGGGCGGTATCTGGTTCGGCTTTTTCACCCCCACCGAGGGCAGCGCGGTCGGTCTGCTCGGCGCGCTGGTCGTGGCCTGGCTCAAGGGCATGCGCTGGCGCGGCATGGGCCATGCCTTCCTGGAAGCGGGCCGCACGGTCACGCCGATCATGCTGCTGCTGCTCACGGCCACCATGTTCAGCAAGCTGGTGGCGCTCAACGGTCTGCCGCAGGAAGTGCAGGCGCTGCTGCAGGCCTGGGGCCTGGGGCCGGTGGGCACCATGCTGTTCATGGCCACGGTCTGGTTTTTCCTGGGCTGCATGATCGACAGCATCTCCATCATGCTGCTGACCGTGCCGATCTTCTGGCCGATCGCCGTCTCGCTCGGCATCGACCCGATCGTGTTCGCACTGGTCGGCATCCTGGTGATCGAAGCCGGCGTGCTCACGCCGCCCTTCGGCATGAGCGTGTTCGTGGTCAAGGCCGCGGTGCCGGACCGCGAACTCACGGTGCGCGAGATCTTCGTCGGCGTCACGCCCTACTGGCTGATGATCCTGTTCCTGGCGTGGCTGATCTACGTCTGGCCCGCGCTGGCGACCTGGCTGCCATCGCGCATGTGACGACGGCCTGCGGGCGGTGGGCGGCTCAGGCGCTGCGGCCGCCCAGCCCGTCGAAGGTGGTCGACGTGACCCAGTCAACGATCTGCGCCGGCGTGTACTGCCCCGAGTCCTTGAGCAGCGCCACCACCGGATCGCAGGCGCGGGCGAACAGCGTGTAGAGCACCAGATCGGGCGGCAGGCCGGGGTTGAGCTGGCCGCGCGTCTGCGCCTCGGTGATCCAGGTACTCAACCGGTTGCTCAGCGCGATCAGCCGGTCCATGTAAGCCTCGTTGGCCTGCAGCGACGCGCTCAGGCTGGAGTTCTGCGCCGGCAGCGACGGCATTTCCCCTTCGAGCTGGGTCAACATGGCCCAGCGCGTCACGGCCTGGAGCTGGTCGATGGCGCGCAACGGCTGGCCACTGGCTGCCGCCTCGGCAGCCTGGGCGCGCAGGCCATCCACAAAGGCCAGGGCACGGTCGAGCACACCGACCATCGCGGCCCCGGCCAGCTCTTCCTTGGACGGAAACAGCTTGTACAGGCTCGCCTTGGCCAGGCCCGCTTCGGCCGCCACCTCGTCCACCGTCATGGCGTCGTAGCCCTTGGTCGCCAGCAGGCGGTTGACGGACGCGACGATGGCTTCCACACGCACGCGCTGGATCTGTTCTCGGATGGACGGACGGGCTCCCATGCGCATATTCTAGACCATCGGGGTCACAGCAAATACCCATCGGTGCAAAGTGGGAATTTTGTAGACAAAACTTGAACTCATCAGTTCAAATAATGGTCATCAAGGTTTAGAGTGTTCAACATGCACCGCATCGCCGTCATCGGATCGGGTATCACCGGCCTCGCCGCCGCCTGGCGGCTGGCCACCAGCGCGCCCGGCGTGCGCCCCACGCTGTACGAGGCCGGCAGCCATTTCGGTGGCCACGCGCACACCGTGGACCTCGAACTCGACGGCGTCTGCCAAGGCGTGGACACCGGCTTTCTGGTCTACAACCAGCGCACCTACCCGCTGCTGACGCGGCTGTTTGCCGATCTGGACGTGGACGTCGCCGCGTCGGACATGTCGTTTTCGGTGCAGGCGCCCGGCGCCGACGGCCGACCCGGCCTGGAATGGAGCGGCAGCTCGCTCGGCGCGGTGTTCGCGCAGCGCCGCAATCTGCTGCGGCCGCGTTTCTGGCACATGCTGGCCGAGATCCTGCGCTTCAACCGCCTGACGACTGCGCTGGCCGAACGCGGCGCCGACGCCGGTTTGCAGCAGTCGATCGCCGAATTCCTGGACGCGCACCGCTTCGGTCCCACCTTCCGGCGCGACTACCTGCTGCCCATGATCGGCTGCATCTGGTCCTGCCCGACCGACCAGATGCTGCAATTCCCGGTGGCCACGCTGATCCGCTTCTGCCACAACCACGGCCTGATCCAAGTCACCGACCGGCCGCAGTGGTACACGGTGCGCGGCGGCTCGCGCCAGTACGTGCGGCGCCTGGTCGCCGCCCTGCCCGACGCCCGGCTGAACACCCCCGTACTGGGCCTGCGCCGGCTCGATCAAGGCGTGCTGCTGCGCACCGCGCACGGCAGCGAGCAGTTCGACGCCGTGGTGCTGGCCTGCCACAGCGACCAGGCGCTGGCCTTGCTGGGCGATGACGCCACGGCCGCCGAGCGCACCGTGCTGGGCGCCATCCGCTACCAGCCCAACGAGGCCGTGCTGCACACCGACACCACGGTGCTGCCGCAGCGGCAGGCAGCCTGGGCGGCCTGGAACTACGAGCGCGCGCCGCAGGCCCCGCAGGAGCAGGCGCGCGTGTGCCTGCACTACCTGATCAACCGGCTGCAGCCGCTGCCGTGGCAGCGGCCGGTGATCGTCTCGCTCAACCCCGCGCGCGCCATCGACGAAAACCAGGTACACCGGCGCATCGCCTACAGCCACCCGGTGTTCGACCGCGCGGCCATCGAAGCCCAGCGCGAGCTGCCCTGGCTGCAGGGCCAACGCCGCACCTGGTTCGGTGGCGCCTGGTGCGGCTACGGCTTCCACGAAGACGGCCTGCGCGCCGGCCTGACCGCGGCCGACGGTGTGCTCGAAGCGCTGCGGAACTGGCCGACGGCGCCCCTCAGGGGGGCGGCATGAACCCCGGCGCACAGCCCTTGATCGGGTTCGGACAGGTCTGGCACCGGCGCCTGCGCCCGGCGGAACACACGTTCCGCTACCCCAGCTACTTCCTGCACCTGCCACTGCGCAGCCTGCGTCAGCAACCGGCCCCGGCGCTGCGGCGCAATCGGTTTGGCGCCCTCAGCTTCCACGACCGCGACCACGGCGAAGGCGGCGACGATGCGCTGGCCTGGTTCGAGGCCCTGCTGCAGCGCGAAGGCGTGCACGACGCCGACGGCGAGGTCTGGCTGCACACCTTCCCGCGCGTGCTGGGCTACGCCTTCAAGCCGGTCAGCTTCTGGTACGCGCACCGCGCCGACGGTTCGCTCGCGGCGGTGGTGGCGGAAGTCAACAACACCTTTGGCGAACGCCACGCCTACCTGCTGGCCGGGCCTGAGCTGGCCTGGGGCCGCGAACAGACGACGCACAAGGTCTTTCACGTCTCTCCGTTCTGCCGCGTGGCCGGGCAGTACCGCTTCCGCTTCGAGCGCCAGGGCATGCACACCCTGGCGCGTGTCGACCTGCACGACGAGCAGGGCCCACTGCTGCAGACCAGCGTGAGCGGCCGACTCGAACCCCTGACCCCGGCCAGCGCGCGACGGGCCTTCTTCGGCATGCCGCTGATGACGCTCGGCGTGATCGCCCGCATCCACTGGCAGGCGCTGCGCCTGTGGATCAAGCGCGTGCCCTTCTTCGCCAAACCCGCTGCGCCAGAGCACTTCGTCACCCGATGAACACCACCACCGCGCCCCTGTCCGCCCCGGCCCTGCCGGCCCAGGCCCCCTTGGCCGCCCGCCGCGTGCTGCGCCTGCTCGAACGCCTGCCCCATGGGCAGCTCGAGCTGCACCTGCCCGACGGCAGCCACCGGCGCCTGCCTGCCGGCGCACCGGCCGACCCGTCGGCGCCCCACGCCACGCTGCGCGTGACGCACTGGGGGGTGTTCGAGCGCACGCTCAAGTCGGGCGACATCGGCCTGGCCGAAAGCCACTTCGACGGCGACTGGGACAGTCCCGATCTGGCTGCCCTGCTGCGCCTGTGCCTGCGCAACCGCGAACACCTCGAAGGCGTGGTCTACGGCCACTGGTGGGGCCGCATGGCCTACCGGCTGCGCCACCTCCTGCGGCGCAACTCGCGCGCTGGCAGCGCGCGCAACATCCACGCCCACTACGACCTCGGCAACGACTTCTACCGCCTCTGGCTCGACCCCACCATGAGCTACAGCAGCGCCTGGTTCGAAGGCCGCGATGCGCGCGGCGCCGACCTGCAGGCCGCCCAGCAAGCCAAGGTGCGGCGCGCCCTGCGCGAGGCCCGGGTCGAGGCCGGTTCGCGGGTGCTGGAAATCGGCTGCGGCTGGGGCGGTCTGGCCGAGATTGCGGCGCGCGAGTTCAATGCCGATATCACCGGCGTCACCCTCTCGCGCGAACAGCTCGGCTGGGGCACACAGCACCTGCAGGCCGCCGGCCTGGCCGACCGCGCACAACTGCAGTACCTCGACTACCGCGACCTGCCGGCGAAGCACGCCGCCCAGCCCTTTGACGCCATCGTCTCGATCGAGATGTTCGAGGCCGTGGGCCACGAATACTGGCGCGGCTACTTCGACACGCTGCGCGCCTGCCTCAAGCCCGGTGGCCGCGCCTGCATCCAGACCATCACCATCCGCGACGACCTGTTCGAGCGCTACCGCCGCTCGACCGACTTCATCCAGCAGTACATCTTCCCTGGTGGCCTGCTGCCCAGCGTATCGGCCTTCGAGGCCGAAGCCCGGCGCGCGGGTTTCGTGGTCGAGAACCGGCTCGCCTTCGGGCCCGACTACGCCGAGACCCTGCGCCGCTGGCGCGAGGCCTTCACCCAGGCCGCCGACGAAGTGCGGCGCCAGGACTTCGATGCGCGCTTCCAGCGCATCTGGCACTTTTATCTGGCCTACTGCGAAGCCGCCTTCGACGCCGGCAGCACCGACGTCGTCCAGTTCACCCTGCGCAAGCCCCAGCCATGAGCACCGCACGCCTGAGCCGCCGCCAGGCCCTGCGCTGCGGGACCGCCGCCCTCGTTCTGACCGCCGCCACCATGTCCGACACCACCCTGGCTTCCCCCGCCCTGCCCACCGAACTGCAAGACACCCTGGCCCAGGCCGGGCTGCGCGGCAGCGGCGTGCTGCGCTTCTTCGGTCTGCGCGTGTACGAAATCCGGCTCTGGACCGTGCCCGGTTTCGAGCCCGAGCAGTACGCGCGCCACCGCTTCGCGCTCGAACTGGTCTACGACCGCAAGCTCGAAGGCGAGGCCATCGCCGAGCGCTCCATCGCCGAAATGCGGCGCGTGGCCCCGTTCAGCGACGAACAGGCGCGCACCTGGCTGGCGCTGATGACACAGGCCTTTCCCGACGTGGCCGCGCAGGACCGCCTGCTCGGCCTGCACGACGGCCAGGGCGGTGTGCGCTTTTTCCACAACGGCCGGCCCACGGCGCAGATCGCCGACGCCGACTACGCGCACCGCTTCTTCGGCATCTGGCTCGCGCCACAGACCTCGGCCCCGGCGCTGCGCAACGCGCTGCTGGGCCCTTCGGCGTCCTGAACCGCCCCACCATGGCCGCCCTCGCCCAGCCCTCCGAACGGCCCGCGCTGCCCTGGCGCACGGGCCTGGGCTATGGCGCGCTGGGCGCACCGCTGGCCTTCGTCTCGCTGCCGCTGTACGTGCACCTGCCGCACCACTACGCCAGCGTGGCCGGTGCGCCCCTGGTGGCGCTGGGCCTGGTGCTGCTGCTCACCCGCGCCCTGGACGCGCTGGTCGACCCCGCGCTGGGCCGCCTGGCCGACCGCCTGCTGCAGCGTGGCCCGCGCCCAGCCTGGCGGGCCGCGGCCCTGGGCAGCGCGGTGCTGGCGATTGGCTTCGCCGCGCTGTGGCACCCGCCTGGCAGCACGCCCACGGCCTTGCTCCTGTGGCTCTGCGCCACCCTGCTGGTCAGCACGCTGGCCTACAGCGGCGTGAGCATCCTGCACCAGGCCTGGGGCACGCGCTGGGGTGGCGACCCGCTGTGGCGCGCCCGCGTGGCGGCCTGGCGCGAAGGCGCCACCCTGGCCGGTGTGCTGCTGGCCAGCGCACTGCCCGCCTGGCTCGGCTTCAGCGCCACCAGCGCGGTGCTCGCTGCCGGTCTGGCACTGGCCCTTGCCGCACTCGGCCGCACCCGCTCCCCCTCCTTGCTGGCGACCACCGCAGACTCGGCACCGCCTGACAACGCGCCGTCACCCTGGTCCGACCCGGCCTTTCGCGCCTTGCTGGCCGTGTTCATGCTCAACGGCGTGGCCAGCGCGGTGCCGGCCACGCTGCTGCCTTTTTTTGTCGCCGACCGCCTGCAGGCCCCGGACCTGCAGCCGTTGCTGTTGCTGGCCTTCTTCGGCGCCGCCGCCCTGGGCCTGCCCTTGTGGGTGCGCGCCGTCGGCCGCTGGGGCCTGGCCCCCACCTGGCGCCTGGGCATGCTGGCCAGCGTGGCCGCTTTTGCGTTCACGCCCTGGCTCGGCAGCGGCGACGGTCTCTGGTTCCTCGGCATCTGCCTGGCCAGCGGTCTGGCCCTGGGCGCCGACCTCGCGCTGCCCGGCGCCCTGCTGACCGGGGTGATCCACCAGGCCGGAGCCGGCCAGCGCCACGAAGGCCGCTACCTGGGCTGGTGGGCCTGTGCCACCAAGCTCAACCTGGCCCTGGCCGCCGGCCTGGCCCTGCCGCTGCTGGCTGCCTGGGGCTACCGCGCCGGCGGCACCGACCCCACAGGCCTGCAGGCGCTGGCCTGGGCCTACGGCGGCCTGCCCTGTCTGCTCAAGTTGAGCGCGGCCGGCTTGCTGTGGCGCTTTGAACACCGTCACCCCACGTGGAGGCAAACCTCATGAAGACTCCTTGGATTCACCTCCGCCGCCGCGCCATAGCGGCGCTGGCCGCAGCGGGCCTCGCCGTCGCTTTGGCCGGTTGCGCCGGCCCCGACGTGCGCGAGTACGCGAACGAAACCCCGCTGCTCGACCTGCGGGACTACCTCAACGGCCCGCTCACCGCCCAGGGCATCTTCACCGACCGGTCGGGCCGCGTCGTCAAACGCTTCACCGTGAAGATGACCGGCCAGTGGAACGGCGACGAGGGCACGCTCGACGAACACTTCCGCTACAGCGACGGCAGCACACAGCGCCGCGTCTGGCGCCTGCGACACCACGGCGATGGCCGCTACACCGGCCAGGCCGATGACGTGGTCGGCGAAGCCAGCGGGCAGACGGCCGGCAATGCGTTCCACTGGACCTACACACTCGCGCTGCCGGTGGACGGCCGCGTGTGGAACGTGCACCTGGACGACTGGATGTACCGCATGGACGAGCGCACGGTGCTCAACCGCTCGGCCATGAGCAAGTTCGGCCTGCATCTGGGCGAAGTGACCCTGGTGTTCACCAAACCCGCTCCCGCGAACTGAGCCATGCCCCTGTTCGGCTCCCCGCTCAACCCACCGCTGACCGACTGGCGCGGCCGCACGGTCTGGATCGTCGGCGCTTCGTCGGGCATCGGCCGCGCCACCGCCGCCTTGCTGCACCACCAGGGCGCGCGCATCGTGGTTTCGGCGCGCCAGGCCGAGGCCCTGGACAGCTTCGTGCACGAACACCCTGGCAGCCTGGCCCTGCCGCTGGACGTGACCGACGCCGACGCGGTGCGCGCGGCAGTCGAGGCGGTTTTGACCCAGACCGGTGGCCCACCGCACCTGGTGCTGTACTGCGCAGGTCACTACCGCGCGCAGACGGCGACCGCCTTCGACCTGAGCGACATGCAGCGCCACCTGGCGGTCAACTACGGCGGCGCCCTGCACCTGCTGGACGCCGTGCTGCCGCAGTTGCTGAGCGCGGGTCAGGGCCACATCAGCCTGGTCGGCAGCGTGGCCGGCTACCGCGGCTTGCCGCTCTCGCTCGCCTACGGCCCGACCAAGGCCGCACTCAATAACCTGGCCGAAAATCTGTACCTTGATCTGCACCCGCACGGCCTGGGCGTTTCCATCGTCAACCCCGGCTTTGTCGACACGCCGCTGACGGCACAGAATGCATTCACCATGCCCGCGCTCATCACGCCCGAGCAGGCCGCTGCGGCGATGCTGCGTGGCTGGGCCCAGGGCCGCTTCGAGATGAACTTCCCACGCCGCTTCACGCGCTGGGTGCGCCTGCTGCGCTGTCTGCCCGATGCGTGGTACTTCGCGGCGGTGCGCCGTGTCACCCAGTCCTGAACCATGACCGCCGCCAGCCCCGCCCCCCGCACCAACCGGCTGATCGCCGCCTACGAGCAGCTAAGCCCCGCCAACCTGCCCACGCTGCTGGCGCTGTACGGCGAGCAGGCCGCTTTCAAAGACCCGTTCAACGAAGTCCAGGGCCGCGACGCGATCGGCCGCATCTTCCACCACATGTTCGAGGCCCTGCACGATCCCCGTTTCCGGGTGGCGCACAGCGCCACCGAGGGCGACCACGCCTTCCTGACCTGGGCGTTTCACTTCCAGCGCCGGGCGGGCAGTACCGAGCTGTGCATCCGTGGGGCCACCCACCTCGTGTTTTCACCGGACGGCCTGGTCGCGCTGCACCGCGACTACTGGGACGCGGCCGAAGAGCTTTACATGAAGCTGCCCGTGCTGGGGGCGCTCATGCGCGGGCTGCGGCGCCGGCTGGGCACGCCACAGCCGGGTCTCGTATAGAAGAAGGGATCAGCGTCCCGCCGACAAACCTGCGCATGGAGGTCTGCATCACAAATGCTTGCGATTTCAGGACGGCAAAAAAGGTGGCGCGGCTGGCGGGGATCGAACCCACGACCCTTGGCTTCGGAGGCCAATACTCTATCCACTGAGCTACAGCCGCAACCTCGCGGATTCTAGCAGGCGGCCAAGAACGTCGCCGGCTGCCAAGGGGGGCTGGATATAATTGAGGGCTGTCCACTGCCCGCCAGCGGATTGCCCCACACCCAACCAGCGAGCCCATCGCCCCCGAGGACACCATGAGCGACCACGCGCACGATTCTCACACCGGCCCCATCAAGACGCCTGCCCAGTTGCTGTGGACGTCGTTTTTCGCGTTTGTGGTCCCCGTGTTCATCATCATCGGCCTCGTCTATTACGTCACCCGCGACGACAAGCCCGCCGCCGGTTCGGTGGATCCGGCCCTGGCCACGGCGCAGCGCATCCAGAAGATTGGCTCGGTCGAGCTGCGCGACGCCAACCGCCCGCTGCAGTCGGGCGAAGCGGTCTACACCGCCCAATGCGCGGCCTGCCACGCCACCGGTCTGGCTGGCGCGCCCAAGTTCGGTGACGCAGGCGCCTGGTCGGCCCGCATCGCCACCGGCTACGACGCCCTGCTGCACTCTGCCCTGAAGGGCAAGGGCGCCATGGGTGCCCAGGGCGGCGGCGCTTTCAGCGATGTCGAAATCGGTCGTGCCGTGGTGCACATGGCCAACGCCGGCGGCGCCAAGTTCGCCGAACCCCAAGCGCCGGCCGCAGCGGGCAGCGAAGCAGCTCCCGCTGCCGAAGCCCCCGCCGCTGCACCGGCTGCGGCGGCTCCTGCGGCCGAAGCAGCCCCTGCAGCAGCCCCCGCTGCCGCCAGCGCTTCGGTGGCCGGTGGTGGCGAGGCCCTCTACAAGCAGGCTTGCCAGGTGTGCCACGCTGCGGGCGTGGCAGGTGCCCCCAAGTTGGGTGACAAGGCGGCCTGGGCCCCGCGTGTGGGTGCCGGCCTCGACGGCCTGACCGCCAGCGCGCTCAAGGGCAAGGGCGCCATGCCACCCAAGGGTGGCACGTCCGCTTCCGACGCCGACATCAAGGCTGCGGTCGAATACATGCTGGCTGCGGTGAAGTAAGCCATTCGGCCCTTTTCATCCCCCCAACCCAAAAAGCCGGTCTTCGACCGGCTTTTTTGTGCCCCCTGCGATGCTCAGCCCGGAGCGCCACGGGCAGGGCTCGGATCGAAACCGCCGATCGCCGGCAGATCGATCTGCCGCACTGGCGCCGGCACCCACTGCCCCGCTTCCACCCGATCGGCCGCCACCGCCATGTCGGCGGTGTGCACACGTCCCAGGCCCAACGGTGTGCGCAGATACAGGTGCCCCGCCTCGTCGATCAGGCAGGCCTGCACCTCGCCCGCCGCCGTGCCCGTGTGCGCCACGACCTCGCCATCGGGTGGCAGGCGCCAGATGTAGGGCGTGGCTTCGAGCTCGACAAACACCCGCTGCGGGCCGTTCTGGAAAAACCAGCGACCTTGTGCATCGGCGGCGTAGTTGCGCTGGATGAATTCGATCAGCTTGTCGTGCCGCAGCATCGACCCCTTCGCAGCAGGTCCCTCATCACCAGGCAGCCGGGCAAAAGGACCTTGCGCCTGTGTGTGGTCGTCGCGCATGTACCAATGGCCCCGGGCATCCAGGCCCAGCCAGCCGTAGCAGTCGGGCACGTTCGGCCATTTGGCCATGGCCGCTTTCACGATTTCGTCCATGGATCTCCTCGATTGACAGGCCCGCAGAGCGGGCGGGGTTACACATGGGCCAGCAGCCAGCGGCCCACGGCCTCCGGCATCGCGCGCACATGCACGGACCAGCCCCACGGCGGGTCGGCCACGGGGAAACCCACGTGCCCGCCCTGCGCGGGTTGCCAGAGCGTAACGCCCGCAGCCACGTCTGCCGGACTCGGCAACGAAGAGGCCGGCACGAACGGGTCGTTGAGCGCGTTGAGGGCCAGCGCCGGCACCCGGATGGCGTGCAACAGCGGTTTGGCGGAAGCCCTTGTCCAATAGTCTTCCGTGTTCCGGAAGCCATGCAGGGGTGCGGTGAACACGTTGTCGAACGCGTACAGGTCGCGGGCGGCCAGCAGCGCATTCCGGTCGAACAGCCCGGGGTGTTGCGCGAGCTTGGCCAGGGCCTTGGGCACCATGGTGCGCAGGAACATGCGGGTGTACACCAGCCGGTTGAAGCCGCGCCCGATGGCCTGCCCCCCGGCCGCGAGATCCAGCGGCGAGCAGATGGCCGCCACGGCTTTCACCACGGCGGCGGCCTGTGTCCCCTGCTCTCCCGCCCAGCGCAGCAAGGCATTGCCACCCAGAGAGACCCCTGCCGCCAGCAGGGCACGATCCGGCTGGGCTGCGGCCAGGCGCCGCAGGATCCAGTCGATCTCGGCATGGTCTCCCGAGTGGTAAGCCCGGGGCGCGCGGTTCAGCTCACCGGAACAGCCACGGAAATGCGGCACCGCCAGTGGCACGCCCCACGCCTCGGCCACGTCCGCAAAGGCTTCGGCATAGGCACTCGCCGAAGAGCCTTCCAGCCCATGAAAGAGCACCAGCATCGGTGCACCGGGAGCGCTCGCGTGCGCGGTGGTGTCGACATCGATGAAATCGCCGTCGGGCGTTTCCCAGCGTTCGCGCGCCCATACCACCGCACCAAGCGCCGGCACCAGCCGGCGGCGCGCCTGTGTCGCGGCCCAGATGGTCTGCGCGTTGCCCCCCGGCAACCACCAGGGAGCGCGGTACGACGCCGCAAAGCGCGCGGCGGCCAGATCCTCCGCCATCTCAGTGCAACAGCGCGGCCTGCCCTTCGGTCGCTTCCTGCGGCTCTTCACCGCGGCCGGGGCTCGCATGGTGCGCCACCAGACGCCACCCTTGCACCGTTTTGGCATAGACGTTGGTCGCGACCACCCAGGCCTGCTGCCCACCGTCGTTACCGGGCAGATCCACCCGCTCGGCCACGCTGTGCACACTGCACGAACCCGCGTCCAGACGCCGCACCCTTTCGGCATGCACCCGCAACGGCCCGTCTGCCAGCAGCTGGCCATAGACCGCACGCACCGCTGCATGGCCGATCAGGCGCGCGCCCCCCGGATGCACGCAAACCACGTCGTCTTCATCGGCCCAGCAGGCCATCACCCGCTCAAGATCACCGTGTTGCAAGGCTTCGTAAAAGGCATGCTCGACCTCGTCGGGCGTGTTCGGGAGCATGCGGGGTTTGCGGGCAGCGGGCATATCGACACGGGAGCGTGAACTTTGAGGGGGCGAGGCCGTTCGCTGCGTGGGCGCGCGAAAGCCGCATGCCAAAATGGTAACGGCACATCGCCTCTTGAACGGAGTTTTCATCATGCAGCGACTCACCCTCGTGCTGATTCTGCTGTGGTCCAGCCTGCTGGCCGGCTGCGGCTACAACGATTTCCAGCGCCTCGACGAAGAAAGCAAGTCGGCCTGGGCCGAAGTGCTGAACCAGTACCAGCGACGGGCCGACCTGATCCCCAACATCGTGGCCACGGTCAAGGGGGAGGCCAACTTCGAGCAAGACACCCTCACCCGCGTCATCGAAGCCCGTGCCCGTGCCACCGGCATTCAGGTCACCCCCGAAACGCTCAACGACCCCGAAGCGATGGCGCGCTTCCAGGCCGCCCAGGGGCAACTCACCGGCGCGTTGAGCCGGCTCATGGTGGTCGCCGAGCAATACCCCAATCTCAAGGCCAACCAGGCGTTTGCCGACCTGCGCGTACAGCTTGAAGGCACCGAAAACCGCATCAGCGTGGCCCGCAACCGCTACATCCAGTCTGTCCAGGCCTACAACGTGCTGGTGCGCAGCTTTCCCTCCAACCTGACAGCCAAGGCCTTCAGCTACGCCCCCAAAGCGGGTTTCCAGGTGGCGAACGAGGCGGCCATCGCTGCCCCGCCACAGGTCGACTTCGAGAAGAAGTGATCCGCAAAATGCCCTGGCTCTGGTGGCTCGCTCTGGCGGGCTTCTGGGGCCTGTGCTTGCCGACACTCGGCCAAGCCCAGGCATTGCGCACGGTGCCCGCGCTGAACGCGCGGGTCATCGACCAGACCGACACGCTGGCTGGCACCCAACGCACCGCCCTCGAACAGCGCCTGGCCCGTTTCGAACAGGAACGCGGCACCCAGATCGTCGTGGTGATCGTGCCCACCACCGCCCCCGAGGACATCACCGACTTCACCCAACGCCTCGGCGATGCCTGGAAGATTGGCCGCACCGGCGTCGGCGACGGCCTGCTGTTCGTCATTGCCAAGGACGACCGCAGCATGCGCATCGCGCCGGCCAAGGCACTGGAAGGCGCCATCCCCGACGTCCTGGCTCGCCGGATTCTTGACCAGGCCGTCGCTCCCGCTTTCCGGCGCGGCGACTACGCTGGCGGCATCAACGCCGGCCTGGATCAGCTCCAGGCGCGTATCGCCGGCGAAGCGCTTCCCTTGCCCGCCGCGCAGCCCGACAGCCGCCCCGCCGACAGGGTGAGCGGGTTCGACCTGTTGGTTTTCATGGCCTTCGCCCTGCCCATGTTCGCTTCCGTGCTGCGCAATTTTTTTGGCAACCGCTTCGGTGCGCTCCTCACCGGTCTCGGCGCGGGCGGGCTCGCCTGGGTCTTGACTTCTGTAGCCTGGATTGCCGCAGGCGCCGGCATCGTCGCCCTGGTGGCCGCGCTGTTGCTGCCCTTGTTGCCCGTGTCTTCCGGCGGTGGCCGCGGGGGCGGTCGGGGCCCCTGGGGAGGTGGAGGCTCCTCCGGCGGCTGGGGTGGCGGCGGCTTTGGTGGCGGAGGTGGATTCGGTTCTGGCGGGGGCGGCAATTTCGGTGGCGGTGGCGCCTCCGGGCGGTGGTAGCCATGGCAGCCTGGTTCACCCTGATGCGGCACCGCTGGTGCGACAGCCGCGACACACGGCGGCGCATCCCCGATGACATGGCTGAGCGCCTGAGTGCACGCATTGGCGCCAGCGAAGCACGGCACACCGGCCAGGTCCGGATCTGCGTCGAAGCCGCCTTGCCGACCGACCTGCTGTGGCGCCAGGGGCCGCGCTGCACCCTGGCGCCACTGGTGCGCGAGCGGGCTCTGTTCTGGTTCGGGCAGTTGGGGGTCTGGGACACCGAACACAACAATGGGGTGCTGATCTACCTCTTGCTCGCCGAACAGGCCATCGAGTTCGTGGCCGATCGTGCCCTCGCCCGCCACGTGCCGCCCGAACAGTGGCAGGCGGCGGTCGATCACCTCTGCCTTCACCTGCAGGCCGGTGACTTTGAAACAGGCCTAACCCAGGCGCTCGGCGAAGTTTCTGCGCTGCTGGTTGCCCACTTTCCGGCCCAGGCCGGTCAGCCGTCGGCCAACGAGCTGCCGAACACCATCGTCCGGGTCTGAACCGTACGCTGTCCGCTCAGTCCTGGCGCGGAATGCCCGTGCGGTTGTTCATCACCACATGCAGCTCCTGCTGCAGCGCCTTGTTCATCTGGGCAAAGGTTTTGAGCTTGCGCGTCGTTTCGCGCAGGTGATCGGCCGTGCGCTTGGCGATCGCCAGCGCGAGCCGCGCGCCGACGCGGGGTTCTGCCTGCAGCAGTCGCATCATCGCCGCGCGCGACAGAATCGCCACCGACACGTCGGTGATGGCGGTACAGGTGGCCGAGCGGGGTGCCCCGTCGATCAGCCCGAGCTCACCGATCAGGCTGCCTGGCCCCTGCACGCAGACGACGATGTTTTCGGCGCCCCCCTGCCCACCTTCGACCGCCACATCCCCGTCAAGCACCAGCAGCATGAAGTCGCTGCGCTCGGCCTCTCCCTCGCGGATGAAAACCGTGCCGGCCTTGACCCGTTTGGGACGCATGTAGCGCACAACCTTCACCGCATCGGCCAGCTTGAGCTCGTCCAGTGCCGAACGGGTCACCAGCAGGTGCGCCGCCAGTGCTTCCGGCCCAAGCTCCGGGTTTTCGAACATCGAAGGCAGCGTGCTGTCCATGGGTGGAGACCTCATGCCTGGCAAGCATGCACCCCAAAAGCGCGTGCCAAACAAAAGACCGGCTCAGGGCCGGTCTTTTCAGAGATACTTCGCCAAGGACGAATCACTTCTTCTGGCGGTATTTGCGCAACGCCGCGATCTGGGCGGCCATGACAGCCAGCTCCGACGTGGCTTTGGCCAGGTCAAGATCGCTCTTGGCGTTCTTGAGTGCCTCTTCGGCGGCCTTCTTGGCCTCGCTGGCCTTGGCTTCGTCCAGATCGTGACCGCGAATGGCCGTGTCGGACAGCACCGTGATGCAGTGCGGCTGCACTTCCAGAATGCCGCCAGCGACAAACACGAATTCTTCGCCGCCGTCGGCCTTCTCGATGCGCACGGCACCGGGCTTGATGCGGGTGATCAGCGGAATGTGGCCAGGCAGAATGCCCAGTTCACCCGCTTCGCCCGGCAGGGCCACGAACTTGGCCTCGCCCGCAAAGATGGACTCTTCGGCGCTGACCACATCGACGTGGATGGTGCTCATAGGGACTCCAGTGGAAAGGGAACAGGTGGCTCGGTGGACGGGCCTCGCTCAGCGAAGCCCTGTGCCATCAGGCGACCTTCTTCGCCTTTTCGAAGGCTTCGTCGATGGTACCGACCATGTAGAAAGCCTGCTCCGGCAGGTGATCGCACTCACCGTTGGCAATCATCTTGAAGCCGCGGATGGTTTCCGACAGCGGCACGTACTTGCCGGGCGAGCCCGTGAACACTTCGGCCACGTGGAACGGCTGCGACAGGAAACGCTGGATCTTCCGGGCGCGGGCCACGGCCAGCTTGTCTTCCGGCGCCAGTTCGTCCATGCCCAGAATCGCGATGATGTCGCGCAGTTCCTTGTAGCGCTGCAGCGTGCCTTGCACGGCGCGGGCGGTCTCGTAGTGCTCCTGGCCCACCACCAGCGGGTCCAGCTGGCGGCTGGTGGAGTCCAGCGGGTCCACGGCAGGGTAGATACCCAGGGCGGCGATGTCACGCGACAGCACCACGGTGGAGTCCAAGTGGGCGAAGGTGGTGGCGGGCGACGGGTCGGTCAAGTCATCGGCCGGCACATACACGGCCTGGATGGAGGTGATCGAGCCGACCTTGGTCGACGTGATCCGCTCTTGCAGCCGGCCCATTTCTTCGGCCAGCGTCGGCTGGTAGCCCACGGCCGAAGGCATGCGGCCCAGCAGGGCAGACACTTCGGTACCGGCCAGGGTGTAGCGGTAGATGTTGTCCACGAAGAACAGCACGTCACGGCCTTCGTCGCGGAAAGACTCGGCGATGGTCAGACCGGTCAGGGCCACACGCAGACGGTTGCCCGGGGGCTCGTTCATCTGACCGTAGACCATGGCCACCTTCGACTCGGCCAGGTTCTCCAGGTTCACGACGCCGGAATCGGCCATTTCGTGATAGAAGTCGTTCCCTTCACGGGTCCGCTCGCCCACACCCGCAAACACCGACAGACCCGAGTGCGCCTTGGCGATGTTGTTGATGAGTTCCATCATGTTCACGGTCTTGCCCACACCGGCACCACCGAACAGGCCCACCTTGCCGCCCTTGGCGAACGGGCACACCAGGTCGATCACCTTGATGCCGGTTTCCAGCAGTTCTTGCGACGGCGACAGTTCGTCGTACTTCGGCGCCTTCTGGTGGATGGAGGAAGTCAGGCCCTGATCGATGTCGCCGCGCTCGTCGATCGGGTTGCCCAGCACGTCCATGATGCGCCCCAGCGTGGCCTTGCCCACGGGCACCGTGATCGGCGCATGGGTGTTGGTCACCTGCATGCCACGGCGCAGGCCGTCGGACGAACCCAGCGCAATGGTGCGAACGACGCCATCACCGAGCTGCTGCTGCACTTCCAGCGTCAGGGTGGAGCCTTCCATCTTCAGGGCGTCATAAACGCGCGGCATCTGGTCACGGGGGAATTCCACGTCCACCACGGCGCCGATGCACTGAACAATCTTGCCTTGTACTTGAGCCATTTGTCGCTCCAATAAAAATTAAACTGCGGCGGCGCCGGCCACGATCTCGGACAGCTCTTTGGTGATGCCGGCCTGACGGGTCTTGTTGTAGACCAGCTTGAGCTCGTTGATGACGTTGCCTGCGTTGTCGGTGGCTGCCTTCATTGCGACCATGCGTGCCGACTGCTCGGATGCCATGTTCTCGGCAACCGCCTGATAGACCAGCGCCTCGACGTAACGCACCAGCAACTCGTCGATCACGGCAGGCGCGTCGGGTTCGTAGATGTAGTCCCAGTCACCGCCTTTGGCGCCTTCCTGCAGGTCGGCGGCCGACAACGGCAGCAGCTGTTCCACCACAGCTTCCTGCTTCATCGTATTGATGAACTTGGTGTAGCTCAGGTAGACGGCGCTGATCCGGCCCTCGGTGTATGCATCGAGCAGCACCTTGACGGGGCCGATCAGTTTTTCCAGATGCGGCGTGTCGCCCAGGCTGGTCACGCTGGACACCACCTTGGCACCGACCCGGTTCATGAAGCCCAGACCCTTGTTGCCAATGGCCACCACTTCGGCGGACTGGCCCTTGGCCTGCACGTCCTTGAGCTGGTTCGTCACGGCGCGCAACACGTTGGTGTTGAGACCGCCGCACAGACCCTTGTCCGTGGTGACGACGACAAAACCCACGGTCTTGGCGTCGTTCGACTGCATGAACGGGTGCGAGTACTCCGGATTGGCCTTGCTCAGGTTGCCCGTGATCTGACGCACCTTTTCGGCATAAGGCCGGGCCGCACGCATGCGGTCCTGCGCCTTGCGCATCTTGGAGGCGGCCACCATTTCCATGGCTTTGGTGATCTTCTTGGTGTTTTCCACCGATTTGATCTTGCCGCGGATTTCCTTGCCTGCTGCCATTGCTGCTCCTTAAGCTGGGATCAATGGGCGGTTCAGTACGTACCGGTCTTCTTGAAGTCGGCGATGGCTGCGGTGAGCTGGGCTTCGGCTTCCTTGTCCTTGTCCAGCGCCTTGCCGGCTTCCATCTTCTGCAGCAGGGCCGCGTGCTTGTCCTTCAGGAAGGCATGCAGCCCGCCTTCGAACGACAACACCTTCTTGACCTCGATATCGTCCATGAAACCCTTGTTCACGGCGAACAGCGAAGCTGCCATCAGACTGATGGGCAGCGGTGCGTACTGAGCCTGCTTGAGCAATTCGGTCACGCGGGCACCGCGGTCGAGCTGCTTGCGGGTCGCTTCGTCCAGGTCGGAGGCGAACTGCGCGAAAGCAGCCAGTTCGCGGTATTGCGCCAAGTCGGTACGGATACCGCCGGACTGCTTCTTGATCAGATCGGTCTGCGCGGCACCACCGACGCGCGACACCGAAATACCGGCGTTGATGGCGGGGCGGATACCAGCGTTGAACAGGTTGGTTTCCAGGAAGATCTGGCCGTCGGTGATGGAGATCACGTTGGTCGGCACGAAGGCGGACACGTCACCAGCTTGCGTTTCGATGATCGGCAGTGCGGTCAGCGAACCGGTCTGGCCCTTGACCTCACCCTTGGTGAAGGCTTCGACGTAGTCGGCGTTCACGCGGGCAGCGCGCTCCAGCAGACGGCTGTGCAGGTAGAACACGTCGCCAGGGTAGGCTTCGCGGCCTGGGGGACGGCGCAGCAGCAGAGACACCTGGCGGTAGGCCACGGCCTGCTTGGACAGGTCGTCGTACACGATCAGGGCATCTTGACCGCGATCGCGGAAGTATTCGCCCATCGTGCAGCCCGAATAGGCCGACAGGTACTGCATGGCGGCGGACTCGGAGGCCGAGGCGGCCACCACGATGGTGTAGTCCATGGCACCGGCCTGTTCCAGGGCGCGCACCACGTTCTTGATGGACGACGCCTTCTGGCCGATGGCGACGTACACGCAGGTCATGTTCTGACCCTTCTGGTTGATGATCGCGTCGATCGCCACGGCGGTCTTGCCGGTCTGGCGGTCGCCGATGATCAGCTCGCGCTGGCCACGGCCGACGGGCACCATCGAGTCGATCGACTTCAGGCCGGTCTGCACGGGTTGGTCCACCGACTTCCGGGCGATCACGCCCGGGGCGACCTTTTCGATCACGTCGGTGAGCTTGGCGTTGATCGGACCCTTGCCGTCGATCGGCTGGCCCAGCGCGTTGACCACGCGGCCGATGAGCTCGGGGCCCACGGGCACTTCCAGAATGCGGCCCGTGCATTTCACGGTGTCGCCTTCGGAGATGTGCTCGTACTCGCCCAGAATCACGGCGCCCACGGAGTCACGCTCGAGGTTCAGCGCCAGGCCAAAGGTGGCAATGCCGTCCTTGGTGGCCGGGAATTCGAGCATTTCACCCTGCATCACGTCGGAAAGACCGTGGATGCGCACGATGCCGTCGGTCACGGACACCACGGTGCCCTGGTTGCGCACATCGGTCGAAGCGGCCAGGCCCTCGATGCGGGACTTGATCAGTTCAGAAATTTCTGCGGGATTGAGTTGCATGACTCTTTCCTTCTTTCGTTAAAAGGATGCGGACCAGGGGTGTGAGTCCCTTGGGCTCAAGCCGTCAAGGCCACTTTCATTTGTTCCAGCCGGGCCTTGACCGACGTGTCGAGCACCTCGTCCCCCACCACCACGCGCACACCCCCGATCAAATCGGGTTGCAGCTGGACTTGCAGGTGGAGCTTGCGACCAAAGCGCTTTTCCAGAACACCCGCCAGCTCCGCGAGGGCGGCGGCATCGATGTCGAAAGCGCTGTAGACCACGGCATCGGACGTGCCCTGCTGCGCATTGACCAGCGCGCGAAACTGCGAGGCCACCTCGGGCAAAGCCGTGAGGCGACCGTTTTCGAGGACCGTGCGCAGGAAGTTCTGGCCGATCGTTGGCAGCGCCGACTTGAGCACGCCGGTGATGACACCGAAAACCTGCTCGGCGGAAAACTTCGGGTTGTCGGCAAACTGGCGCAACTGGTCATTGACCGCAACAGCGGCCAGTTCATCGAGCCAGGCGCAAGCGCCTGCCGCGTCGGCGCCCGCAGCCTTGAACAGGGCTTCGGCGTAGGGGCGGGCAATGGTGGCGAGTTCAGCCATGTTCTACCTTTGGGAAGCAGCGTGTGTCTGGAGGAGCGACAAGAGCCAAACGGCTCAGAGCTCGGTCTTCAGGCGGCCCAGCAGCTCGGCGTGAACACCGGCGTTGACCTCGCGGCGAAGGATTTGCTCGGCGCCCTTGACGGCCAGTGCAGCCACTTCTTCGCGCAGGCTCTCGCGTGCCTTGATCACTTGCTGTTCCGCCTCCTGGCGGGCAGCAGCCACGATCTTGGCAGCCTCGTCCGATGCACGCGCCTTCGCTTCCTCGATCAGGGTCTGGGCGCGGCGCTCGGCATCGGCCAGACGGGTGGCCGATTCGTTGCGCGACTGGCTCAGTTCGGCCTCAACCCGCTGATTGGCAACCGCCAGCTCGGACTTGGCCTTGTCGGCCGCAGCCAGGCCTTCGGAAATCTTCTGCGCACGCTCATCCAGCGCCTTGGCGATCGGGGGCCACACGAACTTCATCGTGAACCACACCAGGATCGCGAAAACAATGGCCTGCGCGAAGAGGGTTGCATTGATATTCATCGCAACGCCTTTCTGTGTGTTGTCAGGGGAAGAATCGATCTTGCAGGCGTGTCGACCAGGCTGGCAACGGATTGAGAAAACCCGATTTCCGCCGCACCTGCCGACACCGACGACAAGTCGATCAGGCCAGCACGAAGGGGTTGGCGAAAGCGAACAGCAGAGCGATGGCCACGCCGATCAGGAAGGCAGCGTCGATCAGGCCGGCCAGAATGAACATCTTGGTTTGCAGGTCGTTCATCAGTTCGGGCTGGCGAGCGGACGATTCGAGGAACTTGCCACCCATCAGGGCGATACCGATCGAAGCGCCGATGGCACCCAGACCGACGATGAGACCGCAAGCCAGAGCAACCAGACCCAGAATGTTTTCCATGATGACTCCTATTGAGATGGGGAAAAGTTAGAAAGGAAACGAGAGAGAAAAACCGATGCGTCGCGGGTTAGTGCGCGCCTTCAGTGCGCATCATGTGCTTGCCCCAGGTAAATGAGAGCCAGCATCATGAAGATGAACGCCTGCAAGGTGATGACCAGGATGTGGAAGATGGCCCACACCGTGCCGGCGACCAGGTGCCCGATGAAGAACAGGCCTCCGCCCAGCGACAGGGCGGCATAACCACCGAGCAGCGCAATCAGCATGAAGACCAGTTCGCCCGCGAACATGTTGCCAAACAGCCGCATACCATGCGACACCGTCTTGGCGATGAATTCGATCATCTGCATCAGGAAGTTGACCACCCCCAGCAGCACAGCCCAGACCGGGTTCTTGCTGGTGCCGAAGGGGGCACTCACCAATTCATGGGCCCAGCCACCCAGCCCCTTGATCTTGATGTTGTAGAACAGGCAGAGCAGCAGCACCGACACCGAGAGACCCAACGTGGTGGACAGATCGGCCGACGGCACGACGCGCAGGTACGCGTGATGCGGATCGTGCCCGGTGGCCGCGTAATACTCCGACCACAGGCGGGGCAGCAAGTCCACTGGCAGCAGATCCATGAAGTTCATCATGAAAATCCACAGGAACACGGTCAGCGCCAGCGGAGCGATCAGCTTGCGGCTCGTGGCGTTGTGGATGACGGCCTTGGCCTGGTTTTCCACCATTTCGACCAGCAGCTCGACGGCTGCCTGGAAGCGCCCCGGCACACCGGCATGGACCTTGCGAGCCGCCAGCCAGAGCACAAAGCAGACCAGCGCGCCAAGGATGATGTTGACCACCACCGAGTCGATGTTGATCACCGAAAAATCGATGATCGACCCCTGCTTCTTGTTGGACAGGTGAACGAGGTGGTGGCGAATGTATTCGCCGGGGGTGGGTCCAGTACCTTCAGCAGCCATGTTCGTTTGTGTCAATCAACCGATGTTTACTTGACGGCGGCGGGCCTGGAACCAAAATCCAAGCCAGTACACCTTCAAAGCCAAAATCAGGCCAGCCAGAAGGCCGAGCCAACTGAGATCCGGGATCACCTTGGGCGCTGACCAGAGCATGGCCACCGCCAGAAGGATCTTCACCCCTTCCCACAGCAAAAAGCCGACAAACGCCGCCTGAGCAACGCCTGCCAACCACCGGGACAAGGCACTGGAAGTCACCCCGTAGACCATCAAGGCCGAAGGAATCACCACCGCTGCCGCACCATAGAGAACCGAAACCGCCACCGACATTCGCTGCGTCAGCAGCCACGCCAGAAAGCCTGCCACGATTCCCACCAGCCCTTGCACCCCGACCAGCCGCCAGAGCGATAACTCTGGCTGGCCCGCCCGCCACTGCTGCGCCTGTTCGCGCGTCAGGGGCTTGAATTCAGTTTCTTGCTCCCCATCTTCCCAGGAACCCCCTGCTGCCTCCGGATCACGGGCCGGCAACGACGGCCTGGAAGGAGGCCCGGACATTGTCGACATGAAGGATTACAGACGGGTTACAGGTTTAAGGCGGTTTGCAAAGCCTCCCATTATACGTAGAAACCCCATGGATTCATCAATCCCCGGGAGACGGCTGCTGTGTCCGGCCGCAGCAGCCGTCTCCCACGCGATCTAACATCGGCATTTTCACGCCCGCTCCCCCGGCCTCTCAGGTGCGATAGCCATGCAAATCCCCCCCGACATTCCTCCCGAGCAGTCCCTCATCGAGTACCCCTGCCGCTTCCCCATCAAAGTGATGGGCGCGAACGTGGAAGGGTATGCAGCAGCCATGATCCACATTGCCCGCTCGTTCGAGCCCGAGTTTGACCCCGACTCCGTGGAGCACCGCCCGAGCAGCAGCGGCAACTACCTCGGCCTCACGCTCTCCGTGTATGTCACCAGCCGCGAACAACTCGACGAGCTGTACCGCACGCTCACCACCCACCCGATGGTCAAGGTGGTGCTGTAACCGCACGCCCGATGATCGCGATACGAGCGCTGGGGCAGGTCGGGTACCTGCCCACCTACGAAGCCATGCAGGCTTTCACCGCCGAGCGGCTGGCGGACACACCCGACGAGCTTTGGGTGTGCGAGCACCCGCCTGTGTTCACCCAGGGGCTGGCCGGCCGCGAAGACCATCTGCTGGCGCCGGGCAACATCCCCGTCGTGAAGACCAACCGCGGCGGTCAGGTCACTTACCATGGCCCCGGCCAGGTGGTGGCGTACCCCCTGATGGATCTGCAACGCGCCGGTTATTTCGTCAAAGAGTACGTCTACCGCATCGAAGAAGCGGTGATCCGAACGCTGTGGCACTTTGGCGTGACCGGCCACCGCGTTGCTGGCGCGCCGGGCATCTACGTGCGACTGGACAATCCCGCGGACCACGCCCTGCTGCCCCAGCGCCCCACCCGCGAAACTGCCCAGGGCCAGCCGGCTGGCCCCGACTTCACGGGCCTGGGCAAGATCGCCGCGCTGGGTATCAAGGTCAGCCGGGGCTGTACCTATCATGGCGTCTCGCTCAACGTCGCCATGGATCTGCAACCCTTCTGGCGCATCAACCCCTGCGGCTACGCTGGCCTGCAGACGGTGGACCTTTCTACAATCGGGGTTGCCGTTTCATGGGATGAAGCGGCCCAGGTGCTGAGCCAGAAGCTCACCACCACCTTGGCGCCCTGACAACCTGCCGGCGCCCCTCCCCGGTTTTTCCGCGCTCAGGCGCCCCCGACATGACGCACCCCGACACGCCCACGGCCCCTCTCCCGGACACGACCGTTCGCGAGGCCCAGCCCGCCGCCAGCTACGACCCCACGGCCAAGCAGAAGAGCCAGGCCAAGACCGCGCGCATCCCGATCAAGATCGTGCCGGCCGAGGTGCTCAAGAAACCCGAGTGGATCCGCGTGAAGGCCGGCAGTCCGACCACCCGCTTCTACGAGATCAAGGACATCCTGCGCAGCAACAAGCTCGTGACGGTGTGCGAAGAAGCCAGTTGCCCCAACATCGGCGAATGTTTCGGCAAAGGCACGGCCACCTTCATGATCATGGGTGACAAGTGCACGCGCCGCTGCCCGTTCTGCGACGTGGGGCACGGCCGCCCCGATCCGCTGGACACGGACGAGCCGGAGAATTTGGCCAAGACCATCGCGGCGCTCAAACTCAAGTATGTGGTGATCACCAGCGTGGACCGCGACGATCTGCGCGACGGCGGCGCAGGCCATTTTGTCGCCTGTATCGAAAAAACGCGCGCGCTTTCCCCCGAAACGCAGATCGAAGTGCTGGTGCCCGACTTCCGGGGCCGCGATGATCGCGCGCTCGAAATTCTCAAGACCGCGCCGCCGGACGTGATGAACCACAACCTGGAAACCGTGCCGCGCCTCTACAAGGAGGCCCGCCCGGGCTCGAACTACGAGTTCAGCCTGAATCTACTCAAGAAGTTCAAGGCCCTGTTTCCCGACGTGCCGACCAAGAGCGGCCTCATGGTGGGCCTGGGCGAAACCGACGACGAAATCCTCGAGGTGATGCGCGACATGCGCGCCCACGGCATCGACATGCTCACCATCGGCCAATACCTCGCCCCCAGTGGCCACCATCTGCCGGTGCGCCGCTACGTGCACCCGGACACGTTCAAGATGTTCGAGGAAAAGGCCTACGCAATGGGTTTCACCCACGCAGCCGTGGGCGCCATGGTCCGCTCCAGCTACCACGCCGACCAGCAGGCACACGGCGTGCTGAACAAGGGCTGAACCCGGCCCCATCCGGGCAATCCATCCATCGAGAACCGCCTATGCACGCGACGCCCGACCGGCTTTCCGTGCGCCAGTACGGTGCCCCGGCTGGCAGCCATGACCACGAGCACAGCCAGATTCTGCTGGGCCTGGAAGGCTGGCTGGAACTCGACGTGCAGGGCCATGGCCACCGCATCGGCGCCGGGCAGGGCCTCGTGATCGCCCCGGGCGAACACCACGACTTTGAATCGCGTGCGGGCGCACGTTGTCTGGTGCTCGACTCGCACGACCCCGCGTGGCTGGGCCTTGCCAGCACCCGCCCGTCCGCGCACACCGTGTCGCTGGCCCGGTACTTGGCCCAGGCCTGCATCGCCAACCTGCCCCGCACACGCCTGCTGGGCCCGGCGCTGTTGTTGGAGGCGTGGGCTCCCCACCGATCAGCCCGGCCGCCCGAGCTGCGCCGCGCCATCGACTGGGGAATTCTTCGGGCGTGGGCACAACAGCACCTGCACGCCGAACTGCGCGTGGCCGATCTGGCAGCACAAGTCCACCTGAGCCCTGCGCAGTTCGGTGCCCGCTGTCTGCAGGAGCAAGGCCAAAGCCCCATGGCCTGGCTGCGCGGCCTGCGACACCAGCAAGCGCGGCGGCTGCGTGCCGAGGGATGGTCTGTGGCAGCCGTCGCGCGGCAATGCGGCTATCGGTCACCCTCTGCCCTGACTGCCGCCCTCCGACGGGCAGACACCTGACACCCGCGTTCCGCGACGAAGCGCAAGCGGTGCACGACGCTGGCGTGCGCCAGACTGGCCCCTGTCGTGCGGCCGTGATCAAACGGGTGTTGGCGCCAGCTTCTCCCAGGCCGCCAGGGCTTCGGCCGCATACATCAGGGCCGGGCCGCCACCCATGTACACACAGACTGCCAGCATTTCTTCGAACTCCGCCCGCGTACAGCCCAGGCGGTGGAGCGCCTTGACGTGAAAGCCGATGCACCCGGAGCAACGCTGCGTGATACCGATGGCCAACGCCATCAGTTCTTTGTGGCGGGCGCTGATGGCGCCATCGGCCATCGCGGCCTTGGCCAGGGCACCAAAACCGGCCATCGCCTCCGGTTGTGCCTTGCGAAAGGACGCCAGGTTTTCGTTGAGATTCTGAATCAGACTCTTGTGATCAAACGTACTCATGCCATGGATCTCCTTATACCGGCACCAGTATCAGCCATTTTCCCGCCAAGCACCTTGTCATCGATCAACACCCGCCCTGCCCGGACACCGCCTCTGCCATGAATGCCAACCTGCTCGCGCTGGGCGCCATTGCCCTCTGGGCCTCATTGGCTGCACTCGGTGTCGCCCTCGCCCACGTACCGCCGTTCCTGCTGACCGGGTTGTCGCTGCTCATCGGCAGCCTCATCGCGCTGCCGTTGTCGCGCTTCGACTTCCGTTTGTGGCGCGTGCCCTTGTCGACGCTGGCGCTGGGCGTCTACGGCCTGTTCGGCTTCCACTTTCTGCTGTTCATCGCGCTGCGGCACGCCCCTCCCGTGCAGGCCAATCTGGTCAACTACCTCTGGCCCTTGGGCATCGTGGTGATGGCGCCGCTGTTTCTGCCGGGACTGGCACTGACCCGGCGACATCTGGCCGCCGCCTTGACCGGTTTCGCCGGCGCCGTTCTGGCGATCCTGGGACGCGGTGGCGACGGCACCGAAGCGGTGTGGGCCTGGGGCTATGTGCCGGCCCTGGGGTCGGCCTTCATCTGGGCCAGCTATTCGCTCATGACCCGGCGCGTGCGGGCCTTTCCCACCGCCGCCATCGGCAGCTTCGCCCTGGTCTCGGGCCTGCTGTCCCTGGCCTGCCATGCCCTCCTGGAGCCACCCGTCACCCTGGGCCTCCAGGACCTTGCCCTCATCGCGCTGTTGGGGCTGGGGCCACTGGGTGGTGCCTTCTTTCTCTGGGACGCAGCGCTCAAACGCGGGGACGCTCGGCAGATCGGCGTGCTGAGCTTTCTCACGCCCCTGCTGTCGACCCTGACCCTGCTGGCGCTGCGCGGCGAGCGCCCCAGCCTGTCGGTGGCATTGGCCGCGGCCATGATCATCGGCGCCGCGATCGTCGCCACCCGCCGCTGACCCTGCACGGCGCGCGTTCAGTCGGCCATGAGGGCTGCGGGATCTTCCGCCGCCAGCACGCTCTGCGCCCAGGTGGCCAGCTTGCCGGTGTCGCTGCGCAGGATCTGCTGCTTGACCGCCAGGATCTGTGACGGGTGCATGGAAAAGCTGCGCAAGCCCAGACCGAGCAGCAGCCGGGTCATGCTGATGTCGCCGGCCATTTCCCCGCACACGCTGACGCCCTTGCCGGCATCGCGCGCCTGGGTGATGCACGAGGCCAGCAGGTGCAGCACCGCCGGGTGCACCGGGTCGTACAGGTGGGCCACGGCCTCGTCGGCGCGATCGATGGCCAGCGTGTACTGGATCAGGTCGTTGGTGCCGATGGAGAGGAAATCGAAGTGGCGCAGGAACAGCGGAATGGTCAGCGCCGCGGCCGGCACCTCGATCATGGCGCCCAGCCGAACGGGCCCATAGACCTGGGCGCGGGCATCGAGCTGCTCGCGCGCCTTGTCGATCAGCGACAGCGTCTGCCGGATCTCGCTGGCGTGGGCCAACATCGGAATCAGCAGATTGATCGGCCCATGGGCAGCGGCTCGCAGCACGGCACGCAACTGCACCAGGAACATGGCCGGGTCCGCCAGGCTCCAGCGGATGGCGCGCAGCCCCAGGGCGGGGTTGAGGTAATCGTCGGCGGAGCGGCCCGCCCCCCGGTCCAGCGGCTTGTCGGCCCCGACGTCGACGGAGCGAATGGTCACCGGCAAGCCCTGCATGCCATCCACCGCGCGCCGGTAGGCCTGGTACTGCTCTTCCTCGTCGGGCAGCTTGCCGTCACGCCCCATGAACAGGAATTCGGTGCGAAACAGGCCCACGCCCACGGCCCCGGCCTTGAGTGCCGCGACCGCATCATCGGGCTGCTCGATGTTGGCCAGCAGCTCGATGCGGTGGCCGTCCAACGTGACGGCCGGTGTGTTTTTCAGGCGCGACAGCCGCTCGCGCTCGATCTCGCCCTGGCGCTGCTTGTAGCCGTATTCGGCCAGCACCACGGGCGAAGGGTCCACCACCACAAGGCCGGCGTCGCCATCGATGATGACCCAGTCATCCTGCTTGACGAGGTGGCTGGCCGAGCGCGCGCCCACCACGGCCGGGATGTCCATGCTGCGCGCGACGATGGCCGTGTGGCTGGTTTTGCCCCCGACATCGGTGACGAAGCCGGCAAACACGCTCTGCTTGAACTGCAGCATGTCGGCCGGGGACAGATCGTGCGCAATGAGCACCAGCGGAATGTCCAGATCCGGCTCGGGCGGCGCCACGATGCCAGGTGACGGCGCCGGTGGCAGCGGGGGCGCCACCGGCGAAGCGACGCCACGCATCACCCGGAGCATGCGCTCGACCACCTGCTCCAGATCCGACTTGCGCTCGCGCAGGTACGGATCCTCCATCTCCTCGAACTGGCGGCACACCACCTCCAGCTGCGACGTCAGCGCCCATTCGGCGTTGTAGTGGCGCTCCACGATCCACTGCTTGACGCCGGCCGTGAGCTGCTCGTCCTGCAGCAGCATCAGGTGCACATCCAGCAAGGCCGCCAGCTCCGGATGCGCATCGTTGGGACCGAGTTCGGCCAGGCTCTGCTGCACGCGCACGATCTCTTCGGTCACCGCGTTGCGCGCCAACCGGAGGCGCTCGATCTCGGTGTCGAACTGGTCGGCCTTGACGAAATAGTGGGCGACGTCGATGCGACTGGACGCCACAATGACTGCCCGCCCGATGGCAATGCCCCGGGAGACAGCCAGGCCGTGTACGGTAAAGCTCATTGCCCGCCCGCCTTCCCCCGGCGGGCCCGCTCAGCGCAGCACGCAGCGCTCACGCTCATTCGCCTTCGCCGAATTTGTCGTTGACCAGGGCTATCAGGGCATCCATCGCCTGCTGTTCCTGGGCGCCGTTGGTTTCGATCTCGACCGAGGCGCCAATCCCCGCCGCCAACATCATCACCCCCATGATGCTCTTGGCATTGACGCGACGCTCGCCGCGTGACATCCAGACCTCGCAGGGGAAGCTGCCAGCCAGCTTGGTGAGCTTGGCCGAAGCCCGGGCATGCAGCCCGAGCTTATTGCTGATGGTCACGGTGGTCTTGATCATGATGTTGTCTTCTCGCCTGATTCTGGGGGGCGGTCACTGCCACCTGGATCACGCCCTGGGTGGCGCCGATCATGGCGCGCGAGATGAGCGCGTCCAGCGACTCGTGCCGGTACGACACGGTGCGCAGCAGCATGGGCAGGTTCACGCCGGTAATGAGCTTGGAACGGACACCATCCACCAGCCGCTGCGCGACGTTGCAGGGCGTGGCGCCGAACACGTCGGTCACCACCAGCGCCCCCGGGGTGCCGAGCATGCGCAGCATCATGCGCGCCTGGGCCAGCGACTCCTCGGGCGGCACATTGGGCTGCACGTCCAGCGCGGCGACGGTGTCGGCGCAATCAGGGAACACGTGCAGCACACACTGGCGCAAAGCCGACGCCAGGGGCGCGTGCGCAATGATGAAGATGCCGTTCATGGCTGTGCAGTTTAGCGGGCCGGCCGCCGGTTGGCGCGCCGCCAGGCCAGCCAGAACATGACGTAGCCAGCGACACAGGCCAGCCAGAACAGGCCCATGGCTCCGCGCAGACGCTGACCACCATCGCCCAGAAACACCAGAGCGTCCGCCGCCAGCCCGATCGCCCACTGCATCGCAAACACACCGGCAAAAATCACCAGGTTGTAGGCAGACAAGGCTTTGCCGGCCACATGGGCCGGCAGTGCCATGCCCACCGCCGGCTGTGCCAGCGCACCGAACGTGCTGGTCATGCAGAACGCGGCCCAGAACCCCCAGCCCGCATGACCTCCCAGTGCCACGATGGCACCCAGCACGCCCAGCGACAGCGGCATGCCCCAGGCGATCAAGCGCTCGGCGCTCCAGCCCGCCCGCACCAATCGCGGGTTGAACACCCCCCACAACCAGAAAGCCGTCAGCATGCTGAGGTTGATCCCGAACAGCCCCTGCGCGGCCCCAGCCGGCGTGTAACCGGTCACCTGCACCATCCAAGGGCCTGCCCACAGGGTCTGGATCGCGATCATGCCGCCGTAGTTGATGAACCCGATGGTCACCATCTGGCGGAAATAGGGGTGACGGGCGATTTCTCCGTACCCCATGGGCGCGTTCGGCGCTTCCTCGGCGTCTGCCGCTGGTGAGGCCGACGGCAACTGCCAGGCGGGCACACGCAGGCGCAGCACCAGCATGGACAGTGCGATCAGCACAGCCAATCCCCAGAACAGACCCCGCCAGCCGAGCTGCGGCAGCAGCCACTGCACAGGCAACGTGGCGGCAACCATGCCCAGCGAGCCGGTCATCAGCATCCAGGAGTTCGCCCGCAGTTGCAGTGACGGTGGCAGCCAGCGGCGAAAGCCGGTGAGCGGTGCCATCAGGCAGGCACTGACGCCCATGCCCGTGAGCACCCGAGCGGCCAGCAGCCCCCCGAAGCTCGTGGCCAGCGCAAAGGCCGCACAGCCGGCCACCGCCACGGTCAGGAACGCCAGAATCACCCGCCGGGGCCCGAAGCGGTCCAGCCAGGTTCCCAGCGGCAGTTGGGTCAGCGCGAACCCCAGAAAGTATCCGCCGGCCAGCAGCCCCAAGTCCCCGGCGTGCAGCGCCAGTTCCTCGCTGAGGATGGGCGACAGGGTGGCCGTGACGGCACGCACCAGCGCCGACAGAAAGTAGGCCAGGGCAAACGCCAGAAACACCGCGACCGCCGTGCGTGCGGGCAGCCGCTCGGTATTCACTGGCGCGGGACCGAGCGGCTGGTCGCTGGCCCCCGCGGAGCGGGTCGTGGAAGGCGTGCGTTTCATGAGCCGGACAACCGCAGACCGGTGAAGAAAGGCTCGGTCACCGCGTCGGGCAGTTGCGCGCCATAGACCGCCGCCTGAAAGATCCAGTCTCCCTGCGCAAAATACACGGTCTGGTTGAGCACCGGTTGGTTGCGGTGGTCCCGCCCTTCGGCGCGCACGCCCAACACCGGCGCTGCGCCGGCCACGGCGACCTCCCACCGGGTCGCCGCCTCGTCGACGGATTCGGCGCGCAGGGATTTCAGCCCGGCCAGCCGCCAGCGTTGCAGGGCCTGTGGCGCCAGGCCAGGGTCACCCAGCCGGGCCCAGCCCAAGGCAAACGTCTGCCCACCGGCTTCGCAACTGGCCAGGTGCAACACCACCGGCGATGCCGTCAGCGGCACCGGCCGTTCGGCCAGATCGGGCTTGCAGGGCAGCAGCGCCCACAGCGGCGCGCCGTCGGCGCGCCATTCGCGCCAGTTGTGGGTCGGGCTACAGGCGGCCATCGACAGCACTGCGACGGCTGCCAGCCACCGGTATCGAAGCAAGGAACGTCTCCTGGAATTCAGCGCCCGGCCTGCCGCCGGGTCGCGCACAATGCGGCCATGAACGCTCTGGATGGTATCCGCATTCTCGATTGCTCACGGGTGCTGGCCGGCCCCTGGTGCACCCAGACCCTGGCCGATCTCGGCGCCGATGTCGTCAAGGTCGAGCGCCCGTCAGGCCCGCAGCATCCCGGTGGCGACGACACGCGGGGCTGGGGACCGCCGTTCCTGCGCGGACGCGATGGTGCCGACACCGGAGAAGCCGCCTACTACCTGGGCGCCAACCGGAACAAGCGCTCCATCACCTGCGACCTCGCTGCTCCCGGCGGCCAGGCCCTGATCCGTGAACTGGCGGCGCAGGCCGATGTGTTCGTCGAAAACTACAAGGTGGGCGACATGGCCCGCTACGGCCTTGACTACGCCAGCCTGAGCGCCCTCAATCCGCGCTTGGTGTACACCTCCATCACCGGCTTCGGCCAGACCGGCCCTTACAAGGACCGCGCCGGCTACGACTACGCGATCCAGGGCATGGGCGGCCTGATGAGCGTCACCGGTGAGCGCGACGACCGGCCCGGCGGCGGGCCCCAGAAAGTGGGCGTGGCCGTGGCCGACCTTTTCACCGGCCTGTACGCCACCGTGGCCATCCAGGCCGCCCTGCGCCACGCCGAACGCACCGGTCAGGGCCAGCACATCGACATGGCCCTGCTCGACACCCAGGTCGCGATGCTCGCCAACCTGGGCGCCAACTACCTCGTCCGGGGGCAGGCCGACGGCCAGGTACCTCAGCGCCAAGGCAATGCCCACGCCAACATCGTGCCCTACCAAGTGTTCGAGGTCGCCCCCGATGCGCAAGGCCTGGCCCAGCACATCATCCTGGCCGTCGGCAACGACGGCCAGTTCGCCAAGTTCTGCGACGTGGCGGGCCGGCCCGAACTGGCGCAAGACCCGCGCTTTATGCGCAATCGCGACCGGGTGCAGCACCGGGCCGAGTTGGTACCCCTGCTGGAAGCCCTGATGAAAACCCGCGCCAAGGCCGACTGGCTTGCGGCCCTCGAAGCGGCCAAGGTGCCCTGCGGCCCCATCAACAACCTGGCCGAGGTGTTTGACGACCCACAGGTTCAGCACCGCGGCATGGTCCACACCTGGCACCATCCGCTGGTCGATGCGGTGTCGCTTGTGGCCAGTCCCCTCAAGCTCAGCACCACGCCCGTTCGCAACGACCTGCCCCCTCCCTTGCTTGGCGAGCACACCGATGCGGTCTTGACCGAATGGCTGGGCTATCCGGCCACGCGCATCGAGCAGCTGCGTCGTGACGGCGTTGTCTGATCCCTTTCCTCTGGAGCGTTTCATGGCCACCGCCTCCCCCCAACCTGCCGCCGAGTTGCCCAGCCCGGCCTCCCTGCGCGGCGTGGCACAGACCGCTGCAGCCCGCGGTGAGCCGCTGGTGGTGATGACCTCACTGGCAGGCTGCCCCTACTGCGACATCGTCCGCAAGCACTATCTGCTGCCCATGCGCCGCGAAGGGCTTGTTCAGGCCGTACAGATCGACATCCTCGACCGCACCAGCAACCTCCAGGGCTTCCGGGGAGAAAACACCACGCCGGCCGAACAGGTCAAGCGCTGGGATGCCCGCGTTGCCCCCACCGTGCTGTTCTTCGGCCCGGATGGGCAGGAACTGGCCGAACGCCTCGTTGGCGTCGCTGTCCCCGATTTCTACGGCGAATATCTCGAAGCCCGCCTTGAAACGGCACGCCGGCAATTGACCCGCCGCTGATCTCAGGCTCGATGCCTTGCGTACACTGTGCACCGGCCGACGAAGGGAATGAACTCTCGCGGCAAGCCCCGATCTCACCCCCCCATGAAGCCCTCGCAACCGTCTTTCTTTCTGCCCATGCGGCGTCGCATGGGCCTGACCCTGCTGGCGCTGAGCGCCCTGGCCGCCCTGGGTCTTTCCGGCTGCGGCACCCGCGACGCGGCGCCTCCGTCCACGTTTGTGCTGCTTGACGGCAGCAGCACCACCACCGAGGCGCTCAAGGGCAAAGTCACGCTGGTGAATTTCTGGGCCACCACCTGCGTCACCTGCGTCAAAGAGATGCCGGCCCTCGTGGCCACGCACCAGAAATTCAAGGACCGCGGCTACGAAACCGTGGCCGTTGCGATGAGCTACGACCCGCCCGCCTGGGTGGTCAACTTTGCCCAGACCCGCCAGTTGCCCTTCAAAGTCGCCCTGGACAACACCGGTGAAATTGCCCAGGCCTGGGGTGACGTCAAGCTCACGCCCACCTCCTACTTGGTGAACAAACAGGGCCAAATCGTCAAGCGCTATGTCGGCGAGCCCGATATGGCCGCCCTGCACAAGCTGATCGAGGATCTGCTCGCCCAGAGTTGAGCCAGCCGCCCCGCTCGCCCATGAAAAAAGCCGGTTGATACCGGCTTTTTTCATGGGGTGGTCTGCGGCTTCAGTTGCGGAAGGCGTCGTGACAGGCCTTGCAGGAGGCGCCTGCATTGCCCACCGCCGCCTTGATCGCATCCAGGTTACCGGTCTTGGCGGCAGCGGCCACCTTCGCCACTTCGCCCTCGGCACGGCTCGCCGCTGCCTTGAACTTGTCCTGTTCCTTCCAGATGTCCGAATCGGCCTTGCCGCCTTCCGTGCCCGGACCGAAACCGACCCAAGGCTGCTTGATCAGCTCGGCCGCGCGGGCTGCACTGCTCTCGGCCACCCCCGCATCGAAAGCGGCACGCCCGTTGGCCATGTCGGCCACCCGCTTGAAGTTCTGCTGCAGCTCCTTCAAGGTGGCCTGACGGAACTTGATGGCTTCCTGGGCGTTGGCAAAAGTGGGTGTTTCGGCCAGAGCCGAGACGGACAGGGTGGCGGCGACAGCAAAAGCGGCGATGGCTTTCATAAGTACTCCTCAGCGTGGGTCAATGGAATGGACAGGCACAAAAAACCATTGTGACTGACCGGGCATGCGCCCCGAAGTTCCGGGAACCCCGTGCCCGCCAATGTCTCCATAATCAACTTCGCAGCATTTGGAGCCTGACATGCCTACCCTTCGCGTCTGGGACCTGCCCACCCGCCTCTTTCATTGGGCGCTGGCCTTGTCGGTCATCGGCCTTGTCGTGACCGGCAATGTGGGCGGGTCGTGGATGAACTGGCATTTCCGCTTCGGCTACACGGTGTTGGCGTTGCTGATCTTCCGTGTCGTCTGGGGCTTTGTCGGCGGACACTGGTCGCGCTTCTCCACCTTCGTGCGTGGCCCCGGCGAGGTCCTCGCCTACCTGCGTGGAAAAAGTCGGTCCGAGCACCACATCGGCCACAACCCCCTGGGCGCGCTGTCGGTGCTGGCGCTCCTCACCATGCTCGCGGTGCAGGTGGGCACCGGGCTCTTTGCCGATGACGAGATCGCGCTCGCCGGCCCTTTTGCAACGCTGGTGTCCAGCGACATGGCCGGCAGCATCACCCGCTACCACAAGGGTCTGGGCAAGCTCTTCGTGATCCTGCTCGTGGTTCTGCATCTGGCCGCCATCGTCTTCTACCGGTTGTTCCGCCAGAAACGCCTCGTGCGCGCCATGATCTCGGGGGACCAGGAAGTCTCCGCCAATGCCGAGCCCTCGCGAGACAGCACAGGCACTCGCTGGCTCGCGCTCGCCCTGTTTGCCCTCGCTGCGGTGGCCGTGTACGCCCTGGTCGATTTCGGTTACGCCGCCGCAGGCTATTGATCCCCGGCCTCGCGCCTGCAGGGCCTCCAATGGCCACTGCCGTATAGTTCGGCCTGAAACACCGCGCCCCAGCCGCATGCCGCCCGACCCCTCCCACACCGCCGACATCGCCTTGCGCGTCGCCACTTCGCCGGAAGATATCGAGGCTGTGCGCGCCTTGTTCATCGACTATCAGGCCCACCTGGGTATCGATCTTTGCTTCCAGGGTTTTGACGCAGAGTTGCAGGCCCTGCCAGGCGCCTATGCCGCCCCCACAGGCCTCCTGCTCCTGGCCACGGTCGACGGTCAGGCCGCCGGCTGCTGCGCATTTCGTGCCTTGGACAACTCGGACCATCTCAACGCCTGCGAGATGAAGCGCCTCTTCGTGCGCCGCGCGTATCGCAGCTTCGGACTCGGACGTCGGCTGGCCGAGGAGGTGCTCTCGCGCGCAACCATCGCCGGCTACACCACCATGCTGCTCGACACCCTCAGCGACATGGAGGCCGCCCGTGCCCTCTATGAGGACCTGGGCTTTGTCGAGGTCGCGCCGTACTACCACAACCCGATTGCGGGGGCGCACTACCTCATGGTCGATCTGAGCAACGCCTCGCGGCTCTAGCAGGCTGTTGAAATTCAGCGTTTTCGAGTGAAAACACTACCTTCCGATCAGCGTCTGCGGCAGATGACTTGTTTGGTTGGCACTTGAAGCAGCCTTGCAGTGCGAGCAATCGCTCGCCAAGGCTGTCTGT
>Ga0067045_1002815_pt1 | contig 44120 bp, 32 predicted proteins | sample TerdegcTABiofilm_FD_59184 | JGI IMG/M metagenome (GOLD analysis project Ga0067045, IMG submission 59184) | Combined Assembly of (Gp0054472, Gp0054536) Wastewater bioreactor microbial communities from Singapore -Terephthalate degrading...
GCTGCGGGCCGATTACCTGAGCGACTCAGCCCCGATGAGATCATTTTGGCTCCGCCACCAGGCCCGCCAAACGGGGGTGAACACCTACTCCCATGCCCAGTGAACGTTACAAAGTGTGAAATGCACCCGACCAACCGTAGGGGCAATTCATGAATTGCCCCTGCCTTCTTCGCACGATGGGTACTCGGATCTTGGCGTAGAGCTATGTTTAGCTCGGCCATTTCCCGACTTGTGGGGGGGACAACCCGGGAGAACGTCCGCTGATAAAATGACGAGTAGATACGACTGGACTTGGTCTCTTGATTGATGAAACGACCTGGCGATTCAGTTCCTTGGTGACGAGATATGGACCCAGCCTTTTTGGAGCGGATCCGCCGAAATCATCGACTCCGTGAAGCAGAAGGCTATCTGGAATTGGGGCTATTCGAGCGGGCGATGGAAGTCCTCGACCGGCTACCCGAAGGGGATCGCGAATGCCTAGAGGCTCTTCTCATCCGCGCAGAGGTTTTGCGACATACCGGGCAGTATCGATCGGCTCTTGAGATATTGGAACGACTCGCCGAAAAGGACCCAGATAACGTTGGGATTCGCCTCGCAATGGGATGGTGTCACAAGAGGATCGGACGAATTGACCTCGCATGCGCGGATCTCGAGACGGCGAAGCAAGTTGATCCCCATAATGCTTTGGTACTTTATAACCTTGCCTGTTACTATAGTCTGGCGGGAAAAAAGCAGGAGGCATTGACTTATCTTGGAGAGGCATTGCGTCGGGAGCCAGGTTTGCGGACGCTCATCGACACAGAAACGGACTTTGATGCCCTGCGGGCCGATCCGGAGTTCATCCGCCTGGTTTACTCGCCATAAAGAATCCGCTAAATTGTCTCGTGCCTGCGTCATAACAGCGTCTGAATGTCGGGGGTGGGTGCATTCTGGGATGCAGCCTTGCTTCACCAGTGAGTAGCCACCGGAACTTGGCGATCCGTAATTGAGGAGGTCTTGCCATGACACGTTCTTCAGTTCGTACGACGAATCCTCGACCGTCTGCGGCGAACGCGACCTCGGTTGTTGATCGTCGGACAATACTCAAAGGATTAAGCGGAGCAATAGTCCTTCCGTGGATCGGCAAAGCCCTGGCGGCAACCGCACCTAAAGCGGAGATTCTTGAAGTCAAGACGATCAGTCGTTTACCTCATTGCTATCACGGCTGGCCGACTGTAGCCCGGCGGCGAAATGGTCAGTTGGTTCTGGTTTACTCAGGTGGTCGTGAGGCCCATGTTTGCCCGTTTGGTCGAGTCGAAATGATGACCTCCAGCAACGACGGTGAGTGGTGGACGTATCCCAGGGTCTTAATCGATACCGCGATTGACGACCGTGATGCGGGGGTCCTGGAAACCGCAAAAGGGACACTCCTTGTCACGACGTTTACGTCACTCGCTTACGTCCCGATTCTGGAAAGAGCATTGAACCAGTCCGGAGAAGGTTGGCCTGCTGAAAAGATCGATCGCTGGCGGGCTGTTCACGAAAGGCTGACGGCGGAACAGCGGCAGGGACAACTGGGTGTCTGGATGATTCGTTCTGAGGACGGTGGGGTAACCTGGTCAGCTCCTTATGACTGTCTGGTTGATAGTCCGCATGGTCCAATTCAACTCAGCGACGGGCGATTGCTCTATCCCGGAAAAGATCTCTGGCGAAGTGAGAAAGTCGGGGTTTGTGTTTCGGAGGATGATGGCCGAACCTGGCAGTGGCTGGCAACTTTGCCCGTTCGTGAAGGAGACAATCCCGATCAGTATCACGAGCTTCATGCGGTGGAAACCACCAGCGGTCGATTGGTCCTACAGATTCGTAACCACAATTCCGCTAACAATGGCGAGACGCTTCAGTCAGAGTCGGACGATGGTGGGAAGACGTGGAGTGTTCCGCACACCATCGGTGTTTGGGGGTTGCCGTCCCACTTGTTGCGAATGGCCGATGGTCGTCTCCTCATGAGTTATGGGCATAGACGTCCGCCGTTCGGCTGCCAGGCACGAATCAGCGAAGACGAAGGCAAAACATGGTCAGAGCCAATCATTGTTTACGGTGACGGTGCGGGAGGCGATCTGGGTTATCCCAGTTCAGTTCAGCTGCCTGGGGGTGATTTTGTGACGATTTGGTACGAGCTAATGTCTGATTCGCCCTTTGCTGTGTTGCGGCAAGCTCGGTGGCGACTGACCTGACTGCGGCACACAACGACTGTGGTCACACAATTGGATTGCTGCGTAGGGAATCTCGGGCATTTGCTCGCGGCAGACCTGCCATTGTGACAGGTTCGACCGAGGGTTGATTGCCGTAAGTTGTTTCCCAATCATGTGTTACATCTCTTCCTTTGAGAAAGGCGCGGAATTTGCATGCGTAATACTGCGCCGACGATGGAGTGTCTGGTATCGGAGGTGCACGGATTCCGTCGGCTAACGTAACCTTTTCCGTTTGTCGGGCTGACTTTTGGTAAAGGAGACAAGTCATGGCAGTTCCTCCGTTTGGGCCTCCCTCTTTGGATCAGTTCCGCCGCGAATTCGATCGACTGCTGAACAACTTTCTCGGAGAGCTACCGGAAGGTCCTTGGCCTCTCACGGGCCGGCATCGGATTCCGGTCAATATCTGGGAAACACCAGAGGCGTTTTTCATCGAAGCGGAGGTGCCGGGTATAACCACCGACCAGGTGGATATCTCCGTGGTGGGCAATGAACTCACGCTTCGAATCAATCGCCCCCAACCCTCGGAAGAGAGTGTTACCTATCACCGCCGCGAACGGCAGGTCGGAGAGTGCAGCCGGGTCATCAGGCTTCCCGGTGAGTTCAACGCTGATCGTATCCAGGCTGATCTTCAGAACGGTGTCTTGACAATCACGTTGCCCAAATCTGAGGCCGTTCGTCCGCGGAAAATCCAGGTGAATGTGCGGTAGGACAAAGTGCAAGCTCCAACGGCTGTGTGAACGCCCACACAACAAAGAGGAGGTTCTGTGATGAAGTACCAGCACGCCGGAAAACGAACAGCACAGGCCCTGCCTGAACACCTGCGGGGTGATCGCTTCTACAGTCCACCTGTTGACATTCTGGAAAAAGAGGACGAAATCCTCTTGGTTGCCGATGTGCCAGGGGCGAGGCCAGGAGATGTCGATATTGAGTTTGAAGACGGTCTCTTGACCGTCCACGCCAAGGTTCAACCCCGTTATCCGGAAGGGGCGGAATTCCTGCGCCAAGAATACGGCGTGGGCGATTATCTGCGGAGTTTTCAGGTCAGCGAAGCCATTGATGTGGCCAAGATTACCGCGGAATATGCAAATGGAGTGTTGACACTTCACCTGCCGAAGTCAGTTGGCCTGCGCCCCCGAAAGATTGCGGTCTCTGTTAAGGAACAGTGATCGATCGGCAACGGCGCGGAAAAATCGGGGGTATTTAACCCCCGATTATGCTTTTCGACAAGCTCATGGTTAACCGCGACGTGCGATTAAACACAGTCATTGGACCAGGAGAACAGTCCCATACCCGTCAAGCTGAATGGAGACACCCCGATCTGAACGAGCTGCGACGGTGATCTCGCCGGTGGCTGGGTCCAGTTTCTTCCATGCTCCCCGGTTGCCGTCAGCCAGAATCCCGCTGTAAGATTCCTTCGCCACATTGACCAGGATAAGAATGGGGTGGCCTTCGCGTTCAAATTCGCCGAGCACAATTCTCTCGTTGCCAGGCTCCAGCCGATATGCTGGCTGAATAGCCTCAGCTATGGTCTTTCCCGAGAGGGGAGTCTCAGTTGTATCGCGAACGATGCGACCTCCAGATTTCTCGAACTCCGTCAGGATAGTCTGGACTTTCTCCGGAAACTCAACCCCCGCTGGAACGACGATAGCGTCCAGTTGCAGATTCCCTAGACAAAGCTTCCCCTTAACATCAGGCCGTGATCGTTGCAAGTATTCATGATCGATGAGGACGAACGGGATTTGTTGCCGCTGCAGATTTTGGCCCAGCCGCATGAATGAGCCTACAAGTTGCTGAATCCTGGGACTGCGAGGAGCCTGATGAAGAGGGCCAGCAACGGGGAGATACTCTGCCCAAAGGTCATAGATGGGATAGTATAGAGCAACCCTGGGGCGAGGCATGGCATCGCGCAGGATGGCGTTCAGACGGCCCACAAATTGGCCATACTGCCAATTGTCTTCGAGCGATCGATCTTCCGGGCTATAGTAAAGGGTGAACTCTGTCACTCCCCACGCAGCTTGCCATGCCGCCGTTGCTCTCATTTCCGCCAGTCCGACCGGACCCGCACCGGACATTTTTTGCGAGAAGTCGCTGACCTCGGTCATGACGCGGCGATGGTTTTCAAGCAAGGCCCCGGAAAGCGGCATGGCCGCTGTTAGCCAGCCACTGTGAATGACGGTCTCAGGATTGGAAGTCAACATGTCCAGGCCCGGAATGTCCATCTGGGCAATGGCCTTTAATCCATTGCCGTAGAGTGGCACGTGATGAAGGATGGACTCCTCGTGGAGATTGTGGCCCGAGGAGGCAACGTTGTGGCCTCGGCACCACTGCCTCAGCACGCCAAAATAACGGTCTGTAACCAGGTCCGCGACCGTACTCCAGAACTGACGGCGGATCCGACGATCTTCGGGGCCATCCCCGACAAAGAGGCTCTTTTGTTGAGACCGAAGGTCTTCCGCCCATTTCTTTCGATAAATGTCTTCGAGATCGTAACACCACGGGATGGTTGGGAGTGGTTTGACATTTGGGTCGGGCGGGTCCTGGACAGGAACACGGCTCCGAGCCGGTTCCGGGATCTGTCCCAAGTCAACGGCCATGAGGGATGGCTCGTCAGTGAAGAAGGCCACGATCGTCTTGCCAAAATGCGGTTGTAACCGCTTGTAGTATGCCTCGTGTGTTACCTGAACAAATTTGGCCGTTGCTCGGCCATCCATCAGATTCACATAACGACGCACCGCATGGTAGTTATTCGCCGCATGAGTGTGCTCGAACGCTGGGCGGAAAAAGAACTCCGGAGTGTTTGTTGGATCCCATGCCAGAACGAGCGCTTCGTACTCGGGATTGCCTTCCAGCACAAGTCCTCCTGCGGCACCGCTCGGGTAACCCTTTTCGTCGTAAATCCAGACTGGCATGTTTAGGCGAGCACAAAGCTCAACCGCTTCCACGAGTGTCTTCCAATTGCTTTCCGAACGGAGGTAGTCTTGAAAGGCGACATTACAGACGATGCCGCCACGTCCTCGGCGGAGGTAGTAGGCCATTCCTTCGTCGGAACTCGGCTGTTCTGTTGGCTGTTGGAGGATTTGCGCCATACTGTCTGCGACTATCCGTTCTTTGGTGACGCCGTGAACAATCTGAAGAGGACGACATTCCAGGGGCGGCTTATCCCAGGCTTCTTTCCAAGATGCTGGGAGAGTTACACTGTCGGTGGCCACGGTCTGACCGTTTCCACTTTGCCCCACACCAGTCACGATAGCGACCAACAACGCTGTCACGATTTGCCTAAGACGCATTCTTCGCTGAGTGACTTTCATCAAACGACCTCCAGAAGACAGTGCAACCTTGTTCAAGAGAATGGGTGCCGAAATCACGACCCATTTTATGTTGTGAAGGATGAGTCAGGAAATGGCCCGGCAAAAAAAATGAGCGTCCCCAGCGGGGTTGGGGACGCTCTTAAAGGGAGGGGAAGTGGGCGAGTTCAACACTTGACACGTCGGGCCACAGTTGACCCGGCTGATGTCACAATTGCGGTCGATTAATACTCTGGCGGTGTGTGGCCGGGAGAGGCTTTCTCTTCCTTAGGCTTTTCCGCGACCAGGGCGTCGCTGGTGAGCATCAAGGTCGCCACACTGGCAGCGTTCTGCAAAGCCACGCGAACCACTTTTGTCGGGTCAATGACACCGGCCTTGACGAGGTCTTCATACTGGCCGGTGAGGGCGTTATAGCCCATATTTCCCTTCATTTCGCTGACCTTTTCACAGACGACGCTGCCATCTTGTCCCGCGTTCGACGCAATTTGGATAATCGGCGACCGGCAAGCCCGCAAGACGATTTCGTAACCAACTTTCTCGTCGGTCGTGAGTCCCTCAGGCTTGCACTGCGAAGCGGCCCTGAGGAGGGCAACACCGCCACCCGGCAGGATTCCTTCTTCCACAGCCGCCCGAGTCGCATGGAGCGCATCCTCGACACGAGCCTTCTTCTCCTTCATTTCGGCTTCCGTGGCGGCACCGACGTTTAACTTAGCAACGCCACCGGCCAGTTTGGCCAGCCGTTCTTCCAGCTTCTCGCGATCATAATCGCTCGTCGTCTTTTCAATCTCGCGACGAATCTGCTCGATTCGCCCCTTGATTTCTTCGGTTTTCCCGGCGCCCTCAATGATGGTTGTGTTGTCTTTATCAACAACAACCTTCTTGGCCCGTCCGAGTTCAGCGAGCGTCACATGCTCGAGCTTCCGTCCCAGGCTTTCGAACAGGGCAACCCCGCCGGTCAAAATGGCGATGTCCTCGAGCATGGCCTTTCGGCGATCGCCGTAGCCCGGGGCCTTTACCGCACAGCAGCGGATTGTTCCGCGCAACCGGTTAATCACGAGCGTCGCGAGGGCATCACCGTCCACATCCTCCGCGATAATCAAGAGCGGCTTCCCGGAATTGACGACCGCCTCAAGGAGTGGAACAAGTTCGCGGGCATTGGAGATCTTCTTTTCGTGAATGAGGATATAGCAATCCTCAAGCACGCACTCCATTTTCTGCGGATCAGTCACAAAATACGGAGAGAGATAGCCACGGTCGAATTGCATCCCTTCGACAAATTCGACCTTGGTCTCCATCGTCTTGCTTTCTTCGACGGTGATGACACCATCCTTGCCAACCTTGTCCATCGCCTGAGCCAGCAATTCGCCAATTGCCATGTCGTTATTGGCGGCAATTGCGGCGACCTGGGCCATCTCTTTGCTGGTCTTGATGGGGATGGACATGCTCTTCAATTTGGCGACGATATCATCGACGGCCTTTTCGATGCCCTGTTTAAGGCCGATCGGATTGATGCCCGACACGACGGCCTTGAGACCCTCGCTGAAGATGGCCTCTGCGAGGACAGTCGCCGTGGTGGTGCCGTCGCCCGCGATGTCGCTTGTTTTCGATGCAACCTCGCGGACCATTCGTGCGCCCATATTCTCGTAAACATCTTCGAGGTCAATCTCTTTTGCGACGGTCACCCCGTCTTTGGTGACTGTCGGCGAGCCGAAACTCTTCTGGATGACAACGTTCCGGCCTCGCGGCCCCAAAGTGACCTTTACCGCTTGAGCCAGTTTCGCGACGCCACGACGGAGCGCATCGCGTGCTTCTTGATCATAAGCAATAAGTTTAGCCATAGATCAACCACTCCTCTTCTTATCTCTCTCGTAATTTCCACCGGCGGACACGGTCAATCATTCAATCACCGCCAAGATGTCTTCTTCCCTCAGTAACACAAGCTCTTGATCGCCAATCTTGAAGTCATCGCCAGCGTAGGCGCTAAAGAGCACACGATCGCCGACCTTGACCTGCATCGGCGCCCGCGTACCGTCCTCCAGCATTCGACCAGGGCCGATGCAAACGACGACACCACGTGATGGTCTCTTTTTTGCGGTGTCGGGCAACACGATCCCGCCCGGCGTCTTTTCTTCCGACTCTTCCCGCTCGACAACGACCCGGTCGCCCAGGGGCTGAAGCTGAAGCTTGGAATCCTCTTTCTCGCCTTTCTTCTTAGCCATGTGTTCGAAACCCTCCAATGCTGATAGATTCACGTCAGTCAAAAAACGGCAATTTTCTTTTACAAGTGCGTAAACTCTGACGGTTCACACCCCCGCAATAAAGACTTTGGCTCAACGAGTACGCAATTTCCGCGCCAAAACGGCGTGACCCTGCCACTTCGGCGTAAGTTGTTTGCAGAAAAAGGGTAACGTGCACAGGATTTACCTGGAAGGGTTTAGAGAAAAGGTCGATTTGTGTCAAAGGCGTCTTCGAGCACCCGGTGACCCTGCCAAATTGGCACCGCGTGATTCACAGTAACAAGTCCTCAAAAGCCTTTTTGCCGAGTACGCGATGGTGCGGTTTTCACCAACCTTTTATTGGTTCACCTCGCACTCGGAATGTTGCTTGACACTGTCGGATTCTGGAAGAGTATGCCCCGCAGGTTGTGGGGGTGATTCGTGAATTGCCCCAGAGGTTTTACGCATACGGCGCACACCAGTGGTCGTTAAACAATCGGCTGATTATGGCGCCGCTGCTGTGACAGTAGCAGGCACAAGCCTTGCGTTGATCCAGTTTGTGTAGTCTCGCTCGTCTGCCCGCTCGCCAAAATCAACCACAAGGTCAAGAGTTTCTGCCGCAGCCACATCGACAAGAATAGGAACCGGCGAATCGCCACCACGAATCGGGCCGACCGTGGCCCGGCGCTGTCCATCCACGAGGACATGGCACATGACGTTCCCTTTCTTCTCAGCACAGGCGTCAATAGCAACCTCCGCTGCGAAATGACTGAATTTGCCGTTCAGCGAGTAGCGAATCCGGCAAGCGCTGTATGTCCCAATACCTTTGAGGTAAATGCCGTCTCCTGCTCGCAACCAACCACCAGCCACATTGCGATCCGGCTGGAGTGGGCGGACATACTCCAAAAACGGTACAGCAATAAAGGCCTGCGGGGTTAGGTCTGACAGATAGACCACCTTGCCGAACGCTTGGAGGAAACATATGTCTTTAACATGCCTGTCAAGCAGTTGCTGGAAGACATGCTGGTACTCGGCTTGGATGATAGCCGCCTCGGATGAACTTGGCGACGATGGTTCGGGTTTCTGTTGAACCTTTGTCAGCATGATGCGTGATCCATCCTTAAGCCCTACGGCAAGCTCTATCGGTTCCGTCTTCATAACCGGCTTGTTTTCGAACACGACAGCTTGAATTTGCCCAGGCGTGAACTCTCGTTCACCGAATCGTGTGCCGATGACCACATTGCCGTTGGGATGTCGCCGCAATAATGTGGCATCGAGTTGATCACCATTGGTTAACAGGACGTAGCGTCCCCCTGAGCTGTTCAAGATCTTGTTAAACAGGGCGTCCTTTTCGGGAAAGAAACCCGGCAGCTGAAGGACAATTCCGGCAACCTCGTTGAGAGGAACAGAGAAATCGCCCAGAAACCCATTCCTCCAAAGGAGATGGCCGTTATCACTACCCTGCCAGGTTCCGGCGATGAGACTTCCGTCTCGAATACACAACCATTCGTAGCTTATTGGTTCGCAGAGCGAGCCCCAACAGACGATCTCAGATAGTTGTACCCGTAACTCACTTTCTTGCGTTTGGAAGATGGCCGAGTTACCTTCAATGCTCTTCAATTGAGCGCCGTTGACATGTTTGGCTGCAAGGATTAACTCTTGCGAGAAACACCGCACCTGTTCTATTTCGGCGACACATACGTAAATCAATAGGGCGGTAACGATTGAGCACGAGAAACGCCGACAAGTGTACGGTCTCAGAAACGGTGCGAAGAAAAGGCGCGCAAAGTGTTGGCTTAAGAATAGTTTCCAGTACTCTTTTGGCGTTGGTGAGAAATCTCTTCGGGTCATCGCTCAAAGATAGGTAGGTAATGATTAGGGATCTGCAAAACCAGCAAGGCCATGGCTGTGCCGAACTCGGGGGAAATCGGGTCAGTCCAGGAGCCATCAGGCTGCTGCTTTTCGATTAACTCGTCGCGGATGCCCGTGTAATATCTTTGCCAAAGCTGGCCCCCGCGCTGCCACATGGCTTGGGCGCAGTAATAATGTCCGTAAAAATAATAGGGTTCCTGTCTAATGACACCCGGTTCTGGAATAAATCGCGACAGGTACTCGATTCCCTTCTCGATTTCCGGACCCTCGTAGATACCGGCGCTATAGAGTGCCACGACGCCAGCCGCCGATCGGGCAAACGCACTCTCTCCGGGAATCAACATATACCTGAACCCGCCATCGGGATTCTGGCATTTTTTGACATAATCCACGCAGCGATCAACTGTCTCCTTCGGGACGTGGATTCCCGCATTTCGCGCGGCCCGCAGGGCCATGATCTGGCAGATGGTCACAGAGATGTCGGCGTCCAGCCGCTGGGGGAGATAACGCCATCCTCCTTCATTATTCTGCGTATTAACGATCAATCGCACGGCCCGGCTGAGTTTTTCACGCAGATCGCTTCTCGGGCTTGAACCATAACATTCAGCAAGAAAGAGTGTCGCAAAGCCGTGTTCATACATGGGACCCCGGCTCGCTGAGGGAACATACAGGATCAAACCATTTTCACGGCAGTTCGATAAAATGTAATCCAGCACGCGATTGATTTCGTTTCCGAACCGTCCCCGCTTGGGAAGACTCCCTTCACACATCAGGGCCATGCCTGCCAGCGACGTGACGGCAACATTTCCGCGATATGCACCGGAACCAAACGAACCATCCGCATGTTGTCGGGAGACGAGGTATTGCAATCCCCGCTCAATACATTTGGCCGCCTCGGGGGTGACCAAAGATGCGTCCTCAGCACGAGCGATCCTGCTTCCTCCTGGATGTCCAAAAGCACCGAGAATCATGTGAAAAGCAATGATACAGATTATGCCCACCCTGAAACACAAGCATGCAATCGCCCATGGAATATGGAAGAAATGAACCATCTTCACGTCATCGGCCTTTTCACATCATGGGGACGATTCTCTGCCTCGGGAAAGTTCTCGATAGTATGCTTCGATCAAAGGACGATATTTGGGAACAATAGCCTCGGTCGCATGTTGCAGCACCATGTTGCGTTCCCGTTCCGGCAGTTCTCCCCAGATTTTCTGGAGAACCTGGCTCAGCTCACTGCGCTGCGTGCTGCTACCGGCTGACTGCGGCCCCGTGTTGTTACCTCTTTCACTTTGTGTCGGCTGAGCTTGGGATGTCTGCGGCGTCTCTTGCTGGCGTTGTTGCTGGCTGTTTTGGGTCGTGCCCAGCGAGGGCTGGGGTTGCGCCGTCTGCATCGCTTGATTCATCAGCGAGTCGAAAACGTCAATGATCTTCTTTTGAATCTGCTGGGTTTGTTCGCCAGTATCTTTCCTCGCAAGGCGCAACTGCGATTCTTTCATCAATTCGAGGGCAACGATCAGCGGATCGTTCTCCTCAGGTGTTGCAGCGGTCCCCAATTCTTTATTGAGTTCCTGAAGGAGTGATGGCGAAGAGGCAGGATTTGCGGGAACGCCCTTTTCAGCGGGTATCTGCCCTGCCTCTTGAGTCCCGCCGCAACAGAGGTACTGTAAGGAAACGACCATGATGAGGCTTGTCGTAAGCCGGGTCGCAGTCTTTGCCGTTGAAAGCCAAACCATCGTCATAGTCTCAGTCTTCCAAAACTCCAGCCGACAAATGCCGCGGCACTGGACAACCATACCATATCGGTCTTCCTCATTTGGGTGCAAACAGGTCCTCAACTGATCCAGGTTGCCACGGCCTCGGCGATCCGGATTGCGGTCTGCCACTTTCCCGTGATCCCGTGTCGGGAGAGGGTTTTTGTAATTCATCCGGCTCGTTCTTCCCCGTTGTTGCGCTCCGCGCAACCTGGTCGCGGAGTTTCACAGCAAGATCAAGGACCATGGCCTGCTCTTGACTTAGCCGTTTTGACTCCTCTTCGAACGATGTTTGGTTTTCTCCTGCCTCGGTGCGAAGTCTTTCAATGGTCTCGGTGCGACGATTGATACTCGCCTGAAGCTCTCGCAGGAGTCTGACTTGTGCGGCAAGAAAGACCTGGCCCGGGATTTGGGACCGCTGATTGTCGGGAGGGGTCGTTCCCGAGGTTTGCTCTGCCGGTGATTGCGGTGGTAATTTGTCGTCCCCACGAAGGGCTGCCGCGATGACCTGCAGATCGCGCAATGCGGCTTGCTGAGCTTCCTGGGTGGATTTGCCGCAGTCAAAGACGGACAAATGCTGTGTTGCTTCACGAAGGGGTTGCTGGACCCGCCCGAGTATTGCGGTGATCACGGGTGCATCCTGCAACGCTTTTTCCAATTGAGCAACGTCCTCCCCTACGGCTTCCTGCGCTTTCCTCAGGATGACCACGGAATCCTTCCAGGATTGTGCAGGCTCTTTGTTTCGTGCTTTTTGCCTTTCAATATCGAGTGACTGTGTTTTCCTGAAAATATCTCGCTGAGCACCGATCAACTCACCGACTTTTTGAAGGGCCATCTGCCATTTCTCGAAGTTTTGCCGTTGCTCGTGAGAAAGTTGCTCCTGATTGACCCGCTCAAGCGCTTGTCGCATCATTCGTTGAGCCAGTTCGGCATTCTGGGTAGTCTGCGCAGCGTTTCTCTCTTGAGCCGTTGCTCGGGCGGCCTGCATTGCCTGGATGGCTTGTTCAAGAAGGGACTTCACCTCACCTCTTGCAAGCCCGGACGCATCCTCAAAAAGTTTCTGGGTTCTTTTCTCAACGTCCGTTTGCTGGGGAATAAAAGAGGAAAAAGCCTCTTCAGGTTGCCCGGCCTGGTGACGCTCTGCGAACTCACGAATCAGTTGTTCCTGGGTCTCGACCAAACCTTGCAGTTCTTTCCCAAGGCGGTCAAGGACCTGAGTAACTTGCTCCCTGCTGGCCTCCTTTCCGTCGAGAAGATCGATCAATTCCTTCAAAATCGTTTCGCACTGTTCCTGGAGTGTTACCGCCTCACTCAAGCGATTCTGCCCAATAACAAAACTCGCCTGTCGCATTAAGGCGCTCAATCCCTGGTTATTGATTCGTTCAATAACGAGCTGGATCAACTCGGATTCCTTTGAAGTCGCAGCCTGTTGGTGTGTCCCATCATTTGGTTGAGCGAAGCGATCATCGGGTCTTCCGGAGTTGCCCGTTCGATCTGGAGAATCGTATGGGGTTCGTTCGGGAGTCTCCTCCAGCTTTTCAGAGACGGAATCCAAACCTCCCGGAGAGCCGTCCGCAGCGAGTTTGCCGAGTGTCTCGCCGACAAGTTCTTCAAGACGGGCAGCCAACTGTGACTGACTCCCGGATAGTCTGACGAGGCTTTGCTGCTCAGCTGGGTTGAGTTCCTGGAGGGCCCGACCAAGAGTCTGGCGGCCAAGCTCCCGCGACTGCCGGGTAAGCTCCATTTGTTGAACGAGAAGCCTTTCCAATTCTCTGCGGAAATTGTTGGTGAGGAAGACTCCGCTGACATCCTGGAGAAGCGAGGCGAGCGATTGTTCCCATGCTGTCTGATGAAGCGAGAGTCCCTCAGCGGCTTCGGATATGTCTTGCCACTCCTTTTCGATACTAAGCGACTGATCGTCGCCCGAAAGTCGCTCAACCATACTTCTTGCCCAGTTGGCGATCAATCCCAAATGAGACTCGGCTGGAACCCCATGCTGTTTCCAAGATGATTCTAAATGACTATGAAGATTCCTCAGGCGGTTAATTCTGTCCTCCCGCATCTTATTTCGCTCAGCCGTGTTCGCGAGATCTTCCAAGTTACGGATAATACCTGTATTGGGGTCGGCTATTCTGCGAAAAGACTGCCGCTGCGTTGAATCGAGTGTTAGCAATTGATTTGCCTGTGTTCGAGAGAGGCGCTTGTCCGTGCGAAGAGTCTCTGAGAGTCTTTCCCAATCATCGCGAACCCTGCGGAATGATCCGTAAAGATCACCCAACTGCCCCAAAATCTTCTCCTCTTCAGCGGTCAATCTCTCGCTCAATTCCTCTTGGGAGACGACTTGCAGTTCCAAAGGCTCACTCTCTGATGACTGCCCTTTATAGTCCTCAACCCTGGCCAGAACTCGAACGGTAAGCCCTTCTTTTCGGGCGACCACTGGCAACTGCAAAACATAATCGCTTTGCATCGAGTCGGCATGCGTCTCAAGCTCGGACATGCGAACCCGCAGTCGCGGGAATTCCGGACCCCGGTAAAGCTGGATGGGCTGATCATAAGAGTTCCCATTCATGTCCATGCAGATGAGCACGACTTCCTTGATGGCCAGATCGTCCCTGGCGGTGACACGGAGCGGAAAACTCCCATCTGGTGTCATCTGTAACAAACGTTGGCCTGATTCCAGCGTGACTACCGGGGGACCATCTTGACTTACACGGACTTCCCAGCGAGGTTCGTTCACCGAGAACGTAGCGTCCGCTGCTTCCAATCGAATTCGGTAGTATCCGGCGTTCTGGATAATCCATTGTCTTTTCTGCAGTGAACTCGGATTATCCGTAGGAAATCGAAAAGAGTGCCGATCGGGAAGAACATCGGCTTCAAAGCCTCCATCCGTTCCGCAATCCACCAAAACACGTTTCAGTGCGCGGTTTGCCCGTCCAAAAAGCCGGACCTTTGTGCCCGCCAGTGCTCGAATTGGTCCCTGAACCTCTTCTGGCGGCCAGCCTGTGTATTCGGGAGGGACTAAGGTGACTTTCAGGTCAGTGACCTGTGGAGGGTCAACAACTTCTACCCGGCGCCAGGGCTGGTTTCGGTCATCGCCTCCGACGACCTGAAACTCAAAGCTCGCTTTCGTGTTTTCCTGGCGGAAGACGAACTGGTGCCGGACCCTTCTCATGGGCTGGCTCGTCGTGACACGAGTCTCATCCTCGAGGGATCGCATGATAATCCTGACCTCATCTGGCAATTGCCCGCGTTCTTCGCTAACTTGCACAAAAAACGTATCCCCTCGGGATAACTTTTCTGGATAATGACTGACAACCAGGTGTGTCTTCTGCGGATAAGAGACGCTGCTCAGAGGATTGAGCAGCCTTATGACTGCTGTCCCCACCAGAACAGGACGTGCCAGTACGAGAACGACAACAGCAAGCAAAGAAATCGCAGCGAGATAACCCGGCCAAAGGCCAGGACTTCTTGCAATTACTTCATGCCGATGAGGCGTTTTCCAACATTTTTCTACCTGTTCGATGGCCAAACGACGTAATTCCGGCGCCCCCCATCGAACGTCCTCTTCGGGAAGACTCATCAAATCACAGGCGGCAGCCAATGAGACTGGTGGTTTGTTTCCGAGTTTTTCCAACCAGCGTGCCAATGCAACCGTGTCAACGGAGATCCCAAGTGCCGGTTTCGCGATTCGGACGAAGCACCAAATGACGGTTGCAAGGAGTGCGCCTGTTGCCAGAAAGCGGAGTCCACGTTCCTGAAAGCGCAACAGATAGTCAAGTCCGCCGAGGGAAAACGATACTCCGATGATGACAAGAAGAGCTAGACTCAACGCGCGCAATATCAACCTTCGGCGGATTTGCTGGCAAAGACCTTCGATTTGGCGCGCAAACTGTGGATTCATGATCACTTCAGCAAATTGATGAACTCCTGCTGTTATTTTACAACAAGCCAAAGCGTTTCCGCAGAAGCCACTCCGTGGAAAGAATAACAACCAGCAACAATAACACGAATGATGAGTTCCAAAGGGTTCGCGGCGGAAGCGTCTCAATCAATGTTCTTCTACCCTGGGGTAAGTCTTCCAGGAGTCGCTTTGCTTCCCCAGGCAAATAGAACACACCACCCGAAAGACGAGCCGCGTTTTCCATTTCCTTTCCGGCCATCTGGACCGATTCCCATTCTTTGAGTGGTGGTAGGACAGTGAAAGTTGATGAGGGAGTCTCTCCCGAGGTTACTGGGATCCAAACATAGTATTGACCAGGGGCCAAACCTCGCAATGTCGTTTCAAACAAGTCGGCTCGCAACGGGTGTTGTTGCAAGACAATCTCTCGACGGGTCTGTCCTTCATACTCTAACCAAATAGAGACACTTCCCTGACGCAGGGGTAATCCAGACGGATTGCGGCACTCCAGCATGATACGGATGGGATCTTCCGTTTTGTATTCTGAACGGTCTGTGATGAGCCGCGGTGTTTTGGATGATTCCAGTTTTCCGCGCGCCATGAAACGAACGGCCTCAATCCAGTAATGATGATACCATGATAGTCCGCCCAATCGACGCCATCGCCAGGTTTCGTCCATGGCGTGAAAAAGGACCCTCCCAGCACCGACATACTGAAAGGCGACCACCGGTTCCGGACGATTCTGGGGTTGATTCTCTTTGAAACACTCCGCCAGGATCCTCGCTCCCGGTTTTGTGTCAACGATGGGCTGAAACCAGTAAACAGATGGAAGGGACCGCCATATCTGCTCCGTTTCTTTCGCTGATTGGCCGAACACCATCCACGGCATTGTCATTCCTTCTCGGGTTGGGACAAGTTTGCGCGGACCGACTTCTGTACTGACGTCGCCTGAAGACGACCGGACGGTGCATGGAAGAATCTTGGCCAGGGGAGATTGAGTGTATTGGTGAGGCATGAAGTTCGGACCACTTATGATAATCAGTCCTCCTGGTGGGTCTTTGTCTCCCACGAAGGCTGCTATGTTCTGCCAAGTTGATGAGGATAACCGATTCGGTGCGATATCGCCCAGAATGATCACATCATACGACCAGAGTTCATCTTGCGAACTGGGGACGGCAAGAAGGGCACCTTTCATCTCCTCAACGTATTCTGGATCCGCGCCATAGAGGACGGTTGTCAGCTCGAAGCTTGGTTCCCGGATCAATGCGTTGCGAAGGAACCGATACTCAAAGCGTGGGGTTTCTTCCACCATGAGAATACGAATCGTATCCTTCTTTACCGAAATTCGCCTGCTAATTGAGTTATTGCGAACATCGCCTTCGTCCGGAATTGGTAAGCACTCCAGACGCAATTCAATCTCGCCGGGTTGCTCAGCACGGAAGGTCATATTGAAATCGGTGGTCTCTCCTGAGAGTGCGATCTTTTCCTCCGCCAGCACGCGCTGATTCGTAACGTCTGTCAAGCGGATCTGAGCCTCCTTCACCACGACGTTCTTGGCTAGCACTTGGGCTTGAAGGGCGACCTGATCCCCCAAAAACACAGTGTCTTCCATGACCCAACTTTGCACACTTAAGTCGGGGGAGCCTTTTTCCGACCCAAGACCTACGAAGTAAAGAGGTATTGACTCCTGGCTAGCCCGTCTAGCTGCATCTTCAAGCCCTGGACCTTCATTGATCACCCCGTCTGAGAAAATAATCAGCCCTGCAGGTGGTTGCCCTCTGAGACCATCCATGACCTGATTGATTGTTTTTCCGAGAGGGGTCGTGGCACGCTCCGGCTTTGCCGTTCTCAGAAGGCCTTCCAGTTCCTGGATTGGTTTTTGAAGAGCCACGTTCCCATCCAGAAAATACACCCTCACTCGGTACTTCTGGGCTAGCTCATTCAATAATCCCGGGTGACCACAGAGCAGGTCGATTGCCTGATCCCAGCGTTTCGTCTTGATTGGTTTATCCGAGTCTTTCTTCCGCTGACTGTTACGCGACAATGGACTGACATCTTCAATTTGCATACTCATCGAATCGTCAATGATGACCGGCAGCACGGGCATGCCCACCTGTTCCGTGACCAAGACCCATTGGGCCAGCATCAAGAAGACAATCGCAAGACTCGCACACCTCAAGGCAAATAGCAGATGACGCTTTCCCCAACTCAGATCGCTGCGCGTTCTCTTGTAAAGCCGATAAGCCAAGAAGAGAACGACGAGGACAACGACAACCGTTACCCATATAGGCCATGGCCAATCGCCCGACAAGCGCACGGACTGACTTGTGCCGTCCGTCACGCGGTTTCGCGTCAAGATATGGCCTAAATNGTTTATCCAGTCAAGCATCGATGTGAACAAAAATCCTCGTGACGTCCGAGACGAAAATCCACCATTACGCCCCGGGGGTTTGGCGACCCAGGTACAATTCGCACAAAAACACTGCGATAACGAAGTAAAGAAGCCACCGCGAGACAGGTGATGCGCGAGGCGCCGATCTGAAATCAGCGGGAACGATTCTCTGCGGTTCAGATTCAGACACACAACTCGCTCCGGGAAGAACCTGCTCCACAAAAAACGGAAAATCCCATTGCCGAACATCGGATTCCGCGAGCGGGGGATTGGCTGCGAAAAGCGAGATTTGCGATGTGCCTGATGGCGTCCGAGTCTCAGTACGATAAACACCGGTATATTCAGTATCGGCATAAGACCATCGCACGTGTTTTCCAACGAGTCTCAGACTCTCTTCAACTCGTTCCCCTTTTGGCGTATCGATCGCCACCTTGTCGGAACCAACTTGCCAGGCCCGGGGCAAGATCTGTCCAATGCTGTCGCCGGCTGTCACCGTTCGGGCTTCCACATGACCACTCGTCGCGTAACTCTGTATTTCCAAAATCAGCGGTACATAAGACGTCCACAACGGAAGCGATGTCCAGCTCAGATCCGCAGACGTCGTTACGACCACAACACGACCAAGCCCGACTGCTTTTGTGAGAATCAACGGATCACCGTTACTCATTCGGAGAGCAATTTCGGCTTCCTCCGTTCGCGATAACTTCAACGGCATATACGTGTGAATGGGGACCGTCAAAAGCGAGGATGCCCATCGCCCCTGGAAAACCTGCACGATAGGATGGCGAAAATTCAGTGGGTCAATAACGCTTTCTGCGATTGAGACCGGAGGTTGCAGTTCCCCTGGCAACAACTGCATGCCCTCAGATGTTGATTGCCCAAGGCTTTCATTGTATGCCTGCACATTGACCTTTGGTCCGAGAAATATGATAAGTCCGCCGCCTGACTCGACAAATTCGCGAAGTCCGCGTGCCTCACCCAAGGTTATGCGAGAGACATCACACAGGAAGACCACCTCGTACTGACTCCAATCTATTTCGGCAAGCCGTCCCTCGGGGATAATGTCAATACGCTGGGATACATTTCCTGTTACAACACCATACGACGCGAGGGCAGCCCGCAGGTAGCCCGTCGCTCCTTGAAAGGGCAACGGTGAAGGTCGCCCATCCACACAGAGAATGGCTCGCTGCTTCTTGACACTGACAACCACATGCCGCTGGTTATCCGGGGTCAAATTGTCCGGAGGCAATTGAGCTGTGACCACGTGATCACCCACGCCGTCGAACTGATATGTCCATCGAAAGGATGTCTCATCTGAATCGGTCCAGTTTAGCGGCAGCTCTGCAACCTTTCGGCCATCCACCAGCCATTCGAGGTTTTTGGGCTGGGCAGCACCTCGCCCATACGTCTTAACGATACCGCTGAAGACCACCTCCTGACCCGTAACGGCACTCGCTGGATACACATTCAACTCAGAAATCGCCGTATTGAAGGGTTGATTCACTTGCAAGAAAACCACCATGGTTTCGGCAAGATCCGGGAGTTGAAACTCGGGCGGAAAAGCGGAAGTTCTCGATGCATCCTGATTTCTTGGGGCATCCGCAGAGACCTGCAAAGCCCGCCAATTGGTTTCTTGACCGTCGGTAACAATGACGACGACAAAACGCCCCAGTCGTGGTTCCTCTTGCGGCAATTCTATTAAGCGTTGTTCCAAAAATCGAAGGACCGTTGGCCAATCTGATGTCGTGTCGCGGTAGCGCAGCCGATCCAGTTCCGACAAGAAGCTGGTCTTGTCGTACACCGGCTGCCGCACAAGCCATTTGACAGGCGAGGAACTCCGCAGCAAGAGGAATGCGTCACCCTCTGTTGCCGATTGGACAAGGCTTCGAATCCTTTGAACCGCCACATCGAAGAGCGGTTCACCGTCTCTTGTGTATTCCATCGACAAAGAATCATCAATGACAAAGAGCCATCCTGTGGTCTCGTGATAGGTTGCCGCAATCATCGGCCTCTGAAATGTGGGGCGAGCGGCTGCGCAGACAATCAGGAGAATTGCCAGAATCCTTAGAAAAAGTAAGAAGTACTGTCGAAGGAGAATACGACGGCGCTCGGTCCTCAAGGCGGCAAGAACGAAATCGGCCGCGGCCCAATCCAGATCGTGATACCGGTGACGATGCCAGAGGTGGATCAAAATGGGGATAAGAGCGGCCGCTGCCCAACCCAGCATCGCCGGTTGGAGAAATCCAAATCCTATAGTTAGCATGCCGCTGTGAACCATGGTCCTTTCACCGGATAGGTCTATTGAATGTGCAACCCCTCACTTTTATCTGCGTCCATATCGGGCCCTGAATGACAAGAATTCTCTCAGGACTTTGTCGAACCGATGGATTGTCTCTACAAAAACATAGTCAACCAGGGAGTCATGACAGATCTTGCGCAGTTGCAGACAGAACTCACGAAACTTTGCCTGATATGCCCGGCGTAACCACGAGGGATCAACGGCCAGAGTTGCACCGCCCTCCAGCCCTTTCAGAACCACCGGTTTTTCGATATTGAACGTGACTTCCTGGCGATCGACAATTTGGAAAACAATCAGGTCGTGACGTTGATGCCGAAGGTGTTTCAACCCTTTTTCCACCGCCGAAAGGTCCGTGAAGAAATCGCTAAGAATGATGACCATGCCGCGTTGCTTCGCTCGTTCTGCTGTCTCATTGAGAACGCTGCCGAAATTTGTCTTTCCAGCTGGTTGAAGCCCTTCCAGGACGCCGACAATGTTGTACCAGTGCGGCATGCCCGCCTCTGGCTTGACATGGGTCTGAACCTTGTCGGCGAAGACCGTTAAACCAACACGATCTTGCTGATTAAGGAGAACATAAGCCAGGGCCGCAGACGCACATTGGGCGTATTCCCATTTACTGAGGGGGCTACCCTCACTGCGAAACTTCATACTCTCACTCGAATCAACGAGGAGGTAACAAGAGAGATTCGTCTCCTGTTCGAACCGCTTGATGTAAAACTTGTCTGTCCTGCCATAGACCTTCCAATCGACATAGCGAAGGTCGTCGCCCGGCGAGTATTCCCGATGCTCGGCAAATTCGACAGAAAAACCGTGAAATGGACTGCGATGCAAGCCCGTGACATTGCCCTCCACAATGCCGCGTGCCCGCAGAACGAGGCCATTGACACCGGCCAAGACTTGGGGATCAAGAAAACTTGCGGAATATACCACGGTTAATCAAACCATCCTCGGGTGTACCCACCGACTCCAGGATTCGGTGAATGATATCGTCAGTTTTAAGCCCTTCGGCCACAGCATTGAAACTGAGAATGATGCGGTGCCGCAGCACTGGCAAGGCTACGGCTCTTATGTCATCTAAATCGATTGTGGGTCGAGCATGCAGTCCAGCTCGCGCCTTGGCAGCCAGAACGAGAGACTGTGTCGCCCGTGGCCCTGCACCCCAGGTGACGTAGTCCTTCACGAACTTTGGTCCTTCGGCCACTTGAGGCCGACTCAACCTGGTGATTTTGACGGCGTAACGGGCCACGTGCTCCGGTACGGCAATGCGCCGTACGAGACGTTGAAGTCGGAGAACCTCTTCGCCAGTCAGAATCGCTTTCACCACCGCCGATTCATCTGATGTCGTCCGCAACACAATATCCATTTCTTCGTTCTCAGTCGGGTAGTCGATCTGAATGTTCATCATGAAGCGGTCCAATTGTGCCTCCGGAAGGGGATACGTCCCCTCCTGCTCAATGGGGTTCTGTGTTGCCAGGACGTAGAACGGTGGTTCCAAAGGATGTCGCTTTCCTCCTACGGTCACCTGATATTCCTGCATTGCCTCGAGAAGTGCTGCCTGAGTCTTCGGGGGAGTACGATTGATCTCATCTGCTAGGACCAGGTTTGCGAAAACGGGTCCGGGAAGAAATCGCAACTCTCTGACTCCCGTCGCCTTGTCTTCCTGAATAACTTCCGTTCCCGTGATATCGGACGGCATCAGGTCTGGGGTGAATTGAATTCGATTAAACCGCAACGACAAGCAGGATGCCAGCGTGCGAATCATGAGCGTTTTGGCCAGCCCTGGCACACCAACCAGGAGGCAGTGACCGCGGGCAAAAAGCCCGATCATCAGTTGCTCGATCACATCTTGCTGGCCCACAATAACCTTGCCCACTTCACCGCATAATTGTTGATAAGCCTCTGCAAGAAGCTCCAGGGACTTGCGATCATCATCCGGCATACCTGAGGAATCTCCAAATGCTATTGAAGGGGTTATGTCGCACGGCCATCACACGGACGCCGAAAGTAGCTGCGTGGCTCTCGGAATTAGGGGACGCCTTCAAATCGGGGCTTGACGTTCTTGCTGTACCACCCTCGCAGGAGCTTAGCCCGATCGGTTGGTTCGAGCGTGCGGTTATGGTCTTTCGGGTCGGGACCATGTTCCACACTCCAGCCATCCCATTCACGGAATGCATGATAGGCCCAATCCCAGCCGTTTTCCTCAAATATGTCAATACAATCCCGTAAATACTGATAAGCACTGTCACCAGGAGCCCACCGGATGGCACTGAATTCCCCAATGTAAATGTGGACGTTGAACTCTTGCTGAAATTTTATGACGGGACTCAGTGCTTTCTTGAGAGTCTCGCGGTCGTACCACCGGCCGTCGATTGTTCCAGGGTAACCGACCCCTGTCGGATTGTCGTAAACACCCTGATGCGTAAAACTGTGTGGCATGTACATGTGAACACTATAAACGACGCCCGGAACATCGATCGGTTCCAGCAGATCAAGTGACGGAGGACTTCCCCAGGGGGCCGGCTCGATAATGATCGCGTGATGAGGATCGATGGCCCGAACACGACGGGCCGTCTCGGCAGCCAGTTCCTGCCAATTGAGAAGTCCCGTGGGAATGGCTCCCTCAACTGGTTCATTGACAAGGTCATATCCCCAAACAACATCGCTCTCTTCGTATCGCCGAGCTATTTCTTCCCAAATCTGGATGAAAGCCTGCTGAAATTCCGCGTTCTCGAACATGCGACATTCGGACGAGTCATTTCTTCCGCCGGGCGGCGTATGGAGATCGACTGTCACCAGGATTCCCGCCTTACGGCAAACCGGCAATGCTTCGTCCAGACGAGACAACGCACTTTCCAGCCACTCCCTGTACTCTTTCACTCCGACTTTGTCTGCAGGACTTCGCGGAAAGCCCCCCCACAGCAGCTGCCACCGAATGTGATTGGCTTTCCACACTTGGCCGAATTCAAGAAGATCGTCATCCGTTACCTTTGGTCCGATCATGGCTCCACGCAACCGTGGCAGATCATGTCCCTTATACAAAGCTTGATTTTGCAACACAGCCGGTTTTCGGCGGGTTCCCAGGTCCTCGATGGTCACATCATCAAACCAGACATCCCCTGATACGTTCTCCAAACCCAGGATCAGAAAAACCTGTTGCACATCATCGGGAATAGCTGCCAGATAACTTGCCCGCCGCCAATCGAAATCACCTCCGGGCATGTTCTGTTGCGGCCATTGCGTTTGCCCAGGCGAAACGATTTGGAGCATGCACTTGATACCATTCCAGGGATTGGGAGGCTGGCTGACCCCTTTTGCTTTGACATTCGCGGAGACTTTGACCCGTTTTCCTCGGACACGATCTGCTGGAATCGCAAAACGCACGGTCCGGTGACCCGGTGCATTCGACGGAATGGCAACGTGGAGTGCCCAACTTCGCTCCGCCGTCCGCTCGATTTGCAACCCTGCACCTTGCGCGGGCTGCCACCCCTCGGGCATGACGGATATGCTTTTCTCGGCAATGTCCGTAACCTTGGGTTCGAAATCCCATCGGAAAAGAACCTCGCCGCTATTCGCCGGACGAAAGCACACCAAGGCAAACAAAGCGAGAACGGCAAGAACGGATAACGATCTGCCGATTCTTCCCGCTGAAAATCGGCGATCCAGGCCAGCACGACCCAAATTCTCCGACCGGCAGGCAACAGATGCAAGCAACCCCCGGGCAAACAAAACTGCTATCCGCGACATGAAGTGTATCCTCGCTGTCTGAAAGCCTTGTGGTGAAACCAACGTCACGTCAACATTATCTTAACAAATCAGGTCAGTTAGAACGACTTTCGTTCCTGACCTTTGATTGGGCCGTTTGGAATGCCACCAGTTCGGTTGGCGATGCCAGCAACAAGTATCCATCGGCCCACACGAGATGTCCCCCTTCGCAGCCCCAAGGACGCAGGGGAAAAACGGTCTTCGGCTGGATGTGACTAGCATCTATGATATAGATGGCGTCCCGCGTTGGCCAATACAGGGTTTTTTCAGCGATCAATCCGCGCCCATAACCAAGTGACTCTGCTCCTTCGGGCCATTGCGCGACGACCTGCCCCGCTTTGTGTCCCGTGACTTCAATCCAATAGACCCGATCTCCTGTTGCAATAAGCCGACCATCGACCACACCCAGAAGGTGACGAATCCGATCAGTCGGCGCCTGGCAGGTCCAGACGATCATCCCCGAAAATGCGTCGAGTGCGAATATCTGGCGGCTGTCTGTAGGAGCGACAAACAACAGTCCGTCAGAGTAGAGTGCAGGGTTTGGCTCTCGATAACGAAAACCCTCGTAGTTGCTCAGGTCGCCTTGATCGACTCTCGGATAGCAGGTGATCCAGCGGATTTCACCGGTTGTCTCAGAAATGGCTGCGACCGCCCCCAGGTTTGTGGCCACATAGATCATCCCCTCTCCGACTGTGGGCAGAATATACGTCATCTCATAGAGAAAACCTCGACCCGGCGTATCCGCGGCGCAGAGAAATTGCCGCCACAAGAGATTCCCCCGATCGGCAGAAAGACACGCAAGATAAAGATGGCTCGGAACATCGCTTTGCCGCATCACAGCATATGCACGGTCCCGGACGATGACAGGTGGGCCTTCGAATGCCCAACTCTGATCAGGAGGATCGAGTTTCCATTGAAGTTTTCCTTCTTCGTCACAGTTCAGGCAAACGAGAGAATGACTTTGCGGTACGGCATCGGTCAAAAGTGCCGGCATAATCGTAACGGGCGAACCGACCCGAGCCAGTAGATACTTTCCGTGAACTGTAGAACTCCAGTTGAGCGTGCCGATGCTGTTTACCGGGATGAGAAGCTCTCGTCGCCCGGAGGGATCGATGGTGAAAATCTGGCCCTCGGCGGCTGACCACAGAGGTTTGCCGCTCGCGAGTTCGAATCCCAGGATGCCATCCGGTACTGCCACAAAAACGCGGCCGTTTTCCACAGTGGGATGGTAGCACAACGGGTTAGTCTTCTCTCGGTTCATCTCTGGGGAAGGCGTCTCCGACCAGAGCGTCACATGGACTTTAGGTGGAGGAGGTAATTTCACCCGCCACACGAGCCTCACCGGTTCGAAAGGCGCCGAAATGTGCGCCGAGCGATTGACCGACCTAGCAAATGTCGGCCAGTTTGGCGAATCAGATTGTGGTGACCAGCGCTCGGCCTCTTCAAGGAGCTTCTGCAGGGCTGCCGCGTATTCGACGTCTTGCCCGGCAAAGCGACCCCGTTCTCCGCTATGAACAGTCACAAATTGCATGAGTTCCTGTCTTGCTTGATCGAGTCGCCCTTCCAGGATTGTGCAGAGGATCAGTCGGGCGCGAACCGCCGCAGGGGAATACTCGGTGTCCGGGACGGCACGCCATGTAGAGAGTTCAGGAGATTGGCCGTTTACAGGAAGAAGTTGTCGCCAAAAGCTTCGTGCTCGAGCAGGGTCGCCATCTTGAATGGCCCATTCTCCGAGAAACCACAATGCCGTATCTGCCAGACTGCTGGCAAGCTCCCAGTCCACCACTCTTTCCAGGGGTCTTGGGTCGCGATCACGTAAGCCATTTTCCAGCCATATCCGGCATGTTGGATCAATTTGCCGCCGGTAACTTGTTAGCACATCCGGCGGCAAACGAGTCAGCAGGAGTTGACAATATTCCCGAACTGAGACAAAACGGGCGGGAACCCCTTTCACTTCGGCTGTCACATTGACGAGCCGATCCCCTGACTGGTTCATCACTTCGCGGATCATCTCCACAGCAGTCGCGGTCTGGCCGCTCGCTATTACTGTCCGGATCTGGGCGAGTTTGCTGCGAACGGTCGTCTCGACCTCATTGACGCGAATGTCATTAGAAAGGTGGTACTCTGGACCAATAGAACTCCCGACAATCTGCCCCAATATCTCGCCTGAACCCCAGGTGAGGCTCCATGCCACAAGCCAGAAAACCCAGCGGTAAGCAATACCTGTTCGGCCCAACATGGTGCACTTACCTGGACCCCACGAAGTCTGCCGAGACTGCCATGTCACACCTTTCATGGAGGTTTGCCAGTCAGGCCTTTTCGGCTTGGGCAAGAGATTTCAGCTCGTCAACAAACACGTGTATCTTCTCGCTTGAGACGTTGGGAGGCACTCCCCCGCCCGCCGACCAAAGAATCCGCGTTCGATCTCCTGCGGTGCTCCATGCCTCACGAATCTCACGGCGGAGATCTTCAACCGTACCACCTGCCAGCACGTCACGAGGCTTGATGTTCCCCATCAACACCACATTTGGACCACACAGATTTCGCACTTGCTCGAACGTGTGGTCACACGAGAAATGGAATACGTTGACCTTCATACGCTCAAGATGACGCGCCGTAATCAAACCGTAGGCGTCGTTGTGCAACATGCGTACAGAAACATTGATAGAACTGAAGATCTCCGTGAAGTAAGGAACGACGAATTCTTCAAAATCCTTTGGCCCGACAAAGCCAATCAGATCGTCAAGAATCAGCATCCCGTCGATGCTGGGAAAGACCTCCTTCTGGTACTGAACCCAATGCTTTATGAAGTCTGTGACGAGGCGCAGTAACAGGTGTGCAAGCTCTTTCTCGGCTTTGAGGCCCAAGAGAAACTCTGACTGACCCAGGAGATACGACCCGATATTCAAGGGACCGCGGCTTACCGCAAACCGAACACGATGTCCTTTTTTGACCATTTCAGATTCGGTCAGTTTCAATCGCTCAAGAACGAAAGGCAACAAACCGTCTCGTGTGCTGTCAGGGGGCCTCATGTCCGGAACTTCGGCCCAGGACTTCAAGATAGGCTCAATATGGGGAAAGTCGTTCGCGCCAAAACGGCACCGTCCTCCAAAGGCCGAAGGCTCAGTACACATCCCATATTCTGACCAAAACCCGGGTATGAACCAAACGTCGGGGAACTCCTCCACGGCCTTTAAGTTGGCCTGAAGCCAGAGACGTTCGCTGGCCAGATATTCCCGAATGGTTATTCCGTACCAGCCCGGGACCCATGGCGAGTCAACAAGGAGTCCCACCCGCGGGATTGCTGATCCCTGGGAAACCAACTCCACCAACGATTGCCATTGATCGTCGCGCACTGGTGTTTCTCCTGCAGCCTATGAAACTCCAGTCCCTATCCTTACGGTTATTCTTCTTTACAATGCCAACCCCTATGATACTGATTTTCGTGTTCGCCTAAAACGGTCGGAGAAAAGGCCAAGTAAAGGTACATGTCAACACCCACACATTCCCAGCGATGCCGGCTAAGATCGGATGACGAGAACATGACCAGCTCCCCCCGCACTTGCGCTTTATGAATGTGCTTTTCTCGACGTTCGCCAAGGCAACTCTTTTTCGGTAACTCGTTCATCCTGTCGTGTCTGCATCACCTTCGGCACGCGATCCAACAGGCGGCACATCACGAAGGCAAACGTTCGACACGTTGGCAGGGCAACTCATTTGCCCCTTTAGTTTTGGGACAACGTGTGCTCCGATCTTATTGTGAAGTTGTTACGCGGTCCCGCGGCGAAACAGGCGTTTCGATCGACCATGTTGAAGTCAGCAGCGCGACACTGGCCGCAAACAGAACGGAGGATGCCAATGCAAAGGTGGTCGAGACAATCACCTGGGCAGGCCCATTTTGGACAACAGTGTATTCAATCGTTAGGACATATTGGGAAAACCAGGCTGGAAAATTGAAGTTGACCACATAGGCAAGGATACCGAAGACAATATGCCCACAATAAAGCCCGAGGGTCAGCCACAGGGCCGTTCTTCCCCAAGGGGATCCTCGAAAACTGAAGTAGGCCAAGATCAGTAAGACGCCAAGGCATCCCCAAAGGATCAATTGTGCGGCCACAATAGCCAGCGGCCATATCGGTGTCTGCTGGGGGGCTACGTGGCGGAGTTGGGCAAGGAGAACAACCTGGATGTACGCGAGCAGAACGATGAAAAGTGCCAGAGTTCGCCTTGCAGGCCACTCACGCAAGGGCTTTCCATGTTCTCTCACACGTCGTTCGTAAGCGGGATGGGTAATAACAACAAGAATGGTCAATAAACCGAAAAACAACGGTCCGAAACATGCGTGGATGCAGGCCACAAACGTATCCGCCGTAAGGACCCGGACTCCGCCTAAAATCACTTGCAGGCACAGCGAGAAAAGCGCGGCTGTTGCGAGCCAAGCATGGAGGCGGGGGCGAATCTTCCAGAAAGCGACCGTCACCGCAATGGAAATCACTACCACAATTGCTGCCGTCAGTCGATGACTGTGTGCAAGAAACACATCCCAGTGCTGAAACCAGACTTTCGGCGGCAAAAGGAGAAAGTATCCGTATGTCGTGGGCCAGTCGGGCACAGCCATGCCCGCCCCATAGGTGGTGACGGTGTGTCCCACGCTAATGTGTACCAGCCCAAGACTCCAGAGCACGCACATGAGTCGATAAGGCCAAATCGTGGCAGCGCGGCCAGCAGTTATCGGGGTTTTCGCAGTATCGGCGGATCGCATGACATTCTCGAAACGTAATTGTTACTCCATTTTTCCGTTGGTAACCTGAGCAAAATCCTGCGGCCTCTTGTCGGCCAGGGAGAGAATGTAAAACGTTAAATCCCAAATCTCATTGGCCGTAAGAACCCCAGAAACTCCGGGCGCCGGTCCTCCAGCGGGCATCGGCGTCCCCTTGATGCCGATATGGATTCTCAGGTAAATATCCTCGGGTGCATCTCCCCCATGGAACACACCCGCATGAAAATTGCGGGGACGTAATTTCTGGAGAGGCAAAATGAAGTACCGACTCAGTTCCAGCGTCTGTTGTTCCGTAACTCCCTTTTTGGCCTTGTTCCAATCATCATAGAGTTCAGTTTGTTCACCGTCGCCACGTCCTTCTGGACCGTGACACGTCACGCATTGGGCGCGAGGTTCCCGATAGAGGATTCGACCTCGTTCGATGGCCGCCTGCAATCCCTGGTTGTCCAACATGGGACGTTCAGGATTCACCACCCAGACCTCGGGTTCTGTTTCCGGCAATTCCCACGAGTCCGCGATCGGTTGTACCCCGTCCTCCAGAACCGCCTGCTTATCCAACGGGAGTAGCTCGTTCTCGTCCAATGTAAGTCGCAGGAGATAAAGTTCTGTTTCCCCCCGAATGCTCAAATACTTCACGTACTCACAAAGATCGCGGATGTCCCCATCAGAGAGCATGGCATATGAAGGCATCCCCGTGCCTGGCATTCCGTTACGCACGATTTTCTCCAGGTCCTTCAGCGTGGGCTTTGCGCCCAAAACGGTCGATGTGTACTTAAACACACCTCTCCGAAAATCGCGCGGATAGGGATTCAAGAGCCGGGCGAAAGGACCAGCCCCGTCTCCAGATATCCCATGGCAGCCCGCACAGTATTTGCGATACAGTCCCCGCTCCACTCCGGCAAGGTCTCGGCCAACTGGGCCTGCGGCCCGTCGTAATGATTCAGAACTCAGCCTTACGCCTCGGGGAACCACAGGCTCATCCGGCGTCCCGAAGAAATCAAATAACACGGAGGTTATCGCCTCATTTTGGGCGGGTGAGATCGATTCTGGGTTCCTGCCTTCCGTATTCAAACGAAAGCTCAACGGTCGTGCGCAAGAACCATTTAGAATGGAGAGCACAACGATGGATAGCAAAGAAAATAAGTATCCTCGCATAGGGACCACTATAGTTCGGTGTCTTTCACCTATCTTCTGTCGGACAAACTCGCTCGCGTCGAGATACCTGTGAGCCGAGTCTTGGGGGTACCATCGGCTTTCTGAGACCCCTTCAAGCGGAGACTTTCAAACGGTCAGGCGTAACGTTTATGGTTCCGAGGTCATTGGCACCCGGTTTGATGTGAACCACCAACCGCCCGCGCGGAGCCTGCGGGAGGTCCAGTTGACGGACCCGTTCATGCCAGATTTGAAACTCCCACTCTCCTGGTGGCAGATTCGGGATCACAAAGTTCCCCTGGAGATCACTGATTGCGAAAAACGGATTGTCCCGGGGTAATACGTAAGCACTTTCCCAGGGATGGTAATTACACACAATGAGGACCGGTTCCGTTTGACTGCGACGGAATCTCCAAACAGCATCCGTATTGTCGCCGGGTGCTGGGGCCAGGATGATGTTGGCTGGCAGGTCTCCGAGCGGACTGAAAGCGACATTTTGAGCAATTGGGTCGGAGTTGACAATGTAGAACTCCTGGACAGGGTACCAAATGGCCATGCAGTGCGGCTTAAAAATACACTCGTGATTGTCGAGCGTAACTCTTTTCGGTACCCGCTGCGCCAAATCTGACGGGACGGGAATACCCCTTGTGCGGACGTAAACAAACACGTTTGCCAAGCCCTTCTCCGGGCCAACCATCAGCGATTCATCACGAATGTCGTATTTTCCACAGCAGTCAACGTCTTTATCGACCTTTAGTTTTTTTCGCTCAGGAGGATTGCCAACATACACGAATCGCCCGCGCAATTCACCTAAAGAGACCTCATTCGCGCTGGAGTTCGCACGCCGGGTCAGATTCAGTGCGGCCGTTCCTGTGGCCAGCGATAAACCGACCTTGAGAAACGTCCGACGTGTTTTTCGCCATTTCAGTCGCATTGTTGTCTCTCGTTTGGTTCACGTCGTGTGGTCTGATCCCTGCTGAAGATACTACGCCCAGAAGGTTGATTCGGCTCGCCTCTTGAGGCTGTTGACCAGTGGGAATGATCGCGAGGATGACCATCATCGGCGTGTTAAGCCTATTTTACAAAGTCGCTGGCGCGCCTAGCACAACATGCCCGATTGTTAGCACATGTAAGTCCATCCAATCTAGGCATGAGGCATTATTCACTGAGGTTGACGGGGAACCGATTCTTCTGCAAGTCGTTGCCTGGCATACCAGTCGTAATGCTCCAAAAGGTCCAGCACAGCCTCAAGCTGCACACGGCTATCAGCATTGAATACACTTCCATCCAGCGGATGACCGTCGGCGGGAAAATTGACCGGCATGGCCGTGTAGGGGAGGATCCTCTTTGGATTGGTCACCCATTCGCGGAGATACTGACCTCGCAATCGCCGATAGACCTCGTCGAGACGCGGGGCCTCTGTGGGTAGAACAAACCGTCGCCCCGTATCCTCCCCGAAGATGTGACACTTTGCACAGTACGTTTTTGAATCGTGAATCAGCTTCCATGCGGCATCAAGTCGCCCAGGCCATTCCTGGTCACGAAGGCGGAGTTGAGTTTCGATTGTTCTCCACGCCTCTCTGGATTCCTCGGTTCCGTCTGCGATTGTGGAGAAGTATCCAATGAGGGTTTGAATCTCCTGCTTCGTTAACTGATAACGGGGCATCGCTAGAGGGACGGCTGGTCGAATCGGGTACGGCTCTCGCAGGTACTGCTGTAACCATGAGGATTGCAAGGCCTCCCCTTTATGATAAAGGTTAGGCGGCAGACATCCCCACATCTCTTTCGGTCCCATGGTCAGTTGAAGCTGTTGGGCCAGGGAAATCACCCTCGGATAGAGCGCCATAGCGAAGGCGCCGCCATCTTGCTCGCACTTGGCCAGGACTTGTGTCGAGGCGATGGGAATACTCGCTTCGCCCACGGGCCAAACATGATCGCCCAATTTGGCCGGCCTCCAGGGCATGAAGAAATACAGTGGATTATCAAGCTCATCGCGGTCTTCAATGATCTCCCCGGTCGTGTCGCGCTCCGCATAGCCAACGACGAGACCATAACCGAACTGGGGCTTTAAAGAAGTGTTGGCGTCTTGAATTTGGGGAGAAATCTCTTGCGAGCCGCCGACGGCTTCGGGTGACAGTTCATCTTTAAGGAATCTGAACACCCATTGTTCTGGCCGTAGCGCGTGACAACGATCGCAGCCTTTTCGTTCGATGATTTCGCGCCCCAACGCCAGTATTTGACGGGAGGGAGAATACGGGTTGTACTTAGACGGCACGGGCCGGCCCTCAAGCCCCAGCACGAATGCCATGATGGCCTGTCGTTGCTCGCCGGACAGTGGAAAACGTCCCATCCGCGAATGTTGCAAGATGGGTTTGTCTTCCACTGCCTTGAAATCAAAAGCCCGCGGGGATGTTAGTTTCAGCCACAGCCATGTTTCACGGCGCAAGAGATTCAGTTGGGAAAGGCTCTTATCCAGCGGCGTCTCCACCCTTCGCTGGATCTCGCGCCCCTCCAATGTGGACAACAAACCTTCTGTCACGGCTCCGAAATCCAGAAGCGGCGTGGCCTTGGAGCCAAATCGACTTAAGCTAGGTCCAATCGGAGGCCAGCCCTCAAAACCGGAAATGCTGTGGCAGCCATAGCAGCCATATCGACCGATGGCCTTACGCCCCACGTAACGCAGTTTTTTCTCGATGGTTGGTTCCCCGACAAGTTCTGCCAGCTCTAACGAAACCTGAAGCGAGTACTTGCCGACGTCTGCGACGGATGTACCCTTTTTGACGATTTCTTTTGCCTTTTCCGTGGCCAAATCCGCAGAAAGATATTCGAGGACTACATCATCCAGGCGGTCCAAATTGACCGGGAGGGGAACTTGCTGTTCCACCGTCTGGGAAGGGGATTGACTCGAAAGCAGAAACTCGACCAACGCACTAATGATATAGGTGGACGTGAAAAGTCCATTGTCCTGTTCACCGGAGCCTGCATCACCAAGGAGGCGATAGATCCAGGCGTCGGCTCGAAATTGGGGCTGGGGCATTCGTGTTGAAGGCGAAAGCGACTGCGGGGACGTCAACCATAGCCGGAGCCAAGACCGGCCTGCTTCTGGCGACAAGCGTTTTCCCAGATCTGACAGGTTTGGCCCAAAGTCTGCTGCCACGTCGGGAAAGTCGCGATGTCGGTGACATGCCAGACACCCCTGTGTTTGAAACAGGATTCGCCCGGCGTCTATCAGGCTTGTGTTACCGAGTTTATCATCGGATTTTTCGTTTGAACTTTCCGGACTGGACAATTCCGGCAGGGGACGGCTACGGCTCGATAAGTATCTTGCGATTCCTTCAATCTCGATTTCCTCAAACTGGGAACGGCGATCGGCGGATTCTTCGCTCAAGTGGCCTGTTAGCCCAAAGATCTGAGGCATTCGACTCTCGGGTCGCAAGTCTTGGGGTTTCTTAATTACGCTTGATATCGTTTGAGGAGCCAATTTGGACGCGACATAACGCAAACTTGGCCCGACCCTGGGCAGCCCCCCAGGCAATGCTCGGGCTGACCTCAGGATTCCAACCAACTGCCGGGCCTGTTGCCTCGCTTCAACGAGATACCGATCATTTGGAGACCTATTTGCCTCGTTTTCCAGGTTGCTTTGCCATTCCAGCACGTTCTCAAGAAGTTGGCTCAGAAGGTCTTGCTCCTCAGGCGTTTCCAACAAACGACGGGCAGTCTCTTGCACCTTTTGGGGGACCTTAGGATCGGTCACAAGTTCCTCGGCTATTTCGCGAACAGGCGACGAGAGAGTTAACACGGAATCCCCGAGGGGTGACCTAGGATACAACTCGTGACACGAGTAGCATCCAAACTTTTCGACGAGCCGTCTCCCCTCGACCAGATTCCTCGCGGCTGGTTCTAATTGGATCTCACTTTCGACGAGATCGAAGACCTTGTCATGACAACGGAGGCAACGACTTTCCACCAGTTGCGTAAGAATCATAGGTTCGATAGGGGGCGCGACGTCGTTTACACGGGCGAGAGCTTGCTTGTTCGGAACGCAAGCCCCGGTCGCTATCGGAGGATGCTCAGCTCCTGCATAATCGAGAGCCAACCCCTGTCCGTCGTGACAGATGGTGCATCCAAAACGGCTTACGGGATGGGGACTTGGCTCGGATACGTACAGCTCCTGTTTAGGATGGCCTGCCCACGGGTTCGGTAACCCCCGAAGTATTGTGATCTGAATTCCCGGAACATTCTGCCCGTTGCCAAAGGCCGCAGGATAGTAGGTTAAGACCAACCTTTGCGGTGTTACCTCGGAAGAGTCCCTTGGTTGTTCCACAAGCTCAAAGAGGAGCTTTTCCGCCTGATCTTGTGTCCTCACTTCGAAACTACCAATGGCGCAAATAAGGTCACCTGGACGAAGCCCCACCACATCGGCTGGACTACCTCGGATCACGCCGGCGATCCGAGGCTCGTCTTCTTTCAAAATTCCCGGTTTGACCCAGGAGAAGCCAAAGACCAAGGCAACAGAACTCCCCTTGCCTTTGGGGCGATCATTGGTTCCAAAGGACGCTTGGCCTGCGTCTTGTTCACGACTGATGATTGGCAGCACAAGCTCCAGGGTCTTCTCTTGCGGAAACCTCTCCGAAACAGGCTCCGAGTAACTCGTTGGTATTGTCCAAATTGGTCCTTTGTCCGCTTCCGAGAAGTTGCGAACGTTTGGGGTAGCATTTGCCCAGTCAATCAGGGCGTGACAGGTCACACACCGTTCTCTCCTGGGCACCTCGATGGGGCCAAGCCAACTGTTCAAGTCGGGCAAAACGAGTTCGTGGAATTGCTTACGTCCAGAAACGGCAACATCATCGCCGTTTTCCAAGGCCAATCTTGTCCACTGAGTTCCGAAGCAAACAAGACCCGTTTCGGACGACGCGACCTTTGCAATTTGGTCGTTGGCTCTTGCGGCTTGCAGAATGGAGTGGCTCCTATCTTGGAAAAACCGCCACGGTTTTGTTCCATCGTTCCAGATCAGAACGACACCAATGACAATGATCCCCGCGCAGAGGAAAAGACAACCAGCGTGAAGGAGCCAGATCGGATAATGATGATCAACCTTTCTGTCCATGATGCCTGTTATATTTCAAACGACGATCGAACACGTTCCGGGGGACAGCTTGCAAACAACTTCTGCTGTCTCAAAGGTTCAACCCAATTTCGGGAAGATAAACGAAGTAATTAATATCAAACAGCCAGTTGGCATACATCTTGACCGGTATCAAAGCCATCATTGCAAGAAGAATTGCGACCGTCCAATAACCGCACGGTCCGAGCCGTCTGGCGAGCCCCGCACCGACCGTCCGTTTGCCAAGAAAAGGAACGACCAGGAACAGGAGGATCACGATAAGCAGGCCCGGAAGCTCTCTCAGAACAGGAGAGCCAACTACGGATGCGATATCTGCCGCGCGATCTTCAAGATGCAAAACGGCGCGCCATATCATGGCGGACAGAGGTTCCGTTTGGAGTTCGTCGAACCTCCTGACCAAACGGGACTCATACAGACCGTACAAACGCCAATCCGGTCCTCTGAAAAATGTCCCGATGACTATGAGCAGAATCCAGAGGCCAAAACCAGAGAGAAAAACGGCCGCAGAAAAACGCCGTCCCCTCAGTGAGTAATGACCCGATCGCTCGTCCTCATGACGCAGGTACGGGATAAGGCACAAACCCAAGACAATAACAAGGGGCAGAATCACACCAGCGAACCAGGGTTCAAAATAGACCAGCAACTCTTGAAGTCCGACAAAGTACCACGGCGCTTTGGCTGGGTTAGGCGTCCAGGAAGTATCTGCGGGGGCCTCTAAAGGTGCCGGCGCTGCTAGTGACCAGATCCCCAAAATGCATGTCATCAACAGCATCGCAATCAGTTCGATATAAACGAGGTCCGGCCACACGAAGACCCGAGTCTGCTCTGGCCGCGTCTTTTCCCTGGGCTTTCGCCCTCGCTCTAACCGATAGTCGTTCAAAGTGCTTAGCTGCAATCCCAGCCATATGAAGAGAACTGCGGACGCCATCAAGAAAATGACTGCCATGTGGTCAGGTGCGAAGACGAGGGCCGCAAAATGAGGATCAGTCAGGGATAGCACGAACCAGAAGCCACCCCAAGTCACACCGTGCCAGAACAGCCACCCGGAGGACAACACGCCAGGCCTCCATAGAAGGATAGCCGTCCAGGCCAGCCAGAGGCCCGTTAGGAGGGCGGGAGTGATCAGCGAGTTCAAGAGATCTTTCGCGGGCGATGGTAAACTGGGCGGATGTCCCAGGGCCGTTGCGATTGCTCCCAACAGTCCTATCACGGCGTAGGCACCCAGACTTATCATGTCGATCAATTTCGAGAGACGGGGAAATGATCGCAAATCGCGTCGCACAACAAGCACCAGACAGGCGATGTTGCCCAGTGCCAGGATCAGGTAACAGATCAAAACCAGTGTTGTGTTCATCGGAAAACGTTTGTGCCCGAGGAGTTAATCCGGCGAAACAAGGTTTATGGCATTTCTTTTCCCTCGTTATAGAGGTCCGGCAATCCGCCCGTCTTTTCTCACCCGCCAGAAATGCAATCCGCACAAAAAGGCCATCAAAATGGGCAAGCCAATGCAGTGCCACACGTAGAACCGGTTCAGAGCGACGGCGTCGATCTGGCTACTGCCAAGGATGAAATATCGCAAATCCGATTGCTGCGTTATGAGGGGAATACCGTTCCATGTAAGCAGTTGACTCCCCGGCCCCTCCGAACCAATGAACGGTGCTGCTGCGACCATGTTGGTCCCAACCGTAGCAGCCCAAAGAGATAGTTGATCCCACGGAAGAAGATATCCAGTGAATGAAAGCAAGAATGTAAGAAACAACAGGGCGACGCCAATCACCCAGTTAAACTCCCTGGGTGGCCTGTAACTGCCTGTAAAAAACACCCGCAACATATGCAACATCACCACAATGACCATGGCGTGAGCGGCCCAACGATGGATTTCTCGGAAGATACCAAAACTCACCGTCGTTCGCAGTTCCCATATATCGTGGTAGGCCATCCCGGGAACGGGACGATAGTAGAACATCAGCAGAACACCCGTGACCACTTCCACCAGGAACAGGAAAAAGGCCAGACCACCCATGCACCATGTGTGACGCAGGCGAACGGCGTAACGGGGAATAGTTATCGGGTGGATATGAAGAACAAATGTCGTAAGGATCACCAGGACCTTATGACGTCGGTCTCTGGGGATAGGAACACGGAAGATACTCCGGTAGATCCGGTTCTGTCGTAACTTAGTAAGCCAAGACATCAGCGGTCACCCTATGAGGACTCAACTTCGCCTTGCTTCCCGCGAACAAGCGGTTCGGGGTGAATCTCAACAAAACCTTCACTGGTGACGCGGACTGCACAACGATCCATGGCCCGTGTTGCCGGTCCGCGCAGTCTGGATCCATCTAAAGAAAAAGCGCTTCCATGGCAGGGACAGATGAATTGCCGCAAGGAGGGATCCCATTGAGTTGTGCAACCGAGGTGGGTGCAAGCAGCCCGAAGAACGAGAATGCGATCTCGACCTTCATCTGTCCGTCGAACAACCCATACACCATGACTTATCACCCACCGCCCGTCCACGGAATCTGGAGACAATTCATGGACACGAGATAACCGCTGCCACCCACCGACTGTCCGTTTTCGGTTTGGCCACAAGAAGCGTATCCAAGACCAAAGGAACAACCCGCTGACAGATATCACCGCAGGGAGGACCGTTTGGGCCAAAAAACGTGAAGTTGTTATGCTCTTAAGCCACCGGTAAATCCCGCCACCGAGGAAAAAACGCCGCGTCATGGTGGCGCCCGGAAGAACATACGGGGAATGATCGGAGTCAGAATGCTCACTCATTTGTCTAGCATTTTAGCAAATGCGTTAGGCTGCTTTCAGAGATGTCCGAGAACATCTCCCTATCTCGCCATCTTTCTGCAACTATCCATTCTACCCATGATCTCTATCCGCACTAGTTTCGGCTTCTCTGCCTTGTGGGATGGATCGCGTGTTTTGTCTCGACGATGCCAAAACACCGGCTACGCGACAACTGGCACCATGGATGGCTTCACTCAAAGATTATCAGGATGAGATCATCGCAGCTTTGGCTTCTGGATTGTGCGCCGCGGCTTTGGAAGAAGTTCTGGGAATCAACTACCCCCGTGGTTAATCGGATTTTGCCCTTACAGAATTGGTCTTGACCCATTTTTCTGCCTTTGGGTATCCTGTCCCCAAGAGTGAATTACGTGCTTGGAGGCCAACAATCATTTGCGTGCAGAACAACGGCGCAGACGAAGCGAGTGTTCAAAAGGGCAGATTAAGCCCAGCCGTTGTTAAGCCACGGAAGGTTTTGGCGCAAGTGTGACCACGGATTGGCACGTCAGGAGGACGGCCCCTGGTTGTGAATCTGGCCTCCCATGGCTCCCGGAAGAGACTTCTGTCCTCCCCCCTGGGACACGGCCTTTCCGGGGGCTTTTTTTGCGCACCCTCATTTGCCGACCTTACAACCGGGTCTCTTCCCACAACTCACTCGATGTTTCCGCCTTGGCAATCACGGTGACTCCGCTCTCTGTCACCACGAATCCCCGTGCCTTATCCTTTGCCGGATCGTAACCGATCTCGGTCCCTTCAGGAATTCGAACGCGCTTGTCAATAATGGCACGGCGAATCTTTGCATACCTTCCGATCTCGACCCCGGTGAACAGGATCGAATCCTCAACGTACGCATAACTGTTGATTCGAACCCGGTGGCCAAGGATCGACCTTATCACCGTGCCGCCAGAAACGATTGTGCCATTGCAGACGATGCTATCGAGAGCCTGCCCTCTCCGATGTGGATCGGCGAAGACAAACTTCGGTGGCGGGAGATTGGGCTGATACGTCCGAATCGGCCAAAGCTCATCGTAAAGATTCAGTTCGGGTTCGACTGAGACGAGGTCCATATTGGCTTCATAATAACTGTCCAGCGTCCCCACATCCCGCCAGTATGAGTTTTTCTTACGGTTTTCGTCCATAAACGGATATGCGAACACGCGATGACCTTCAATCAATGAGGGGATGACATCCCTGCCAAAATCATGAGTGCTCCCGCGTCTTGTGGCATCCTGACACAAGATTTCGAACAAGAATCGCGATGGGAAAACATAAATCCCCATGGACGCATAACAGAACCCCGGCTCGCTGGGAATCGATTTGGGATCATCCGGCTTTTCCTGAAAGCCAAGGACACGGTTATTGGTGTCCACCTCCATCACTCCGAAGCGTCGCCGGGCCGTTTCACATTTCTCTTTCAGAACGCCAATCGTCACATCGGCCCCGCACATGACGTGATAATCAACGAGCTTCCGGTAGTCCATCTTATAGATGTGATCTCCTGCCAAGACCACCACGTAATCGGGCTGCTCCTTTTCAATCGCGTAAATGTTCTGGTAAACCGCGTCGGCTGTCCCCTGGTACCAGTTTTCGTCGATCCGCTGCTGGGGGGGAACGACGTCGGCAAATTCTCCCAATTCCCGACAAAAATATTTTTGCCAGCCCATGTTGATATGACGATCAAGGCTCATTGCCTTGTATTGAGTCAGGATAAGAATCTTCCGCAAGCCACTGTTAAGACAATTGGACATTGTAAAATCGATGATTCGATAAGCGCCACCAAACGGCACTGCTGGCTTCGCCCTGTCGCGAGTCAGAGGATCGAGGCGTGTCCCTTTTCCCCCCGCCAAGATGACCGTCACAATCTGTTCATTCTTCACTGTGGCCATCATCTCCCTCCTTGACTTATGAATCGCTGACCGGCGTGTTATCGGTTGCCAGGAAACACCGTTCCACAATTGGTCACACGGAATGGGGTCGCTATCCGAAACCTCCTCGTGAACCCAACAAGAAAACCTGCTAACGGCTTTTCCGCCTGTCTAAAATGGCCAACAAAGCAGCTCGCGTTAGTTACCCCCCAGCCCCTTTATCCCGTCGAACGCAATTTCAAAACTCTTTAGCCCGTTTCACCGAATACACTGCCTCTAGCACCCCTTTCGCCAATAAGGGATGGCATTCGTCGTTATAAGATGTTCCCATTGTACGAAATCCCATGGGAATCCCCAATGGTTTGGCCAGCGTTGCTGTTGGACCCTGGGCCGGAATCGTTTCGTCACACAGTTCTACAACGGATTCGGAGCGTCTTCGCCGCCAACCGGTAGGGGCAACTCATGAATTGCCCCTATCCATTCCTGATGAGAATTCCCGGCCATCCGATGATCGTGTGAACCCTCGTGCGAAAAACTGTGACATGCTGCGACTGGGGCTGGCCCAACAATTGTCAACACTGTCACATCACAGACGTGAGACCTTGCTCCAAATCGGCAATCTCTTCCCGATCAATCCATTTTCGTTGCCACAATTCAAAAAAAAGAAGTGCCCAGATGCGGTGACTGTGGTCCCATAGCCCACTGGTGTGCTCGTGCAAAAGTCTTTCCATAGCCTCGCGACGGAAATACCCACGATCGAGCGTTCGTGGGTCAAGCAAAATATGGTGGGTCAGTTGTGCCAAAGGCCCACGGAACCAGTGATCCAAAGGCACACCGAACCCCATTTTTCCCCGTGTTTGGATGGCCTGGGGAAGCAAATCCCGGAAGGCCGAGATTAGGACACGCTTTCCTTTCCGCCCTTGGAGCTTCAAACGTCCGGACAATTGCCCCGCAAACTCAACGAACTCATGGTCGAGAAATGGCGGGCGTGTCTCCAGGCTGTGAGCCATAGCAGCGATGTCCACCTTAACCAGGAGGTCACATGGCAGATAAGAGAAAAGATCCGAAAGGCTGATTGCCGAGACGACTTCACGGGAACGGAGCTTCGAGTAAATCTCGATAAAAAATCCTTCGGGGGGATCGGTCAACTGTTCCTGAAACTCGGGGGTGTAAAGTGCCAGCCGGCGCGCTTTGTTGAAGATTGCAATCCAATCGAGGTAGCGTTCTGGTGTCCCGAGCGGCAGCGATTGAGTAAAACGATGCACACGCCCAAAAAAAGATTTCTGGCGCGTCCGTGGGGCCCAGCGCCATAACCGTTCATGAAAAATCCATCGGATCCAGCGGGGGAGCGAGGCGATGTTTTCGGCAAAGGCCGCCGCCCAGTATCGGGGATAGCCGCAAAAAAGCTCATCACCCCCGTCGCCCGTCAGTGCCACCGTGACGTGCTGCCGCGTTTTTTCGGCCACATACCACGTGGGAATAGCCGAACTATCAGCAAATGGCTCGTCGTAATGCCAGACGAGTGAAGGCAAGATACTTATCGCGTCCGGATTCACACGGTATTCCCGATGCTCCGTGCCAAAGGCCTCGGCTGCGATCCGCGCGTAATGGGTCTCGTCGTACTCGCCGACAGGAAAACCAATGGAGAACGTGCGAACCTTCTCCTGGGAGTTCTTCTGCATGAGGCCCACCACGATTGTGGAATCAATTCCGCCTGAGAGAAAAGCCCCCAGAGGCACGTCGGCCTCCAGCCGCATAGTGACGGCCTTTTCCAGACGTGATCGCAGCTCCTCTTCCACAAGTGCCTGAGACGTCTCAGCTTCAACATGGCTGAAATCGGGATCCCAGTAGCGTCGCAAGGTGAGATTCCCCGCCTCGTACACCGCCATGGTTGCCGGGGGAATTTTTTTGATGCCACGGTAGATTGTCCAAGGATGCGGCACATATTGATAGAGCAAGTAAGCATCCACGGCAAAAGGATCCACCTCCCGTGGAAGACCGGGAACTTCCAGGAGGGCTTTCAATTCGCTGGCAAAGACCAGTCGTTGGGCATCCGCGTAATAAACGAGTGGCTTCTCCCCCAAACGATCACGGGCCAGAATCAAACGCCTTCTGGCCTCATCCCAAAGGGCCAGCCCAAACATCCCATTGACCAACTCAAGGAATTGCAGTCCCCTTTCCTCGTAAAGATGCAACAACACCTCGGTATCTGACCGGCTTCGAAAACGATGACCCGCGGCCTCGAGTTCCCGCCGCAATGCCCGAAAATTATAGATCTCCCCGTTGAAGACAATCCAAACTGTCTCGTCTTCATTGGACATAGGCTGGTGGCCGCCGGCCAGGTCGATGATCGACAAGCGCCGGTGCCCCAGGGCCACCCCGCATCCCGGCCTGTCGGCATTTCCCGGAATCTCTTTCAGACAAAAGCCTTCATCATCGGGGCCGCGATGTCGCAAGACGTTTGTCATCCGAGCCAATATCGTGGCATCTAGTGCACCGGTGGGTTCGAACCAAACCCCACCCGCAATCCCGCACATGCAATCACCTCGTATCCGCCTTCACGCGGTCTTGTAATCTTTCACCTGGGCATCTGTCAACAATTCGTGGTAGGTTTTTTCGTATTCGGAGACCATCCGCTCCACAGAAAACTCTCCCAGAACCCGCTCGTGAGCTGCTTCACCCAAGCGACGGCCTAGCTCGGAATCCTCGAGAATCTTCTTAGTGAAACGTGCAATACCTGCTCGCAGATGAGGCCCCAAAGGTACGAGAAAACCAGTAACCTCGTGCACAACCAAATCCCGATTGCCCGGGATATCCGAAGCCACCACTGGGACCTTCAACGCCATCGCCTCCAGGATGGCATTCGATTGGCCTTCGTAGCGGCTCGTATTCCACAGGGCATCGAAATGGGGCATCAGACGCAACACATCATCTCGATGGCCCAGAAAGTGGACCCGATCTTGAATTTCAATGTTGTTGCGATAGCGAATAAGGGCCTCCCGTTCCGGACCATCCCCAATAATCAGGAGATGAACATCACTCCGAATCCGTTTCAGAAGGTCTGCAGCCCAGATCGCATCCCGCACACCTTTTTGCGGCCAAAGTCGTCCAACCAGTCCAATCAGCCGGGCATCCCGGGGTAAGCCCAATTCCGCCAGCATCGCCTCCCGAGACACCATCTCTGGCTGGGGGATCATGATCCCGTTGGGGATCACCTTGATCTTCTCTTCCGGTATCCCGTGCTGCACATAAAACCCTCGAACCCCTGAACTGTTCACGATTATTCGGTCCGTGATCCGGGCCAAACGGCGATCCATCCAGAAATGCCACCACGATTTCCAGAGGTCCACGCACCGTTCGCAGGCAATCAGATGAGGAACCCCGGCCCGCCTCGCCGCAAGCCGACCATAAACATTGGCGGCGAAAAGCCAAGTCTGAACAACGTCCGGGCGAAGTTCTGCCAAGACCCGCTGCAATCGCCGCAAGGCTCCAAGATCAATCTTGCCCCGCTTGCCAATCAACGTGATGGAAATCCCTGCGCGTTCCAGGTTCTCGCGATACGGGCCATCACGAGTCAATACACAAACGTGAACGTCTATGCCCCGGTTTTTTAGCCCGCACGCCAAATAGACCATCTGCTTCTCTGCCCCGGCACGGTCCAGCGTCGGAATAATCTGCACAACTCTCATGGACATTGATCTCAACGGTAGTCCCACAACAAAGCAAGAGCATTGACCCTAAGATACATTCGAATCACGCGTGCCCACCTGACGCCCGCCGACAGCACGACGTCCAGCCACCGCCGACAAGGGCCACCCGAAACAACCTTTGGGGACCTCAGCAGGTGAGGGGCCATCCCGCTTTTACCCATGCTGGCGGGCGGAGTTTTTCATCTCTTCAGGCGAAAGAGCCGCAATATAGGGCAGGTTGCGATACTGGCCACGGTAATCCATACCGTAGCCGACAACGTACACATCGGGAATCTCAAACCCCACTAAAGTCGGCCCTAACGGAACGCGCTGCCGATTCTTCTTTTTCAGCAATACGGCTGCATGCACTGAGGCGACTTTGAACTCGTCGAATTGGGGAATCAATTGCCAGAGCGTCTCACCCGTGTCGTAGATGTCGTCAATTATAAGAACGTGCCGTCCGGCTACCTCTGGAGCTAGCAGATCGGCCTGGATAATCAAAGGACCTTGAGAATCCTTCTCACCCGTCATTTGCCGGGATGAAATCATTTCGACGCCATAGGGGATCGTCAGTCGCCGCATAAGATCTGCCAAAAAGACAACACTTCCCAGCAGCACACCGACCAGCGTCAACGGTTTTCCGCGGTAACGGTTTTCAATCTCCGTGGCCAATCTGTCAACGCCGGCTTGAAGTGTCGCCTCATTGATTAGGACATTCATACTCACACCTCATGATCCTCCCTGGAAAGAACTCAAGGTAGCAACGCAAGACTTTACCTATTTTGTACACATTGCGGGATAGTATCCGATAGCCGTAATCCGTGGCAAGAGCTTGTGATCTGATGGGTGCATTTCAGGGTGCATTTCGCACTTTGTAATTGGCACGGGATTTTGTAAAACGGAGACAGGTTTTCTGCAACGGATTTTTTGTCTGTCAAAACAGGGAGGTTAGGCAATGGACGCGAAGGTCAGAGCGGCAATTCA
>Ga0067045_1002816_pt1 | contig 44114 bp, 46 predicted proteins | sample TerdegcTABiofilm_FD_59184 | JGI IMG/M metagenome (GOLD analysis project Ga0067045, IMG submission 59184) | Combined Assembly of (Gp0054472, Gp0054536) Wastewater bioreactor microbial communities from Singapore -Terephthalate degrading...
TGACTTTTGGCATAGTGAATCTGTGCAAAACATTACTTTAAACAGAAGTATACCTTCCTCCCAAGGATTACAATAGAGTTAGCAGTGTCCAGTGTCCAGTGATCAGTGATCAGTGGTCGGTGGCCGGTGTCCAGTGTCCAGTGGCTAGTGACCAGTGGCCAGATGACAGATCACAGACGTCAGGGAAGTGCTTATGGGGAAAAACCTATAAGATTTGCCCAAAAACCTGTGATCTGTGAACTGCGATCTGTGAACTGCGATCTAGCACCTGTGATCTGTGATCTAGCACCTAGCACCTGCGATCTAAAGGAGGATATTTTTATGAAAAGAGCGGTATTTTGCATTCTGGCTGCAGTATTGATAATAACAGCTGCTGCATCCTGCACCCGCAAGTCGGACTATGAAGTTTTTATGGAAGCCAATGAGAAAACCGGAAAGGTTGAGATGGGCAAATTATCCATGGAGATTTCGATGAATATGGATTTCAACAAGGAGGGTCTTCCTGAAGAGGCTAAAAAGTTCCTTGGCCTGTTTGAGAAGTTTAACCTGGAACTGAATGACGAATTCAACAGGAAAAAGGAGGAAGGCCTGAAGAAAGTATTTCTGCAGACCGGCGAGATGGGTATAGACGGAAAACTGTATACCAGGGGGAAGGTTGGATATGTAATCACACCCCTTATACCGAAAATCGTGGTGGTACAGGGAGAGGAACTCATCCACCTGAACACCGGCAAGTTTGACAAGGAGGATATACCTAAGCTGTCGGACAACAGCCTGGAGCAGTTGAACAGGATATGGACGGCGCTGTATAGCGATGAAAACGTTTCGGCATTAGAGGATATAGTCATGGAAACGCCGGAGGGAAGCGTCAAGGCCAAGAAATTCGTGGTGAAGCTGACGGATGAACAGTTGAAGCCCGCGATCAAGAAATCTATGGATGTTTTCATGAAGGATGAGCAGCTGATAAACGGGATGAAGAACATCATGGAAGGGCAGTCCGCTGAGTTTCACGGGTTCACCGTTGAAGAAATGTTAAGGCAGAATATCAGCATACTGGACCAGGCAACGGTTAACAATTTCACACAGGTCGCCTATATCGACAGGGATAACTACGTAATAGACGAGACGGTCAGCATGGACATCACCTTTCATTTCACTGAACCGGGAATGCCGAACCACTATTCCTTTTCGATGAGGATAAAGAGGTGGGACCTGAACAAGGAGCCGAAGATTTATTTTCCGGAGGTCAATGAAGAAAACAGCATCACCCTTAAGCAGCTTTCGGATGAGTATCCCGGGGTCTTTGACGGAATGAAGGGAGCGGAAAAGTAATGCTTATACAGGCAAGCAACTTAAAGAAATACTACAAGAAGGTCAAAGCGGTTGATGATATAGATATAGAGGTACGGGAAGGAGAGATCCTTGGGATACTTGGTCCCAACGGCGCAGGGAAATCAACAACCATATCAATGCTGTCCTCCCTGATAAAGCCCGACGGGGGAAAGATATGCTTTAAGGGTACGGATATAAGCAAGGACCCTGGGGTTATAAGGAAGACGCTGGGGATAGTACCCCAGGATGTGGCGCTGTATCCTGACCTCTCCGCCCTTGAGAATTTGAAGTTTTTCGGCAGGCTGTACCGCCTTAGAGGTGAGGAGCTCGACGGTCGGATTGAAGAGGTGCTTGATCTGCTGGGCCTGAATGGCAGAGCGAGGGACAGGATTAAGCACTATTCAGGCGGTATGAAGAGAAGGGTCAACATAGGCGCGGCGCTGCTTCACCACCCGGAGATTCTAATAATGGATGAGCCGACGGTCGGCATAGACCCCCAGTCCAGGAATCACATACTGGAAACTGTGAAACAGCTTAACTCCAAGGGTATTACTATAATATACACCAGCCATTATATGGAGGAAGTCGAGTTTCTCTGCGACAGGATTTATGTCATGGACCACGGCAGGATAATTGCGTCGGGAACAAAGGAAGAACTGAAGGCATTGATCAGCAAGGACGAAACAATTGAAATGCAGGTTGACAGAGCCGACGAGCGGTTTACCGCGAAGCTTAAGGGTCTCATCGATGTTAAGCACGTCGATGAGAATGGGGACCGCATCACGGTAATATCAAACAAGAACTCAGGCATCCTGTCCCGTATATTTGAGGCAGCGCTGGAAAACGGCGTGAATCTCAAATCAATACAGATAAAGGTACCCACCCTTGAAGATGTATTCCTATATCTTACAGGGCGCGGCCTCAGGGATTAGGGGTGGTGAGCTGTGCTATTATCGATAATATGGAAAGACCTGATGGTGAGTTTGAAGGATAGGAAATCGCTGGTTATAACCCTGCTCATGCCGGCGGTGCTCACGACTATCCTCGGCTTTGCCTTCAGCGGTGTGATGGGTGGAAGCGCTTCGATAGGCGAGGCCAAAATCGCTGTTGTGGAGATGGGCAGCCGGCAGGAAGACATGGCAAGGATAAAGAAAGCAATCGAAGACGCTGCGGCAAGGGGACTGATAAAGGAAGAACTGAGGGACGAAATACTGGACCTTGTCCCGGAGACCGACTTCCAGGATATACTCTACACGGAGGTTCTGGGCAACAGCGAGGTTAAGAAATTCCTGACCTATGAGATAATGGACAGGGACAAAGCCATCCAAGCGCTCGAAAGGGGAGAGATCACAGCGGTTGTCGTCATCCCGGAAAAATTCCTGTACAATACCTTTTTAAATCTGGCAATGCCGTTTAAAAATCCGGTGGAGATCGAGGTTATAAAGCATCCCAATTATACTTTGAAGGGCGGTATGGTGGAGGGAATACTCAGGGGCTTCACCGACGCTCTGGCAGCGGGTATAATTGCAAAAAACACGCTGCTGGAAGCGGCAATAGAAAACAACGTGGGAGAAAAGGCGTATGAAGGCCTCGAAAGCATTACCAGGGATATATTTAATGTCAGGGTCAGGGAGATTGATTTCCGCAGAACAACCGAAGAGGGCAGAAAGCCCATCTCGTCCTTCCAGTACTATGCGGTGGGCATGGCGGTCATGTTTATCCTGTACGCCGCATCGGACGGCGCTCACTATGCGATAGACGAGGTCAGAAATAGCACGTACAGCAGGGTTCTGCTGGCCAATGCCGGGCTGTTCAGGATATTTGCCTCAAGGTTCATATCCACAACCCTGTTTACCCTTATACAGGTGACCATACTGATGCTGTACAGCAAGCTTGCTTTCAGGATAGAATGGGGGCCTCCGTCCGGGGTGATGCCTCTGACTATGCTGCTGGCGGTTGCAATAGGGGGTTTGTCGGTGCTGCTGTCCTCCATAAACCTCCGGCTTAAGGACAATAGAGCGTCCCTAGTTTTCCAGGCGGTATTCATACAGTTCTCGGCCCTTGTCGGGGGGAGTTTCTTCCCGGTAGGCAGCGTGCCCATAATGAAGGCAATAGGCGGCATGACGGTCAATGGAGCGGCGTTGGAGGGCTACCTCAAGCTCATGAGGGGATACCAACTGTCGGATATTGCGGGAGTTTTATCAACCCTGGCTGTGGTGACAGCGGTATGCTTTACCGCCGGAACGTATATAGCCAGCGGTGTCAGGGAGTGAGTGACTGATGTTGAAGATAATATATGTCAGGCTGTTGAATTTAAAAAGCAACTATATTCCATACCTGATTTTTCTTGCCCTGCCCCTTATATTCATGTTTGTGTTTGGGAGTGCTATGGGGAACGGGGATGGAAAAATCCTTCTGCCGGTCTATGACAGCGATAAATCGGAGTATTCCCTGGCGCTGGTCAGGGAGCTTGAAAGCGTTGGAACGTATAATATAGCCATTATGGACATGGAAGAGCTTAAGAGGCAGGTATCCGAGAACTCGGCGGAGGTGGGGCTGGTGATACCCGAAGGCTTCCAGAAAAGTATACTGGACGGGAAAACGCCGGGCCTGGAGATGTTTATCACCAGGGAAAGCCCCAACCTGTATTCCCTTGAGGGCGTACTGCTTGGAAGCATCCAGAGGATAAACTACAATATCAGTATTGCGGACGGGACCATTGCTTTCCTGGAAAAGCACCTGGAACTGGACGCCGAGGGAAGGGCTTCGCTGAAGGAAAGGGTCTATCAGCTGACCGGCGAAAAATGGAACGAAAGGCTGCCGGTGGCTGTGTCGGGCAGTGTGGTCAACAGGGGCAGCGAAGTTTCCTATGATATGTATACCCAGACATCGATAGGATTTACCATTGCCTTTTCCATGTTCACCTTCATATTTGCCGTGGGCGAGATTTTGGAAGAGAAGCAGAACAGGGTATGGGATAGGATAAACGTTTCGCCGCTGTCAAAGTTCCGGATCTATTCGGGCAACCTGGTGTTTGCCTGCATCCTGGGGATGGCCCAGATGTTCATAATGATCCTGATCGGGTACGGGGTATTAGGAGTTAACTGGCTTAATAACATCCTGGGAGTGATAATGGTATTGTTTGCTTATACGTTCTGCACGGTGTCCCTCGGCCTGCTCATGTCGTCTGTGGTCAGGACCAGCCACCAGCTTCAGGTAATAGCGCCTGTGCTGCTTGTGAGCTCCAGCATGATCGGAGGCTGTTATTGGCCTCTGGAGATAGTCGACTCAAAACTGCTGCTGGCGGCTTCGAAGATTGTGCCCCAGGGATGGGCGATGAACGCGCTGAAGGACATCATAATATACAACCAGGGCATGAGCGCCGTGTACCTGCCTTCAGCGGTCCTTATGATGATGGGGGTACTCTTCATGGGTACCGCCCTGCAGGTGAGCGAGAGCGCGCCTACTTGAAGTCTAAAACGCTGATGCCATAGTCCAATATAATTTTTTTTATATCCTCAATTTTGTTGGCATCGGGCGCTGTGAAGGTCTGCCCTTCAACACCGACAGCCCTGTATTTTGACACGCCGAAATCGTGATATGGCAGTATCTCTACGCCTTCCACGCGTGTATTCTGCCGGAGAAACTCACACATTTTTCTGATATTCTGCTCACCGGCGTTGACACCCTCGATAAGCGGGACGCGAACTATCGTCTTGGGATGCACCCGGGATATCGAAGCTATGTTTTCCAGAATCCTGAGGTTGCCGACCCCTGTCAGCTCCTTGTGGACTTGGTCGTCCATATGCTTGATATCCACAAAAACGCAATCCAAAAGCTCAAAAATGTCTTTTACCCGGTCCCAATCAAAGCAGGCACAGGTTTCCACGGCGGTATCAAGGCCAAGCCGGCTGCAGGAAGCCACAAGCTGCCGTAAAAACTCCGGCTGAGCAAAGGGCTCCCCGCCGGAGAAAGTGACTCCTCCTCCGGATTCCCGATAGAAAATTGCGTCCCTCTTGATCACTTTTAAAACGTCTTCGACGGTTACCGTAGAGCCGATTTTCTTTCTGGCGCCCGTAGGGCACACTGTACAACATTCGAAGCAACCACCGCACCTTTCCCGCGCAAAGCCGTTTATGGTCCCGTTCTCCGTTTCAATGGCGCCCGTGCTGCAGACCTGGACACAGCGCCCGCAGCCACTGCATTGCTCCCGGAAAAACAACACTTCAGGGGCGTTGTTCCAGGACTCGGGATTTGCACACCACTTGCACCGCAGCGGACAACCTTTCAGGAAAACAGTGCTTCTTATTCCCTCGCCGTCGTGAATAGACCAACGCTGGATTTGAAAAATATTGCCGGAAACATTGCTCATTTTCAATCACCAGAAATTACGAGATTGTTTCATACGTTGTTCTTTCAATAATCGCATCCTGAACTTCGCGGGACAGGTTGACGAATTGTGTACTGTAACCTGCTACTCTGACCAGCAAGTCTTTATAGTCCTCCGGCCGTTCCTGGGCCTGTCTCAGCGTCTCGGCGGAAATAACGTTAAACTGAACGTGAAAAGCGCCAAGAGCAAAGTATGACCTGATAAGAGCCGCCAGATTCTTCAGGTTTCGCTCCGACTTCAACAGCTCCGGAGCAAATTTTAAGTTCAATAATGTACCGCCGGAGTGTATGTCATGATTGATTTTAGCGGCGGACCGCATAGCAGCGGTAGGACTTGTCAAGTCAGTACCGGCATGGGGTGATATCCCTTCGGTCAAAGGACTCTTTGCTTTTCTGCCGTCCGGAGTCGCTCCAATTACACTTCCGGCAGGAATATAATTGGAAATACCCATAAAGGCCGAGTTGAAGGGCGATCCGAAATAATCTTTGTACAACTTAATTTCTTTGTGATAAAAGTCGGTTATTTCCAGGGCAATGGAGTCCACGTAGTCATTATCATTGCCATATTTCGGGCAGGCCAGCGCCGCTTGTCTAAGCTCTTCATAACCTTCCCAGTCGGCATCCAGCGCCTTGCAGATCTCCTGCAGTGTATATCTCTTTTCTTCGAATACCAGCTTCTTGATTACCGCCAGGGAATTGGCCGAGTCAGCCACGCCAATTCCGGTAAGTACCGGCCCGACATTGTATTTGGCGCCCCCCTTGCTCAGGTCTTTTCCCTTTTCCATGCACCCGTCCACCAGCAGGGAAAGGTATGGCCTCGGCACTATTTCAGCATGAATTTGCTGGGCAGTAATCGTTCCGATAACCGCATGCTTTATCAAATTGGAAAGCTGCTTGAAAAAGGCTGATTTTACCTCATCATAGCTCTCGAAAGCGCTGGCAGGTCTTTCACTGAGCCCCATCTCCTGCCCTGTGATGCGGCTTTTGCCTTCATTCAGTGCGTACTCGATCGCGGCGGCCAAATTAATATTAACCGCGGACGTCCACTCGCCAACCTTTCTGAAATGCGGCACTACGCAGCCACAGTTGCTCCAGTCCCGCGCATCTTCAGGCGACAGCCCCACTGCGAGCAGCATTTCGGACCCTATCCGGTCATTATGGACTGCCGGAAAGCCGGTTCCGGCGCTGATTAACTTACATACAGCCAATAGAAATTCATCCGGGCTGTCGGGATGAATCCTTACACTTAATCCTGGTTGATGAGTCTTCACTTTTTCCGATGCTTTCAGACACATGTAAGAAAGTTCATTAGTTGCATCCCGCCCGTCCCTTGTTCTGCCACCTACGGTCAGGTTTTGAAAGGCATTATAGCCGGCGAAAAATTTGGCCGTATTGCTCGAAATAACCCAGACCCATTCAGAGAGTTTTATCCACAGTGCCTCAATCAGTTCCTGCGCTTTTTCTTCTGTAATACAACCCTTTTTAGTATCACTTGCAAAATAGGGATACATATATTGATCAAATCTGCCGAGATTCAGAGCGAGCGAGTTTTCGGACAGTATCGAACCGAGTTGGGTAAACCATACGGTCTGTATGGCTTCATAGAAACTTCCCGGGGGATGCTCCGGTACCTTCCGGCAAATTCTGGCGATTTCCAATAGTTCCTCTTTTCGAACAGCATCACTTTCCGCCTGCGCCAATTCCGCTGCTTTATCCGCATACCGGCGGGCAAGAGTGATGATCCCGTCACAGGCCAAAACGGCCGCATTATAAAAATCTATTTTCTCCAACGCTTCCGCGGTGATTGGCTCCAATTTTTCCAAGTGTGCCAATGCCTCGCTTTTGAGACCTCCAAAACCTTTTTTGAAAATTACATCCTGATAGTCGGCGGTAATTTCGCCAACTGCGTTTCGCCACTTGGAGTCATTGTCAACAATACCTGTATCGATTAAAATTTTGGCAGTCTCCGGATTTATCCGCGAGAGAAATGTTTCTTCCAGCGACTTGCCCTGCCAATACGGAAAAATCTCGTCACGCAGTAAACGTTTGGCATTTTCATCAATGCAATACGGGTCCTGCTTTCGATGCTCAAAGGAGTCCATCTCCTCATCAACCCATTTCCACGAATACTCGGGACATATAATACCGGTTTTCAGAAATTCGCCGGTGGACCCGACGACCAGTTCGTTATCAAAAATAGTAACCGGAATACTCTTGCATACCTCTAAAAAGGCTTTCGCTCTTCGGATGATAACGGACTCGCCTTCAGTATTTTTGTGTGACGTCGTGAAAGCTAGTGCCCGTTTAATGCTGATGGACGGCTTGGAATCAATGTATGACTTTTTCAAACCCTCAATCCTCTTGCTAGACATGTTTCTACCCCCTCGTATCAAAGATTTTCCCGGCTTAAGTATCCGGTCAGGATAGCGCTTGCCTCGGTCATATGTTTGCGCAGTATATCCCGGGCCGCTTCGACATCTCTTTGCGTGCAGGCCTTTAGCAGCTCCCAATGTTCTTCTTGTGATTTGGTCTGATAGTTCATCGTTGATAAGTACAGGCGCATATAGCGCTCCACATTGTTGTGCGCGTTTTGAATTAGGGAAAGCAGCCTTGGCCTTTTTGCAGGCCGGTACAGAGTTTCATGAAAGCACCAATTCAGTTCGCCCCAGCGTCTGCTATGGGTTTCAGCGTCTGCTTCTTTCAAAATTCTGTCTGCCTCTGCCAAATCCGTTTCAGTCAAATTAGGAACAGCCAGTCCCAGCGCTCCTAGTTCCAGAAACAGCCGTATATCAAATATCTCCTGGACTTCTTCCACGGATAACTCACTAACCACCGCTCCACGGTTAGGATAAATTTTTACTAGTCCCTCCGCTTCAAGACTTTTTAACGCTTCACGCAAGGCGCTCATGCTTACGCCGAGTTGCGATGCCAAATCCTTTTGCTTGAGCTGGACTCCCCCGCGAAGTTCGTTTGACAGAATCTTCTCCCGCAGAATATTGGTAACCATATCAGACAGGGTACAATGTGGAATTTTATTTTGAAATTTCAGATTATAAGTTTTCATGTTTTTATTCTATATTTTTTAAATGTGAGCGTCAATAGGATTTTCGAATGTATGCATGTATACATTCGAAAATGAAATAGACGTCCACTGAATCATGATATTTATTTGAAATTTGATAAAACTAGTGCTAGAATTAGCGTTAAAACATGTTGCATACGGTGAATTTTTTATGGATGTGTATGATTATGAAAATAGGAATCGTTGCCCCCTCAGATTTCATCAAGAAAATTAATATGGTGGTAGAGAACGAGTTTGACTATATGGAATATACAAACATCATATACACAGAATATGCGGAAATCGCCGGTAAACTGGAGCACCGGCAGAAAGGCTTTGATGCGATGCTCTTTGCAGGGCAAACCCTTTATAATTATGCAAGAAAGCAGATAAAGCCTGCTGTTTTGTGGGATTTTATTCCAAGACACGGCAGCTCTCTGCTTAAGACCCTGTTGAAAGCATCCCGTTCCGGCTATGATATAAGCAATGTCAGCTTTGATTCCTATAAAAGCGGCATATTATATGAGACATACAATGAAATTGGTATAGACAGTGAAAATTTGAATATATGCATAGCTCCTGAAAAACCCTTTGAATATGACTACTTTGATAATATCTATGCATTTCACAAGAAGAACTATACAGAAGGGAAGGCATCCTGTTGTATAACCGCATTACTATATGTATATGAAAGGCTGCATGCCGATAAAATTCCATGTGTTTTTATCGAGCCCACAATAAATATAATACGAGAAACGTTATCCAGGCTGCATTTAAAACATATTGCACAGGTTAATCAAAACAGCCAGATAGTTGTTCTATCCATTGCCGTCAATACGCCTGACGAATATTCCTTATTAAATCATAATGAATATCAACTTGCACTGGATAGGATGAAAATTTCAGAACAAATTTATCTGTTTGCTCAAAAGCTTCAGGCAGCAGTTCTTGAGGTGAATTCCAACAATTATTTTTTGTTTTCAACGAGAAATATTCTGGAGGTTGAAACGGATAATTTTCAAAAAATAGATTTATTCAATAGAATTAACAACGAAGCGTTGAGTTCCATAAGTATGGGCATAGGTTACGGGGAAACTGTCAGGGAGGCCAAATACAATGCAAATTTAGGTATGTTAAAGGCAAAAAAATGGGGGAGAAACGCAGTTTACGTTGTATATGAACGCAAGAGAATAATAGGACCTATCGAATACGAAGGGAAAAAAGGGCTGCAGCAAAGTAAGATAGATGAAAAAATTCTAAATGTAGCAGAAAAATCCGAGATAAGCGTCAATACCATCTTTAAGCTGTACAGTATTGTCAACCGGTACAAACAGGATTGTTTTACGTCTAAAGAATTGGCAAAGATTTATGGGATATCCGTGCGAAGTATGAACAGAATACTGAATAAGCTGGAAGCGGCGGGTTTTGCCAAAGTAGTAGGCAAAAAAGTTGTAGCTGATGCAGGAAGGCCCAGCAGAATAATAAAGATATTTTTTGAGTAAAATTTAGAATAAAGGTCGGCAGACTATGGATGCCGGCCTTTATTTTTAAATAAAGACAAATTAAAGACAATATACAGACAATACACTTAACCGTTATAATAATTTTTAATATATACTTAAAAACGATCAAGGAGGTTGCATCAATGGAATTAAAAGCCATTATTAACAGTCCCGGCTTGTGGATCGCATCAAGTTTTATGGTAATCGTTGTTGTGGCACAAAGTATCATCTTCATAAGAGCGGCATTTAAAGAAGCAAAAAACGTAGGATTGACAAGAGAACAATGTGTAAGAGGCATGCGTTCGGCAATGATAACGGCAATCGGCCCTTCATTTTCACCCGTTATTATTCTGGTTGGGCTTTTAGCCGTGTTGGGGGCACCTACTGCCTGGATGAGAATGAATGACATAGGTGCGGGAAGAACCGAGCTTGCCATGGCAAACGCAGCCGCAAGCGTTATAGGAGCCGAACTGCAGGCCGGTAATTTTACGATTGAAGCATTTGGCGCCGCTCTGTGGGGTATGGCTTTGAATAACCTGGGCTGGATGGTGGTAGCCCTTGTTCTGACACACAGGATGGCAAAAGCGGTAAATCTTCTCAACAAAAAATATGACCCCAAATGGATCAAGCTGATGATGGCAGGGGCTACCATTGGATTGTTTGCATATCTGCTTTCAGGTCAGCTGGTGGGGAAAGGGAGTCCCAATATAACAGCTGCGGTGGTTTCGGCAGGGACAATGCTTTTTATTTCAAAAGCGCTGAAAAAGTACCCAAAACTGCAGGAGCCTGCCCTTGGGATTTCGATGCTAGTAGGCATGTTTGTGGCAACAGCTATTGCATAAAACATGATAAGGAGGAATACCGATGAGTAATAACAGCAGCAGAGAAGTAAGTTTTAGCGATAATATGGTTAAGATTGGGATTATAACTGTATGTTTAGCAATCGTAGCAAACTTCATACCCGCACTGTATCTCTGGTTGGTTCACGGTATAATACCTGATTTTAGTACAATCCTTTCCATTTGGTCTTTGGCGTTCGTAACCTTCGGAGTAGGCTGGATCGTACAGCCTATAACCTATTACAGCATAATGGGCGTATCCGGTTCATATATAGGTTGGGTAGCAGGCAGTGTTGCCGACCTTAGGGCACCCTGCGCAACAATGGCGCAAAAGGTAGCCGGAGTGGAAGCCGGGACCCCTGAAGGGGATATAATGTCTACAATCGGCGTTACAAGCTCTGTGTTCGTTTCGGTTACAATAATAACTATATTCACATTTATTGGGGCATACACCATTCCCCTGCTGCCGGAATTCATAAAAAGTTCATTCGCATACATTTTACCGGCAGTATTTGGGGCAGTTTACGCTGAAATGTCGTCAAAAAATCTGGAAATTGGAGCCGGCACCATTGCTTGTGGGCTCATATTGGTTTACCTGTTACCTAAATTGGGTGTTTCAAGCATCTATATGACTTTGTTTGTAATAGCAGCCGGTATGTTAGTGGCAAGGGTAGTTTATACAATGAAGAAAAAGAAGGAACAGGACAATTAAGCTTTGATGGTAAACATTTGACGACAAGGGGGAATGTAGGTGTTTGATCTAAAAATTATCAACGGGACAATTGTAGACGGCAGCGGCAGCAAAGGCTATAAAGGTGATGTAGGCATAAAAGGCGACAAAATAGCTGCAATCGGCGATTTAAAAGCATCAGAAAGCCAAAATACAATAGATGCTGAAGGTTTGGTTGTAAGCCCGGGCTTCATAGATATGCATACTCACTCGGACTTGTCGATACTATATGACAGCCACACCAACAGCAAAATATACGACGGCGTTACAACAGAAGTAGTAGGAAACTGCGGAATAGGCGTGGCTCCCGTAAACCCTGAAAAAAAGCAATTGCTTATAGATTACCTGGGTACAAGGCTGATAGGAAGCCTGCCCGTGAAAATAGACTTTTACTGGGGAACCTTTAAAGAATATTTAGATTATGTAAACAGCCATGCTCCCACTGTAAACGTGGCTCCCCTTGTAGCCCAGGGAGCGGTGCGGATAGCGGAAATGGGCTTCGCAAAAGAAAAAGGAACTGCCGAGCAGGTTAAAAACATGCAGGCAATGGTCAGCCAGGCCATGGCTGAAGGGGCCTTAGGCCTGTCTTCAGGGCTTGTCTATCTGCCGGGGGCATATACGGATACCGAAGAATTGACAGAGCTTTCAAAGGCTGTAAAACAATATGGGGGCTTTTACGTAACCCATATACGAAACGAGGGAGAGGCAGTTTTTGAAGCTCTGGAAGAGGCAATAAACATAGCAAAAGGCGCTGGGGTGCCCCTTCATGTATCCCACCTTAAATTATCCAGCAGAAAAGTTGCGGGAATGACCGAGCAGCTTTTTAAACGAATAGAAGATGCAGAAAAAGAAGGGGTGGAGATATCCTTTGACGTATATCCCTATGAATGCGGAATGACGGCTCTTTCAGCCCTTATGCCTCCCTGGACTTTTGAAGGCGGGGTTCAGAATCTTTTGGAAAGGCTGAAAGACAAGGGTATGAGAGAAAAGATCAAAGAAGACTGCAGAAATGGGATTCCTGGATGGCAAAATTTTGCAAAAGATGCAGGAAGCTGGAGTAATATAACGGTTTCAACGGTGATAAATGAGTCAAGCAAATGCTTCGAGGGAAAAACTATAGAAGAAATAGCTTCCGAACAGGGCAAGGAGCCCTATGACGCTATTTTTGACATGCTCATTATGGAGAATGGAAGAATCCAGATAGTGGTGAAAATGATGCAGGATGGGGATGTAGCACAAATAGTTGCCCACAAAAAGGCCATGTACGGTTCGGACGGGATGAGCCTTTCAACTGAAGGCATATTGGCCTTTGGGAAGCCCCACCCGAGAGCATTCGGTACACACGGAAGGGTTTTGGGCAAATATGTAAGAGAAATGGGTGTAGTGACTTTGGAAGAAGCAGTTAAGAAAATGACATCAATGCCTGCATGGAGGCTTAAGCTTGATAAAAGGGGCCTGTTGAACGAGGGTTATTATGCAGATATTACAATATTTGACCCGGATAAAGTGCAGGACAGGGGAACATACAAAGAACCCAAACAATATACGGTGGGAATGGACAAGGTTATAGTAAACGGCAAGGTGGTGCTTGACCGTGGGAACCATCAGGAGGTATTCCCGGGAAAAGTAGTGGGAAAAGCAAAAATTTAATGTAAGGGGACACACCGCTGCTTTAATGTCCCCAAATTAGATGTAAAAAGCCGCAGGTCAATTACTTTTCCTGCGGCTTTACCAACGTAACAAAACTGCTTTCAAAAAACATATATGCCGCAGGGGTTTTCACAGCCTGCGGCAATAAGATACCAATCTATGCGGGAGACAAATGCCAGCGGCATCTCTCCGCAAGCCGAGGTTGTGAATGCAAATACAAAATACTATTAGAATCCGGGGTTTTACAACTGCATACGGATGCGGTACGGGTTACAATCAGCTTTTTCATATTTCACAACCTCCTTCCTTGATTTATGTGATAATTATACTCCAGTCCAGGGAGATATTCAACCAGATTTTAGGCATTTTGTGATTTTAGGCATTTAACATAATTGTAACAATAGGTTTACATAATTGGAAAACAACACGGAAATTAATGTTAATTTATCGGAAATAATGTGGTACAATTTTACTGTACATTTAACATATGGAGGGGATTATATGAATACCAGAGAAATCATGGAACTGGCGCTGGAACTGGCAGGACTTGATGAAATACCCGAAGACAGCGGTATACTGGTTGAAGGCCAAAACATCAAAAAGGTGTTTACCGGGGTCGATATGGACACCGCAGAGATTATGCTTGCAAAGCAGCTCGGCGCTGACCTGGTGATCGCCCATCACCCGGTAGCCGGTTCGCCAAGGGTCAAGCTCCACAGGGTGATGCTAAGCCAGATTGACAGAATGGTTGAGGCAGGGGTACCGATAAACAAGGCGCAGAAGGCGCTCAAGGAGAAGATGGATGAGGTTGAGAGGACGCTTCACGTTGACAACTATGACAGGGCTGCGTCAGCAGCAAAGCTGTTGGGAATGCCCTTCATGAACATACACACTCCAGCAGATATTATCGCACAGCGTACGGTACAGGAGCACATAGATAAATGCCTGGGGGATAAGCCGAAGGCTAAGCTTAGGGACCTGGTCGACTGTTTGATGGAACTCCCGGAATACAAGAATACTCCTGCCGGACCGGTTATCAGGGTAGGAAGCGATGAGGATTACTGCGGACGTGTCTTTGCTACTATGGCCGGCGGTACCGGCGGCGGTGTAAACGTCTACAAAGCTTATTTCGAAGCGGGTGTGGGCACCCTAGTTGTCATGCATGCGAAGGAGGATGTCATTAAGGCCGTTAAGGAACAGAACATCGGGAACATCATGGTGGCAGGCCACATGGCAAGCGACTCCATCGGCATGAATGGTATACTGAACGCCCTTGAAAGCAGGGGGATTGAAGTGATAAGGATGGCAGGAATAATCGACCCTAGGTGCTAGTTCGTAGTTGGCAGTTCGTAGCCACTGGTAACTGGTCGCTGATCACTGGCAACTGATTACTGGCAACTACAGTGGGAACATTCCTTTACAGGTTCTAGGTGCTGGCCACTGACCACTGATCACTGAAAGGAATGTCCCCTTTCCTTTATACCACTTTAAGCCGTTTGCCCGATGTCTTGGGCAGCACTATAAAAGGCACATCGTCATCCTTTTCATAGGTAATTCCGACACTGATGTCAAAGACCTCCTTAACGCTTGCCTGTGTCACAATCTGGGAGGGTGCGCCCACATATCTGATGGTGCCTTCCTTCATCATAATAATCTGTTTACAGTATCTTGATGCCAGGTTGATATCATGAAGGACCGACAGGGCAGTAATGCCAAGGTTATCACACAAACTGCCTATCGTATTGACGATCTCTACCTGGTGCTTTATATCGAGGTGGGAAACCGGTTCATCCATTAGCAAAATAGAAGGATTCTGTGCAAGAGCCCTGGCGATTAGCACCCGCTGTCTTTCCCCACCACTCAATTCATCAAGCGTCCTGTCCCTGAGATCCCAGGTTCCCGTTATCTCCATGGATTCCCTGACTATTTCCCTGTCCCGGGCCCCCTCACGCTGCAGGAGGCTGAGGAAGGGCATCCTTCCCATCATAACGACGTCATGGCAGGTGAAGTTGAATTCCGGGGATGTTGTTTGGGGGATATAGCCCACCAATCGGGCCCTCTCTTTAATCCCAAGGGTATCTACCGCCTTATCCAGCAGCACAACCCGTCCCGCTTTGGGTTTGAGATAACCTGATATATTCTTCAGGAGCGTAGTCTTGCCGCAGCCATTAGGACCCACCAGGGCAGTGAAGCTGCCCTTGATTATCTTCAGATTTATATTGTCCAGCACGGTTTTGTTTCCGTATGAAAAGCTTAAGCCGTTTATTTCCACTGCATACATATGATCATCCCTTACCTAAGATTCCTATTGGTTTTCAGAATGTACAGGAAAAAGGGTCCCCCGAAGGCTGCGGTAATTATGCCTATGGGTATCTCTGTGGGTTGTATCACCGTTCTCGAAACGGTGTCGGTAATAACGAGAAACAGCCCTCCGATAACAGCGCTGTAAGGAACAAGTATCCTGTTATCCGGCCCCACCAGCATTCGTGTTATGTGTGGGATCATCAGCCCCACAAATCCGATTATGCCGCTTACCGAAACTGCGGTTGCGGTAACAAGGGAACCGCACACAAGCACAATTCTTCTAACCCTTTCTGTGTCCACCCCAAGATGCCGCGCTGTTTCATCGCCCATTATTATGGCGTTAAGGTCCCTGGAAAAAAGGTACATTATAATGATTCCCGTAAGTATAATAGGCGCCGAAATGATGACCTCTTTCCATGATATCAGGTTGAACCCTCCCATCATCCAGAATACAATGCTTGCCAGCTTATGGTCGCTCAGAAGCATGAGAAAGGATACAACGGATGAAAGGAAGGTACTTACGGCAATTCCGGCCAGGAGCATCGTTACGGCATAGGCCCTGGAACCTATTTGCGACAGGGCGATGACAAGGTATATTGTCGCCAGAGCTCCAATGAAAGCAAAGGCCTGTGTGCCTAGTATTCCCAGTCCCAGCATGATTGAAGCGGCAGCTCCCACCGCAGCGCCCGAAGACACTCCCAGTATGTACGGGTCCGCAAGGGGATTTGACAAAAGACCCTGGAAGAATGCACCGCTGACCGCCAGACCCATTCCCACGGCAGCAGACTGGATTACCCTGGGAAGCCTGATTTTAAGCAGTATTGTTTCATAGATCGGACTGCCTTCACCCTTCATTATAGATAGTACTTCAGCGGGAGGAATCTTCACAGTACCGATACTGCACGCGGCGATTGTTGTTAATATCAACAGTAACAAGAGTATTGTAAAACGGTAAAAGTGCTTCAATATTCGAACCTCCGGTAGAATAATGGAGAAGCCCACCAAATGTTAAAACGCCTCAGGATGAAGGTATTTGGCAATCTCTTCGAGGCCCTGGACTATCCTGTAGGATGCCCTGCTTATAATATTATCATCGCTTACTACAAAAACCCTGTCATTCTTAACTGCCTCGGTTTCCTTGTAACCCGTTGCCGTTTTTATGGAATTAATATCCCCGGCATGGGGGGCGGTGATTATAATATCCGGGTTTTGCTCAACGATTTTCTCCACGCTGTACTGTACCCAGCCCTCGGCCTCGCCGGCGACGTTTAAACCACCGGCAAGGTTTATCAGTTCATCTATGAAGGTACCCTTACCCGCAGTATAGTTGCCGTTGAGGTCAACTATATAGAATACCTTTGGCTTTGACAGCCCGGACACCTTTTCTTTGATAGTATCCAGCTTTGATTTCATTTCATTGAAAAGCTTTTCACCTTCTGCAGCGGTACCTGTTATCCTGCCGAGGATTTCTATGGATTTATAGATTTCCTGAATACCCTTGGCTTCGAGCACAACCACCGGGATGCCGAGATTCTCAAGGGCTTCCATGCTGCTCTTGCCCGACAGGGAAGAAGCAAAGACGATATCAGGATTTTGGGCTGCTATTGCCTCCATATTAGGGCCCTTAAAACCTCCGACTTTGGGCAATTTCTTTACCTCCTCCGGGTAATCATCATAATCGGTCACCCCCACAACCTTCTCACCAGCTCCGAGGGCAAAAAGGATTTCGGTAGTACTGGGAGCAAGGGATACGATTCTTTCCGGGGCCTTTTCAATGGTTATCTCCCTTTCAAGAAAATCGGTTATTGTCAGGGGGTAACCCGGTTCATGCTGCTGTTCAGCGGGTGGGGTGCTGTTATTACTGCCTGCATAACAAGCAGACAACAGAACAGAAATTGTCAGCACTGCCAGCAATAATACAAGATTTCTTTTCTGCTTCACATTTCTCTCTCCCATCTTAAAGTATTTCCGGCATGGAAGGGAAATAATAAACCTGCCTTTTGGGAGGCAGGAATGAGACTTGCGTAATGCATGGTCACCTTCCCTCCGAAGGCCAAGCACCAAGTCTTAGGCAGGTCTCCTGGCTCACGATTCATCCTCTTCCCGGCCTTCCCAATAGCTGGTGGCATTTCGGGGATTGTCATCGCTTACAGTAGCGGGGGCTGCAACGGGTTTTCACCGTTTTCCCTATTATCCATCTATGGACCGTAAGACTATAATGATTGGTTTTTACGGTTAAATAATATCATTTAAGCCGGTCATCGTCAAGAAAGCTTGAAACTTTGTTAAGCCTATATTAGTGCTAAATCATAAGGTTTAAAGTATAATCATAAATAAGGGTTGTCCGGAGCTGCGCATACGTTTTGCCGGCAGGGGTAAACTACTGGAAAATGAAGTTGCAGGAGGGCGTGCCGTATGAAAAGGACCACAAGCTTGTTTATGCTGACAGCAGTTATTTTGTTTTGCATTCTGGCAGCCGGATGTGTCAGGACCCCTGAACCTGCACCCCAGGTTCCCGGCCAGGATGAAGATACTGAGCCGGAGGAGGAGCCGCGTGAGGCTCCGGATGAAGAAACTCCCGGGATAAGACCTGCGGATTTTTTTCCTCTGGAACTGGGCCTTTCATGGGAGTACCAGGGAGAGGGCAACGAATATGCTTCTTTTACAAGGGAGGTTGTATTCACCGACGGCAATCTAGGGCAAATCCGTGAGGACAATGGAGGGACAGTTACGGCGTCAGTCTTCAAAACGGACTCCGAAGCGGTCACCCTGGTTTATTTTTTGGGTGAAGCATATGGTGACGACAACTATCTCAACAGCGTACCCAACTCGAACGTTGCTATCCTTAAAGCCCCCCTTGAGGTGGGCACCAAATGGGAGGAGCCGAACGGTACCAGGGAAATCATCGACACTAACGCTGCTGTCAGCACGCCGGCGGGGAATTTTGACCAGTGCATCAAAGTCGAAATCGACAATCCCAATTCCACGGTGTATGAATACTACAAGAAGGACATCGGTTTGGTAAAGAGAGAGTTTATTTCAGGGGACACCAGGGTGACTTCAAGCCTGGAGAATTTTTCCGGTCAGCAATAGCTATTCCGAGCCGCCGAATTTTCTAGCCCGTCTATAATAAAAGTGTCCCCTCGGGTTGGGGCACTTTTATTATAGTGTTTTAAAGCGTAAATTCGGGCAAAAATAGAAAAAGGTTGGGAAAACTTATTCGCGTTCTGTAAAAACAATTACAAATACAAATCATTTGCATTTATGATACCGGCGTGTTATAATTCAACTGGATGGTTTTAACTCTTTAAGGTTATAAATGAAACGAGCCTAAATTATAGGAGGAGTTTGCCTTGAAAGCCAAGGTATTAAGTGTCTTTTTGCTGGCAACGGTTCTTCTTATGACGGGGTGCAGAAACGATATAGACAAACAAAGCCAGGTCATGTCCGGTGAGGGTAACCCTGTCGTATACGCGAGCATCTATCCGATGTACGATTTTGCAAAAAATATAGGCAAGGATAAGATTGACCTGAGGATGGTTGTACCGGCAGGAGCTGAGCCCCATGACTGGGAACCTACGGCTAAGGTTATGGTTCAGATGGAAGAGGCAGATGTTTTCATATACAATGGGGTAGGAATGGAAACCTGGGCCGATAATATATTTACGACCCTTGCAAATGATAAACTGATAATCGTTGAGGCTTCCAGGGGAATCGATTTATTGAAATTCCATGGGCACGAGCATGATAAAGAGCATGAAGAACAAGATGAAGAACACGACGAAGGCGGGCACCATCATGGCGAGTATGATCCGCATGTATGGTTGGATCCTATAAGGGCAATCAAGCAGGCAGAGAATATTAAGGATGCCTTAATTCAAGCCGACGAAAGCAATAGGGATTTCTATGAGGCGAACTATCAGGAATTTGCTGACAAACTGAAGGCATTGGATGCAAGATATAAGGAAGCCCTTAGCAATGTCAAGAGAAAGGAAATAGTCGTTGCCCACGCAGCCTTCGGGTATATTGCCGACAGATACGGCCTGGAACAGATACCGGTTAGCGGACTAAATCCGCAGGAGGAACCAAGCGCTGCCAAACTGGTACAGATAACACAGCTTCTCAGGGAAAAAGATATAAAATATGTATTTTTCGAGACGCTTACCAGTCCAAAGCTATCGGAGGTTTTGGCAAATGAAGTTGGTGCCAGGACAGCCGTTTTGAATCCAATCGGTGGACTTACCCAGGAGGAGATAGATGCCGGCAAGGATTACATAACCGTCATGGAGGAAAACCTGGAAACATTAAAAGCAGTATTGGGTGAATAAATATGAAAAAACTAGTCAGTGTAAAGGACGTATGCTTCGGATACGAGAATGAATTAGTGCTTAAAAATGTAAACCTGGATATTTATGAAGGCGACTACCTGGGGATTGTGGGTCCGAATGGCTCAGGCAAGAGCACCCTTATTAAAATAATGCTCAATATCTTGAAGCCCTCAAAAGGAAGCATAGAGATGTTTGGCAAGAATATTGACGACTTCAGGGACTGGGGGAAGATAGGATATGTGCGTCAAAAGGCAACATCCTTTAATACAGGCTTCCCGGCCACTGTTGAAGAGATCGTCGCAGCCAACCTCTTCTCACGGATAGGAATTTTCAAGCCGATCACAAGAAGCCACAGGGAAATGGTTTATAAAGCACTGGAAATAGTTGAAATGGAGAAGTTCAACAGAAAACTCATAGGGAACCTATCCGGGGGGCAGCAGCAGAAGGTGTTCATTGCAAGGGCGCTGGTCAATTCACCTGAAATTCTGTTCCTGGATGAACCTACGGTAGGTATAGATTTGGATTCCCAGAGGGAGTTTTACGGGCTTATGGAAAAGCTCAATAAGGAAATGCATATAACCATTGCAATGGTTTCCCATGATATAGGGGTTATCACTGAAAAAGTGAACAGGTTTGCTTGCATGGGCGACAGCAGGCTGATTTGCCACACGAACAACTCTCACCTGGAAATTACGGATATACTAAAGGAAGTCTATGGTGACAAGATGAATCTGCTGATACATAGGCATTAAATAAAGGAGCATGAAAAATGTTGGAGCTATTGCAGTACGGCTTTATGCAGAGGGCGTTAATGGCAGGCATTATAATAGGAATATTGTGTCCTTTGATTGGGATATTTTTGGTATTAAGGAGAATGTCCTTAATCGGGGACAGCTTGTCCCATGTGGCCTTATCGGGTGTCGCGGCGGGGATAGTTTCAGGTGTATATCCCCTCGCCATGGCGCTGGTGTTTTCGGTTCTGGCAGCGTTAGGGATAGAGCAATTGAGAAAAAAATATGAGGAATATGCAGAGCTGGCAATAGCCATAATCCTGTCGGCGGGGATAGGCATAGCCGTGGTACTTATAAGTTATGCGAAGTCGATTAACGTAGACCTATTCGGCTATCTGTTCGGTAATATATTGACTGTACGCTCCAGCGATATGCGGTTGATTACCGGCTTAGGAATCTTGATTATCATGTTCGTTAAGCTGCTGTACAAGGAGCTGTTCTACATAGCCTTTGATGAGGAAGGGGCAAGGATTGCAGGCATTCCCGTAAAGCGAATCAACCTTTTCTTCATCGTTATAATAGCCATGACCATAACCTTATCTATGAGGATTGTAGGGGTGCTATTGGTGTCCTCCCTGATGGTTATTCCTGTGGCTGCCAGCCTGCAGGTTGCGAAGAGCTTCAAGCAGGCTGCTCTTCTATCTGTTGTTATCGCGGAATTATCAGTGGTTTCGGGGATTATTATATCTTACTACATGGAACTGGCTTCCGGCGGGACCATTGTGCTATTATCCGTAATCATTTTGCTATTGGTTATTGGTTTCAAAGGTGTTATGCAGAAAACCTAAGATGTTTCTTTCTCCTTGCATTTATTGCAGTGACCGTATAACTCAAATTTGTGGCCGGTAAGGGTGAAATCTTTATCTTCAATACTGATTTTCATTTGTTCCAAAGGACAGAACTTAATAATCTCTGTCTTCCCACACTTGCTGCAAATAATGTGATGGTGGTGAGAATCATCACAAATCAGTTCATAGACGGCAGCGCCATCTTTTATACTGGTTTTATGAATAATATCGATTTCCTCAAGGATTTCCAGGTTGCGGTAGACGGTTGAAAAATTCGTTTGAGGATATTTCCCCATGGTTTTAATAAATATCTCCTCAGCCGTTACAAAATGGCCTTTGCAATCAAACAAGGCTTCAATGATTGCTTTCCGCTGAGGCGTTAGCTTATAATTGTTGTCCTTGAGCTTTTCCTCTATGGATTCTTTACTGATCATCGGTTTCACTCCTAAGCAGTCTATAGTAGTATTTTATAATACTATAGGCATATATTCAATATGCTGCCGACATGCTGTGACATGCTGCGCTGCTGATGCCGAGGCAGTAGGGTTCTTAGCGGAGCTTACCGTTATCAGGGCAGAAAGGGTTGAATATATAGACCCCCCTGCAACAAAGTATGTTTATCCATAAATAAGCGAAGGTAAAGCAGATGGAGGAGAGCAGTTAGTAACTAAGGGTTAAAATAATACCCCGATTACAGGGGATTACATAAAACTATTTGGGGTTCTTGGTTGACTTCGGAGGCTTAGAGGTTTTACCGGTACCGCAGGTTTTTTTGGTATCCTTCTTATCTGCCATAAAGACCACTCTCCATCTTATCAGAATACTCTCCTCCTGCGACAGATATTCAACGGGTGATGGCGGATTCCTTCATATTGAGAAGGTTAGACGCCGGAAAATTTTCAGCGGAAATATTACATACAGCATTATGTCCATGCCAAATTGTGACACAAAAAGATTTGCGCACTACAAGCCATTAGTTAGACGGCATAGCTGCTGCTAAAAGTAACGGCCGACCTTATTCATATAGTCCCTGTACTCGTCTCCAAATTCCTTGAGGCACCATCTCTCCTCAAAAGCCAGTCTTTCTTTTCCCTCAACGGGAGGGAAAAACCTAGCGCGCCTGGCAGCTTCTCTGCCGACAATGTTCAGCAGGCCATACTGGATGAGCAGCATTGGTATTAATAGAATGAAAGCGTTCATGGCGGCACCCCCAGAACTTAATAAAGATATAAGGGATATATCACAAGGAAATTATACCAAATTACAAACTATATGCATATGACGGGAAGAACTTAAAAGCATATGAAATTTTACCACTACCGACAAATTTCTTTATTAGTCGACGAATATATATAAAAACCCAAGTTGTGTTAACTTTAAAATACTATGCTAATAATCCGGGTACACGCGTAATCCCTTTATTAATTGGGATGAAAAAAATTGGGGCGAAAAAAGAAAACACCTGGAAAGGGGGATCATACGGCTCTAAGGCTGTAGTAATATGCTATGAGACTTGCTAAACTGGACGAGAATGTCATCAACAAAAAGCTCGCAATGCCGGTTATACTGCCTTCGAATTTCAAACTGGCGGATAAGGGTGTGAGAATAACTGAAAAACTGGTTGCAGCGTTAAAAAGGTACGGATTTAGCTCGGTGTATGTAGACGAGCCGGGTATCGTGTTTGATACAAAAACCACATTGACCGATGGGCAGAGGCTAAAAATTATAAGACAACTACAGGTATTGTATGAAAAGCTTATACATAACAATTTCAACGAGTTTGAGTTAAGCAGATTTATAGCCGGCGAGATACTGCCGGAGGTCCCGAACGGGCCCGTTAGCCTTCCTTTGAGTAAACCAGGGGACAGCCATGATATTGCAGAACACTCCTTAAACGTATGCCTGCTTTCGGTAGCCGTAGCAAGAAACCTGAATCTTGAACCCAAAAATATAGAGGCAATTGCTAAGGCTGCTTTACTGCATGACTTTGGCAAATTAGTGCAGAATAATAAACATAATCAGGGTAGGCATGAAGAAGCAGCATATGAAATCTTAAAGAGTAATACTTATTCGGCTCTTGTGTATACTGCTGTACGGTTTCACCATGAAACTATAGATGGAGAAGGACCGGCCAAGTTACCCAAGGAAAAACAGAATGAAGCGGTAAGAGTGCTAAGCCTGTGCAACTATTATGAAAACCTGGCCAGCGGTAATTCGCTTTTGCCACATGAATGTTTTGAAAAGCTCCAGTCACTTGTAAACATTAAGTTTGACCTTCATGTATATGAGGCTTTCAAAAAGTCAATTTATCTATACCCTGTTGGTTTACCTGTGAAACTTAACAACAAAAAACTGGCAGTTGTCGTCGGACAGAATGATGACTTTCCGTTCAGGCCTATTGTGCGTACGGAGAATGAACGGTACGACCTTATGAAATGTCTTTCTCTTTTTATAGAAGAAATAGTAATATAGGCCAATGGCTTATTGTACCTTCATAACAAACTGTGTATTGAGGTGATGAGAATGGCAGCACTTGTAAACTGCAAGGTGTGCAATAGACTGTTTATTAGTAAGGGTAGCTCTATTTGCGATTCCTGTTCCAATGAAAACAAAGACGTATACGAAAGGATAAAAGAGTATATCGAAAGACACCCCAATTCTACAATCATGGATATATCTAATGTGCTTGATATACCGGCTAAAAAGGTTTTAGATCTTGTTAGAAGCGAACAATTTCAGCTGCGCTAGTTTCTTATAAGCACTTCATGCGAATCATATACCCCTTGATTATAGAATATGGTTATGATTGTTGTTGGTCTAAATACACTGTATAATTTTGTTAAGGATTAACCCATGTGAGGAAAGGGGACATAACTCCGATTGCTGAATAGAATAATGAAACAAGGGGTGATAGATATGCAGGAAATAAAGAGCTTGTCGCACTGGATAAAAGCATCGGGCTTTACGGTTATTCTGACGGGCGCCGGCATGTCAACCGAAAGCGGACTTCCTGATTTCAGGTCAAAGAGCGGATGGTGGAGGAACATCGATCCGTCAACCGTTGCAACGGTTGATGCCTTGGAAACCAATTATTCTTTGTTTCACGATTTTTACAGTATGAGGCTTAAGACACTGGAAGCCTGCAGCCCGCATGAGGGCCATTACATACTGGCTGAGTGGGAAAAAAGAAATTTGGTACACAGCATAGTGACACAGAATGTGGATGGTTTTCACAAAGCCGCAGGCAGCAGCAGGGTGTATGAGCTGCATGGCTCGCTGCGCAGCATCAGGTGCAGCGGCTGTGGAAAACCCGGCACAGTAGAGGATTTTCTTGACAGGGTGGCCTGCCGGTCTTGCGGGGAAAGGCTGAGGCCGGGGGTTGTCCTTTTCGGTGAAATGCTGCCGCAGGATGCCTGGGAATGTGCGTTAAGGGATATCAAAAGGGCGGACCTTGTCATAGTAATAGGAACGAGCCTTCAGGTATACCCGGCGAATCAGCTGCCCACTATGACAAAGGGTAGGGCCGTATTAATAAATTATGAGGCGTACAGCGGGGGCAGCCGGTTTGACATGGTGCTGCAGGGAAAAGCCAGGGATACTTTAATCGAACTGAATAGGATAATTCACAAATCGAAGGTTTCATAGTATAATCGTAGATGTACAAAAATATGGAGGGATCAGTCTATGAGAAATAATATCGGCAAATATTTGAACAAGATACATGAAGGCGATTGTATTGAGCTAATGGGTGACTTGGATGATGAAAGCATAGATTTAATATTTGCAGACCCCCCATATTTCTTGCAGTTAAGAGGTGACCTGTACAGAACAAATCAGGCCAAGGTTGATGCGGTTAATGACGAATGGGATAAGTTCCAGGGGTATGGTGAATACGACGAATTTACGTATAACTGGCTTAAAGAATGCAGAAGGGTTCTCAAAAAAGATGGTACAATCTGGGTTATCGGCACCTATCACAACATTTTTAGGGTTGGCAAGATAATGCAGGATTTAGGTTATTGGATTTTGAACGACGTTGTATGGATCAAGTCCAACCCCATGCCGAATTTCAAAGGGACGCGGTTTAACAATGCCCATGAAACATTGATTTGGGCTTCAAAGTCCGAGGCCTCGAAATATACCTTTCATTATAAATCCCTTAAAACGTATAATGAAGACAAGCAGATGAGAAGTGATTGGGATATACCCATATGTATTGGAAACGAAAGAATAAAGATTAACGGAAAGAAGGCCCACTCAACACAGAAGCCGGAAGAACTGCTATACAGGGTTATTCTGGCGTCTTCCGATGTTGGGGACATTGTACTGGACCCTTTTATGGGAAGCGGGACAACCGGGGCTGTGGCAAAGAAACTGCACCGGAATTTTATTGGATTCGAGAAAGAGGCAGAGTATGTCCAAATAGCAAATGAAAGAATAGAGAGCGTCAAGCCAATTGAGAATAAACGGCTGCTGGAATACAGGATAGAGTATAAGCCCCCTAAGGTTCCATTCGGGGACCTGATAGCCTCCGGCTATATTAAGGTTGGCGAAGCTTTGTATTCAAAAGATAAAAAGTACAAAGCAATTGTACAAGCGGACAGCTCTTTGACGTATAAGGATACAGTAGGATCAATTCATAGGGTAAGCGCCGATATTTTAGGTAAGAAAGCCAACAACGGCTGGGATTACTGGTATGTTGAAAGAAATGGTGATTTGATATCTATTGATGGTCTCAGAAGGCAAGCGTGTCATGGACAAACAAAATAAAAGTCGATTAACAGCGAAAAAAATCAAAATGAGGAGGTAATTTGAAAAAGGCATCGAATTAGTAAATATAGCCAGGACTGTAATAAGCGACAGGCCTATGTTGCTGCAAACGGAGGAGGTTTAACGGTGAGAAGTATAAAACTGAAAATCATGATGCCGATACTGATACTGTCAGTATTGGGTCTTACAGCACTGACTGCGAGTGTGTATTATGTGGCCAGCAGCATTATTGTTGCAAACAATGAGGACATAGCCTACAGCAAGGTCGAACATCTTGTGATGTATGCCGACGACAGGCTGAGCAAATGGAAACCCGAAGTCCATATGCTGGCGGAATCCAGCCCTGCCAGGGAAATGAATTTCGATGGGGCCATGGAATACGTCTCCATTTGGAAAAGCATATTCATGCATTTTGATAAGGTTTTTATAGCGGACCGTAACGGTAACTATATGGATACAAAAGGTTTTACCGGCAATATATCCGACCAGGAATATTTTTCTGAAGCGATGGGTTTCCGGACAGTGGTTTCGGATCCTTTTATATCCGATATCACAGGGGACCCGGCCGTTGTAATCGCAGCGCCGGTGTTGGATTATGATAACAACGTAGCGGGTATTGTAGGAGCAGTTGCGGGAATTAAGGAGATAGTAGATCTGGTTAGTGGAGAAAAGATGGGCGAAGAGGGATACGCCTTCATGGTAGATAGTAAGGGTAAGATAGTTGCTCATCCCGATATTAGCAGAGTGTTTGTAAGCAGCATACTTGAAGAACAGAACCAGGGGCTTGCCGATATAGGCAATAAAATGATGCGTGGAGAGAGCGGCAGAGAATATTACAAAACTGATGGCGGGGACAGACTGGTAGTATATGAACCCGTAAAAAATACCGGCTGGTCTGTGGCTATTACGGCAGCAAGGAGTGAGATGAGCAAGGGCGTGGAGAGGCTCCGCGGCAGTTCGCTGATTATAGGCCTTACTGCGGTGGGTTTAATGCTTATTATTATCAACTTTTTAATCGGTAATACCATCAAGCCATTGAGGAGAATAGCCGAAGTTACCGAAGAAGTGGCGGCGGGCAACCTGAGCGCCAGTGTAGATGTAAAATCGCAGGATGAAATAGGGCTGCTGGCGGGCCACTTCAACAACATGGTGAAGGAGATGAAAGGGCTGCTTTCGGAGATGCAGGATGCTGGTGCTACCGTTGCCTCTGCAGCCCAGCAGATGCTCGCGTCCTCCCAGGAAGCCGGGAGGGTTTCGGAGCAGATAGCTAATACTGTTTCCGAGCTGGCCAGGAACGCCACAGAACAGGCAGAAACAGCCCAGCAAGGCAGCAGCATGGTTAGTGAAGTGGTATCGGGGATAGGGCGGATATCTGAGAGAGCAAAAAATGCGGAACAGCTTACCAACAGGACCAAGGACACCGTTCAGAGGGGCATTGAAGCAGTGGAGAACCAGAGGGTTAAAATGCAGGAAAGCAAGCAGGCCGCGGAGGAAGTCGGAAACGAGGTATTTACCCTGGCGGATAAATCGAAACAGATCGGCGATATAGTAAGCCTTATAGGCGATATAGCGGATCAGACCAACCTGCTGGCTCTGAACGCTGCCATCGAGGCTGCCAGGGCCGGGGAGCAGGGAAGGGGCTTTGCAGTTGTAGCCGAAGAGGTTAGAAAGCTGGCAGAGGAATCGGGACAGGCTGCTAAGAAGATAAGCGTCCTTATAAGCCATATACAGCAAGGGATTGAGAAGGCTGCGGAAGGAATGAAAAAATCGGCAAAACTGGTCGGCGAGCAGGAGAATGCAGTTGGGCATACCGAAAACGCATTCAATGAAATCCTCAAGGCTTCGGTAAACCTTGAGGAAAGTATAAGTGAAGTATCCCATGCCTCTTTGCAGCTCAACAGCAATGCAGTAACCGTAGGAGAAGCTATAAATAATATCGCTGCTGCCATAGAGGTTAACGCCGCCGGTACCGAGGAAGTGGCCGCCTCCACCGAGGAGCAGACTGCAGCTATACAGCAGATTGCATCATCGGCGGAGAACCTTGCCGGTATGGCCCAGAGGCTGCAGGAAGTCATACAAAGGTTCAAGATTTAGATTCTATGATATAGGTTTTTCCTTTCATTTTTTGTAGGAATATATGTGTGCAAAGGATAAAGGGGCATCCTGAACAGGATTACCCCTTTACTGCCACTTGACCAATTTTCCCTCTACCCAGGATACGAACTGGTACATAAGTGCTGCCAGTACCGCCAGTATTATCACGCTGGTCATTACCAGATCCAGTTTGAACACCTGCCCCCCATAGACTATCAGATATCCCAAACCGGCTTTGGATACAAGGAATTCTCCGACTATTACCCCGACCCAGGCGAGGCCCACGTTTATCTTCATGGCGGATACTATGGTGGAAATACTGGCCGGCAGCATCACCTTCTGCATTACTTGAAACTTGGTTGCTCCAAAGGTTTTCAGAAGTTTAATCTTATCTTCGTCAACCTGCTTGAAGCCGTTGTATACTCCGATTATTGTTACAATTAAGGAAATAATCAAGGCCATTGTTATTATGGCCGGCGCCCCTGCCCCTATCCATACCAGGATGATGGGCCCCAATGCTATTTTGGGCAAACTGTTGAGAACCACCAGGTAGGGGTCGAGTACTTGTGCGATGAACTCGGACCACCATAGGACTATAGCTATAACGATGCCCAGTATTGTTCCGCTGACAAAGCCGCCGATTGTTTCAGCCAGGGTATAGCCTATATGCATATACAGCGACCCGTTGTTATGAAGTCCGATAAATGTCTTAAACATCCTGGAAGGCTGGCTTGTGATAAAGGGGTCTATTATACCGCTTCTCGCAGCGGCCTCCCATACGACGAAGAAAAGTATCAGGAGGGCTATCTGGGTTACCCTGACATATATTCTGTTTCGCCTTACCTGTTCGAGAAACTCCCGGTGTTCTTTGGAAATATGACCGGAGCTTCCATCGGTGTTTTGATTCATTAAGCTGCTGCCGTTATACATGCACATCCAGCTCCTTCCATATCCTGTTGAAGTAGATGCGGAACTCGGGCGCCTCGCGGCACTTGATGGGAGTTCGCTCTTCACAGGACAATACGATATCGTGTATAGTTTTAACCTCTGCCGGCCTTTTGGAAAGAACAACCACCCTATCGGCCATGGAGATCGCTTCTGCTATATCATGCGTAACCATTATGGCTGTTTTGGCTTCCCGCTTTATTATTGCCGCTATATCATCCGATACCTTGAGCCGGGTCTGATAGTCGAGGGCTGCAAAGGGTTCGTCAAGCAGCAGGATATCCGGGTCAACTGCAAGGGTTCTGATCAGCGCTACCCGCTGTCTCATACCACCGGATAATTGGTGGGGATAATGGTTTTTAAATTCACCTAACCCATATTTATCAAGCAGAAGCTCTGTCCTCTTCTTGTTCTCCGGCGTCATGGCACCCTTGATTTCAAGCCCTATATATACGTTTTGCAGAATTGTCCTCCACTTGAAAAGATGGTCTTCCTGCAGCATGTACCCGACGTTTCCGGACGTTCCGTTTATTTTTTCCCCATTCAATAGAATTTCTCCCCTTGAAGGCTTGATAAGGCCTGAGATAAGCGATAGCAGAGTAGTCTTGCCACAGCCACTGGGACCGACTATTGTAACGAATTCCCCCCTGCGGACATCCAGTGATAGGTCTTTTATAGCCTCTGTCTCGCCTTCAAGGGTATGAAATTTTTTTGTTACATCCCTCAGACTTACTATGATGTCGTCAACCACCATTATCCCCCCTTTTTTAATGTCAGGGGACACACCGCTGCTACGCGGGTATTCCTTGCCGCGGAATGTCCCCAATTGTTTACTTAATATTTTTTACTGCTTCTTCAGCAAACCTGGTAGTGGCAATCTTATCATAGGGCACAACCTTGTCGAGTTCTCCTGCAGTCTGGATTATATCCTGCAAATGGTCCAGGGTTTCGGGAATCATTACCGGGTTTTTGCACCATGTATCCTGGTCCTTGTATCTCTTTACTACTGTAGCGAGAAGATCTATATCCGTATCCGGGAAGAAAGGCTCAATCTCCCTGGCGATCTCTTCGGGTGTATGCTGATCTACCCATAATTGGCCTTTGTAGATTGCATTCGTGAATTTCTGGATTATCTCAGGATTCTTCTCAATGTAGCTCTTGAGCGCGCTGTAGGCAGTATACGCTATCGGCCCTCCGGCTTCACCTATGGAAGCCACTATGGTGCCGGTTCCTTCAGCCTCCAGCATTGACGCTGTGGGTTCAAACAGCGCTACGTAATCGCCGGTACCGCCTGCGAATGCCCCCGCAGTGGCGGTGAACTGCAGGTTGGTTATTATTTCGACATCCTTAAAGGGATCTACACCATGCTGTTTCAAGACATATTCCAGCGTCATCTCGGGAACCCCTCCGGGCCTTCCTCCTATAATGGACTTGCCCTTTAAGTTCTCCCATTTGAAGTCCGGCTCCGGATTCCTGCCGACGAGGAATGACCCGTCCCTTTGCGTGAGCTGCGCGAAAATCACCGAATAGTCGTCTTTGCCCTGGTTGAATACGTATATACTTGCCTCCGGACCCATGAAACCTATATCGGCCTGACCTGACAGCAGCGCTGTCATCGTCTTGTCTGCACCCTGCCCGGTGTACAGCTCCACCTTGAGGCCTTCCTCCTCAAAGAATCCCTTGTTAAGCGCAACATACTGGGGTGCATAGAATATGGAGCGGACAACCTCATTAAGCCTGATTGTCACAAGCTCCTGACTGCTGGTACATCCGGGCACAAACCCCAGTACAAGAACAAGTATAAGTAAGAATATTGAAACTCTGGTTGCTGGCTTCAACCAATTTCCCTCCTTTACAGCGAAATTTAATTTACATAACCATTATATTCAGGGGGGCCGGTTTGGTGAGTGGGGATCCAATGATATAATTCTATCTGCATCTTTAACAAAAGTTCGCGGGGATTGGCTAGATGAGTATGAGTGTTCTTATAAAATGTATGGCATTTAATATTGCAATTTTCAGGAACTGATTATAAAAAAAAGAAATGATATATCCCCAATATAATGTAATTGCCAGGGCAAGTATTCCCTGGCAATTACAGAGGTGCAGCAATAAAAATTGTTACTTGGGATCTAGTGCAGCGAAGAAGATTATGATTATGATCAGGAGCAGGAACAGGGTCCCAAATCCTTTCCCGAAGAAACCTTCCATATCTACCATGTCTATACCCCCCTTATTTTGTTCTTGCAGTATATGGTATGGCACATAGTGGTTTTTGGTGAATACATTTTCCAATTTGCAGCCTCAATTACTCTGTATGACAGCCATTTCAAGCTGATCCGACCACACTCCCATGTTTGGAATTTTATGGCATGCATCTTTTTTTTTGTATTAAAGATAATACTGAAGAGGAGGTTTTGTATATGACTGTAGGCTCGCAGGTGAAACAAACCCTATCGTCTCTAAAGAGCGCCCAGGCGACCATGAAGATTTATGCAGTGCAAACAAGAAACAAGGAAACAGCAGATGCGTTTGACAAAGCAGCTGCGATTACCGGGGAAATCATAAAAGACCTGGAGGAAAGGCTGCAGACGCTGGAGCTCCAGGAACCACAATACAAGGGAAACTAAGCGAGGGATATGAATGCAGAGTTGGCTGAACGTTTTATTAAGATCTGTAGCATTGTTCTTTATAGTTGCACTTATGGTTCGTTTAATAGGAAAAAAGCATCCTTCGAGGATGCCTCCCGTTTATTATATAAGCTACATTGTCATTGCCATCATCGCTTCCATGATTTCGCTGGATATAGTTGAGAATACCGTATTTGGATTTATTGCGCTTGGAGTATGGTTTGGCTTGCTTTTCATTCTGGATTATCTGGCATTAAAGAGCAAGTGGATGAGTGAGCTGGTCAATGGAAAGGAAACTATACTGGTTAAGCAGGGGAAAATTATGGAAGAGAATCTGATACGGGTAAGGATGACAGGGGAAGAACTGCTGCGCGGCCTTCGCTCCAAGAATGTTTTCAATCTTGCAGATGTAGAATTTGCAATCATGGAGACAACGGGTGACTTAAATGTGATGCTCAAGTCCGATAAGAAGCCGGTAACTCCCCATGACCTGGAGTGGAAGGTGGCACCCCAGGCTGAACCACAGACTGTGATCCTTGACGGGAACGTCCTGGACGAGCCACTGGCCAATCTAGGGCTGAATAGGGAATGGCTTGAGGAACAGCTTGAGCATTCAGGGGTTTCACTGGACAACGTCTTTGTTGGCCAGGTGGATTCATCGGGGGATTTATACCTTGACCTCTTTAATGATGCAGTGCAGCTCCCCCAGCCCAAAGTAAAAGAGCTTCTTTTCGCAAACCTGCAGAAATGCCAGGCCGATATTGCTAAATACGCCCTGGAGACGAACGACAAAACAGCAAGGAAAATGTACATGAGTAATGCAAAAAAACTTGAAAGTCTGAATAANGAACTTGAACCATATTTGATGCGCTAGAAGGTGGTTAANAATGTCAAGCAAAAAGAAGAAAAAGCTTTCACCAACGCAGCAGAAGTACCAGGCCTATGCCAAAANCAGGGAACCCAAACGTCCTGTGCTGTTAAATTCAATCAGAGCCTTTTTTGTGGGAGGCATTGTCTGCACTATCGGACAGGTACTGCAGTGGGTGTTCATGACGTATTTCAACTTCGATGAGGTTAGCGCAGGTAATCCTACTGTAGCCGTTCTGATAATCATCTCTGTAACACTCACAGGGTTAGGAGTTTATGACCATATTGCCCAGTGGGGCGGGGCGGGAACTGCGGTACCGGTAACCGGTTTTGCCAATACCGTAGCATCTGCTGCCATAGAACACCGTACCGAAGGGTATGTGCTGGGCGTCGGAGGGAATATGTTCAAGATATCCGGCCCCGTTATAACCTTCGGGGTATTCTCGGCTTTTGTCGTAGCAATTGTCAGAATAGCAGTCAAAGCGTTAGGTGGGATGTAGATGCTTCAGGGACACCAGTCATGGATTTTTAACAACAAACCTGTTATATTGTCCTCCTCCGCTGTGGGAGGCCCCTTCGAAGCCAAGGGCCCCTTAGCCAAGGATTTCGATATACTTCACCAGGATACCCGGCTAGGGCAGGACAGCTTTGAAAAGGCGGAAAAAAAGCTAATAGAACAGGCGTGTGAAATTGCAATTCATAAGGCAAAGATAAAAAAGGAAGATATCAACTTCTTCCTTTGCGGTGATCTGATGAATCAGATTATCTCCAGCAGTTTCGCGGCCCGTACCCTTGCTATTCCTTTTCTCGGTTTATACGGGGCTTGTTCCAGCTCGATGGAGGGCCTATCGCTTGCAGCCTTGATGATAGATAGCAAAGCTGCGGAGTATGCTCTGGCTGCCACATCCAGCCATAATTCGGCATCCGAAAAGCAGTACAGGTATCCAACCGAATACGGGGCGCAGAAGCCCCCTACCGCCCAATGGACGGTAACGGGTTCGGGAGCGGTATTGCTAGGGCAGCGCGGAGAAGGTCCGAAGGTTACCTGCGCCACTATCGGCAGGGTTGTAGACATGGGTCTGTCAGACCCCTTTAACATGGGCACTGCAATGGCACCGGCTGCGGTTGATACAATACAGGCCCACTTTAGAGACCTGAACCGGGACCCCTCTTTCTATGATTTGATTGCAACAGGAGATCTGGGAAGAGTGGGGCATAGAATAGCAGGGGATTTGCTGAGAGACCATGGATTGGAGATACCTCCGGAGATATTTACCGACTGCGGGATTCTGATTTACGGGGACAAGCAGCCTGTAATGGCTGGCGGGAGCGGCTGCGCATGTTCAGCTACTACCACTTACGGTCATTTTTTCAAACGCATGCACAAAGGTGAGCTTAAGAGGATATTGATTGTTGCGACGGGAGCACTGCTGTCACCCTTATCTTACCAGCAGAAGGAAAGCATACCCTGTGTGGCCCATGCGGTATCAATAGAAATGTAGAAAGGAAGATGTTAACCTTGGAAAAGTTCATCTGGGCATTTATTATAGGCGGGGCGATATGCGTAATAGGACAGATTGCGATGGATGTTTTCAAACTGACGCCGGCCCATACCATGAGTTCGTTGGTGGTAATCGGAGCGATACTGGGAGGACTTGGACTATATGAACCGCTAATAAAATTCGCCGGCGCCGGGGCGACAGTACCTATAAGCAGTTTCGGGAACTCCTTAGTCAAGGGAGCCCTGGCCGAGGCCGAGAGAAGCGGTATTATAGGAGTTCTTACAGGTATCTTTGAGGTTACGAGCGCAGGCGTATCTTCAGCAATAATATTTGGGTTTATGGCGTCCCTATTATTTAAATCCAAAGGCTAAGAGTTACCTTAAAGGAGGTGAAATATTTGACCGTAGCTACACAGCTGAAGCAGGCGATAGCAAGCGTCCAGAGCGCAGCATCCAGCATGAAAACCTTTGCTCTGGAAACCCAGGACCAGCAGGCGAAACAGACATTCCAACAGCTTGCACAAACTCTGGATGACGCAACTGAAACCCTCAAACAAAGGCAGAGGTATATTGAGATGCAGGAACCCCAGTATAAGCAGCAATAACGCATAAAAGCTGAAAAGAAACCTTTTCAGCTTTTTAGCTATTTTTAGGAAAGCTGCTTTCCATGCTACTCTTATTCCTGCAGGCTATTGTCATTGTAATTTTCCTTTTGTAGCAGAGTATTTGATGGATAGGAGAGCCGGCGCCAACGCCCAGATAGGCGCTTCCCCCGCACCCTGGATAATTCTTCCAAAGAAAATCAGCGTGGAACTCTTTGACACGAAAAACAGCATGCCCGTTGCAAAGCATAGTAAATACCCTGATGTTATCAATTTTTTAAATCCTATTTTATCCGACAGGCTGCCTATCGGCACCTGCAAAAGTATATAAGAAATTGCAAATGCAGAAGCCAGATACCCGACTTTTTCGTTGGAGCCTGTAAGATCAATAACCCTTTGAGGAAGTAAAGCCACTATCATGCCTACACCCAGCATCATTAAAAAAGCCGCGGTATTAAGGCCTATCAAGGTTTTATCACGGAACATAAATAATCATCCTTCAATATGATATGCCCAAAATATGCCAATGTCAATAGCTCAGATCGTGAGTCTTTCCAGCTTGAAGATTCTGTGAGCCATATAGAATATCCAATGCAACAGCCAGTCTGCTGCGTAGGAGTGCCATAGGGACCACCCCCTGTAGTACTTTATATGTCCTGTAACCAAGAATACGTATTCGATTCCGATTGCAAAAGCCGTCCACAGGAACCAGTATGCGAACATGCTGCCGAGGTTTTTTTCCTAGGGAGCCATTGAATGAAAAGATAGACAACCACTTTTAGATTCCAAGATATTCGCTGTAGATTGATTTGGCGACGTTTTCGTCATCAACATTCTTAATAATGGCTCTCCCGTCAGGGAACAGGGTCAGCTCAAAGGACCCTGCGTAAAACTTCAGCAAAAAACTATTATATTCGACTTTACCCAGTTTCTTCATCCTGTCGGCAATCTCCTCGAAATTTATCCTGCCGGTTTTATGCGGTACGATTTGAACGGAATTGCTGCCGCAGAGCTTTGTCGTGTATGAGCGGACCTGACTATCCAAAAACTCGTAAGTGTTTCCCGAGCATACGGGACAGCCGGTGTCCCTTTCAAGCTTGATTGCTTCAAAAGAGTTCTTCCAGATATCAATATAGAGCATTTTTGTGTTCAGGTCAGGGCTGCCTGTGATGAATTTCAGCGCTTCTACCGATTCATAACATCCAACGATGCCGGTAATCATATTCAGAACGCCGGCAGAACTGCATGTCTGCACCTTCCCGGGGGAGGGGATATCCCTGATAAAACAGCGGATGCAGGGCGTTTGACCCGGAATGATATTCATGGTCGTTCCACAGCTCCCCAGAGCAGCGCCGTAGATCCACGGGATGCTGTTTTTTACGCATGCATCGTTGATAAGGAACCTGGTTTCAAAATTATCCGTCCCGTCCATGACCAGGTCGACGTCGGATATCAGGCTTTCAACATTTGACGGGTTTACATCGGTAACGACCGGATCCACATGGATTTCCGAGTTTACCCTTTTCAGGTGCCTGGCGGCTGCTGCGGATTTGGGCAAGCGTTCGTTGAAGTCCTGTTCGTCAAACAGCGTTTGTCTCTGCAGGTTGCTGAGTTCAACATAATCCCGGTCTACCAGGCGGATGTAACCTACGCCGGCCCGGGCCAGGTTGTTTGCGATAACCGTCCCCAGGGCGCCAACTCCGATGATGGCGACCTTTGCCTTACCGATCAGGGTTTGGCCGTGCTGGCCAATATCATAAAACAGCATTTGCCTTGAATATCTCTCCAAACTCATCGGTCCACCTCCTTTCAGATGCGAGGACACACCTCCTATTAGTGACCAGTGGCCAGTGACCAGTGATCTGTGATCAGCGATCTGTGAGCTGTGATCTGGCATCTAGGAATGTCACTTATTTTATCGGGCCAGTTCTCCGGAAATGGCTGATACTGCCTCCAGGCATTTATTGACATCATCCGGAGAATTGAAATAGCTTAGGCTGACACGAACCGTCCCGTTTTTAAAAGTACCGATAGTTTTATGCGCATCCGGCGCGCAGTGAAGTCCTGAACGCGCGGCTATATTAAAGATTTGCTCCATAACCACCGATACATCCGAGGGGTCGGCGTTATTTATGTTGAAAGAGATTACCGCAGCCCTGTTTTTATGGGTTTGGGGACCGTAGAGAATAATATGGGGTATCTGCTGAAGGCCGGACAACAGTTGATCTACCAGGCCTTCCTCCTTTGAACGGATTTTTTCTATCCCTTCGTTCATAATGAACTTTAGTCCTGCCGAAAGGCCCGCTATTCCGGGGGTATTGGGCGTGCCGCTTTCATATCTTGAAGGCAGCTGTTCCGGTTGATAATAGGCTTCAGAATTACCGCCGGTTCCACCCTCTTTAAGCGGAACCAGGTTTATTCCTTCGCCTATATACAGACCACCGATTCCCTGCGGCCCGAACAGGCCCTTGTGGCCGGGAAACGCAAGAAGGTCGATATTCATCTCCTGTACGTCGACAGAAAACATCCCCGCTGTCTGCGCACAGTCTACCATGAAACAGACCTCGCTTTCATGCGCAATCCTGCCGATTTCACCGATCGGGTTGAGGGTTCCGGTGACGTTGGAACCATGGTTAAGCACTATGAGCTTTGTATTCTTTTTTATAGCGTTCCGGACATCATCGGGTGAAATACCGTCCGCCTGGGACACGGTTATTTTTGTGACTTCAACTCCATGGTCGGATAGTAGGGTCAGGGGACGGATGACAGAGTTATGTTCCATGCTGCCGGTTATTACGTGGTCCCCGGGCTTCAGCAGTCCCTTTATCCCAAGGTTTATTGCTTCGGTAGCGTTCAGAGTGAAAACCAGGCGTGACGGGTCCGATATATTGAAAAACTTTGCCAGCAGTTCCCTGGTTTGGTCTATCATCCTCTCAGCCCGGACCGCCATTGAGTGTCCTGAACGCCCCGGATTGGCGCCGAAATTTTCCATGCAGTCCCTCATGGATTGATAAACCGAAGCGGGCTTGGGCCATGTAGTAGCAGCGTTATCCAAATAGACAACCATATTTAGCACCCTCCCTTATACAGTGGCCAGTGGCCAGTGATCAGTAATCAGTAACTAGCACCTAGCACCTAGGACCTGTAATCTGTGAACTGCGAACTGTGAACTGCGAACTACCAACACCGAATGTCTCCAATCAAGTCCTACTGTTTTACTAGGATTTGAAACCATTTTAATGGATATTCATCGATATGTCAACATGGATACAAGCCCCTGTCCATTAGTATACCCGGCGCGCACAGAAAGACCGGTTTTATGCGCCGAACGAAAAAATATTTTTATTAATATGGGCAGCTATAAAAAACTACCAGTTGACAGGGCGATAATCAATCTGATAATATAGCAATCAATATACGACAATTTAATATCAAATCTCATCAAGAGAGGCGGAGGGACTGGCCCTATGATGTCTCAGCAACCTTTAGGGGAGTGCCTAAAAGGTGCTAATTCCAGCAGGATGTAATGTCCTGGCAGATGAGAAGAATCAAACAGCTATTGACTGTGAACGAGCCTTCTCCATTTGCCGGGGAAGGTTTTTTAATTGCACGAGAAAGCATATTTCTTATGCAATTAAAAGGGAAAGGGTGCAGGGTGGGAGTTCCCTGCCGGAGAGGAGGTCGAGTATGCCAGTAGTAATCCCTGAAGATTTGCCGGCAGTGAAAACGCTGGAAAAGGAGAACATCTTTATTATGAAGGAAAGGAGGGCTTTAAGCCAGGATATCAGGCCGCTGAAAATAGCGATACTGAATCTGATGCCGACAAAGATAGAAACCGAAACGCAGCTTTTGCGCCTGGTGGGGAACACCCCTATACAGGTTGAGGTAGAGCTTATCCTTCCAAGCTCGTATAAGCCGTCCAATACCCCGGAACAGCATCTTGTATCCTTTTATAAGACCTTCAAGGATATAAGGGGCAAAAAATTTGACGGTATGATTATAACTGGGGCCCCTGTGGAGCACATGGAATTTGAGGAAGTTGCATACTGGGATGAACTGAAGGAAGTATTGGACTATACCGTAAGCAGCGTTACTTCTGCATTTTTCATATGCTGGGGAGCCCAGGCGGCGCTCTATCATTTTTACGGCATTCCCAAACGCCGGTTCCCGGAAAAAAGGTTCGGGGTTTTTCCACATTATCTCACTACCAGGACCGAAAAACTGGTGAGGGGCTTTGATGACGAGTTTTATGCACCCCATTCGCGTTATACTGAGGTGGCGCGGGAAGATGTGTCAAGGGTGCCTGACCTGAAAATCGTTGCAGAATCTGAAGCCGCAGGAGTGTACTTAATAGTGGGAAAGGGTGGAAGGCAGGTATTTGCCACCGGGCATTCCGAATATGACCCGTATACCCTTAAGAACGAGTTTGAAAGGGATCTGGCAAAGGGCGCCGGTACAAAAGTGCCTCAATACTACTTCCCGGGTGACAATCCGGACAGCAGTCCCATAGTGAGATGGCGGGGACACGCGAACCTGCTGTTTTCAAACTGGCTCAACTATTACGTATACCAGGAAACTCCCTATGATATTGCTGCCATCAAGGGATGAATATTATGCGGCAGAGAAGCTGACAGGACAAAATAAGAGAGGAGGAAGATGAAAATGGCTGAAAGAAAACTGAAATTTGATACACTGCAGGTGCACGGAGGACAAAAACCCGATCCCACTACCGGGTCCAGGGCCGTTCCTATATATCAGACAACGTCCTATGTATTTAAAGATACGGGCCATGCGGCAGACCTGTTCGCATTGAAGGAGTTTGGAAACATTTACACCAGAATTATGAATCCGACTTCTGACGTCTTTGAGCAGAGAATAGCTGCGCTGGAAGGAGGCGTAGGAGCGCTGGCGGTGTCTTCCGGTTCCGCTGCCGTAACTTATGCAATACTGAACATAGCCGGAGCCGGGGATGAAATAGTTGCTGCCAGTACCCTGTATGGGGGCACATACAATCTGTTTTCAGTAACTTTGCCGAAGCTGGGAATAAATACAGTATTTGTTGACCCCGACGAACCGGAAAATTTCCGCAAAGCTATTAACGGGAAGACGAAGGCGGTATACATCGAGACAATGGGCAATCCGGGGATCAATATTGTAGATATGGAACAAGTGGCAAAAATTGCCCATGACAACTCCATACCGTTGATAGTTGACAATACCTTCGGAACTCCATACCTTATAAGGCCCTTTGAATTCGGTGCCGATATAGTAGTCCATTCCGCCACAAAGTTTATTGGAGGACATGGCACTTCGATCGGAGGTGTGATTGTGGATTCCGGCGGGTTCAACTGGGAAGAGAGCGGCAAGTTTCCGGGCCTTACGGATCCGGACCCGAGTTATCACGGGCTTAGGTACGTGGAGGCCTTTGGGCCCCTTGCGTATATCTTAAAGGCAAGGGTACAGCTGCTGAGGGATACAGGTGCCGCCCTGAGCCCTTTCAACTCGTTCCTTTTCCTGCAGGGGCTTGAGACACTGTCCCTCAGGGTTGAACGCCATGTAAGCAATACGGTCAAGATAGCCGAATTTCTGGACAATCACAGAAATGTATCCTGGGTAAACTATCCCGGGCTGAAAAGCAGCAAGTATCACAGTCTTGCACAGAAATACTTTCCCAAAGGTGCAGGGTCCATACTGACCTTCGGTATCAGGGGAGGGGCAGAGGCCGGTAAAAGGTTCATTAATAACCTTGAAATCTTTTCACTGCTGGCCAACGTTGCCGACGCAAAATCCCTGGTAATCCACCCTGCTACCACGACCCACGCCCAGTTGGGGGAAAAGGAGCTCAAAGAGGCCGGTGTAACTCCTGACATGATCAGACTGTCCATAGGCATTGAAGACGTTGATGATTTAATATACGACCTGGACCAGGCATTGAACAGGGCAGTATAGTATTCGTTGGGATAGCCGTTGTACTATATGAAGATACGCCTTTATACGGGGCGTATTTTCGTAATTTTATTTTGTGTTGTATAATATTAATTAAGTATCAGGGCGGGAGGGAAGGTCATGAAGTATAAATTTAGAGAACCCGTAAGCGGTTTAAGCCATTTGTTCGGGGCCTTGCTGGCGGCAGCTGCTTTGGTTGCCCTATTGTTCGCGGCAATAGCAAACAAAGACGTATGGCAGATAGTCTCGTTTTCAATCTTCGGTTCCAGTATGATACTCCTCTATTCGGCCAGCGCCACGTATCACCTGGTCAGCGGTTCGGACAGGGTTATACGGGCGTTGAGGAAGCTCGACCACAGCATGATTTTTGTTCTGATCGCAGGTACATACACGCCCATATGTCTTGTGCTTTTAAGGGGAGCAATAGGTTACTCTTTGCTGTCTGTCATCTGGTTTTGTGCGATACTGGGAATAATTTTCAAGATGTTCTTTTTTAACATTCCCAGGTGGCTGTATACCGGCGTATACCTGCTAATGGGGTGGATGGCCCTATTTGTTATCGTGCCGTTGTTTGGAGCTGCCGGATGGAGAGGAGTCCTATGGCTGCTTGCCGGGGGAGTTTTTTATACAATCGGGGGAGTTATTTACGGTCTGAAACGGCCTAATATCATACCTAGATGGCTAGGGTTTCACGAAATATTCCACGTATTTATCATACTGGGGAGCATCAGTCATTTTTTGATGATCTATAGGTTCTGTCAGTGATTTGGATACCTGAACTCACCGCTGCTCTCATCGTTTTCGTATGAAACGATAATACTATCCTCATCCTTCTCAATAATATTATAGTTTGCAGATATGCATCCGGATTTCTGGGATATTTTGATGTACTTTTTCTGCCACGGGCTGCGTCTTTCCATCATATACGGTTCACCCTTTCTATAGCCTTCCATCCTTGATTTACTATGCTTACGTTTCCTGTGTAATTTTCATCCTGCATGAATGGTTTTTGAATAATGCCTTCAAAAGCATATCCATCCAACATGTCCGGGCTTTCTATATATCCGCAGTAAACCGAGAAATTGCCGTCTGCATCTGCTGCCTTCTCCGGTATAAAGGGCCTGTCCAGGAGCAAATCATTTTTATAATGCTCATAGAGCTTCCACATAGTCCTTTCAAGTTCGCAGCCGCAGCAGCTTACGGGAAGCTTCAGGGCTTCCCTGGCTTCTTTTCGGCTGATCATATAGTTATGGGCAAAAAGTTTCTCGGTAAGGTTGTTGATAATATCATCGATCCTTGCTTCTTCCGAAGCATCCATATGGGTAAGGAGAAGTTTCCTTGCAATAAGGCGGATCAGCGAATAGGTCCTGTGGATTGCTCCTACGGCCAAAGGGTGAACATGTTCTGTGAGACCGGTGAATATTTTAGCCAGGGCGTCGTCGTCCCTAATGCCGACTACATCCTTTGCAATTGAAAAAAACGAGTAAACATCCTCTACATTAATTGGAAGCCTTACCTGGGGGTTGCCGGGATCGTCGGGATTAAAGGCGCTTGTAATGTTCGGATCAACGGGACTTAATTCGCCCAGTTTACCCATAACTATTTCTGAAGCCCCTAATGAAATCAGAGTACCGGCGCTGTAGCATTTGTAGGGTATCAATACAGAGAAATTGTCGGTGTATTCGTATATCAAATGTACCAATCTTAATGCAGTAAGTACATCCCCTCCCTTTGTGTATAAAAATAAATCGATTCTTTCGCTTTCGCCTAGGTGCTCAAGGTGGTTATAAAAAACCGGTATGATATCCGGTGCAATCCTGGTGCTGATATTGTGCCTATCCCCTCCGATATAACATATTACATTTGACTGTCTTAGTTCGGATATTCTTTTAATTAGCTCTTTGCGTTCGTTGTACATGTCGTAGTATAATCCCTTCCTTTGGTATCTATGCACAGTTATTTTTTGAGCGTGGGGCCTCTAATATTCGTAAATGGGAAAAGCTTTTGCTGAATAATTTTAAGGAAACTAGAAAAAATATTTTAAGAAATACAATAAAAAAGGAGGATTTTTATGGATGGACAAACGATGAACCAACAGATTTCACCCGGAGCAAAACAGGTAAGATTTGCACCAATTGCTACCAACTTCACAAATGTCGGCACCACGGTAACCTATGGAGTTCAGGACGCAACCGGAATTAATGCCTTCAACGCAGGAACTTCCATTTCCGGTAACGCAGGGTTCTTCCCTCAGACACCCTGGAGTGCGTTTGCGTACAATAATGTACAGCCAATCATATCAGCCGGCCAATATAATCAACCGGTAAGCGGGATGCATTTTGGTTACAATCAACAGTTCAGGTATATACAGCCGGCATGGAATACACTGATTCAACCCAACGTGGATATTTCCGAAACATCAAGCGATGTAGTGGTATCCGCGTATGTGCCGAACATTAATCTCAACAACACCAGCCTGAATGTTACCGAAAACTCAGTAACCATTTCGGCTTCAGCCTGGATGGGTAATCAAAACGTGGTTCTAAACAGAACCGTAGCTTTACCCACCAGCATTAGAGCCGAGGCAGCCGACGCTACCATCCAGAACAGCGGTGTTTTGGAAATCAGACTGCCAAAGGCGGAAAAGGGAGTTAGAAACAGAACCGCAGGCAACCAGAGCGGAGCGTAGCTTACAATAATCAAAAGGGCAGCGGTTTTTTTCGCTGCCCTTACATCGGGGACATTCCTTAATCAAAAGGGGACATTCCGCGGCAAGGAATACCCGCAAGCGGCGGTGTGTCCCCTAACATTATAGTTGCCAGTGACCAGAGTATAGTTATCAGTTAACAGATGACAGATGACAGACATCAGGGCAAGGCTATAGAGTAAAAACCTAAAAGCCTAACCCGGACACCTGTGAACTGTGATCTGTGATCTACGAACTACCAACTACGAACTACCAACTACGAACTACCAACTACGAACTACGAACTAGCACGAGGTGTGTCCCCTTTCCTTTTAGTCAGTGGATCCGATGCCATGCAT
>Ga0067045_1002940_pt1 | contig 44069 bp, 39 predicted proteins | sample TerdegcTABiofilm_FD_59184 | JGI IMG/M metagenome (GOLD analysis project Ga0067045, IMG submission 59184) | Combined Assembly of (Gp0054472, Gp0054536) Wastewater bioreactor microbial communities from Singapore -Terephthalate degrading...
CCGATACCGAAATCCCCCAGCGGGTGGTAGAGGCGGCAGCCTCTCTAGACGTGGATCGGCTGGCGATCAAGATCAGCCCGGAAGCGTCCGAGAGAGTGAAAGGAACGCCTGTCCGCGTTTATGTGGCATATCCGGTGACAGTGTATGCGCCTTTTGTGTCGATCATCACCGGGGAAACTGTAACTGTTCAGTCCGAAGTGTCGATGAGGATGGAATGATAGGGGCCTACCGCTGCAGGCAGCCGCCGCATGAGACCGGGACGATGGGAGGCGGAGTGATTTGAAAAACAAGTATGCAATTGGCCTTTCTTTACTGTTTGGGCTGCTCACGGCCTACCTGATCTATGATTACCTGACCAAGGTCGAGCGCTCTGTGAACAACGTCCGGTACGGCGAAGTGGTAACAGCGGCGGCGGATATCCCGGCCAGGACGGTAGTCACCGGCGAGATGATCCGGGTGACGAAGGTCGCCACGGAGTCCATCCACCCCCTGGCCGCCCGTCAACCGGAAGAGGTTGTCGGACGCATAACGGTAATGCCGGTGGTCGCTGGCGAGCAATTGCTCAAAAAAAGGCTTGCCGGACCCGGAGAAACCGGGCATGGACTGTCTTATCTCATACCGGCCGGCAGGCGCGCGGTGACGGTGGCGGTGGACGAGGTAAGCGGCGTGGCGGGACTGATCAGGCCGGGCGACCGGGTGGATGTGGTCGCCACCGTAAACATTCCGGCCGGTAAGGAACAACGCGAAATCCCTTATACCGTCGTGATTCTCCAGGACCTGCAGGTGCTGGCGGTGGGCAAGACGATGGAAGACAAAAGCGGTGGCCAAACCCCGCTCGAATACAGGACCGTTACCCTGGCCGTCACCGTTGAGGAATCCCAGCCTTTAGCCCTGGCCAGCCAGCGCGGCGGCATCAGGCTGCTGCTGCGCCCGCCGGCTGACGACAGCCGGGTGGAAGCTGTTCCCTACAGGGCAGAACACTTTATTAACCGATAGCGGAAAGGCATTGTTTATCATCGCCGGGAGGGAATCCAGATGGAATCAATACGCGTTCTAGTGGTTGACGACGTACCTGAAACCAGAGAAAACATCCGCCGCCTTCTTTCTTTCGACAGCAGCCTGGTCGTAGTAGGTGAAGCCCGCGACGGGGTGGAAGCCGTTCAAAAGGCGGCGGAGCTCGCTCCCGACGTGGTGCTGATGGATGTGAACATGCCCAGGCTCAACGGCCTGGCAGCCGCGGAAAAAATCATGCAGGACCGGCAGGGTTGTTCGGTTATTTTTTTGAGCGTACAAAACGAGTCCGAGTACCTCCGCAAAGCCATGGCTGCGGGAGGCCGGGATTACCTGGTGAAGCCTTTCAGCGGCGATGAATTGATAAGCGCCATAAACAGGGTTTACCGCCTGGAAAACAGGCGGGCTGCGGCCGGCATGGACAATAAGGCTGCAGCCCGGGGAAAACCCCAGGTGATAACGGTTTTTGGCAGCAAAGGCGGCGTGGGGAAAACCACCATCGCCGTCAATACAGCCGTGCTGTTGGCTCAGGCCAAGAAAAAAGTGGCCGTGCTGGACCTTGACCTGCAGTTCGGCGACATATCAGTGTTTTTGAACCTCATGCCCAGCAGGACAATTGCCGAACTGGTCCAGGAAGGCGGTGATTTCGACCTTGATCTGGTTGAATCCTATATGGTTTCCCACCCTTCGGGAGTAAGGGTTCTGCCCGCCCCGAGCCGGCCGGAACACGCCGAGCTGGTGGCCGTCCCGCAGGTGGAACGGATCGTGGATGTGTTGAAGGCCGGTTACGATTATGTGATCATTGATACGCCGCCGATGTTCAACGATACGAACCTTTGCGCCCTGGACCTTTCTACCCAGGTCTTCCTTGTCCTGGCCCTCGACCTGGCCACAATCAAGAACGTCAAGCTCAGCCTGGAGTTGATGCAGTCCCTGCACCACCTCGGCAAGACTAAACTGATTCTCAACCGGGCCTCGGACGACGTAGGGATCAAAACAAAAACAGCCGAAAGGCTGCTCGGGTTCCTGATTGCCGCCAAGATACCAAGCGACGGCAAACTGTGCATTTCCGCCCTTAACAGGGGCGTCCCCTTTGTTCTCTCGGCGCCGGGGGCCAAGATCAGCCAGGCCATGCGCGCCTTGGCAGAAATGATCATCCATGACCGGGGCTACCAGGAAGACCTTAAACAAAGACGGAAAGCGACCTTCCTGGGACGGCTGCTCAAATGAGGCGGAGGGGGCGACTGAGCGGTGTCTTTGCTGAAGCGGTTGGAAAAAGAAAAAGGGTTGCGCGACTCTTGCTTGCCGGGGGAAAGCGGGGCTGTCCCCGGCGAAGCCAAGCCGGCAGATCCCTGGCGGGATTTGAAGTTCAAGGTCCACCAGGAAGTCATCGAGACAATGGACGGCGAGCTGAAAGAAAACCGGGACAGGGGCAGGCCCGCAATGCCGGCCGGCGGGTTGGGGCACCGGATCGAAGAGATGGTCAGCGCGGTCCTGGACCGGGAAGCTTCTAACCTGACCAGGGCTGAAAGGCAACGGATTACTGCGGAAATCATGGACGAAGTCCTGGGGCTTGGACCGATTGAGCAACTGGTCAGGGATCCGGAAATTTCGGAAGTGATGGTCAACGGCCCGGGGCAAGTGTTTGTCGAGCGTAAAGGGCGGTTGGAAAAAGCGAACGTCTGCTTCCGGGACAACGAGCATGTCATGCGGATTATCGACAAGATCGTTTCGCCCCTCGGCCGGCGGATCGATGAGTCGATGCCCATGGTGGATGCCCGCCTGCCCGATGGGTCCCGCGTCAACGCCGTGATCCCGCCCCTGTCGCTAATCGGGCCGGTCATCACTATCCGTAAATTTGCCCGCGATCCCTTGACGATCCAGGACCTGATCCGTTTCGGGACGCTGAACACCAAAATGGCCGCCTTTCTGGAGGCCTGTGTCAGGGGCCGGCTGAACATTGTCATTTCCGGCGGGACGGGCAGCGGCAAGACCAGCACCTTGAACGTGCTGTCCTCGTTCATTCCGGAAAATGAACGCATCATCACGATCGAAGACGCTGCCGAACTGCAGCTCCGCCAGGAACACGTCGTCACCATGGAGAGCCGGCCGCCGAACATTGAAGGCAAAGGCGAGATCAACATCCGCGACCTGGTTCGCAATTCCCTGCGGATGAGGCCGGACCGGATAATAATCGGCGAAGTCCGCTCGGGCGAAGCCCTGGATATGCTGCAGGCCATGAACACGGGGCACAACGGGTCGCTCACCACCGGACACGCCAACTCGCCGCGGGACATGCTGGCCCGGCTGGAGACCATGGTCCTAATGGCCGGCATGGACCTGCCGGTGCGAGCAATCAGGGAGCAGATGGCTTCAGCCATCGACCTGATCGTCCATCAGGCCCGGCTCAGGGACGGCAGCCGCAAGATAACGAGCATCACTGAAGTCCTGGGGATGGAGGGGGAAGTGATTTCCCTGCAGGACATCTACCGGTTCGAGAGCGAGGGATACGACGACCGCGGCCGGTTGAAAGGGCGCTTCAGGGCCACGGGCGTGAGGCCGCGTTGCGTGGAAAAGTTGCTGTTGGCAGGTGTGGCCCTGCCGGACGACTTGTTCGTGTGAGGAGAGCAAGAGATGATGAACGCGACTGCCCGGATTGTCCTTGCTGCCGCCTGCGGTTTTTTATCCGCGGCGCTCGGGCTCTTCGCCCTCTGGGTGCTGGCGACCGGTGAAAGGCGCCGGTTGCGGGAACGCTTGGAACGATTTACTGATTTCAGGCGGGGGAAAATCTTGCGGGAAGAAGCAGCGGAAAAAGATCACGGTGCGGTCCTGGGCACCGTTTTAGCCCGTGCCAGCCGGTTCCTTTTCCGCCGGGGGATGGCCGGGAGGATCGAAGACCAGCTTGCCGCCACAGGTCTTCCCCTGCGCGGGGAGGAGTTCCTGGCGGCATGGGCGTTCTGCGCCCTGGTTCCGGTTTCTGTGGTTAGGCTGGTCACCTCCAACCCGGCCTTCATCCTGCTGGTTTACCTGGCCGGGGTGCTGGCCCCGCCGCTGTTCATCGGTTCGGCCAAGCGGAAGAGACAAAGGATGTTCGGCCAGCAGCTGGGCGATTCGCTGGCCATTATGTCCAATGCCCTGAGGGCCGGGTTCGGCTTTGTCCAGTCAATGGAAATTGTGGGCCGCGAGATGCCAGAACCGGTAGCCGGAGAGTTCGCCCGCGCCTGTCGTGAAATCAGCCTTGGGAAATCGGTGGAAGAGGCCCTGCCGAAGATGGTCAACAGGACGGGCAGCGCCGACCTGGACCTGCTGGTCACGGCCGTGCTCATTCAAAGGCAGGTTGGCGGGAACCTGGCCGAAATACTGGACAACATCTCCGGCACGATCCGCGAGCGCATCCGCGTCCAGGGCGAAATCCGCACCCTTACGGCCCAGGGCAGGGTTTCCGGGATAATCATCGGATTGCTTCCCCCGGCGCTGATTGTCCTGTTGCTGCTGATCAATCCCGGTTACCTGCTGCCGCTGTTTAAAACCCGGGTCGGTCATTTGCTGCTGGCCGGTGGCATTATAGCCGAAGCGGCCGGGGCATTGCTGATCAAAAAGATAGTCAGCATCGACTATTAGACTGAAGGTTTCAGGTAAAACGACGGTCGACTGGAATAAGCCGGGGTAACGGGGAGAAAAACCATGAAGCTTATTGCCGTTTCCGCCTTTTTATGTGCTTTTACCGCTGGTCTGGCCCTGTGGCGGGGTCTGCGGGAAGATAGAGAACTGCTGGCCCGCCGTTTGGAAACGTACACCAAAAGCCCGAGCCAAAAAAGGCGCGAAGAAGAAGACATCTTAAGCAGGCCGTTCTCGGAACGGGTGGTGCGGCCGGCCGTCGAGCAGCTTTCCCAGGCCCTGGCGCGGCTGGTTCCTTCGCGGAACAGGCACAGGCTGCAGCAACTCCTCCGGCAGGCGGGATACCCTGGAGGGCTGAAGGCCCATGAATTCATGGCCGTCCAGTATCTGTTCGCCCTGTTGGCCATTCTGGGCACGTGGCTGTTGGCCTGGTTGGCCCGGAAAGACCCGGCTGTGCAGGTCTTCCTGGCTGCGGCGGCCGGGATGTGCGCCGTCCTGGCCGGCAAGGTCTTTCTCAACTCCAGGGTCAGAAAACGGAAGGCCTTGCTCCAAAGAGAGCTGCCCGACGTAATGGACCTCCTCGTGGTCAGCGTCGAAGCCGGCCTGGGGTTCGACGCCGCCCTCCTGCAGGTAGCCGATAAATGCAAGGGAGTACTGGCCGACGAATTCCGGATCACGCTCCAGGAACTGAGGATGGGCAAGCCAAGGCGCGAGGCGCTGAAAGACATGAGCGGCCGGACCGGGGTTGAGGACCTGCAGGTTTTCGTGGGCGCTATGATCCAGGCTGACCAGTTGGGTGTTCCCGTAGCCCGGGTGTTGCGGGTCCAGTCCGAGCAGTTGAGGGCCAAGAGGCGGCAGCGGGTGGAGGAAAGGGCCATGAAGGCCCCGGTCAAGATGCTGTTCCCCCTGGTCTTCTTCATCTTCCCCACCATCTTCATCGTGTTGCTGGGCCCTGCGGCCATCAAGATTTTCAGCTTCCTGGCGGGCAGGTTTTAACGGCCGTTTCGCGCAGCAAAAAACCGGTGTCGCCCACCGCCGTCAAGGAGGGAATAAACCATCGGTAAAACAGTCATAATGAAGGATGGGAAAGTCCTGTTCCGGGACGTTGGCCTGGCCGGCACCTTTTTCCGGCGGTTGACCGGTCTCTGGGGCCGGAGGGAGCTCGCGCCCGGAGAAGGGCTTTTGCTGTCGCCCTGCCGGCAGGTGCATACCTGCTTTATGTCATTTCCCATTGACCTGGTTTTTCTGGACACAAAAGGGAAGATTGTCGGGCTCGTCGCTGGCCTGGCGCCCTGGAAGATCAGCCCCCGCTTCAGTGACGCCGTCCTGGTCCTGGAGCTTCCTGCAGGGACAATTGAGGAATATGGGCTGCAAAAGAATGACGTGCTTGAAATCCACAGGTAACAGGCAATGAAATGTGCTACAAAAATTTACAATTTACGTATACTATACTAAATGGTGGCAATACTACTAACAACAACTAATAAATTCCAATAAGGAGGTATCAGCCGGTGGAAATGCAGTTGTTGTTAGAAAAGACCAGGATACTGCACCAATTGCTCCAGAAGTCGGCGGGTCAGGCCTTGGATTTCCACGCCATTGCCGGGGAACTCTCCCGCCTGATCGAGTCCTGCGTGTACATCGTGGGAAAGAACGGGAAGCTGCTGGGCAAAGGGGAAACGGCTTCCATCAGGGGGGGACTTTTTCACCCGGATGAGCTGAAGGACGGCCAGTTCAACGAAAACAGCCAGCAGTGGCTGTTGGGTTTTACCCACACTGAAGTCAACCTGGTTCCCAGGGATACCGGGTTTTACTGCATCCTGGCCCCGGTTTTCGGCAGCGGCGAGCGTATGGGTACGGTCGTTTACGCTCGGGAAGGCCAACCGTACACCGCGGCGGAAACGATTCTGGCCGAGTACGGCGCCAGCGTGGCGGGAATGCAGATCCTGAGGAACAACAGCGAGCGCCTGGAGAATGAAGCCAGGAAAAAGACCGTAGTGCAGCTGGCCCTGGAGGTGCTGTCCTATTCGGAACTGGAGGCCGTCAAGTACATTTTCAGCGAGATTGAAGGCAGCGAAGGCTTCCTGGTCGCCAGCAAGCTGGCGGAGGAGTACAAGTTGACCCGCTCCGTGATTGTCAATGCCCTCAGGAAACTGGAGAGTGCCGGGGTTATCGACGCCCGTTCTCTCGGCATGAAAGGGACCTACATCAAGGTCCTGAACGACTTTCTGTACGAACAGCTGGCCCAGATTTAGCAGCCGCAGAACGCAACGGGCCGCCGCCCGGAATATCCGGCGGCAGACCCGTTGCGTTTTTGTCTGTGTTCATTCTGTGATAATGTCACCTGGAAATATTTCTAAGAAAATGTCACCCTGGTTAAAATGAAACTATACAATGACACAGGATGAACGAAACAAACTATACGTAGCTCGTTATTTAATCGACGGGAAAATGAGTATCAGTGAAGCGGCAGAGGTTTTAGACCTAAGCGAACGCCAGGTAAAACGCATTAAAAAGGCACGTGCCGTTAGCCGTCTATGCGGCTTGCCATTCCATCTTCCGTTCCCCCAAGGCTGATAAGTTATCATTGGAAGAGGATTTAAACGGCAAGAAGGTAAAAGCTATAATCTTATTTGGGCCAAATCTGCTCAAGGGGAAGGTCGTATCGAAAGATTGTGGGAAACATTGGTTTGGCTTGAAAGTTCAAAATAGCAGCTCAGTTTATGATGTCGAGGCCTTGGATGCTTTGCTCCCTAAAACGGTGGCTCCCAAGCTGCCCAAACAGCCCCGCAATCCTGTCGCTCCAGCCAAAAATCACCCCTTGGAGAAGCAATACCGTTAAATTTCCCCCATCCATGTATGAAGAATCAGAACGCGAAATCCTTGAAGCCCTTTTCAATTCACGGTTTGTGTGGCGATAGAATTTAGCGCTTATCAATTTAGCATGCTTTGAGCTTGGGCCCTGAGCTTCTTTGGACGGCTGCTCGTTTTTACCCTTGACTTGTGGGCTAGAATTGCTTTGCGAGGGGCCATGTTAGCTGCTTCGTGCTTCTTCTCGCCTTCGCCCCTCGCCAACTTCTACTCAGCCTACTCTGTCGAGGACAGCCGTCCTTTTTTAATTTATTCAATTCTTGGTTTCTTGAATGATGACATTTTCTCAGAATAAATCCGTATCGTCTTAGGTGACATTTCCATAGAACATTGACACGCTAGTGTTTTGATTTATTAATCCGATTGTTTTTAGTTATTATTAAACCCCATCAGCTCAAAACAAAGGATTTTCGAAAATACAATATACTCCTTTCTGAATACAAAGGGGCCTAAATTGTATGATTTATTAATTATATAATATTCAGGACCAGTTCCGCCTGCTCTGGTGTTATACCAGTTTACAAAAGATTCTGTTTCCTCTTGAGTAAGTTCGTACTCTTTTTCAAGCCCATTAGTCATTGTAATTACAAGTAAAAAACAGCTAGTTGCCGGTGCATGGGGAATTGCGGAAACTTCGGCAGAATTAGGACTTTCACCGTTAGTATTAACTGCTGTTACCACGTAATAATAAGTGATGCTGTTGGTCAGACCGGTATCGGTGAACGTTGTTTCGGTTATGTTGTCCGCAATTGTTGTATACGGGCCGCCGGATGTAGTGGCGCGCTTGACATTATAACTTAAAGCCCCGTTTACAGGGTTCCAGGATACAATAACCTGAGCGTTACCTGCTTCAGCCAACACACTTACCGGGGCAGCAGGAGCTGCGGATTGCGGTGTTGCGAATGCTTCGTTGGAGTTATTGCTTTCTCCGGCACCGTTAACTGCTGTTACCACGTAATAATAAGTGATGCTGTTGGTCAGACCGGTATCGGTGAACGTTGTTTCGGTTATGTTGTCCGCAATTGTTGTATACGGGCCGCCGGATGTAGTGGCGCGCTTGACATTATAACTTAAAGCCCCATTTGATGCATTCCAGGTCAGGATGATTTGGGAATCGCTGGCTGTTGCCAATAAATCAGCAGGAGGGTCAGGCACTGTTATTAAACTAAAATTAGCAATGCTTACGGGTGTGTACCTGTTTGCCGTGGTCCCATCACCAAGGTGACCGTAATCGTTTCTACCCCAGCTGCTCACTGTTCCATCGCCTTTTAAAACGATAGTGTGTTCGTTGCCGGTTGCGACGGCAATAACATTGTCAATTCCTGGTACTTGGGCTGGAGTGATTCGGGGGGTGTTAGTGCCGTCGCCAAGCTGTCCCATGTTGTTGCCCCCCCAAGTCCATACAGTCCCGTTGCTTTTAAGAGCGATTGCATGCTGACCGTGGGTGTTGGCTATTGATGAAACCCCTGAAATTATAGCCTGGACTGGGGTACACCTATTTGTGGTGGTGCCGTCGCCTAACTGGCCACCGCCGTTACTTCCCCAGGCCCAGACTGTCCCGTCCTGTTTTAAGGCCAAGCTGAAGTTATATCCGGCGGTTATGCTTTGAACTTCAGTCAACCCGACAACTTGGACTGGGGTACACCTGTTTGTGGTGGTGCCGTCGCCTAACTGGCCAGAATCGTTAATTCCCCAGGCCCAAACGGTCCCGTCGTTCTTTATTGCTAAGTTAAAATTTAGGCCGGCTGAAATCGCCAGCACGTTAGATAGCCCGGCAACTTGGACTGGGGTATACCTGTTTGTGGTGGTGCCGTCGCCTAACTGGCCCAAACTGTTTTTTCCCCAGGCCCAGACTGTCCCGTCCTGTTTTAAGGCCAAGCTGTGTGATTCGCCTGCGGATACTGCAATAATTTGGTTCAGGCCTGATACTTGGACTGGGGTATACCTGTTTGTGGTGGTGCCGTCGCCTAACTGGCCAGAATTGTTTTTTCCCCAGGCCCAGACTGTCCCGTCCTGTTTGACCGCAAGGGTGAAGTAGCTACCGCCTGCCATGGCTTTTACATCATTGAGAGAAATGAGTTCAAAAGGCACATATTTATTTGAAGTCGATCCATCCCCTAATTGGCCGTAATAGTTATATCCCCATAGCCATAACTTCCCGTTATCTTTTAAGCCCATAGAATGGTGGTCGCCGCAAGCTATTTGCGCTGTGACAGTCTGCGTGGCGTAAACGCGTTCAGTATTTAGCGGGGTAGATAATGCAGCCCCCAAAATAATAAATACCAATATTTGCGGTATTTTTTTAAGATAGCGGTTCATCTTATTTTTCCGTCCTTTCAATAATCAATTAGTCTAATTCTTATAGATGGCGTGGCAGAGTAAGTTAATTGAATATTAAGATTCTACATGAAAAATCACCCCCTAAAACCCCAATTTAAATTTTGCAATAATAATCCAATATTAAAAATATATATAATAAATATATTAAAATGGAAATGCAACTTTTACAAATTGATAATAAGTATCAAAATAATAATAACCACATATTACCAATTAGCGCCTCAAAACAATTGTACCACATATTTACACTAGAATAAACATTAATTTACATAATTGCTATTTCGATGTTAAGATATAACATATATGGAATATGGGGGACCTAAATTGTTCAGGGAGTGGCTTGATTCGCTGCTAGACCTTGTTTTTCCCGAAACCGAGGTGTGCCTGTTGTGCATGAAGGAACTGGCCGGGCGCGCTTTCCGGGGAGTCTGCCCGGATTGCGCCGTTCGGATGATGGACCTGGGCCGGCTGCTGCAGGCCTGCCCGCGCTGCGGGTTCTTTGCCGCCGGGCCGGGTGGGCCGTGCCTCAACTGCAGCGACTGGGACGGGAAAAGCCTGCGGAGGTCTGTGAGCGTGGCCCCATATGATGGCGTGTACAAGGAACTGATCAACAGCCTGAAATACGGGGGACGGAAGGAACTGGCCGTTCCCCTGGGCCGGCTGATGGCAGGGAAGGCAAAACAGGCCGGCCTGGCTGCGGCTGCTGATATTGTGGTGCCGGTCCCCCTTTTTCCCCTGCGCGAAGAGGAACGGGGCTACAACCAGAGCCTTCTGTTGGCCGGGGAGGTGGCGCGCGGTCTCGGCCTGCGCTGCGGTGAAGGCCTGCTGGCAAGGACGCGCCATGAAAAAAGCCAGACCGGTCTTGGACGCCAGGAAAGGCGAGCCAACATTCAGGGGGTGTTTGCCGTCCCGGATGCGGGTAAAATCGCTGGCCGCCGGGTACTGCTGGTCGATGACGTGCTGACGACCGGGGCGACCTTGCTGGCTGCGGCCGCCGCCCTGGCGGAGGCGGGTGCCGGGGCGGTATATGGCTTGACCTGGGCCGCGGGGGCCGGCAATTATTTGACGGCTCAAGCAGGAAGTGGGACAGAAACCGAGAAATTATATAACAAACAATAGGCGAACAACAGGCGGCGGTGGCGACATGTCCCCGACGACAGGGCCAAACGTTAAAGGGGTGAGAACATGGAAGTGCGGAACTGCCCGGAATGCGGCAAGGTGTTCACCTATATCAGAACGAACCTCTGCCCCGAATGCCAGAAAAAGGACGATGAGGATTTCAGGGTCGTCCGCGCGTTTATCGCCCGGAACCCGGGCGCCAACGTGGCCACGGTCAGCGAACAGACGGGCATCAGCGAAAAGAAAATTTTCCGCTATATTAAAGAGGGGCGCCTGGAATTTGGGATTGGCAAGGCATCCGGGCCGATGGCCTGCGAGGTGTGCGGCGCTCCCATACCGAGCGGGCGCCTGTGCAAGGCGTGCAGCGATAAGTTGGCATCAGGGTTGAAAAAGAGCATCATGGAAGAAAACAAACGGGCGCGGGAAGAGATGAAAAAGGGCCCCCGCATGCACACGGCGGACCTGTTTGACAACAAAAACTAGTTGGGTTGGGCAGCAAATCAAAGATAATAACCGTTTTTAGGCATAAAAAGCGGTTATTGTCTTTTTGGGGCCGTAAAATAGTATTTGATTTTTCCGATTACAATAATTGAGAACGTGTGCGCGGTCAAGGTTCGACTGTCGTTGCAAATATTAGGCGCGAGGGGTGAGCGGCGTTGCGCATCAGCAACCAGCACATCATTGGGGTCCAGAAGGCATACAGCCAGCAGAACAAGCCCGGCAAGGCCGAAAAAGCCGGACGCCCGGCCAGGGAAGACGGGGTCAACATTTCGCCTGAAGCCCGCCTGTTGAGCGTCGCACTCCAGAAGCTGCGTGAACAGCCGGAAGTGGACGCCCGCAGAGTGGAAGAACTTAAAGCGGCGGTGAAAGAAGGCTCCTACCGGGTCGACAGCGAGGAGCTGGCCGAGAGAATCTGGGCGGAGCTCGGCTCCCGCAACGGTTCTTAAAGGGGGTTGGACCGGTTGGATAACGGTTTCGGCAACCTGGTCAGGATACTCGAAGAACAGAAAAACATTTACGAGGAACTGCTCAGCCTGGGCCGGCAAAAACAGGGCGAGCTGCTCAAGGGGTCGGTGGATGAACTCGACAGGCTGACCAGGCAGGAAGAAGCCCTGATTTTTCGGAACGGCCGCCTGGAAGAGGAAAGGTGCAGGTGCGCGGCGGAAATCATCTCCCGTTGCGGCCTGGAGGATAATTCCACCCTGAAGGACCTGCTCAAGGTGGCGCCGGAGGAGGAGCGGCGCGAGCTGGAGCGCCTGGGCGCTTCCCTGGCGGAAACCATTGGGCGAATGGAAAAGGTTAACCGGGAAAACATGAACCTGACCAGGCAGTCTCTCCGTTTTGTGCGGTTTACGCTGGAAACGCTGGCTGGGGAAACACAGACCACGTACAACGCCGATAAAGAATTGAAGGCTGATGCTGTGAACAGGCTGCTGGATAAAAAAGTGTGACCTGCGGCGGCACCGGGCCAAGGGCAAGACAGGGGTGACAAATAGGCATGCGTTCCACCTTTTACGGTTTGAATATCGGGCTGAAGGCGTTGCAGGCCCAGCAAAGGGCCCTGGATGTCACCAGCCACAACATCGCGAACGCCAACACGCCCGGCTACACAAGGCAGGACGTGATCATGGAGGCGGCGCCGGCCTTTTTGACGGAAAAGGGGTACGTCGGCGCCGGGGTGGACATAACGGAGATCCGGCGCCTGCGGGACGAGTTTTTGGACGTCCAGATCAGGACCGAGAACAAGTACCTGGGCGAGTGGGAAGTGCGCTCCAATGTCCTGGAAAAGCTGGAAGTGGTTATCAACGAGCCTTCCGACAGCGGCCTGCGGTCCGTTATGGACGAGTACTGGGCGGCATGGCAGCAGCTGTCCACCGACCCCTCCAGCGCGGCCAACCGGAGCGTGGTGATCCAGCGCGGGATCGACCTGGCCGACCTGTTCAACCAGACGGACAAAATCCTGCACGAGCTGCAGGCTGACATCAACAGGGGGATCCAGTCCTGCGTGAACGAGATCAACTCGATTGCCAGGCAGGTTTGCGACTTGAACGACCAGATCATCAAAGCCGAGCTGAGCGGCTATAGCGCCAACGATTTGCGCGACAGGCGCGACCTGCTGGTGGAAAACCTGTCCAAGATGATCCCTGTCCAGGTGGTGGAGGACAGGTTCGGCGCTCTGGAAATAACTGCCGGGGGAGCTACCCTGGTGGCCAACAATTATTATGCGGTTATGAAATTCACCGATGACCCGGTGGAGCCGACCAGGGCTTCCCTGCAGTGGAGCGATCCCAAGAGCGGCAGCGTGGTGGGCGACGTGCGTTTAAACGGCGGTTCCCTGCAGGGGTACGTTGTTATGAGAGACAGGACCATTGCCGCCTTGAGGAGTGATTTGTCGCAACTGGCCGCCAGGATCGCGGAGGAAGTCAACGCCTTGCACAGTGCCGGCTCGGGGCTGAACAACACCAGCGGCAGCGAGCCGGGTCTTGACTTCTTCGTAAAGAAAGACGCGGGCCTTCCGTTTACCGCTTCCAATATCCAGGTCAACCAGGAGCTGGTGGCCGACCCGAACAAGGTGGCGGCCAGCCAGAGCTCGCCGGTAATCCCGGGGGACGGCAGCAACGCCCTGGCGATTGCCGGGCTGAAAAACAAGCTGACCATGAACCAGGCCAATCCCGGGGAATACACCGCCACTTTTGATGAATTTTACCAGTCGATGGTGGCCGGCCTGGGGATCGAGGCGGGAGAAGCGCAGCGGATGCTGGACAACCAGAACCTGCTCGTGGAACAGCTGCAAAACCAGCGGGAAGCGATTTCGGGCGTGTCCCTGGATGAGGAGATGGTGAACATGATCAGGTACCAGCACGCGTACACGGCGGCGGCTAGGGTAATCAACGCCATGGACGAAATGCTGGAGTTAATAGTCAACAGGCTCGGCCTGGTGGGAAGGTAGGAGATCGACCGATGAGGGTGACCGGCAACGTGATATGCAACAACCTGAAGCGCAACCTGTCCAATAACCTGCGCAGCCTGGCGGAAATGCAAGACCGGATGGCCTCGCTGAAAGCGATCAGGAAGCCTTCCGACAACCCGGCGGGGACGGTGGAGAGCCTGCGCCTGTCGTCTCGGCTCAAGGAGTGCAAGCAGTACCAGACGAACGCCGGGAATGCCATAAGCTGGCTGGAAAGCACCGACGATGCCCTCGGCAACCTCACGGAGATACTGAACCGCGCTTACGAGCTGACGGTCTACGCGGCCAACGGGACCATGACCCCTGAAGACCGGCAGGCCATTGCCGACGAGATGCAGCAGGTCATCGGCGAGGTGGAGGCCCTGGCCAACGCCACCCACAGCGACCGGTACCTGTTCGGCGGGACTAACACCCGTCAGAAGCCGTACGAAGGAGGGGCCTGGAACGCCAACACCCAGAGCATATATTACGAGATCAGCGCCGGCGTGCTGCTGCCGGTAAACCTGACCGCCCAGGAGGTTTTCCTGGAGAAGGACCTGCTGGGGACCCTGCAGTCCATATACGGCCACATGGCCGCCGGCGACCTGGACAGTTTGAGCGGAAGCGACCTGGAGAACCTGCAGGCGAACATCGACCAGGTGCTGTCCTGCCGGGCCCAGGCCGGGGCCAGGCTCAACCGCTTGGAAATGACCATGGACCGCCTCCAGGACCAGGAACTGAACTTTACGACCCTGCAGACCAACGTGGAAGGATTGGATATCGCCCGGGCCGTGGTGGACCTCCAGACCCAGGAGAGCGTTTACGAGGCGTCGTTGTCCGTGGGGGCGCGGGTTATCCTGCCCACGCTGGTAGACTTTTTAAGCTAGCACGCAATTTCGTGATTCAGGGAAGGGGGATGGACCGCCGTGCTTGTGCATACCGCGCGTTTCGGGGCTATCGAGGTGCCGGAAGAGAACGTCATCGATTTCCCCTGGGGGCTGCCGGGGTTTCCGGGCCAGAGACGGTTCGTGCCCATCCAGCACCCGGGGAACGGGGCTATCGCCTTTTTGCAGTCGCTGGAAATGCCGGAGCTGGCGTTTATCGTGGCCGACCCGTTCCAACTGGTGGCCGGCCTGGAAGTGGAAATACCGGAAGCCGACCTGGAGGCCCTGGAGATAACGTCGCCTGCGGAGGCCGCGGTGTACGCCATCCTCACTGTGAAACGTGGCGGGGCAGAAATCACCGCCAACCTGGCCGCTCCGCTGGTGGTCAACACCTCCAAGCGGAAGGCGCGCCAGGTGATCCTGGGCGATCCGGACGGCGGCCGACTGAGGTACCCGTTGCTGGCCAAAGGCCGGGCAGCGGAAGGAAAGCGAGGAGATGCCGGTGCTTGCCTTGACCAGAAAAGCGGGACAGAGCCTGATGATCGGCGATGAAATAGAGGTCACCGTGGTGGAAATCAGGGGCGACCAGGTCAGGATCGCCGTCAGCGCTCCCCGGGAAGTCGCCGTGCACCGTAAGGAAATATACGAACTGATCCGGCAGGAAAACCGGCAGGCGGCCATTCTTCCCGCGGGGCTGGATGTGAATGAAATTTTAGGACTGATGGGGGAAAAAGAATAAAAAACGGTCCAAATAATACCTGCGGCATAGAAAAACGGGCCTGTCGGCCCACAAACGGACTAAACGAAGGGACAACGCCTTAAAACAGGGTTAAACAGAACGCGGCGTCCGTTCGACTTATAACGGTAGGAGAACCACCCCTGTCCGTAGCGGCCGGACGGAAAGGGAAAGGTTTTTCTATACAGCACAGGGAAGTGCGAACAAATTCAAGGAGGATGATAATCAATGAGGATTAACCAGAACATTGCCGCCTTAAACGCCTGGCGGGGGCTGACCCAGACCGACACCGCCCTGAGCAAGTCGCTGGAGAAGCTGTCCTCGGGCCTGCGGATCAACCGGGCCGGCGACGACGCGGCGGGCCTGGCCATCTCCGAAAAGATGCGCGGCCAGATCCGGGGTCTGAACCAGGCCATGCGCAACGCACAGGACGGGATTTCGTTGATCCAGACCGCGGAAGGGGCCCTGAGCGAAACCCACTCCATCCTGCAGAGGATGCGCGAGCTGGCCGTCCAGGCGGCCAACGACACCGCCACCGCCGCCGACCGGGCGGAAATCCAGAAGGAGGTCGACGAGCTGGCCAAGGAGATCACCAGGATCTCGAACACCTCCGAGTTCAACACCAAGAACCTGCTGGCCGGGGGGTTCACCTCCAGCTTCCACATCGGGGCCAACGCCGACCAGAGGATCAGCCTGAGCATCGGCGCCATGGACGCCTACACCCTGGGGGTGGCCGGCAGCCTGGTCACGACCTCGTACACGGGGACTAACACCGGCGTGACCAGCATCAGCACTGTCTCCGAAAACCTGGATGACCTTTATCTGAGCGTGACCAAGACCAACCAGACCCTTAGCGCGGTCACGCAGAGCAACGCCAACGGCGGGGCCGGCACCCTGAACGGGGCCTCCAACTACACCGGCTCCTCCGACAAGAGCTTCATCGTCAAGATCGGGACCGTCGACGGGACCGGCAAGGTCACGGCCGCCTCGTTCTCCACGGACGGCGGCGGCACCTGGACCAGCGCCGTGGTGAACTCCGGCGGCGCCGACGGCATCGTCACCCTGTCGGACGGCCTGCAGATCACCATCGCCACCGACGATGAAAACGCCTCGGGCGACACCTACTCCTTCTCCGCCACCGCCCAGTACCTGTCCTTCCAGGTCAACACCGCGGCAAACGGCAGCGGCACCAGGTACGGGGACATCGTCAAGGCTTACAACAACCAGTCCAGCGTGGTGGTGGGCGACGCCGACCACGAGCTGACGGCATATTTCACCTTCTCCACCGTGGTGGCCTTAGCGACTGCCGGCACTTACAAAGGCGACCAGATCCAGCAGACGGTCACCGCCTCTTCGGCGGCCGTGACGGCCTCCGACGGCAGCGTAACCACGGCGGCCGTGGCCCAGAAGGGGATCAACGTCTCCACCCAGGCCAACGCCAACAACGCCATCACCAAGATCAACACCGCCCTGTCCACGGTGTCGGCGGAACGCTCCAAGCTGGGCGCCTACCAGAACCGGCTGGAGCACACCATCGCCAACCTGGGGACGGCCTCCGAGAACCTCTCGGCCGCCGAGTCCCGCATCCGCGACGCGGACATGGCTTCGGAGATCATGAACTTCACCAAGCTGAACATCCTGGCCCAGGCGGGCACCGCCATGCTGGCCCAGGCCAACATGCGGCCGCAGTCGGTGCTCCAGCTTCTCCAGTCGTAACTTGAACCAGTGAGGTTTTGCAGGCGGCAGGCGGCAGGCCGTATCAGGACGGCAGGCTGCCTGCCTGCAGCCTTATTTATTCAGGCAGGCGGTGATCAACCATGGCCAGTACCAACCTGAACACCAACCTCCTCCGGATCGGCGGCCTGTCGTCCGGCATCGACACCGATTCCATCGTGGAAAGCCTGATGAAGGCGGCCCGGGCGCCATTGGACAAAAAGATCAGGGAAAAGACGCTGTGGACGTGGAAGCAGGAGGCTTACCGCAGTATCAACCTCAGCCTCCTGGAGCTGAAAAACGCGGCGTTCAACATGAAGATGGAGTCGCCGTTTTTGGCCAAGCAGGCCAGCACGGAAGACGCCGGCATTGTCACGGCCACCGCGACGAGCGCGGCATCATCCGGCACATACAGCATCAAGGTCCTGCAGCTGGCCACGGCGGCCAGCAACGCCAGCGCGGCGGCGGTGTCCGCCGACCCCGGCGACAAGGTCGATCCCAGCGCGTCCATCCTTTCCCAGGCGGCGAAATTTGCGGCTCCCGGCAGCTTTTTTGAGGGCAAGACGGCGGCGGACACCTTTACGGTCACCGTCAACGGAGAGGTGTTCACCTTCACTTACGGCGACAGCCTGAACGGCATCATCTCCAAAATCAACGGCAACAGCAAGGCGGGCGTTTCCCTGTTTTACGACAGCGCCACCGACCGGGTGGCCTTGAGTTCCACCGCTACCGGGGCCGGCGCGGGCCTGGAAGTGGGCGGCGACTTGTTCACCACGGTGCTCAGGGTGGACAACCAGCAAACAGTAAGCGGCACGGACGCCAGCTTTGAACTGAACGGCCTGCAGACGACCCGTTCCAGCAATACCTTCACCATCAACGGCGTGACCTTTACCTTGAAGGGCCTCACCGCCGGCGGGACAGGGGGTGCGGCGACCAGGGTGGAGGTCCGGCCCGACACGGACGCGGTCTACAACCTGATCAAGGGGTTCATCGACAAGTACAATGAGGTCTACGCAGCGGTGGACAGCAAGCTGAAGGAGGAACGCTATTCCGACTATTATCCCCTCACCGACGAGGAAAAAGAAGCCATGACCGACAAGCAGGCGGAGCAGTGGGAGGCCAAGGCTAAAAGCGGTCTCTTGAAAAACGACGCCTATCTGGGCGGGGTGTTGAGCAGCATCAGGATTGCCATGAGCGGCATGGTGGAAGGGGTTGACGGCCCGCGATCGCTGGCCGCGATCGGCATCACCACCGGCAGCTACTGGGACGGCAACGGCGGCAAGCTGCTCGTCGACGAGAGCAAACTGCGGGCGGCCCTGGCCGAGGACCCGGAAGGCGTGGCCGCCTTGTTCAACAACTCCGGCCAAACGGCGGGAGAACAGGGGCTGGCCGCAAGGCTATACAACGCCACGGTGTCCGGCATCGGGCGCATCACCTCCTATGCCGGCAGCAGTTCGGCGTTGTACGACCAGTCGTACATCAGCAGGACCATCCGGGACATCGACAGCCGGATCAAAACCCTCGAAGAAAGGCTGGCCAAGCAGGAAGAACGCTATTGGCGCCAGTTTACGGCCATGGAGAAGGCCATCTCCAGCCTGAACCAGCAGAGCAGCTGGCTTTCTTCCCAGCTTATGGGCCTGCAAAGCAAGTGACAGGACGGGAGGTGCAGAAAGAGATGAGTGTTATGAATGTTGAACCCGTGGCCCCTGTCAATACTGTTTCCAGAGTGGCGTCGTCCCAGCCGGGCAGGCAGCCCGCCGCCAGGACCGGCCAGGAAGCCGGGATTGAGGAAAACCGGCCGGCCGGGAGCGGGGAAGAGATGCAGCTGGAGGAGGCTTCGGCCCTGGCAGAGCTGTTGAACAAGGTTTCCGCGTTTTACGACCGGCAGTTGCGGTTTGACGTGTACGAGGAAACCAACAGGGTCTATGTGCAGGTCATCGACAAGAGGACCCAGGAAGTGATCAGGCAGATCCCGCCCCAGGAAATGCTGGAGCTGTCGGCTAAAATCAAGGAGATGGTCGGGCTTTTTCTGGATAAATACATTTGAAACGTTTGCGGCAGGAGCATCTTAGGAAGGACCTAGGAAAGGATGATCGACGTGGCAGTCCCCAACCCTTACCAGCAGTACAGGCAGCAGCAGGTCAGCGCCGCTCCTCCGGAAAGACTGCTGCTGATGCTGTTCGACGGCGCCCTCCGCTTTTGCGGCCAGGCCGTTAAATCGCTGCAGGAAAAGCGAAACGACGCTGCGCATTACAGCCTGACCAAAGCGCAGGATATCGTAATGGAACTTATCGGCTCTTTGAATATGGAATATGAGATTGCACAAAATTTATATTCTTTGTATTATTATTTATATAGAAGGCTGGTTGAGGCCAACGTCAAGAAAGACGCCGACATTGTGGAGGAAGTAGCGGGATTTCTTAGAGAACTGCGGGGTGTCTGGCACGAGGCGGCGGCGAAGGCCAAAAGCGAAGGGGCGGTTTAGTCTTGAAAGAAAACGTCGTCAGGCTGGGTCTGGCCAGCATAGCCAGGGAGTACCGGGAGCAGGCGGAGGTCTATGAACGGATGCGCGAGCTGGCGCTGGAGCAGGAGAAATGCCTGCAGCAGCCGGAGGTGGACCTTGATCTGCTGATGGCTTTGTTGGACCGGCGCCAGGAAATGATCGGCGCTCTGGAGGAAAGGAACCGGCATATTGGCCTGTTGAAGGAAGAGATCAGGCTGGCCCTGGGGATTGACGAGTTCGCCCTGGGGCAGATCGCGGCGCGTTTTGACTTTGCGGAGGTTGAGGAGCTGGCCGAGAGCATTGGGAGACTAAGCGCAGTCCTGGCGGAAATCAAAGACCTGGACCGAAAAAACGAGCAGGCCATGAGACACCATATCAAGGAAACCGCCGGCAAACTGGAACGGATCCACAACAGCAGGAAAGCCCGGAAGGCGTACCAGCCAGGCCTGGTGGACAAAGACGGCGTGTTTATAGACTACTCAAAATAAGCAATCGGAGAACATAAATATCCATTGGAAATCGAAAGGGCAATAACCTGATGTCCGGCAAGCAAACAGGCGTCGTTAAAGGCGCCTGTCTTGTTTTTTTCGACTGCGCAGCCAGACTATTATGATGATTTATTTCGAAAAACCGCATTTTCAGGCGGGATTTTCGGCCGGGCATTGGGAGACAAGGCTTTTGAATCGCTTAAAAAATATGTTTTTCGACAGTGTATGGGACCTTTTTCCCGCTGGCAGCCAAACCACAAAAATGTTAAAAAATGTAAGAGACGATTGTTTTTTATCCACATTTGGACTATCTACTGCCAGAGTTATCAACAGTTTTATACACATTATCCACAGGTGAAAACGGGGAGGGTTTTTTGTCAGAATGTGCCCGGCCGTAAAATTGTCTGAGAATAATGTGCGCGAACAAGGGACAGGCCCCGAATTAAACGCCGCACGAGGCCTCCAACAGACCTGCGATGAAAAAATTGACGGCGGGAATATCCGGTGCTATAATCAACAAGGTGGAGATTTCCACGCGCATTTAGTTTTAGGAGGAATGTTTTTGATGCAAGGCAAAGTTAAATGGTTCAACAAGGAAAAGGGGTACGGCTTTATCGAGCGGGAGGGCGGCTCTGACGTTTTTGTGCACTTTTCCGCTATTCAGGAGGAAGGGTTCAAGACCCTTCAAGAGGGAGAGATCGTTCAATTCGAAATAGTGGAAGGTCCCAAGGGTTTGCAGGCGGCTAACGTAATCAAAGCATAAGCGGGAAGGAAAGATTGACAGCGAGTTGAACCCTGGTATGTCCTACCGGGGTTTTATTTTGGCCCGTAAACGTGCCGGGCAGGATTTTTTGGAGCCGAGGGGAATAATTATATTAACACCAATTCGAAGGAGAGTGGATGGCATGAGGTTTCAGATCAGGGGTAAGAACTTGCAGCTGAGCGAAGCCTTAAAGGATTATGTGGAAAAAAGATTGGGCAAGCTGGATAAGTATTTCGACAACAACCCCGAAGCTGTCGTCACTCTTGTTGTAGAAAAGGAAAGGCACCGCGTGGAGGTGACCATGCCCATCAACGGCTACATCCTGCGCGGTGAAGAAGAGTCGACAGACATGTATGCCTGTATCGACCTGGTCGTGGATAAACTGGATAAGCAGATCAACAAATACAAGACGCGTCTCATTAGGAAAAACAAGGGGTTAAGCATCAGGGAGATGGCCCCCGAAACGGAGACCGCCCCCGAAGAATACAAAGAACCGGCAGTGGTGAGAACGAAGCGGTTCGCCATCAAACCGATGGCGGTGGAAGAGGCCATCATGCAGATGAACCTTCTGGGGCACAGCTTTTTCGTCTTTTCCAACTCGGATACGGAAGAGGTAAACGTGGTTTACCGGCGAAAGGACGGGAACTACGGCCTGATCGAGCCGGAATGACAGCCGCGGCCGGGACGGCCGCAACCTTTGTATTTGCAGTTCTGATCCCGGAAAGCGGGTGTTGGATGATATGGTAATGGGTTTGCTGAAAAACATTTTTGACGAAAACATCAGGGAAATCAGGCGTCTCACCAAGAAGGTGGAAACGATTAACGGGCTCGAACCCCGGATGCGCTCCCTGAGCGACCGGGAACTGCGCGCCAAGACGGAGCAGTTCAGGCAACGCCTGGCCGGGGGCGAGACCCTTGACGACCTTTTGCCGGAAGCCTTTGCTGTGGTTAGGGAAGCCTCCCGGCGAGTGCTGGAACTTAGACATTTCGACGTCCAGCTGATCGGGGGCATGGTCCTCCACCAGGGTAAAATCGCTGAGATGAAAACCGGGGAGGGGAAGACCCTGGTGGCTACCCTTCCCGCTTACCTGAACGCCTTGACGGGGCGCGGCGTGCACATCGTGACGGTCAACGACTACCTGGCCCGGCGCGACAGCGAATGGATGGGCCAGGTATACAAGTTCCTCGGGCTGTCTGTTGGCCTGATCGTGCACGGCCTGGATTTTGAAGAGCGCAAGAGGGCCTACAACGCGGATATAACATATGGAACGAACAACGAGTTCGGCTTCGACTACCTCAGGGACAACATGGTTTTTCACCCCGATCATATGGTCCAGAGGGGGCTGCATTACGCCATCGTGGACGAGGTGGACAGCATCCTCATCGACGAGGCCCGCACGCCTCTCATCATTTCCGGGACGGGCGAAAAGCCGAAAGACCTCTACAAACGTGTGGCCCGGATTATCCCGCGCCTCAGAAGGGACGAAGACTATACCGTAGATGAAAAAGCCAGAATCGTCACGCTCACGGAGAAGGGCGTGGAGCGGGTCGAAAGCCTCCTGGGCGTGGATAACCTTTACGACGACGCCAACATCGAGCTGAGCCACCACGTCAACCAGGCCCTGCATGCCCACGTCATCATGAAGCGGGATGTCGATTACGTGGTTAAAGACGGCCAGATCATCATCGTCGACGAGTTTACCGGCCGGCTGATGTTTGGGCGCCGGTACAGCGAGGGCCTGCACCAGGCCATTGAGGCCAAGGAAGGGGTGGAAATCGAGAAGGAGTCCCAGACTCTGGCCACCATCACCTTCCAGAACTATTTCCGGATGTACGAAAAGCTGGCCGGCATGACAGGAACCGCCGTTACCGAAGAAGAAGAATTCAGGAAGATCTACGGGCTCGATGTCGTCGTCATTCCCACCAACAGGCCCATGATCCGCAAGGACTTGCCGGACGTGGTCTACCGCACGGAGGCCGGCAAGTTCAACGCCGTGGTGGACGAGATCGAACGGCGGCACCGGCACGGCCAGCCGGTGCTGGTCGGGACCATCTCCATCGAAAAATCGGAACGCCTTTCCGCCCTGCTGAAAAAAAGGGGGATCGCGCACCAGGTCTTAAACGCCAAGTTTCATGACCTGGAGGCCCACATCGTGGCCCAGGCCGGACGCAAGGGGGCCGTCACCGTGTCGACCAACATGGCCGGTCGCGGGACCGACATCCTGCTGGGAGGCAACCCCGCTTACCTGGCCCGCCAGGAGATGCTCAGCCTGGGTTACGAGTCGCACGTGATCGAGGAGGCGGCCAGCTACAGCGCGGTGGAAGACCCCGAGGTCCTGCGGGCCAGGGAACACTACCGGCGGCTGTACGAGGCCAAGAAACAGGAAACCGACCGTGAGCACGAGGAAGTCGTCAAATTGGGCGGCCTGCATATCATCGGTACGGAGCGGCACGAAAGCAGGCGCATCGACAACCAGCTGCGCGGCCGGGCTGGTCGCCAGGGCGATCCCGGGTCCAGCCAGTTCTATATTTCCCTGGAGGACGACCTGATGCGCCTGTTCGGGGCCGAGAACATCATGGGCCTCATGGACAGGCTGGGGATGGACGATTCGGTCCCCATTGAGAACAACCTCATTTCCAGGGCCATCGAAAACGCGCAGCGCCGGGTGGAGAGCCGCAACTTCGACATCCGCAAGCACGTCCTGGAGTACGACGACGTCATGAACCAGCAGCGGGAGGTCATCTACGGCCAGCGGCGCAAGGTCCTGATGGGCGAAGACATGAAGGAGAGCATCCTGGAGATGATCGGGAAGGTGGTCAACCGGACCGTGGACCGTTTCGCCGGGGAAAGCAGGTACCCGGAAGAATGGGACCTGAAGGGATTGCTGGAGCAGGCCAGGCAAATTTTTCTGCCGCGGCACAACCTGATGCCGGCCGACCTGTCCAAACTGGAAGCCCAGGAGGTCAGGGAACTGCTGCTGCGCGAGGCGCTGAAAGACTATGAGCAGCGGGAGACGGAGCTGGGGGCGGAAAACATGCGCGAGCTGGAGCGCCTGGTCACGCTCCGGGTAGTGGATCATAAATGGATGGGCCATCTGGACGCCATGGACCAGCTCCGCCACGGCATCGGGCTGCGGGCTTACGGCCAGCGGGATCCCCTGGTGGAATACAAGTACGAGGCCTATGACATGTTCAACCAGATGATCGAGGAAATCCAAGAAGAAATCGTGCGCTACGTCTACCACGTCACCTTCGTGGAAAGGCCGAAAGAGCGGGAAAACCTGGTCGAAAACCGCGGCGAGGGCGAAACAAGGAGGGCGCCGGTTACCAGCAGCAAAATCGGCCGGAATGACCCCTGCCCCTGCGGCAGCGGGAAAAAATACAAAAAATGTTGCGGGAAATAGACCTGTGAGGAGGTTTGCCATGTTGCCAGCAGACATAAAGCGTGAACTAGAAAAAATGAGAACAAGGCTCGACGGGTTAAGGAGGTCCCTTTGACCTCCCCGGCCAGCAGGCAGAGCTGAAAGAACTTGAAGAACGGATGGCTCAGCCCGGTTTTTGGGAAAACATGGAGGAAGCCCAGAAGGTGGCCCGGCGGTGCAGCGCCTTGCAAGACCTGATCCGGGAAGTGGAAGGCCTTGATGCCCGCTGCGAGGAGGCGGCAGTGTTCTATGAGCTGGGGCAGGAAGAGGAGGAGTACCTGGAAGAGGCCGAGAAGACACTGGAGAGCCTCGGACGGGAACTGGACAGGCTGGAACTGCGCCTGCTGTTCCGAGACAAGTACGACGCCGCCAACGCCATCGTTTCACTCCATCCCGGAGCCGGGGGCACCGAGTCCCAGGATTGGGCGGAGATGCTTCTCCGGATGTATACTCGCTGGGCTGAGCGAAGGGGATTTGAGGCGGAGGTCCTGGATTACCTGCCTGGCGAGGAGGCCGGCCTGAAGAGCGTTACCCTGTTGGTCAAAGGAGAATACGCTTACGGCTATCTGAAAACAGAGAAAGGAGTCCACCGTCTGGTGCGGATTTCACCGTTCGATGCCTCCGGCAGGCGCCACACCTCCTTTGCGGCCGTCGACGTGATTCCCGAAGTGGACGAGGAAATAGACGATATCACCTTAGACTATTCGGAAATCAAGGTCGACACGTACCGTTCAGGCGGGGCGGGAGGGCAGCATGTCAACAAGACCGATTCGGCAGTACGGATGACCCACCTGCCGACGGGTATCGTGGTGCAGTGCCAGAACGAGCGGTCCCAGATCGCCAACCGTATGGCCTGCGAAAAGATTCTCAAGGCCAAGCTGCTGGAATTGAAGCGGGCAGAAAAGGAAAAGGAACTGGACAGCCTGAGGGGCGAACAGCAAGAGATCGGCTGGGGCAGCCAGGTCCGGTCGTACGTATTCCATCCCTACAGCCTGGTGAAGGACCACCGCACCGGGGTGGAAGTGGGCAATGTCCAGGGGGTCATGGACGGTGAGATAGACGTGTTCATCGACGCCTGCCTGAGGATGGAGGCTGCCCGGAATATGAACAAGAACGGGAGTTGAAGGATCGTGGACCAGGTTACCGAAGAAAAACTGAAGGGCACTGCCAGGCAGATCCGCCGCGACATCATCACCATGATCGCCGCAGCCGGTTCGGGCCACCCGGGAGGATCGCTGTCGGCAGTGGAAATTGTGACAGCCCTGTACTTCAAGGAGATGAGGGTCGACCCGGCCAACCCGGCCTGGCCGGAGCGGGACCGGTTCGTCCTCAGCAAGGGGCACGCCGCGCCCCTGTTGTTTTCCGCCCTGGCGGAAAAGGGCTATTTTCCGCGGGAGGAACTGTTGACCTTCCGCCGGATAAACAGCCGGCTGCAGGGGCACCCGGACATGAAAAAGGCGCCGGGGGTGGAGATGTCCACCGGATCACTCGGGCAAGGGGTTTCGACTGCCGTGGGCATGGCCCTGGCCGGCAAGATCGACCGGAAAGACTACCGGGTGTTTGTGCTGTTGGGAGACGGCGAAATCGAAGAGGGACAGGTTTGGGAAGCGGCCATGGCCGCCGCCCATTACAAGCTGGACAACCTTACAGCCTTCCTGGACTATAACGGGCTGCAGATCGACGGCCCGATTGCGGAGGTGATGTCGCCGGAGCCGGTGGATAAGAAGTTTGCCGCCTTCGGCTGGCACGTCCTGGAGATCGACGGGCACTCCTTCCCCGAAATTTGCGCAGCCGTGGCCGAAGCCCGTCGGATCAAAGGTCGGCCGACCATGATCATCGCCAGGACGGTAAAAGGGAAAGGGGTTTCCTTTATGGAAAACCAGGTAGGCTGGCACGGCAAGGCGCCCGACCGGGAACAGGCGGAACAGGCCCTGTCCGAGCTTTCTTGAAAGGGGGATAAAGCATATGGAAATGGTGGCAACGAGGGATGCTTACGGCAAAGCCCTCGTGAAACTGGGAGCCATGGACCCGCGGATCGTGGTGCTGGATGCCGATCTGTCCAAGTCAACCAAAACCGCAGATTTCATGAAGCGTTACCCGGATCGTTTCTTCAACGTCGGGATTGCGGAGCAGAACATGATGGGGATAGCTGCCGGCCTGGCGGCTGCGGGCAAAATCCCTTTCGCCAGCACCTTTGCGGTTTTTGCCGCCGGCCGGGCCTTTGAACAGGTGCGCAACTCCATCGCGTACACCTGCTTGAACGTCAAGATAGCCGCCACTCACGCCGGGCTAACCGTGGGCGAGGACGGCGCCTCTCATCAGGCCATCGCCGACCTTGCAGCGATGCGGGCCTTGCCCAACATGACCGTCATCGTTCCGGCCGACGGGGTGGAAACGGAACAGGCGGTATTTGCCGCGGCCGGGTCTGAAGGCCCGTGTTACATACGCCTGGGAAGGCCTGCTCTGCCGGTGCTGTTCGACTCCGGTTACCGGTTTCGGGTGGGCCGCGCGGCCGTCATGCGGCCGGGATATGACGCTACCGTGATCGCGTGCGGGATCATGGTGGCCGAAGCCCTCCGGGCGGCGGGAGAACTGGAGGCGGAGGGGCTGTCGGTCCGGGTGATCAACATGTCCACCATCAAACCGCTGGACCGCGAGGCCGTAGTGGCTGCGGCCAGGGAAACGGGAGCGGTGGTAACCGCTGAGGAACACACCATCATCGGCGGGTTGGGAAGCGCGGTGGCCGAAACCCTGGTGGAAACAGTTCCCGTACCCATGGAAAGGGTGGGGATCAAGGACGTGTTCGGCGAATCGGGCCAGCCGTCGGAACTGCTGGAAAAATACGGGCTAACGGCCAACAACATCAAGGAAGCGGTGCGCAGGGCGATAAACAGGAAAACAGAACGGGACGGGCGGGCACTTGCCGGTATTTGACAGGCCTTTCCGGCAGGATTTCCCCTGATCATGTCGAACAAAAAGATAATTGGCGGGACAATTGCAGTAATTCATACCTAAACGGGGTGATCAGGTGATCCAGATGTTCAACGTCTCCAAGACATACAACGGTGAAGCTAGGGTGGATGCCCTTTGCGATATAAACCTCCATATCAAAAAGGGGGAGTTTGTGTTTATTGTTGGCCCCAGCGGGGCCGGCAAATCGACCCTGGCCAGGCTGATGATCAGGGAAGAACTGCCCACCAAAGGCCAGATCATGATTGACGGCCGCAGCATCATCCGGATGAAGGAGCGGGAAGTTCCCTATCTGCGCCGGAAAATCGGCTTCATTTTCCAGGACTTCCGGCTCTTAATGGACCGTACCGTTTACGAAAACGTAGCCTTTGCCCTTGAAGCCCTGGAGGTGCCTCGCAGCGTTGTCCGCGAGCGTGTTCCGGCCGTCCTGGAAATGGTGGGGCTGGGGGACAAGCTCAACTCTTATCCCTACCAGTTGTCTGGCGGCCAGCAGCAGAGGGTATGCATCGCCAGGGCGGTGGTTAACGACCCCCTGATCATAATTGCCGACGAACCTACCGGGAACCTTGACCCCGACACCTCCTGGGGGATCATGTCCATACTGGCAGCCATCAACAAACGCGGCACGACGATTGTCACGGCGACCCACGACCGGGAGATCGTGGACAGGATGAAGCGCCGGGTGATTGCCCTTTCCGAGGGCCGGATTGTCCGGGATGACGAAAGGGGGGCCTATTAGTCGTGAAGCCGAGCAGTTTCAGCTACGCTATTCGTGACGCCCTCCGCTCCCTGTGGCGCAACAGGTTCATGAGCCTGGCCTCGGTGGCGACGGTGGCCATATCCCTTCTGGTGCTGGGGTCGGCCTGGTTGCTGGTTATGAATACACACCACCTGGCCAAGGTGATGGAATCCGAACTGGAAATCAACGTTTACCTGAAAAACGAGGTGACCAGGGAACAGGCCCTGGCCCTGAAGGAGCAGTTTGCCGCTATCCCCGGCACGGCCGAAGTGGTGTTTGTCTCCAGGGAAGAAGGGTTAAAGACCCTGGAACAGCGCTTCGGGAAAGGCACTGACCTGCTGGAGGCACTTGGCGGCAGCAACCCATTGCCCGACATGTACCGGCTGAAGGCGCTGGCGGCTGAGGAGGTCCCGCGGATCGCCGGCGATGCCGGCAAAATCCCGGGGGTGGAAAAGGTCCGTTACGGCCAGGGGTTTGTGGAGAAGCTGCTTTCCCTGACGCGGTGGCTGCGCGTATCCGGGATCGTGGCCATTTTTGCCGTGGCCCTGGCGGCGGTGTTCCTGATCGCCACGACCATCAGGCTGACCGTCTACGCCCGGAGGCACGAAGTCGCCATCATGAAGCTGGTGGGGGCTACCAACTGGTACATCCGTTGGCCGTTTTTCTTGGAAGGCATGATCATCGGGTTTGTCGGAGCCCTGATTTCCGTTGCTTCTTTGTACCTGTTTTACAGCAAGCTGACCGAAAACATCGCCCTGACCATCAGTTTCCTGCCGGTGATGACCGACAAGCAGGTCCTGTTTGATATATTAAAGAACCTGCTGATCCTGGGCACGGGCCTGGGAGCCCTGGGGAGCGCGATAAGCCTGCGCCGCTTCTTGAAAATCTGACAGCCCGGCTGTCCATATATGTTAATATTTGATACGTACAAAATATCGTACACATCCACATAAATTTGATGGTAAAATAAAACGGTGATAACAACACCGTTTTTTGTTAACGGTCAAGAACGGGCGGGTGAGATTTTTGGAAAGGCACGGGTTGTGGAGAAAAATAACAGCGGCCCTGACCGTACTCTGTTTCATTGTGACGGCGCTGGTCTGCCTTTTTTATTTTTCTTTCAGCGCCGAAATAAACAGGATGCTGGAGGTCGGGCTTTTAGTCAAAACCCAGTACCTGCACGACGTGACAGTCAAGCAGCTCCTGAAGGGGGCCGCCCGGGGGATGGTGGAGGCCCTCGAAGACCCTTACTCCGTGTTCATGGATGCCAGAGAATACAGTGAGCTGCAGCGCTATATCCAGGGCAGCTTTGGCGGGATAGGCATCTACGTGGAGGTGACCAAGGACAGGAAACTGGTGGTCTCTTCACCGATCGAAGGCACTCCGGCCCACAAAGCGGGGCTTAAGCGGGGGGACGTCATCATCAAGATCGACGACGCCTTTACCAGCGAGATGGAATACGACGAGGCCATCGCCAGGATGAGGGGCGAGCCGGGAACAAAAGTTAAAATTAGCGTGATGCGGGAAGGGGCAGCCAAGCTGCTCGATTTTACCCTCACCAGGGAGGTCATTGACATCCCGTCGGTGGAAAGCCGGGTCCTGGGAAACGACATTGGCTACCTGCGGCTGAAGGTCTTTTCCAGCAACACCGACGAGATCGCGGCCAAACACCTCAAAACCCTGCAGGAAAAAGGGATTAAAGCGCTGATTGTCGATGTCCGCGACAACCCCGGCGGCGACCTGGAAACAGCGGTAAACATAGCCGACTATCTAATCCCGGAAAGCCCGATCGTCCATATCGTCAACAGGCGCGGCTATACCCAGACGTATAAATCCGCTGACCGGAATTACCTGCACCTTCCTCTGGTCGTGCTGATCAACGGGGGGAGCGCCAGCGCGTCCGAAGTCCTGTCGGGAGCCGTCAAGGACACCGGGGCAGGGGTGCTGGTGGGTGAAAAGACGTTTGGCAAGGGCATCGTTCAGGGCATCTTCCCGCTGGGAAAAGGCGAAGGGCTGAAGCTCACGACCTCAAAGTACCTCACGCCGTCCAAGAAAGACATACATGAAAAGGGTATTGAGCCGGATATTGCGGTGGCGCAGCCTGCTGGCGCGAGCGAAGATGTCCAGCTGAAAAAGGCTGTGGAGTACCTGCAAGGAATAATTGAAGAGAAGAAATAAGAAATAATGACTAAAATAATAATGGATTGATGTGAAGGGGGGAAGCCGGTGTTCCCTTTTGCGGCCCTCATGCCCTTGCTGTTGCAGACCTTTGTTTCGCTGCTGACCGACTGGCTGTTTTGGGTCATTGTGCTGCTGGTGGCCTTTCAGTACCGGAGGATGGCCGCTGTTTCCTGGCAGCTTTTTGACCTGCCCGGGGAACCGGTCTGGCCATCAGTGCTGATGGCGGCCGGTTTCGGCATTGCCGGCGGTTTGTTTGCCAGCCTGTTGATGGTTTTTGTGGGCATTTCTGTCCTGGAACTGGGCATAAGCTACCTGTGGATCACGGCGCTGGTCCTGATGCTCTTTCAACAGCGGTTCCTTTGTTTTGCCTACGCCGGAGGGGTCATATCCCTGTCCAGGCTGTTGTTTGGGTTCCCGGAGGTCAGCGTGGCGCAACTGATGGGGCTGGTAGCGATCCTCCATATGGTCGAGTCGCTCCTGATACTGGCCAGCGGGCACCTTGAACCCCTCCCCGTCTATGTTCGCACCGCGCAGGGTCGCGTGGTGGGAGGGTACAACCTGCAAAAATTCTGGCCGCTACCGCTGATCGCCCTGTTGGCAGTGCTCATGCCCGGCGAGGAGGTCATCAAGGGGGCTGTCCGCATGCCCGACTGGTGGCCCCTGATCAAGACCGAACTGCTCCGGGGTCAGGGCGAGCCGCTGTACGTGATGATGCCGGTGGTGGCGGCTCTCGGTTACGGGGATATTGCCATAACAGCCGCGCCCGCGGAGAAGACCAGAACCGCTGCCGCGGAGCTGGCCGCCTACAGCTTTATCCTGCTGCTGATGTCCGTTGCGGCCAGCCATTTTCCAGCGCTGTCCGTTATTCCTGCCCTGTTCGGGCCGCTGGGGCATGAGTTCCTGATCCGCGCCGGCCAGCGCCGTGAATTGCGTGGTCAGCCGGTTTTTGTCCAACCGGAGCGCGGGGTCATGGCCCTTCATGTGCTGCGCGGTTCTCCCCTGCAAAAGGCCGGGGTGCGGAGGGGCGATATCATTCTTGCCGTCGGCGGTATCCACGTGGACAGCGCGTCCGAAGTGCGGGAGGTCTTATTGGCCACGGAGGGGGCGGTCGAAGTTGAGTACCTGGCTGGGAAAAATCGCATCTGGCATCGCTCCCTGGCTCCCAGGGTTGGCGGTGAGCCGTTGGGATTCATACCGGCGCCGGGGGTTTACGAAACCGCATTCCTGGAAATGTCCGGTTCGACAAGCCTACTGTGGCGGTGGTGGAACGGTGCGAGAAAACGCTTCCGCTGATATGGTACAATAGTATTATCCGATCCCAGGACGGTGGTGGACAAATATGTCCGGCATGTTCAGGCTGAAATCTGAATACCGCCCCAGGGGAGACCAGCCACAGGCCATCGAGGCTCTTGCCGGCCGCCTGAAAAAAGGGGAGCGCATGCTCACCTTGCTGGGCGCTACGGGCACGGGCAAGACCTATACCATGGCCAATGTCATTGAACGGGTTCAGAAACCGACCCTGGTCATTGCCCACAACAAGACCCTGGCTGCCCAGCTGTGCAGCGAGTTCAGGGAATTTTTTCCGGACAACGCCGTGGAGTATTTTGTCAGCTACTACGACTATTACCAGCCGGAGGCCTATGTCCCGCACACCGACACCTACATCGAGAAGGATTCGTCGGTCAACGAGGAGATCGAAAAACTCCGCCACTCGGCTACCGCCGCCCTGTTTGAGCGGCGCGACGTCATCGTGGTGGCGAGCGTCTCCTGCATTTACGGCTTAGGGTCTCCCGAGGAGTACCGGGACCAGACCCTTTCGTTGCGGGTTGGGCAGACTATTGAACGGGAGGCTATCCTCCGGCGGCTGGTTGATATCCAGTACGACCGCAACGACCTTAATTTCGTAAGGGGCACCTTCCGGGCAAGGGGAGACGTGGTAGATATCTACCCGGCCTCTTACGGGGAAAGGGCTGTGCGGGTGGAACTGTTCGGCGACGAGGTGGAAAGGATCGTGGAGATTGACGCCCTGACCGGCGAGGTTATCGGGTTCCGCCGCCATGTGAGCATTTTTCCTGCCAGCCATTATGTAACCGGCAAAGAAAGAATGGAGGCCGCGATCCAGGCCATAGAGATCGAGCTGGAAGAGAGGCTCAGGTATTTCAGAGAGCGGGGCCGGCTGTTGGAGGCCCAGCGCCTGGAGACGCGGACCCGCTACGATCTGGAAATGATGCGCGAGGCTGGCTTTTGTGCGGGGATTGAAAACTACTCCCGTCACCTGACAGGCCGTAAACCGGGGGAAGCGCCTTATACCCTCCTCGACTTTTTCCCCGGAGACTTTTTGACGATCATCGACGAGTCGCACCAGACTGTCCCCCAGTTGGGCGGGATGTACGAAGGCGACCGGTCGCGCAAGGAGGTCCTGGTCGAATACGGGTTCCGGTTGCCCTCAGCCCTGGACAACCGACCCCTCCGCTTCGACGAATTTGAAACAAAGGTCGGGCAGGTTGTTTTCGTTTCAGCTACGCCGGGGCCGTACGAACTCAAAAACAGCAGCGCGGTGGTGGAACAGATCATCAGGCCGACAGGGCTGGTGGACCCCGAGGTGCATGTCCGGCCGGTGACCGGACAGATCGACGACCTGATGGACGAGATCGGGAAGCGGGTTGAGCGTAACGAGCGGGTGCTGGTGACAACCCTCACCAAAAAGATGGCCGAGGACCTGACAGATTACCTGCGCGAGGCAGGGATAAAGGTTCGCTACCTCCATTCCGAGATCAACACCCTGGAGCGGATGGTGATTATCCGCGACCTGCGGTTGGGCGTTTTTGACGTTTTGGTGGGCATAAACCTGCTACGGGAGGGACTTGACCTCCCGGAGGTCTCGCTGGTCGCCATTCTGGATGCCGACAAGGAAGGCTTTTTGCGCTCGGAAAGGTCCCTGATCCAGACCATTGGCCGGGCAGCCCGCAACGTCAACGGCCAGGTGATCATGTATGCCGACACGATCACTGATTCCATGAAAAGGGCCATTGACGAGACCAACCGCCGCCGCAGCATCCAGCTGGAATACAACCGCCGGAACAATATTACGCCGCAGACGGTTAAAAAAGCCGTCCGCGATGTTTTAGAAGCGACCACCCTGGCGGCCGAGGACAGGGCCCAGTACCAGTATAAGATAGACGGGACCAACCTGCCACGCGAGGAGATAAAGAACCTGATCGCCCGGCTGGACAAAGAAATGCGTTCGGCTGCCCGCGATTTGGCCTTCGAGCGCGCGGCTGAACTACGCGACCTGATCATCGAACTGAAGGCCAGGCTGTAAAAACAGTTGGCCAGGGCATGAGATGGCCCAGGACAAGGGGTAACAAGGATGGCCAAAGACAAAATCATAATCAGGGGAGCGCGATCCCATAACCTGAAAAATATTGATGTGGAGATACCGCGGGACAGGCTGGTGGTGATCACCGGCTTAAGCGGTTCGGGCAAGTCGTCCCTGGCTTTTGATACCATCTACGCTGAAGGGCAGCGCCGGTACGTCGAATCGCTGTCGGCATACGCCCGCCAGTTTTTGGGCCAGATGGACAAACCCGATGTCGACTACATCGAGGGATTGTCGCCGGCTATTTCCATCGACCAGAAGACGACCAGCCGCAACCCCCGTTCCACCGTGGGAACGGTAACCGAGATTTACGACTACCTCCGCCTGCTGTTTGCCCGGATAGGCAAGGTCCATTGCTACCGGTGCGGCAAACCCATCAGCCAGCAGACCGTGGAGCAGATCGTGGACCGGCTGATGCAGTACGACGAAGGGACTCGCCTGCAGGTGCTTTCGCCGCTGGTCCGCGGCCGCAAGGGTGAACACCATAAAATATTCGAAGAGATCCGCCGGAACGGCTTTGTCCGGGTCCGCGTCAACGGTGAAACCAGGGAGGCCTCGGAGGAGATCAGGCTGGACAAGAATAAAAAGCACACTATCGAGGCCGTGGTTGACAGGATTATCATCCGGCCCGGGCAGGAGAAGCGGTTGGCCGAATCCCTGGAGACGGCACTGAAGTTGTCCGAAGGGTTGGTGTCCATCGACGTGGTCGGGAAGGAAGAGCTTCTGTTCAGCGAAAAATTTGCTTGCCCGGATTGCGGCATCAGTTTCGAGGAACTGACCCCGCGGATGTTTTCCTTCAACAACCCTTACGGTGCCTGCCCGGAATGCGGCGGCCTCGGTTTTAAGCTGGAAATAGACCCGGCCCTGGTGGTGCCGGATGAAAGCAAAAGCCTGCTGGAGGGGGCGATTGAGCCCTGGAGCAAGGGCCTTTCCCCCTGGTACATGGGCATGCTGGAATCGCTGTCCCAGCAGTACGGCTTCTCCATGCACACCCCCTTCCGGGATCTTGCTCCAGAGCAGCGGGAGGTTATCCTGTACGGCAGCGGAGGTCGGAGGATCCGTTTTCGCTATCACAACTCCCAGGGGGAACTGCGTGTGTTCGACACGACTTATGAGGGGGTCATCCCCAACCTGGAACGCCGCTACAGGGAGACCCAGTCCGACAGCGCCCGGCAGGAGATCGAGTCCTATATGAGCAGCAGCGAGTGCCCTGCCTGCCGTGGGGCCAGGCTCAAGCCGGAGAGCCTGGCCGTGACGATCAACGGCAAAAACATCTGGGAAGTGACCAGCCTTTCTGTGAGGGAGGCCCTGGAGTTTTTTAACTCGCTGGAACTGACGGAAAGGGAGCAGCACATCGCGCGCCAGGTCCTGAAAGAGATCAGGGAACGGCTTGGGTTTCTGGTCAACGTCGGGCTTGATTATCTGACCCTGCACCGTTCAGCGGGCACCCTCTCCGGGGGCGAAGCCCAGCGCATCAGGCTGGCCACGCAGATCGGATCCAGCCTGGTCGGGGTCCTGTACATCCTTGATGAACCGTCCATCGGGTTGCACCAGCGAGACAACAACCGCCTGATCAGCACCCTCAAGGCCCTGCGCGACCTGGGGAACACGGTCCTGGTGGTTGAACACGACACGGATACCATCTGCGCTGCCGACCACATCATCGACATCGGTCCGGGAGCCGGCGTCCACGGCGGACACATCGTCGCCCAGGGAACGGTGGAGGAGATCAAGGCCAACCCTGCTTCGCTCACCGGCGCATACCTGAGCGGCCGGCGGAGCATACCGGTCCCGCGGCTGAGACGCAAGCCGAACGGGAAATGGCTGCAGATCATGGGTGCCCGGGAGCATAACCTGAAGAACATCGACGTCGCCATTCCCCTCAACCTGCTTACTTGTGTGACGGGTGTTTCCGGTTCGGGCAAGAGCACCCTGGTGAACGAGATACTGTATCAGCACCTGGCCCAAGCGCTGCACAGGGCCAAGACCAAGCCCGGACGCCATGACGGCATACGCGGCATCGAGCACCTGGACAAGGTCATCAACATCGACCAGTCCCCTATCGGCCGGACGCCCCGATCCAATCCGGCCACCTACACCGGCGTGTTTGACGGCATCAGGGAGGTCTTTGCCCAAACACCCGAAGCCCGCGTGAGAGGATACCGGCCCGGCCGCTTCAGTTTTAACGTCAAGGGCGGCCGTTGCGAGGCCTGCAGCGGGGACGGGATAATCAAGATCGAGATGCATTTTTTACCCGACGTCTATGTGCCTTGCGAGGTCTGCAAGGGCAAGCGCTATAACCGTGAAACTCTGGAAGTGAGGTATAAAGGCAAATCAATATCTCAGGTGCTGGAAATGACTGTGGACGAAGCCGCCGACTTTTTCCGGAACCATCCCCGCATCTTCCGCAAACTGAAGACCATGCAGGACGTTGGGCTTGGCTATATACAACTTGGTCAGCCGGCAACCACCCTGTCGGGTGGGGAGGCCCAGCGGGTCAAACTGGCCGCTGAGCTTAGCCGCCGCTCCAACGGCAAGACCCTCTACATCCTTGACGAGCCGACCACCGGTTTGCACCTGGCCGATATCGAAAGACTGCTGGAGGTCTTGAACCGGTTGGTCGAGGCCGGGGATACTGTGCTCGTTATTGAGCACAACCTGGACGTAATAAAAACTGCCGACTATATCATCGACCTGGGGCCCGAGGGCGGCGAACGGGGGGGCGAGGTCATCGCCGTAGGCACCCCCGAAGAGATCTGCCTGAACCCGGCAAGCTACACGGGACAATTCTTGAAAAAGGTGCTGGGTATTAACGGGGGTGAAGTCCAATGTTGGAGGGAAAACTGAACAACCTTCCGGAAGAGGCTGGCGTTTACCTGATGAAGGACGCCCAGGGCAGAATTATTTATGTCGGCAAGGCCGTGAACCTCAAGAACCGGGTCAGGTCGTACTTCGCTTCCCGCCATGCCGATTCGCCCCGCACCCGCGCCCTGGTCAAAAACATCCATGAGCTGGAATACATCCTTACGGATAATGAAATAGAGGCCCTGATCCTGGAAAGCAACCTGATCAAGGAGCATAAACCGAAATACAACGTGCGCCTAACCGATGACAAGAACTACCCCTATCTCCGGGTTTCGGTGCAGGAGACGTTCCCCCGCCTGGAGGTCGTCCGCTCCCGCAAAAAAGACGGGGCCCGCTATTTTGGGCCGTATACCGATGCAGGAGCCTTAAACGAGACGCTCAGGCTGATCAAAAAGATTTTTCCCCTCCGTTCCTGCAAGCAGACCGTATTTGCCGGGCGGAACAAGCCGTGCCTTAACCATCACATCAACCGGTGCGCTGCGCCGTGCTGCGGCGGCATCTCACCGGAAGAATACCGCAAAATGGTCGACGAGGTCCTGCTTTTCCTGGAAGGCAGGCGCGACGGGCTGGTGAAAACCCTGAAGGCCAGGATGGAAAAAGCGGCGGAGGAACTGGAGTTTGAAAAGGCCGCTGCGTTGAGGGACCAGCTGCAAGCGGTGGAAAAGGTGGTAGCCAGGCAGAAAATCGTCTCGGGGCGGGCGGCTGACCTGGACGTTATAAACTACGCGCGCAGCATCAGCCTGGCATGCGTCGAGGTCTTCTTTGTGAGGGAAGGGAAGCTGCTGGGCCGGGACCATTTCTTCCTCGAAGGCGCCAGGGAATCCGGTAGCGGAGAGATTCTAAGTTCGTTCATCAAGCAATATTACAGCGAAGCCGGGCATATCCCCGCCGAGGTCCTGCTCCCTCACCCGGCGGAAGATAAGGAGGTCCTGGAAGCCTGGCTTACAAAAAAGCGCGGCGGCCGTGTCCGCCTCCTTATTCCCAAACTGGGCGAAAAATCCGCGCTGGTGGAGATGGCCGGCAAAAACGCGCTGGAAAGCCTGCAGCTTGAAGTCAGCCGGAGAGCGGTGCGGGACGGTTTGAGCCGGGAAGCCCTGGCCCAACTCGCGCAGTATTTTGGCTTGCCAGGCGAGCCCCGGCGGATAGAGTGCTTCGATGTTTCCCATTTGCAGGGAACGGAAACGGTGGCCTCCATGGTCGTTTTCGAGAACGGGCGGCCCAGCCCGTCTCAGTACCGCCGGTTCAGGATCGGGAATGTGGAAGGGCCAGACGATTTCGCCGGCTTGGCCGAGGCGATCGGGCGCCGCTTTCTTAATGCCGCCGGGGGAGACGAAAAGTTCAAACAACTACCGGACCTGGTGGTGGTCGACGGCGGGAAAGGCCAGCTTTCAGCGGCCCGCCATGCCATGGACCGCGTGGGATACTCCCGCATTGCGGTTGTGGGGTTGGCCAAAGAGAACGAATGGGTATACGTCGAGGGCAGCCCTGATCCCCTTATCCTGCCGCGCAATTCGCAGGGTCTTTACCTCCTGCAAAGGATCCGGGACGAAGCCCACCGCTTTGCCGTTTCTTACCACCGCCTGCTCAGGGGCAAGCGCAGCCTTTCTTCAGTCCTTGACGAGGTTCCCGGCATCGGGCCCAAAAGGAAGGCGGCTTTGCTCCGGCATTACGGGATGTCCCTGAAAAAACTGCTTGACGCTACCGAGGAAGAATTGGCAAAGGTGGAAGGGATAAACAAGGAAACGGCCCGGCAGGTGTGGGAGTATTTTCACCCGCCCGCAGCCGAAGAAACCAGCAGGCGACCGGAAGCGCCGCAAGGCGCAAAAGAGTAGTGACAGAGATGGGACTCGAAATCGACCTCGCCGGGAAGGGCTGGCCGGCGGGAACGGGTTTGCCTGGGAGGAGGTTCATTGTGCCGGATATCAAACTGATTGCCATCGATTTGGACGATACCCTGCTGAAAAACGACCTGACCATTTCACCGCGGGCCAAAAAAGCCATTGCCGGGGCCGTGAAGTCCGGCGTGGCCGTTACCCTGGCCACCGGCCGCATGTTCGCTTCGGCTCTCCCCTTTGCCCGCGATTTGAATCTTGACCTGCCGCTGATCACCTATCAGGGGGCGCTGGTCAAGTACGCCGACGGCAGGGTTGTCTACCACCGCCCCTTGCCTCTCGGCCTGGCCAAAGAAGTAGCAAGGTTCCTTAAACCGTACAGGTACCACATCAACGTGTATGTGAACGATGAACTCTACATGGAGAAGGATTCCCCGGAAGGCAGGCGCTATGCCGGTATAGCCAGGGTGCCAGTGCGCCTGGTCGAAGACCTGGCTGAAGCGTTGACGCAGGACCCGACCAAGATGCTGGTCATCGTCGAAGAGCCGGAGATAGACCGGCTGGGCCTCGACTTAAAGGAGGAGTTTGGGGAAAAGATAAACATAACAAAATCCAAGTCTAACTTCCTAGAAATCGGGCACCGTGAGGCCACCAAGGGCCGGGCCCTGGAAAGCCTGGCCCGCAGCCTTGGGCTGGAGCCGTCGCAGGTGATGGCCATCGGCGACAGCTGGAACGATCTGGATATGCTTGAATACGCCGGACTGGGAGTGGCCGTGGAAAACGCCGCGCCGGAAGTTAAGAGGGTCGCACGGTACATTACGCGGAGTAACGATGACGACGGCGTGGCGGAAGCCATTGAGAAGCTTGTTCTGGCCGGCCAGCAACAGCGGTGACTGTATGCCCAAGGCCATAGTATGCTGCGAATGCCATGCGGGCGCGTGCGCCATGCGAGGCACGGGGAGGAGTGAAAACGGGGATGGATGCGAACAATGGTTTTTCTATCCTGATCATCACTGGCTTGTCAGGGGCGGGGAAGACGCACGCCATCAGGGCGCTGGAAGACCTGGGCTATTTTTGCGTGGACAACCTGCCGCCCGCCCTGCTTCCTAAATTCGCCGATCTGTGCCGGGAAGCCAAGGGGCGGATAGAACAGATAGCTGTGGTGATCGATGCCCGGGGTGGAGGTTTTTTCGATGACCTCTTTTTTGCCCTGGAGGAGCTGCAAAAAAGCGGGCAGCCCTATGAAATCCTGTTTTTGGAGGCCAGCACAGAAGTCCTGGTCAAACGGTTCAAAGAGACCAGGCGCCGGCACCCGCTTTCCGGGCAGGGCAGGCTGTTGGAGGACATCCTCCTGGAACGCAGGCGGCTCGAAGACCTTCGGGGCATAGCCAACAAGATCATCGACACCTCGGAGATGACGACTGCCCAGCTCAAGGCCCAGATAGCAGAACTGTACGGCCCGCAGAACGAAAAAGGCAGGATGAACATCACGGTGATGTCCTTCGGCTATAAATACGGCGTCCCGCTTGACGCCGACCTGGTCATTGACGTGAGGTTCATTCCCAATCCCTTTTATGACCCGGTTCTGAGCGCGCTCACCGGCAATGAAACAGAAGTAAGGGAATATGTGCTCAAATCGCCGGTCACGGCGGAGTTTCTGGTGAAGTATTCAGATTTGCTCAATTTCCTGCTCCCGCATTACCTGGGCGAAGGGAAGACCCACCTGGTGATCGCTATAGGCTGCACGGGCGGCCGCCACCGTTCGGTGGTGCTGGCCAACCGGCTGGGAGAAATGCTCTCAGGCAGCGGCTACAGGGTGGCTGTGCGACACCGCGATATGTACAAAGGCGCGGAGAGGGATAAGGTATGAAACTGCAGGAACATCCACGGAAAGAGCGCCTGCGCCTAAAAATCGCCTACCGCAAGCAACACCTGAAAAAAGGTCCCCGCCTGGTGGTAATCGGCGGCGGGACAGGACTTGCCGTTCTGTTGAGGGGCCTGAAGGAATACACCTCCAACCTCACGGCCATAGTGTCGGTAGCGGATGACGGCGGCAGTTCCGGCCGGCTGCGGGGGCAGTATGGCATTCTTCCGCCGGGGGACCTCCGCAACTGCCTGGTTGCACTGGCGGATACCGAGCCGGTGATGGAGAAACTGTTCAACTACCGCTTCACGAAGGGGGAACTGGCCGGCCACAACCTGGGGAACCTCCTCATAACCGCCATGGCTGACATGTCCGGCAGTTTCGAATACGCCATCCAGGAAATTGGGAAGGTCCTGGCGATCCGCGGGCGCGTCATACCTTCCACCCTGGACGATATCGTGCTGGCGGCGGAACTCCAGGACGGTTCGGTCATCGTGGGCGAAACAAACATCAACAAGACCCCCGGGCCCATCCAGCGGGTGTTCGTCCTTCCCGGCAACCTTGCGCCTGTCCCGGCTGCGGTCGAAGCCATCAGGGAAGCTGACGCAGTAGTCCTGGGGCCCGGCAGCCTGTATACCAGCGTGATTCCCAACCTGCTGGTTCCCGGCATAGCGGAAGCGCTGCGGGAGGCGCGCGGGAAAAAGATATACGTTTGCAACATCATGACACAACCGAACGAAACATTGCAGCACAAGGCCAGCGACCACCTCAAGGCCATTTGCCGCCACTCGTTTCCCGGCCTTGTCCAGTACATGATCGTCAACAGCAAGGAGATCCCCCTGCACTTGCGGGAGAAATATGCAAGGGAAGGAGCCGACGTGGTGGAAACAGACATGGATGAGCTCTGCAAAATGCCGGTCAAAGTCATTTCCGACGAGCTCAGCGAAGAGGGTGACTATATCCGTCATCACCCCCGCAAGCTGGCGCGCCTGATTATCAAGAGGGTTTTGGGCTTGAAGCACCCTGCGCTGTGGACAGGAGCCGACGGTCGCCGCTTGCCGTGGGGACCGCCGGATGGAAAAACCGAAAACGTCAGGGGGGAGTAAAATGTCCTTCTCCACCCGGGCCAAGGACGAGTTGGCACGCATCCTGCCGGAAAAAGAGTGCTGCCAGCTGGCGGAGCTGGCAGCACTGGCCAGGATGGACGGATCGATAAACATCAGCGCCGGCCGCAGGGTCGGCCTCCAGATAAGAACAGAAAACGCCGCGGTTGCCAGGAAGATTTTCCGGCTGGCCAAAAACCTTTTGGATCCGGAAATGGAAATACGCGTTCAGAAAAGGACCTGCCTCAGGAAAACTAACCTATACCATGTTCACTTGCTTCCTCATCCAGGAATGAGCGGGTTCCTGAAAAGACTGGGGATCATAAAGGGCGACGGTTCAATCTTTCCGGGAATAAAGCAGGGCCTGGTCAAATCGCAGTGCTGCCGCCGCAGCTATCTGCGCGGCGCCTTTTTGGGCGCCGGATCGGTCAGCAGCCCGGAAGGAAACTACCATCTGGAAATAATCGCGGGTGATGCTGAATATGCTTCTTCGCTGGCCTCGCTGGTTAACCGCTTTGAGGGAATGCAGGCCAGGGTGGGCAGCAGAAAAAGGAGCCATATCGTTTACCTTAAGGAAAGCGACCAGATCTCGGCGTTTTTGAACATCATCGGCGCCCACCAAGCCCTCCTGGATTTTGAAAACATCCGGATCATCAAGGGGATGCGCAATCAGGTAAACCGGCTGGTCAACTGCGAAACGGCCAATTTGAGCAAAACCGTGAACGCTTCCCTGAAACAGGTCGAAAACATCAGGTTCATCGACCGGGTGATAGGCATTGAAAAGCTGCCGGCGCGGCTTAAGGCGATTGCCCGCCTGCGTCTGGAGAACCCCGATGCCAGTTTGAAGGAACTGGGGGAGATGATGGACCCGCCCATCGGCAAGTCGGGAGCAAACCACCGGATGCGGCGAATCGATGAAATCGCCGAGGAGTTGCGAAGCCGTTTCCAGAGATGATTTTTTTGTATTTTATTGCTGTTATATTTTGATAAGTTTAGTATAATTGATAGCGGTCGAGGTTTTTCATTTGAATGAGTGGAGGTGATAACATGGCTTACGCGATTAACGATGAGTGCATTTCCTGCGGCGCTTGCGAAGCTCAATGTCCGGCCGGTGCTATCAGCGAGGGGGACGGCAAATATGTCATCGACCCCAATAAGTGCACTGACTGCGGATCATGTGCCGATGTTTGCCCGGTAGGTGCTCCTAACCCGGCGTAAAGCTGTTCGGGAGAGGCGTGCGGTTGAAAAAAGTACCGCGCGCCTTTTGCTTTTTGTTTGTTGCCTGTTGCCCGACCGCTAGAACTTATTGGCTCGGGAGGATATAATTTAAGCGAGGATTGTTGATGATTAAGCAGGAATTTAAAAAAAAATAAAGAAAAAATAAAAACAAGCAATCGAGAACGGGTGAGCAAACAAAAAAGGGGGGGAGATGGGTGAATATCAATTATGGGCTGCGTCTTGAACAGACTCAGAAATTGGTGATGACTCCCGAGCTGCGCCAGGCCATTAAGATTCTCCAGCTCTCTTCGTTGGAATTGACCGATTACGTAAACCAGATGATTACCGAAAACCCGCTGATCGAGGCAACGGAAGAAGAACCGTACCCGCGGCAAGAAAAGGACCCCAGGAAGGACGTGGAAATAGACTGGGAGGATTATTTGCAGGAAACGCGCGATTTGTCCGAACCCAGGCAGCCGCAGGAAGTCAAAACCGAGTTTTCTTTTGAAAATTTCATAACCAGGGGGACCAGCCTGCAGGAACATCTGCTGTCCCAGCTGGGCTACCTCCGCCTTAACCGGGAGGAGTGCAGGATCGCGCGGTACTTGATCGGCAACATCGATTCCAGCGGGTACCTGGCGGTGACCGTGGAACAGGCCGGGGCCGATCTGCAGGCGCCTGTAGAGAAGATAGAAAAGGTCCTGGCCATTGTCCAGGGGTTTGATCCGACCGGTGTGGGGGCGCGCAACCTGAGCGAGTGCCTGCTGCTCCAGCTGAAACAAAAAGGGGTCAGCGACCCGGTTTTGTATGAAATGGTGGAAAACCATCTCGAGAACATTGCTGCCGGGAAACTGGGCAAGGTCGCCCAGGCGCTGAGCCTTCCCGTGGCCAGGGTTCAGGAGATGGCCGACATGATCAAGTCTTTGAATCCCAGGCCGGGGGCTTCGTTCGGCGGCGACGACGTTCGTTACATTGTGCCCGATGTCCTGGTGGAAAGGATCGAAAACGACTATATCATCCTGGTAAATGACAACCACATACCGCGCTTGACCATCAACAAGACTTACAGCGAGATCCTGAAAAAGAGCAGCGAGGCGGACGATGTCACCAGGGGCTTTGTGGAGAATAAGCTCAACCAGGCCCTGTGGCTGATCCGGAGCATCGAGCAGAGAAGGATGACCATTTACCAGGTGGCCAGCGCTCTGGTAAGCATGCAGCGGCAGTTCTTCGACCGCGGCATAAAATACCTCAAGCCGCTAACCCTGAAACAGGTTGCCGAAAGGATCAACATGCACGAATCAACGGTAAGCAGGGCTACGGCCAACAAGTATATCCAGACCCCGCACGGCATCTTTGAATTCAAGTTTTTCTTCAATTCCGGCCTGGACACGGACGGGGGCGAAAGCGCCTCTTCGGAGAGCATCAAACGGCTGTTGCAGGAAATCATCAGGGGAGAAAACCCCTGCAAGCCGTACAGTGACCAAAAGCTGGCCGACATACTCA
>Ga0067045_1028075_pt1 | contig 44016 bp, 43 predicted proteins | sample TerdegcTABiofilm_FD_59184 | JGI IMG/M metagenome (GOLD analysis project Ga0067045, IMG submission 59184) | Combined Assembly of (Gp0054472, Gp0054536) Wastewater bioreactor microbial communities from Singapore -Terephthalate degrading...
TTTCACAGGTCATGCTGGATATCCTGCGGGAACGCATGGCACAACATGCCGCATCTGAAACCGGTTTGTATGCAAAAACAGAAGAAAATTGACCTCGGGGAGCCTCAACAACAACCCCCCTCAATCCTCCCACGGAGCCCAATGGTGATGAGTGAGGGAATAACAGACATGAGTCAGAATCAACAACAACCCCCCTCAATCCCCCCTTATCAGGGGGGAAGTCTGGCCAGTGATGAATGTAACGGAAAGGGGGTTTATCTCCCTCCCCTGACAATGCGTGTGGTTAATGGGTTATCACCCTCCCCTGACAAGGGGAGGGCCGGGGAGGGGTTGGAGATTCCCTTTAATGTAAGACGGTAATGGTTTATTTTTCAATGAATACCAATGAATTAGATTTTTCATATTATCTGGATGGGTTGAAGGGGTTGCAGCCCATCAGGGTTTACGGCCTGGTCTCTCAGGTGATAGGTATGGCCATGGAGGGCAGGGGACCCAATGTGCCCCTTGGTGCCATATGCAGTGTGGAGCTGCGCGGTGGCAATTCCGTGCTGGCCGAGGTGGTTGGCTTTAAAGACAGCCGTGTGTTGCTCATGCCTCTGGGTGATATGAAGGGGGTGGAGCCTGGAGGACGCATCTGGGTGGAGCGTATGCAGGCGGATGTGCCTGTGGGTGAGGCCATGCGGGGCCGCATCCTGAACGGTCTGGGCCAGGCCATTGACGCCAAAGGCCCTATTCGCTTTGAGACAGCCTATCCCCTCTATGCCGAGCCGCTGAACCCCATAGACAGACCCCGTATCGATTCTGTGATGGATGCGGGAGTCCGGGCGATAAATGCCTGTCTGACATTAGGAAAAGGGCAGCGTATCGCCATTATGGCCGGTTCAGGCGTGGGAAAGAGCACGCTTCTGGGCATGATAGCCCGGCATACCACGGCAGACATAAACGTCATCGCCCTGATAGGCGAGCGGGGCCGAGAACTCAATGACTTCATTCAAAGGGATTTGGGGCCTGAAGGGCTGGCCAGGTCCGTGGTAGTGGTGGCCACCTCTGATACACCGCCCCTCATACGCCTGCGAGGGGCATATGTGGCCACTGCCATTGCGGAGTTTTTTCGGGACAAAGGCCTGAATGTCGTCTTGATGATGGACTCGGTGACCCGTTTTGCCATGGCCCAAAGGGATGTGGGGCTGGCCATTGGTGAGCCTCCCACCTCCCGAGGCTATACGCCTTCGGTCTTTTCCCTTTTGCCCAAACTGTTGGAAAGGGCGGGCAAAAAACGCAATGCCGGCAGCATAACCGGCATCTACACGGTGCTGGTGGAGGGCGATGACATGAACGAACCCATTGCAGATACAGTCCGTTCCATCGTGGACGGACATGTTGTATTAAGCCGTGCCATAGCCCATCAAGGCCATTATCCGGCCATAGATGTACTGGCCAGTATCAGCAGGCTCATGCGGGACATCGTAGGCAGGGAGCAGATAGAGAATTATCAGAAGCTCATAACGGTTTTGGCCACGTACAAAAAGGTGGAGGACCTGGTCAATCTGGGGGCCTATGCCAAGGGTTCCAATCCCGATATAGATTTTGCACTCAACAAGATTCATGCGGTCAATGCCTTTCTCAGACAGGAGGTGGAAGAGGCATGCAGTTACGAAAGAAGCTGTGAAGAACTGGCAGCCATCTTCAGATAAGGTGATGGAGCTTGAATGGCCTACAGATTTTCGTTGGAGACATTGCTGAACCTGCGCAAAAGACGTCTGGAACTCACCGAGATGGAGCTCATGCGGGCGGAACAGCGCCTGGCAAGGGAAGCAGAGAACCTGGAGCTGACTCGCAAGGCCATAGAGATACAGCGTCAGGATATGGAAGGGCATCTGAAAAAGGGTATGATGGCACACGAGCTGCAACAGGCCTTTGGTATCCTCGAGATGCTTGCAAAGGCGGAGGAGATGCAGCAGCAGGTGGTCTCTGCCCTGCAAAAGGAAGTGAAAACACTGAAGGATAGGCGTATTGAGCAATACAGGGACAAGGAATTGCTGGAACGGCTGAAGGAAAAGGACAAGGATAAATGGCTTGCCGAAATCGCACGAATGGAGCAAAAGGAACTGGATGAACTCTCCACACAAAGACATGCAAGAAGAACGCAGACCCTCACGAACAACTAACGGTATCTCATGGCTTTTCAGGATACTTCTGTGCCTTGGCGGTTTGAAGGTATGCCTGGCCCTGTTTCTGTCCCTGGTGGCAGGGGTGAGTGTGAATGCGGCCGGTCCTTCAGATGAGAGGCAGGAACAGACACCCCAGGCATCAAATGCCCAATCCTCCGCCTCCGCTGCGGCCACTTCCTCGCAGCAGCCGATCAATCCGGAAATCATTGCAATCTTGCAGGCGGAGCAGAAAAAACTCGCTGAAGAGAGGCAGAAGCTGGCCCAGAAAAACCAGGAAATGGATGTGATGGCAAAAGAGCTGGAGAACAGGTTGTCCCAGCTCAATGAACTGAAGAACCAGCTCGAAGGCCCTGCCAAACAGGCCAAGGCAGCTGAAAAAGAGGGTTTTGAACACCTGGTTGCGGTGTACGGGTCCATGGAAGACTCCAAGGCTGCGGCCCTTCTGGGGAATATGGACGAGGCCACCGTGGTAAGGATACTAAAATCCATGAAGGGCAAGAAGGCGGCGGCCATTTTGAGTCTGATGGAGCCTCAAAAGGCAGCGAGATTGAGCGCAGAGCTGGCCAAGGCCAGGCCGTAACAAATAAAATAACCGTAGGTTTCCCTCAGTTTTATCACTCCCTTCAAAACTTACAGGAGGCATCATGGAAGCTCATCAGGCAAATGCCGAAGACCTCCGATGGAAGACGGTGCAAAGGCAGATGGCTATCTATGGAAACGCACCCCATGCCCTGATTCAGGTGCTGCATACGGTGCAAAACGCCTATGGCTATCTGAATGCAGGGATTCTGGCCCGTGTGGCTCAAACACTGCATCTGCCCCTTAGCCGTGTATATGGTGTGGCCACATTCTATCACCACTTCAATCTGACACCGCCGGGCAAAAACCTGTGTATCGTCTGCACAGGCACCACCTGTTTTATAAAGGGTGGAGAGGGCATTTTAAGGGCTGTGGAGGCCGAATACGGCATTAAATTGGGCGAGACCACTTCAGACGGCTCCCTCACCCTGCTTACCGCCCGATGCCTTGGGGCATGCAGTCTTGCCCCTGTGGCCATTGTAAACGGCCGGGTACTCAGCAAACTGACACCTGAACTGCTGCTTACGCACCTAAAAGGAGTTGTGTCCCATGTTCAATGAAGAACTGATGGCCATGGCGCAAAAGAGGCAAGAAGAGGAGCAGGCCTTTTCTCATCGCATCTCGGTATGCGTGGCAGCAGGTTGCATCTCTGCAGGCAGTCTTGAGCTTCTAAATACATTAAAAGGGCATGTAAGGACCAAAGGACTGCATTCCGTGCAGATAAAGCCAGTGGGCTGCATGGGTCCCTGCGACAACGGCCCTGTGGTGCGCGTCGAACCTCAATCCGTGATATATCGAGGCCTTAGGCCGGTGCACATTCCGAAGTATCTTGATGCCCTGTTGGCAGGCGAGGCCATCGAGGACTCAAGTGTGCACTTTGTCCCGCTCAGGCCAGGTAAGCCCGTAAGCCCGGGGCTTTCCTCTCTTGTGACCTTTTTGAACCGGCAGAAGCGCATAGTGCTGGAGAACTCAGGCATCATAGACCCAGAAGATTTGGCGGACTATCTGGCTCGAGACGGCTATTCTGCCCTGTGTCGTGTGCTCTTTGAGCTCTCGCCCAACGAGGTCATCGAATGGGTGACTCAAAGCGGTCTGCGCGGTCGAGGCGGCGCCGGATATTCAACAGGCCTCAAGTGGCGCACCGTGTCCAAGGCAGGGGGCGGTACTAAGTTTGTGGTGTGTAATGCAGATGAAGGGGATCCGGGCGCATTTATGGACAGAAGCGTGCTGGAGAGCGACCCCCATCGCGTGATAGAGGGTATGTGCATCGCCTCCTATGCAGTAGGTGCCCACGAGGGCTTTGTATATATTCGAGCGGAATACCCCCTGGCCATAGAACGGCTTCAAAAGGCCATACGCCAGGCAGAGCGGGCAGGTCTCTTGGGCAAAGGCATTCTGGGAAGTAGGCACGATTTTCATCTGGAGATCAGATACGGCGCAGGCGCCTATGTCTGCGGTGAGGAGACCGCACTTTTGGCCTCCATAGAAGGCAAACGAGGCCAGCCCAGGCCAAAGCCGCCCTATCCTGCTGAAAGGGGGCTTTGGGGTGCCTCCACCCTCATCAACAATGTGGAGACCTTTGCCAATATTCCGGTGATTTTTAGAAAGGGGCCTGAGGCCTTAAACACTCTGGGTACAGAGACCAGCAAAGGCACCAAGGTTTTTGCCCTGACAGGCCGCATTCGAAATACAGGGCTTATCGAGGTGCCCATGGGCATTACTCTAAGAGAGATCGTGTTTGATTTGGGCGGAGGCGTGCCTTCCAATGAGTTCAAGGCGGTGCAGACCGGCGGGCCGTCTGGCGGCGCCATTCCGGCACAGTATTTAGACATGGCCGTGGACTACGAGTCCCTTGCAAGAACCGGCTCCATCATGGGCTCTGGCGGCATGATTGTCATGGATGGCAACTCAAACATGGTTGAAGTGGCCAAGTTTTTTATGGACTTTTCTGTGTCGGAGTCCTGCGGCAAGTGTGTGCCATGCAGAGTGGGCACGGTGCATCTCTGTAACCTTTTGAACAGATTTTTGGCAAGACAGGCCTCTTACGAGGATTTGAACAGGCTGGAGTGGCTGTGTGACCTCATAAAGAATACAAGTCTATGCGGCTTGGGCCAGTCGGCCCCAAATCCGGTTTTGAGCGCCCTCAGATACTTTAGGCCAGAGTTCGAAGCGCTTATTGGAGGATGACATGCCACAACAATTTGAGATCATTACGCTTAAAATAGACGGAAAGGATGTCGGCGCAAAGGGCGGGGAGACCATTTTGCAGGTGGCCAGGGAAAACGGCATCTGGATACCGACTTTATGCCACTTGAATGGCCTCTCACCTGTGGGCGCCTGTCGCCTTTGTTTGGTAGAGGTGAAAGGGTTTTCACGGCCTGTTCCCTCCTGTGTCACAAAGGTGAGTGAGGGCATGGAGGTTACGACTCAATCAGAGCGGCTTCAGGACTATCGAAAGGCCATAGTGGAGCTGCTTTTGAGCGAAAGGAACCATGTCTGCTCTGTCTGCATGGCCAACGATAGATGTGAACTACAGGACCTGGCGCAGAGATTGGGAGTGACGCACCTGCGTTTTGAACGCCTGTCTCATGCCTTTTCTGTGGATGCCTCTCATAGCCGTTTTGTTCGGGATGACAATCGCTGCATTTTGTGCGGCAGGTGTGTGCGTGTCTGCGCAGAGATAGAGGGCGCTCACACATGGGACTTCATGAACAGAGGCCATGAGACTCGTCTGGTCTCTGACCTGAATCAGCCGTGGAGTGAGTGCGAGTCCTGCACGGGTTGCGGAAAGTGTGTGCAGGTCTGTCCCACTGGAGCCCTTTTGGAAAAGGCAAAGATGGGCACCGCCTGGAAAAAGAAGGAGTTTTTGCCCTATCTTGCCCTGATGCGCCAGGAGGAAAGGCATGGATAAACCGCGCATGGCTACCTTATGGCTGGACGGCTGTTCAGGCTGTCACATGTCTGTTCTGGACATGGACGAAAGGATTCTTGAGATATTAGGCCAGGTGGAGTTGGTCTATAGCCCGCTTGTGGATACAAAGGAGTTTCCATCAAATGTGACTCTCACCTTGGTGGAAGGCGCAATAGCCAGTAAAGAGGATGCAGCCTTTATTCAGAGGGTGCGGGCAAATACAAAGTGGCTGGTGGCATTGGGGGACTGCGCAATTACGGGGAATGTGCCTGGTATGCGAAATGCCATTTCACTGGAAAGGCTTTTTGGGGCATCCTATCAAAAATTGAGCGCAGCCACAGCGATTACGGAGCTTTTACCCCAGGTGTTGCCCCTGCATCAAGTGGTGCCAGTGGACCTCTTTTTGCCGGGCTGTCCTCCGCCTGTTGCTGCTATTTATGCCCTGTTTCAAGAGTTTTTATGGGCAGTTAACGAGGCAAACGGGGATTTGGAGGCCATGCGGTTTACATTTGACGCCACACAGTACACCGGATTTGGAAGATAGCCATGAACGAATCCAATACAACTACAACCAAGATCACCATTGAACCGGTCACTCGCATCGAAGGCCATGCCAGAATCACTCTGCAAATGAATGAAGACAGCGAGGTGACTCAGGCCTTTTTTCATGTGACGCAGTTTCGAGGCTTTGAGGCCTTTTGCGTGGGCAGGCCCTTTTACGAGCTGCCAGGCATTCTATCCCGCACCTGCGGCATCTGTCCGGTTTCTCACCTCATAGCAGGCGCCAAGGCCTGTGACGACCTCTTGGCCGTGGAGATTCCGCCTGTGGCAAACCGGCTGCGCAAGGTCATGCACCTCGCCCAGATACTTCAGTCCCATGCCTTGAGCTATTTCTTTCTCTCCGCACCTGACCTGGTCTTTGGCATGAACGGGAATGTGAAACAGCGCAACATCTGCGGTCTTGCGGAACAGACGCCTGAGCTCGCCAAACGGGGTATCCTTTTGAGAAAGACAGGCCAGGGCATCATCGAGCTTCTGGGCGGCCGCCGCATTCATCCCACATGGGTGGTGCCCGGCGGCGTTTCTGCGCCCCTTTACACTTCTGCCAGAGACAGTATTTTGGCCATGCTTCCTCAGGCAAGGGAGGAGGTTTTAAAGACACTGAATTGGCACAAGGGTCTCATGCCAAAATTTAATCAAGAGATTCAAGCGCTTGCCAACTTCTCAAGCCTGTATGCCGGACTTGTGAATCGCAAGGGCTATGCCAGGCACTATGACGGCCGCATTCGATTCATGGACTCCAACGGCAATGTGATTCAGGACCATGTGGAGGCGTCACAATACCCGCAATTCATTGAAGAGACAGAACAGCCCTGGACCTACATGAAGTTTCCCTTTTACAGGCCCTTTGGAGAGGAACGAGGCATGTATCGCGTAGGCCCATTGGCCAGGCTCAATATCGCCGACGGCCTGGGCACGCCTTTGGCTGACAGAGAGCTTCAGGAGTTCAAGGCCATGTCCTCAGAGCCCATTCGAGCCTCCTTTCACTATCACTGGGCCAGGCTCATAGAGATGCTCTATGCCATTGAAAAGATAGAGCTTTTACTGAACGACGAGGATATCCTTTCTAATCATGTGCGCTCCATTGCCGCCCCCAATCGCCTTGAGGGCATCGGCATGGTGGAGGCCCCGCGCGGGCTTCTGATACACCACTACCGCATAGATGAAAACGGCCTGGTCACTGGTGTAAACCTCATTGTGGCCACTGGGCACAACAATTCGGCCATGAATCGAGGCATTCTGCAGGCGGCTCGCGTCTTTGTGCGCAAGGAGCGCATGGAAGAGGGGATGTTAAATGCAGTGGAGGCGGTGATTCGATGTTTTGATCCGTGTCTGAGCTGCGCCACACACGCCTTTGGCAGGCCGCGATTGCAAATTCAGCTCTTGTCTGCAAAGGGCGATGTCCTGCATGAGTTGGCCTTCTGATTTCTTGTTTTGCCGATGCACATCTGGGTAATGGGGCTTGGAAATCCGCTTTTGGCCGATGATGGAGCTGGGTGGTATGTGTGTAGCCGGCTGAAGGAGCGTCTGATGCAAGTGCCTCATGGCCATGTGCTGGCCGTTTATACCTCTCAGGGCCTCTTTCCTGAGCAGATAGAGGCCTTTTCGCAGGCGGATCTGGCCATCTTCATAGATGCAGGCATTAAAGAGGGTGCGAAGGACGGTTTTCACATTGAACATCTCTTAATGCCTTCACGGGCAGATGTGCTGGCCATTCCCGCTTGCACCTCTACGCCCATTCACGGCCTGTCTTTGCAGGATTTCATGAGACTTTCTGCCCAGATCTATGCCAGGCTGCCTCAGAATGTCTTGATATGCACTTTAGCTGCACGGCTATTTACGCCCATGCAGGGCCTATCTCGAGCCGTACAAGAGGCCTGTGACCAGGTGGTGGAGCGATTTCTCAGGGCATTTTTGGCCCCAACAGAGGCTGAAGTGCTTAAGACATTATTCGTTGGCCCTGTTACTTCAGCCTTTTAAGCAGCCAGGCCATGTTGATTCCCAGGTCCCGCATGGTCTTTATGCCCTCTTCGTCCTTCATGACCTCGCCAGGATTTCTGCCCATTCCTATGTTCCAATAAGAAGAGCCCACTACTATCATTTGGCCGATTAAAAAGAAGTAATTGATGGAGCTAAAGACATGGGATGCGCCTCCCCGCCTTGCAGCCACCACAGCAGCACCGATCTTGCGCTTGAACATGTCGCCATTGGCGCGTGCAACCATGCCACAGCGTTCGATGAGCGCCTTGGTATTGGCCGTGAGGTCTGCAAAGTAGGTGGGTGAGCCGATAATGATGCCGTCTGCAGTTAACATCTTTTCGATGTAGTCATTCATGGCATCCTCCACACCTGCACAGCGCCTGTCCTTGTTTGCAAAACACTTGTAGCAGGCAATGCAGCCTGATAGGGGTTTGCCAGCCAGCTCTATGAGCTCTGTCTCGATGCCCTCACGATTTAATTCCTCAAAGACCACCTGAATCATCTGAGCAGTGTTGCCGCCTCGTCTTGCACTTCCATTAAAGGCTACGATCTTCATTGCATGTATCTCCTTTTCGCTCTTTTGAATCAGGCATTAACATAGCACTTTTTCAGCTATATTTCAGCCCATCCTAAATTTTGTGATTGAATTTGCCGTAAGAGTAATAACTCCTTGTGTAATTTTGATGTGTAAGAAAGTGACTGTCCTTTTTCTGTGTTTTTTTGTTTTAGGGCGATGAGCAGCCGGCATTTGTTTCATGCCCCACATAACCGCCCTTCTTGGCGGAGAATGTGGGGCCGGCGTATCCTGCCATGGAGGGCAGTTATGCGCCGCATGGAACAAATGCTTCACCGCCGCCGCCCAAGAAGTCTCATGGGGTCTTTTTTGTTGTTTTTTAGATTCTTTCGCGAATTTTGGGCCAAAGCCGCTATGGCAAGCTAGTCCAAAACGCATTATTATACCTAATTGTTTCACAAGGTTTAATCTGTGAATGAATTATTAAGGACTTGAACATTTCGTATAAATAGATTTTGTGTTTAGTTAATAACTTTTTTTTAAAGAGGCGCTATTATGAAAATTGGATTTATCGGCATGGGTATCATGGGTCAGCCCATGGCAAAAAATCTGCTAAAGGCCGGACATGAGGTGATGATTTACAACCGCACACAGGCAAAGGCCATGGCTCTTGTGGAGATAGGGGCTAAATTGGGGCATTCTCCAAAGGCATTGGCCGAGTGGGCCGATGCCGTCATTCTTATGCTCACAGGCCCAGAGGCCATTGAAGCGGTATTGAATGGCTCAAGTGGTCTGCTAATATCTGATGCCAAACCAATAATCGTCAATATGAGCACTGTCTCGCCAAGTTACACGCGCGATTTGGCCTCAAGGCTTCAAAAAGAGGGCATTTCCTTCATAGATGCACCGGTCTCAGGTTCCAAAAAGCCAGCTGAAGATGGCACATTGGTGATTCTGGCAAGCGGGCCTCAAAATGTAGTACAGGTCATGACTCCAGTATTTTTGGCAATGGGAAAGAAGGTGGTCTATTGTGGAGAGGCCGGCAGAGGAACGGATATGAAGATGGTCATAAACCTTCTGCTTTCCGTGATGATGGCTGGATTAGGCGAGGCCGTGGTAATGGCTGAAAAGATGGGGCTTGATGTGCAATTGTTTTTGGACACGGTGCTTTCCGGGCCTCTGGCGTGTGACTTCTTTAGATTAAAGGCGCCTATGCTTCAACAGAATGAATTTATGCCGCAATTCCCCCTAAAACACATGGCAAAAGACATAGATTTCATACTAAAGACAGCTCATGCAAACGGATTGGAACTACAAGTGGAGCAGGCCGTGGCAAACTACTATGAAAGGGCCATGAAGAGCGGCTTGGAGGAGATGGACCTTTCAGCCATCAAGAAGGTAATCGCCTAAATTCCATGATCATCTTAGGCATAGAGACCTCCTGCGATGAAACAGCCGCAGCCGTTTTGCAAGACGGCAGGGTGTTGAGCAATGTGGTGGCATCCCAGATAGCAGTGCACAGTGAATACGGCGGCATCGTGCCAGAGCTCGCCTCAAGGCATCACCTTCAGGCCATAGAGCCCGTGGTCAATGCCGCGATTGAGGAGAGTGGTGTGCAAAGACAAGGGATTCAGGCAGTGGCTGCCACTCAAGGCCCAGGGCTCATCGGCTCATTGGTAGTGGGCTTTTCCTTTGCCAAGGCCTTTGCCATGGCGAGCAATGTCCCATTTACTGGTGTGAATCACATTCATGCCCATCTCATGTCCGTTTTTTTGGAACAGGAGGTGCCTTCCTTTCCGTTCATAGGGTTGATCGTATCAGGCGGGCATACCAGCCTGTATCTGGTAAAAAACCACCTCTCCATGGAGCTGTTAGGCCATACGCGCGACGATGCTGCTGGTGAAGCCTTTGACAAGGTGGCAAAGATTCTGGGCCTTCCATATCCCGGAGGCCCTGTGATAGGCGAATTGGCGGAACATGGGAATGAGACCGCCTTCGCATACCCACGTACGCGTATGCCGGATGCCCCTCTGGATTTCAGCTTCAGCGGCCTGAAAACAGCGGTGATGCTCTCTGTGCGTGGATGTGAGTCAAGTGGCGGCCCAATGCCGGTTGCTGATATAGCCGCATCCTTTCAGAGGGCTGTGGTGGATGTGTTGGTGGAAAAGACCCTGTTGGCTGCCCAGAGCTGTAAGGTCTCTGATATAGTACTGTGTGGCGGGGTCGCAGCCAATAAAAGATTGCGGACCGCCATGGTGGATGCCGTCCGTGTAAACGGCATGAGGCTTTTCATGCCTTCCTCCGGCTTTTGCACAGACAACGCTGCGATGGTGGCTGTAGCCGGTATGCATCAAATTGAAGCCGGCATGACTGCTTCCATGGAAGCGGATGTATTTTCAAAAATATACAATTAATGCCATGACCGACGATTGCACCGTGCCATCCTGCCCCAAATCATCCCTGAAGATGCGCCTTACCAGGACCATCCGCTATTACTGGCTGCTGCTGAAGCGGCTGAGCGGGGATCCAGGCGTCATAGCGAGGGGCATAGCCCTTGGGACATTCATAGGCTTCACTCCAACCCTGCCTTTTCATACGGTGGCCACCCTGTTTTTTGCCCCGTTTCTGCGGGCCAATCCGTTGGCCGGCATCGGAGCGGGCATTCTGGTCTGTAATCCCCTTACCATACCCGTAATCTATTATCTTTCCTGGAAGATAGGGGTGTTGGTAACCGGCAATACCGTCTCATGGGCCGATGTGCAGGGGCTGCTTGATATGGTCAGCCATGCAAATTTTATGGAGGCGAGCCGCCGCTTTTTTGCGATGGGCTGGTCTTTTTGTATGAGTATGCTTGCCGGCGGCCTGGTGATGGCGATACCGGCAGGCACGGCGGCCTATTTCCTGTCGTTATGGATTTACGGCTCCAGAAGAAGGTCGGGGAGATATGGCAAATAATTCAAACAGTTCTCATGATGCTACCGTCTTTGAATGTGTAAAGGCCATGGGTTATGTATTCAACAGGCCGGAATTGCTTGCACAGGCATTGGTACATCGTTCATATGCCATGGAACAGGGCAAATCTGTGCCTGACAATGAACTGCTGGAATTTCTGGGGGATTCTGTCTTAAATCTATCCATAAGCCATCTGTTGTTTCATCGTTATGGAACGAGCCATAACGAGGGCGATCTGACGCGTATGAGGGCCGCCCTGGTAAATGAGCAGCAGCTGTCTGAAATGGCCCGGCGTGTGGGGCTTGACCGGTATATCCTGTTGGGCAGGGGCGAGGCCAGAAGCCACGGCTGCGACAAGCCATCCATTCTGGGGGATGCCTTCGAGGCAGTGCTCGGTGCCGTTTATCTGGATGGCGGTTATGAGGCCGCCCTATCCGTGATCGGCAGGTGTTTTCATGATTTAATCGTGTGCGCTGACCAATTGATGTGTGATCAGGATTATAAGACCATGCTGCAGGAGGAAACGCAGCGTATCTTCAAGATTACGCCTGTTTATAAGCTGGATGCAGCAACAGGGCCGGACCATGAAAAGACCTTTTGTGTGAATCTTTATCTGAACGATGAACTGCTTGCCAGGGGTGTGGGCAAGAGTAAAAAAGAGGCGGAGCAGAATGCAGCTAAAGAGGCATTGAAAGCCGGCTTGTCTTCTTTTTGCAAGGCAAGTGACGACAGGATTTGATGTAATGCAGGGTGATCCCCTTGAATTTGTGAGGTCAGCACCATGGAACAGGAAATACTGATATGACAGACCTATTGCACAAGATGCAGGGCAGCCGGCCTGACGGCGGATTCAGATCAGGATTTGCGGCCATCATAGGCGCCCCCAATGCCGGCAAGTCCACTTTATTGAACAGATTGCTCGGGACAAAGGTGGCAATAACCACGCCCAGGCCGCAGACCACACGGCGGCTGGTGCGAGGCATTCTTACAACGGAACGCTACCAGATCGTGTTTGTGGATACGCCCGGGATTCATGACTCCAAACGGCTTTTGAACCAGACATTAGTCAGATGGGCCAGGCAGGCCTTGCTCGATATAGATGTAGTCCTTCTGATGGTGGATGCAGCAAAGAGGGACGTGGCCAATGAGCTTTTCATTTTGGATATGCTCAGAAGGACAGAGGCACCTGTTATTCTGCTCTTGAACAAGATAGACCTCATTTCCAAGGACAGACTGCTGCCTCTAATCGAAGAGATGCAGCGGGCCTTCGCCTTTGCGTCCGTCATCCCCATATCAGCCCGTTTCAATGATGGAGTGGAACTGCTGTTGAATGATGTCCTGCGTTTTATGCCGGAGGGGCCGCTGTTTTATGATACAGAGGCCGTCAGCGATCAGACCAGGGACATGCTGGCAGCGGAACTCGTTCGCGAAAAGATATTTCTGCTCACTCATGAAGACATACCTTATTCCACTGCCGTGGAAGTGGAGGATTTTCAGGAGGATCAGAAAAAACAGCAGGTTACCATTCATGCTACGATCTATGTGGAAAAGGATTCCCAAAAGGGTATTATTCTGGGCGCCAATGCCTCGATGATCAAAAGGATCAAAAAATTAGTGAGGGAAGAACTTGAAACCACATGGGGCCAGAAGATAACCCTGGAGCTCTGGGTCAAGGTCCGTAAAAACTGGTCGAAGGATGAGAGGTTTTTGAAACAGATCGGGTTGCTGGAGTGATGAGACTTTTTTGTCACATATTTGGAGTGCAGTTGTGACAAGAAAGTCCTGCTGCTCTTTTTTGGCATGGATGTCTATTCTAACTATTTGATATTGCATGAATTATTATCGCAGGTTTCTGGCATTCTTATTGCTTTAATCGATTGTGGGTTCCTTTTTCGCCGATGAACAACGCAGTTGTGAGTGAAGAGGCAATTTTTCAAGGTTCCCTTACGGTAAATTCCAGGAAAGAAGCCAGACATGAACATATTCCAGCACACCATTAAAAATACCGTTCTGGCCCAGGGTATCGGGCTTCACACAGGCAAGGATGTCACCATTGCCATTTCGCCTGCGCCTGAAAATTCAGGGATATCCTTTCATCATAAAGGGCATGGTGTCATTGTGCCAGCCAATTACAAGTATATCTCCAATACCAGTTTTGCTACCACCATAGGCAAGAGCGCCACAGCGATCTCCACTGTAGAGCATCTGATGGCGGCCTTTGCCGGTCTTTCCATCGACAATGCCGTGGTGGAGATAGACGGGCCGGAGGTTCCGGCCATGGACGGCAGTGCCTATCCATTCGTGAAACTCCTGCACAAGGCCGGTTTGAAGGCCCAGTCCGCCCCGAGAAATTATCTTGAGGTACTTGATGAAATTACGGTTTCTCAGGGCGATAAATATATCTCGCTGTGTCCTTTCGGGGATGTCCCTGCCGGCGACGCTGGTCTGGCCATCTCCCTCACCATCGATTTTGATCATGCGGCGGTGCAGCGTCAGAGCCTGTCCACTCACATCTCCAGCAAGGAGTTCGAAACAAAGATATGCAAGGCCCGCACGTTTGGTTTTCTGCACGAGGTTGAGGCGCTGCAGAAAAACGGTCTGGCCCGCGGCGGTTCCCTGGAAAATGCAGTTGTAATAGGGCAAGAGGGTGTCCTGAACCGCGATGGCCTGAGATTTTCAGATGAATTCGTTCGGCATAAGCTTTTGGACATGCTTGGCGATTTATACCTCATAGGCATGCCCATTATCGGAAGAGTAACTGCCTGTAAAAGTGGTCATGCCCTGCATAAAATGCTTGTAGAAAAACTTATGCACAGCCCCAATGCGTGGCGTGTAAAAAATTTCGAGTCCATTTCTGCTCCCATTTTTCAGGACGGTCATCTTGCCCAGCAGGTGTGGCCGGTCTCTCGCGGCGCACGTCTGGCCGGCAGGGTTGTTTTATAGCAGCCTTGAAAAATTAGAATTTTCGTTCGGGGACAAGGCGTGATGAAGGCGAAAAAGCGGTTGTTGGGCGAAATGGCAATTTTTCAAGGTTCCCTATAGATATTGCAGAAAGTCCTGCCAGGAATGCAGCCTGCGGCACGGCGTTTCTCCCTGGTTCCATGGCTGATTAAAGACAATGGCCTGAATGCCGGCCTGGTGTATCTGATGGCATGTTTCCAGATGGTCCTCTATGAAGGTCTCTATGCCGAGGTCTTTCAGGAGCAGCGCCTTGGCGCTGTGCTGTCCGGTGGCTATTACCTGTATGCGTTTTTCAGGTAGTTCCGGCAGGAGTTCCTGAAGCCAACAGTGAATGGGCGCCTGTTCCGGCCTGGCTGTCACGAAGATGAGCGGTGAGCGTTCGGCATAGGCCAGCAGGGCTTCGCGGGCATCCTGAATGGGTTCCAGCCCCACATAAAGCGGTTCATGCACCAGTTGATGAACGATCCTCAACACCACCTCTTCCGGTACGGGCAGACATCTCTCCAGCCAGTATGAGGTGATCATCCCCTTGTGTAGTGTATCTATGTTGTACTCCTCTCTTGCTATGTGAATGAATGCCCTCATGGTGTCAGCAACTACGCCGTCTATGTCGAAGCCTACTTTGCCCAAGCGGACATGTGAGGCTGTGTTATCTGATTTTGACAACGGCATAAGTCTGTTTTGTGTTTGCATGGTCTCCTGCTTTTGGGTATCTTTCATGGTGAATGGATTAATGTTTAACTAAAAAGGATATGTTGAAGGAATATTTTGTGGATTACGAGACGGCTGTAGCATATCTGAACGGTTTCCAGTTTCATGGTTTCAAGCTGGGGCTGGAGCGCACAGAGGCCATTTTGAAGGCATTGGGCGATCCGCACCGGACATATCCAGTTATACATGTGGCGGGCACCAATGGCAAGGGTTCCGTGTGCGCATATCTGAGTTCCATCCTAAAAACAGCTGGTTACAAAGTCGGCCGTTACACCTCGCCGCACCTGTGGGACCTCGCGGAACGCTTCGACATAAACGGCAGATACATTTCGAAAAACGAACTCGCCTTCGCCATAGAGCGCATCAGGGATTATGTGGAGCGGGGGATTGAACTCAGCTATTTTGAATACACCACCGCCATTGCCTTTAAGTGGTTCGAGGAGCAGGCCGTGGATATCGCTGTTGTGGAGACAGGTCTCGGCGGCAGGCTGGATGCCACCAATGTTGTTACGCCCATCTGCACTGTCATAACCAATGTGGACTTCGATCATATGGCATATCTTGGTGACACCATTGAGAAGATCGCTTTTGAAAAGGCTGGGATCATCAAGGCTGGAGTGCCTGTGGTAACGGCTGTAAATAGACCGGAGGCCCTTGCGGTCATAGAAGAGAGAGCGAACTTGTTGAAAAGCCCTGTTTTTCGGCTGGGCCGGGAGTTTTCGATTGTAGAATCGAACGGTGAAATGGAATATGAAGGGCTGAAATGCCGCCTTAAAGGTATAACACCCGGACTTTCAGGCAGGCATCAATATGATAACGCCGGCCTTGCCCTGGCGGTCTGCGAACTCATACAGCAAAGGTTCGAGACAGGCGAAACAGCGATGGAACAGGGTGTTGAAACTGCTGTCTGGCCCTGCCGGGGCGAGCTCGTGCAGCTTGCTGGCGGGCAAGAATTGTTGCTGGATGGAGCACATAATCCCAACGGCATTCAGGCGCTTTGTGCCCTGCTGGCAGATATGAAAAGGGCCTCCAGTGAATCGGCTCTGCTGTTTGCGGCCTCCAACGAGGGGAAAGACAAGGATTTTGCAGCAATGCTTCGGGAGCTGACGCCTTTTTTTGAGCGCATCTATATCACGGAACCTCCGGGTCCCAGAAGGCCTGTGGTCATGGAAGAATGGCTGTCATTGAACCTGCCACAAGGCATCAGTTATATCAGGGACTGGCGTGAGGCATTGAACGCCTGTCTTTCGACACAGCAGAACTATTTTGTCTGCGCGGCTGGTTCATTGTATCTTGCCGGCGCTGTCAGGCATGAAGTCAGGCCATATTCCAAACATGGTTTTGATATATCTTGATGGCCTATTTGGTTATAAATTAAAATTTCAACTAATATGTACTGTTATTTTTTATAGGAAAATCATAAATTGCCATCAGTGCAATAAGATGAAAAAATAATATATTATTGATTTTTTATTTCCTTAATGCTATACATTATAGCTATAAGAATTTTGCAAAAAGCCATTCTAAGTTATTTGTATCGTATTATTTTTTAAATTTATAATTGAAGAGGTATGCTGTATGGAGATTGATAAAAATCGGCCTATTTATCCCATCAGTGTAGCTGCAAAACTCCTTGGTGTCCATCCAAGAACCTTAAGACTCTATGAAGATGAGGGTCTTCTGAAGCCATTTCGGCAAGGAACTAAAAGATATTATTCTCAAAACAATATAGAATGGATCAACTGTTTGCGTCATCTGATTCATGAAGAGGGTATAAGTATTCCGGGTATCAAGCGGTTATTGGATCTGACTCCGTGTTGGGAGATCAAAAAGTGCCCTCCCGAACGCAGGAATCAATGTAGCGCTTATATCGATAAAATAGTGCCATGCTGGGAAAGGGCAAGTAGTGTTTGTGCTAAAGAGCTGAATAAATGTCAGGAATGTGATGTCTATATTAAAGCTATGAAGAACGCAACTACTGAGATCAATGGATGTAAACAAAAGACGGGTAATATAAAGGTATTAAAGATCAGAAAGTCAGATCTCTTGGAGGATGGCTCAATTGATAGTCTTGCCGTAGTTTCAATGTAAAACTGATTGCTAAGTAAATTTGGAATTTGTTTGGAATAGATGAGGAGGGGATAGCCCTCCTTTTTTATTTTATCCATAAATCTGTATTGTTTATATTGCGCATATCTGATTTGAACCTGATTTTTAACATTATAATTTGCATTATAAGGTGATGTTTGAAAGTAATTTTTTCTGGCGCTTAAAGGAGTAGCTTTTCCTTATCATCAGTTGTAAGTGTGCAAAAATTACATCTTTTCTTTTACAATTTTCTTGTTATTCTTATAGTCAAGATTTTTGTAATTTCAATTGGAAGGAGGTTTTTTCATGTCTAAATCTGATATTTTTGTCATGGATGCCAGATTAAATACTATGGCTATTACTATGCCGAATTTAATTGCTTTGGCCTTTTTTGCATTGTTATGTATCATTGGGCTTTCGTTTGGATTGCATTCTTTAATAGTTGGTCATGAACATACATTTGGCACTACTCGTTATGTTCCTTGGGGTCTCTTGATTGCTTCATATGTATTTTTTGCATCTATGTCAACCGGACTTTGTATAATATTTGCAGTATTACAGACATTTGATGTTAAGCTTTTTAGGCCGATGCTGGAAAGAGTTTTATTCTTGGCAATAATAACTATTGCAGCTGGCCTTATGAGTATATCGTTGGAGTTGGAGAATCCATGGCGTGTTCCTATCTATGGTATTCTTTCTGCTAATCCTCATTCTAATATTTGGTGGAAAAGTACGATATATAGTATGTATTTTGCTTTATTGGTTATAAATCTTATAATGCTGCAGACTGGTAGATATAAAATGGCTGTTAAAGTAGGTTTAATAGCTTTGTTTGCTTGTTTGTTGGCTAATCTTAACATGAAAGCTGATATGTCTGTAATAGGTTCACGTTCTTTTTGGCGTGATAACTATATGCCTATATATTTTATAATTCAATCTGCTATTCTCGGATGTTCTGGTATTCTATTTGCTAATTGGATTGCTGTAAAGCTTGATCCTAAAATTATCACCGATGATTTTAATATTGCATTGAAGTTTATTTCTAAAATACTTGGCTTTCTTTTAATTGTAGCCGGTATATTTGTATGTATGAAAATATACTCTGGTTTTTATCCTGAATCCCCAGATAATCAAAAAGCAATGTCGCTTTTGCTGAAAGGTGATTACGCTTTTAATTTTTGGCTTGGAGAATTTTTGTTGGGTGTTGTATTGCCTTTTGTTTTATTGGTTATAAGCCGTGGCATTAAACTTAGTTTGCTTGTTGTTGCATCAATTTCCAGTCTTGTTGGTATGTTTTATATGATTTATGATTTAGTTGTTGTTGGCCAACTTGTTCCTGTTTTTAGTCAATATAATTTTATTGATTTCCCAGAATACTGGTCGTATTCGCCGTCTCTTCATGAATTTATGCTGTTCGTTGGGGCTATTTCTTTGATTGTTGCTGCCTTTATCGCTTGGGAACTTTTTTATAAAATTAGACATATTCATTGATTATTTTTGCTAATATTATTTTAAGAAAGGAGAATGGGCATGAAAAAGCTGGCAATAGCTTCAAGAGTACGTGAACATGTAATAAATGGTCGTGTTTCAAGTATTGATTTTGAAAAAGAAATGGATGGCGTAGGGCTTGGTTTTATTGCCAGTTTGGCAGGCTTGGTGGGTGCATGGAGTTTGGTTTGCTTGATTTCAGGCCTTTGTTCCGCTCATGGTCCCATCAATTTTTTTGTAAGTTGGTTCATGGCGGTCTTTGGATTTTAAGCTTAATTCCACAAAAAAGGAGGTCTTTTATGGAACAGTCAATGGCAAAGGTAAGAAACAGAGAAGAACAGGGCATCGGTATCGGCAGCGCCAGTTTTGAAAAAGACGTGCTGAAATTGCCTTTGATGGCAGGGGGTGTAATGGCTGCCATGGTCGGGCTTTGGGGTTTGACCTGTCTTGCCGCCGGCTTGATTCAGGCCGGGGGGCCGTTATCTCTGATGGGGGCATGGTTCTCGGCCGTTATGGGCGGATAGTAGAAACCTGAAGATTGAATTGCTCAAAAGGCGGTCATCAGACCGCCTTTTTTTATAGCTTTTATACAAATCATGGCTTATAATTTGTTGTAACCAATGAATTTTAGTGTGGAGACCTATCTTGCGTTATCTTGTTAGAACTCTTTTGGCTGCCATTCTGATGTGTTGTATCGGTATTGCGATATATTTGCCATGGTATTTTGAGGTGCATAGTCCTATTTTGCCTTATAGTACCTTTATAGAAGCTGTAAAAAATGGTGAAATTAAAGAAGTTGCTTTAGAGGCCAATGAAGTCGTTGCCCATTATGTCAATGGAGATGTCGGTTATACTTTTAGTCCAGATATTGATAATCTTATTCCATTGTTGTTGAAATATTCAGTTGTTATTCATACGGAAGTAAAACGGCCTGGACTTATTTTTTATGTATTGTTGGGTGTCATATTTTTATGTGTCATTGTCTTGTTTATGGCATGGTTGTTCAATAAACGGTTAAAGAAAAAGGAGGAGAGTGAATTTCTTAAAAATAAGGTCATAAACCTGGCCGAAAAGGTCAAAAATGTTACATTTGACGATATAGCCGGTATAGATGAGAGCAAGGAAGAGGTAAAAGAGATAGTCGATTTTTTGAAGGCCCCGCCATCGGTGAGCAGATTGGGTGGAAGGATTCCCCGTGGGGTGTTGTTGATGGGGCCTCCTGGCACCGGCAAGACCCTTCTGGCAAAGGCTATAGCAGGAGAGGCGGGCGTCCCGTTCTTTGGCATCAGTGGCTCTGATTTTGTGGAGATGTTTGTGGGAGTCGGGGCGTCTCGCGTGCGAGAATTGTTTGGAGAGGCCAAAAAAAACGCCCCTTGTATCATATTTATAGACGAGATCGATGCAGTTGGCAAAAATCGCGGCATGGGTGACGCCTTTGGTGGGCAGGAAGAGAGGCAACAGACCTTGAACGCATTGCTCGTAGAGATGGATGGTTTTGAGTCCGGAGATAATGTGATTGTTTTGGCTGCCACCAACAGACCGGATGTGCTTGATCCGGCTTTATTGCGTCCTGGGAGATTTGATAGACGTATCTACATTCCACCGCCAGATATGAAAGGGCGTTTGGCTATTCTGAAGGTTCATGCCAGAAATGTAGCACTGTCCCAGGATGTGGATCTGGAAATTATAGCCCGTGGCATCCCCGGCTTTACGGGCGCCGATATACGAAATCTCATCAATGAAGCCGCATTGGTAGCCGCACGCAAGGGGAAGCAGGCCATCGAGATGGTGGATTTTGATGAGGCTAAAGACAAAATTGTGCTTGGTGTAGAGCGGAAGGGTGTGGTCCTGAGCGAAGAAGATAGGAGAACAGTGGCATATCACGAGGTCGGCCATGCCATTTTGGCCAAGCTTTTGCCCCATGCAGACCCAATTCATAAAATTACCATCATACCTCGCGGCAGATCCATGGGTGTTACGCAGCAGATGCCTCTTGACGAACACCATGCCTATTCCAAGGAGTATTTGTTGAACCGCATCAAGATACTGCTCGGTGGTAGGGCTGCGGAGGAGCTTGTTTTTGGTAGGCAGACCACTGCTGCAAAGGATGACCTGTTAAAGGCTACGGAATTGGCTGCCTTGATGGTCTGTCAGTATGGCATGAGTGAAAGGCTCGGGCCTGTGGCCTATCAGATGGAATCAGGTTCGTTTTTAGGTCTTACAAACAGGCCTTCTTTCCTGAGTGACGAGATGGCCGCCTTGGCTGAGTCAGAAATGCACAACTTGATTGCATCCTCTTATAGGGATGTCATGGACCTTCTGTCCAAGGAACGTTCGTTGTTGACAAAGGTCTCTGAAATTTTATTGATGCAAGAAACTCTCGATGGAGAAGAATTCGATATTATCTATGAGTGTGACCGGAAGCTGTCAGGTCACTCCCTTGATCTTCCTGATAAGTGTGCGTTGTGCAATATAAGTTGGTGTGAAAAGAAATTGGCAATGACTAATCAGAAAGTGTAGTGATGAGATACGAACCCCATCAATGTTGCGAAAAACATTCAAGGTGATTGGTGATTTTTCAAATGCCATGAGCAATTGCGGCGTTTTCCTGTCTTGACGGCAAGCCCTCCTTGTGATATGAAAAAAAATAAAAAAGTATTACAGAGATGCACTTATGAATGCGCTTTTTGTGATACGAAAGGAGACTTGCCATGCACATGTCGGATGCCCTGATTTCTCCCTTGGTGGGTGGAGGTATGTGGGTTGTTTCAACCGGGATCATCGCATATTGCTCCAGACGCCTGAGGGAGACTATGAACGATGCGATCGTGCCTCTGATGGGGGTATTGGGCGCCTTTGTTTTTGCAGCCCAGATGATCAATTTCACCATTCCAGGCACTGGTTCCAGCGGCCATCTCACAGGAGGGCTGCTTTTGTCCATACTGTTGGGGCCTCATGCGGCGTTTCTGGTCATGTCCTCAATTATTACGGTTCAGGCCTTGTTGTTCGCTGACGGCGGGCTTTTGGCCCTGGGGTGTAATATCTTCAACATGGCATTTCCAGCTTGTTTTATAGCATATCCCCTCATATACCGCCCCATTGCCGCGGCCTCGAATGCATCAACACTGCGGCTGTTACTGGGTTCTGTTGCGGCTGCTGTGATCGCCCTGCAGATAGGGGCGTTCAGTGTGGTACTGGAGACATCGCTGTCCGGTATTTCTGAGCTGCCATTCAAGACATTTGTTTTATTTATGCAGCCCGTTCATCTGGCGATAGGGCTGGTAGAGGGTGTTGTAACAGCAGGGGTGATCGGTTTTCTGTATCAAGTCAGGCCGGAGCTTTTTGAATCGGCTTTTCATAGGCCTGTATGCCATGCCTTGAGGCATGTCCTTGCTGGTTTCGGGGTGCTGGCGTTATTGACAGCCGGCGTGTTTTCCTGGTTCGCTTCGTCACATCCGGACGGTCTGGAGTGGTCAATAGGCAATGTGGCGGGCAAAGAGGAATTGGAGGCAGCGAAAGACGGTATTCATGGGGTGTTTGCCGCTGTTCAATCCAGGCTGGCCCTGATGCCCGAGTATTCCCTGCCTGAAAAGGATAGCGCTGGAGGGTCAGGAGAGGCGCCGGTAGATACAAAGATAACAGGCAAAAAGGATGAATCATGGCCTGCTGTGAGCCCTGGTACAAGTTTGGCGGGCATAATCGGCGGCATAATCACCTTATTGATAGTAAGTGCAGCCGGTTTTGTGTTGAAGCGCGGTGTTGCCAAAAATGCGATATAAACAGGCGGCAAGCCGTTGAGGTCTTTCTTGCCGCCTGTTGTGATGAGTTATTGAACAGTCCTTGTGAGTCTTTTGTTATCTGCAGGGCACTCGTCTTCTCATGGGATAGTCATACCTGTACCAGTAGCGGTAGCCATAGGCATCCACCCGCCATTCCCCTTCCACTACCTCATAGCAGACCTCATGAGGCGGAGGAGGCGGTGGCGGAGGTGAGTAATATGAGTAGTAATTCGTCTGATGATAAACCGGCGGTGGCGGAGGTGCGGCATAATATGGTTGCGGCCTGACGATGTCATAGATCAAGCTGCCCACTACCACTCCGCCCACAACAGGCCAGAACACTCGGCCGCCCCCGTCGTGATGCCGTTCCCACGCAAGCGCAGGAGCTGCATTGATTGAATACATCATGCCGGCAGCCAACATAATAACCATCAGTTTTTTCATTTTTTGTTGTCTCCTTTCAAAGAGATTTCTATATTGCATGTGCTGTTCAGGGTATTTTCACCATTGAATAAAACCAAGGGTGTCTTTGAAAAAAGAAGCATTTTTCATACCATGTCCTTTTGTTTTTTTGCGGCGCAAATGCCCAGCGGTTTCCTTGCTTATAACAAAAAATAATCATCTTTTTGTGTTCCGGACACAAGATATCCTGAAAGATGTCTGTTTTTAGCCAGTCATGGTTAAAAAATAACATGTTATTTTTTATTTTGCGATAAAATGAATTATTAAGCGCAGTTATTGCCTTTTGCCTGTAAACATGATGTAATGAATAAAAAAACCATTGGATGGTCTCCCATAGGGCCGAAAAATATTTCGTGCTACATTCCGTAAGAATGATGTGGAGTGCCAGAGGATACACAGGAGGTGCATGATGATTATTGAGGAGCAGGAGGCCATTTTCAGGGCCATTCGTCAGGCTGGCGTCATTGCCGTAGTGGGCATATCGGAAGACCGGAATCGGCCCAGTTATATGATCGCTCAACGGCTTATGGCATATAACCGCTTCAGGCTTTATCTGGTCAATCCTGTTCATGCAGGCAAGAAAATTTTAGGCCAGGAGGTGCTCGGCAGTCTGCTGAATGTGAAGGAACATATTGATATCGTGGATGTATTCCGCAGGCCCGATGCCATTGAGCCGATCTTTGAAGACGCCTTGAGATGCCAGGCGGGTTTGGTCTGGCTTCAGCCCGGCACAGAGGATTTGAAGGTCATTGAGAGATATAGTGATCGCATCGACATCGTGTTCAACGCATGTCTCGGTGTGATGGCGGCCGGAGCTATGGTGAACTAAGTTGCAATGCACACAAAAAAACCGTCCCATAGCCATGGAGTGGCTACTGGACGGGCCTGTCTTTTTTAAATGGTGGAGGCGGCGGGAATCGAACCCGCGTCCGAAAGTATTCCACTCAAGCTTCTACGTGTGTAGTTCAAGAAAGGAATCTCGCTCGGCCTTTTCTTCTTGAACAGGAGAAGGTCAAGCCAGCCTTTTTAATTTCATCACCCTGTGCAAAGGCGTCACAGAATGACTATCCCAATCAAATGACACCTGAATGTTACCCTTGGGAGAGGTTACACCAGGCGCCAGCCGCGATTAAGCGGCTAGAGCTAACTCGTAGTCAGAGTTGGCGTTTGTGTTTTTTCCCGCTTTTTACGAGGTGCAGGGCCTCGACACGCCACTTGAGCTTCCACACCCCCGTCGAGACCGGTTCGCCCCCAGGAAATGTTTCGCTTAAGTGACTATAAAAATAATCTTGTTTTGTGAAATGTCAAGGAAGCTCAAGTCTCAGACCAGCCATCTTTTGACCTTTCCTGCCAAAAACAGGTCTTTTAGGGTATGAAAGCCGTTTTTTTGCAGGTTTTTGACCAGAAATAAAAAGAGATATGCGGTTTGCATGGCATCTTGCAAGGCGTCATGGCTCACAAAGGCAGGCAGACCGTATTCCTTTACCAGGTCATCAAGCCTGTAGGAGGAATTGAAACAAAAGCGCTCATTGGCCAAGCCGCAGACCTTTTCCTTGTAGCGCTGCACCAGGCGCAGGGTGTCAATGGCTGGATTGGCCAGGGTGCCGCCCATGTATCGCGTAGTCTCCCGATTGATAAAACCCATGTCCAGTTCTATGAAATGCCCAACCAGCAGGCCTGTGGAACAAAATGACACGAATTCAGGCAGTACCTCCTCTATGGAGGGCGCGGCCTCCAGGTCCTGAGGGGTGATGCGGTGTACCAGGGTGCTGTCCTTGGGCAGGTCCTTTTTAGGCCGTATCAGTGTGTAAAAATTTTCGCCAGGCACTATTTGCAGCCCTCGAATTCGTAAGGCGCCTATGGAGACGATCTCATCGCTTTTGGTGTCAAAACCTGTGAGCTCTGTATCCAGCACAACAAATTCATAGCACTCCATGGGCTGTGCCTGGTCTAATGCCTGAAAAAAGTCCCTGTTTGCCCTTAGAAGGCTGTGCAGTTGAGGGGTTCTGCCCAGAATGCGCTGGCTGATGGCCCGTAGCAAGCCGGACATCACTATCCCACTCGAAAGAGGTTTTTAAGCACGCCGTGCATGCGGCCTATTACGCCGAAGGCCTCTTTCAGGGTCTGTTTCTCCAGCTCTGAAAGGCTCGCCGGGTCTATGTAGTTATCAGGGGTGCGTCCCTGTTCCAGAAGCTGTAACTGGTGCACAAGCCTCAGCTGCATGAGAAATTCATAGGCGTCCCGCATCTCTGTGTAGAGTTCACGGGAGAGATGGCCTCCTTCATGAAGCAGTTGCATTCGTGCCAGGGTGTTGGTCTCTTTTATGCCGTTTTTCAGGGACATGAGCCTGGTAAAGTCCACAAACGGCGCTATTCCCCGTTTTTTGATGTCCAGTTGATTCTTGTGTTCCCCGTCCTTTTCCACGATGAAATTTCTAAAAAACGACAGGGGTGGAGGGCTGGACACACAGTCCTGAGCCAGAAAGTACAAAAAGGCCGTATTTTTTCGGCACTGCTCTGTCAAGAAATTCCTCAGGGTCCTTCCCAGCTCTATGTTGCCATAAGTGGGTCTGAAATCAAAGAATATAGTGGCATTTAGGACCTCTTCGGGGTTGGGTTCAGAAACCCAGCGAGCAAAGTAGTCCTTCCAGGTCTGAAGATCGCAGCGCCACTTCGAATTGGAGGCCATGATATTTCCAGGACAGGGCGGGTACCCGCATGCCACCAGGTGTTCTATTGCCTTTCGACTGAATTCTGTGAAGTATTCCTGGGCTGTCTTGGCCTGTTCAGTATCCTTTGGGTCTTCATAAAGAAGGGCGTTGTCTTGATCCGTGTGAAAGGTCTGTTCCTTGCGGCCCTCACTGCCCATGGAAAGCCAGCAGAAAGGAAGTGGCGCAGGCCCCATCTCCTCCTGCAGCAGGGTCAGGAGCCTGTCCAGCAGGTGGTCATTCAGAATGGTGATCATGCGTGTGATGTTATTGGCCTTGGCCCCTTCCTCAATGAGATTGCGAATAACGGAAGGCATCTGGTTAGCCAGTGGATACAACCCCTGTATTTTGGTCTGAGCCATGATCTCTCGAAAGAGGTAGAGAGGAGAGGAACCTTGCAGTACCATGATGTCGTGGGCCGTGATCACCCCTGCCAGCTCCTTTTCGCGTTTTACAACCAGGTGGTGTATTTTCTGGGACATCATGGCAATAAGGGCGTTAAAACATATCTCATGGGCCTGTATCGCCTGAATTGGAGAGGCCATGATGGTGGAGACAGGGGTTTCATAGGGCAGCCCTGCCGCCACTACCTTTGTGCGCAGGTCCTTGTCTGTTACGATACCTATGACCTCGCCCTTTTCATCGGTCACCAAAAGGGAGCCTATGTGCAGCTTGGCCATGCGGACAGCGGCCTCTTGTACGGTTTCATTCGGTGAAATGGTCTCAGGCTGTTTTTTAAGGATATCACCCACCTGTACGCTGAAGAGATACAAGGCGCCTTCGCTTCGAGGCATGACCTTATTGTGCCGCAGTTCTGCATAGGCTGTGCGAATGAGCTTGTCCGACATGCTCTTGAGATAATAATTGGCCACCTGTGGATTGGTCTGAATCAACTGTAGAAAGGTATCTTTGGGTAAGAGGAAACAGAAGGTATCCTCCACGGTCTCCACATTCAGATTTGCCTTTGTGCCCTGAATGATGGGCAAGGCCCCGATGTAGGAGCCTTCCCCGCGAAAGTCCTTGAGGCTCACCTCGCCTGTCTCATTTTTCAAATAGATCTTTACGCCGCCCTTTTGAATCAGGTATAGATAGTTGACCTCTGTCTCATCCTGACGGAATATGAGGGTGCCCTTTGGGTAAAAGTCGATGAGGCATTTGGAAGCCAAGTCCTTGAGAACTGATGGGGCCAGTTCACTGAAGGGCATGACCTTTGTGAAAAATTGGATTATGATCTCAGGGGATGGAGTGTGAATGTCTTTTTTATGAAGGTTCATGGCGGCCTTTTGGCAGATGATATTTATTGTTGATTATATGCAAATGATTACAAAAAGACAATAGAGGATTGACTATGATGCGGCCTCGCGTCCTGGTAGTGGATGATGACCCAAACATGTGCGAGATGTTGCGCCGGGTGCTTACGCGCAAGTGTAATGCCGAAGTGGATACCTCCACCTCCGGCACTGATGTCCTGAATTTACTCAAGACCACAGCATATCACGTGGTTCTCACAGACATTCGTATGCCCGTAATGACAGGCATGGAACTCCTGCATCACACCCTGCAAATGGATCCTGATATCTCCGTCATCATCATGACCGGTTATGGAACCGTGGAATTGGCCGTGGCCGCCATCAAGGAAGGGGCCTATGACTTTTTGCAAAAACCTTTCGATAATGACCAGATAGTAAGAACCGTACAGCGCGCGGCCGAGCGCACCCTGCTTCGCCGGGAAAACAGGCGCCTTCAGGGCTCCGTCTCTCTTGAGGCCGGATTTTGCAGCTTTGTTGGCAAGAGTCAGGCCATGCAGCGCATCTATGACCTGATCTCTCGCGTAGCTGATACCGATGTGACGGTGCTTATTCGGGGTGAAAGCGGCACAGGCAAGGAGGTGGCGGCCCAATGTCTGCACAGGTTGAGCAGCCGTGGGGATAGGGAATTGGTGGCTGTAAATTGTCCGGCCTTGCCTGAAAATATCCTGGAGAGTGAGCTCTTTGGTTATGTAAAAGGGGCCTTTACCGGTGCGGTAAGGGATAAAAAGGGGCTTTTTTTAGAGGCGGACGGCTCCACAATCCTTTTGGATGAGATAGGCGATCTACCCCTGCATCTTCAGACCAAGCTGCTGCGGGTGCTTCAGGAAAAGGAGGTGCGGCCCGTGGGAGGCAGCCAGAGTTTTAAGGTGGATGTGCGGGTGCTGGCCTCCACAAATCAAAACCTGGAGGCAAAGATAGCCGCAGGCGCCTTTAGGGAAGACCTGTTTTACAGGCTGAATGTGGTCAGCCTAACCATGCCATCTTTGAGCAGTATTCCGGAGGACATACCTGTCTTGGCTGAGTTTTTTTTAAATAAATTCAACACGGAATATGGTCAGAGCAAGAGTCTGGGCCCGGAAGCGGTGTCATGCCTGATGCGCAGGCCATGGAAGGGCAATGTGCGTGAGCTGCAAAATGTGATAAAGCGCGGAGTGCTTTTGAGCCCCGCCGACGTTATTCTGCCGGAAGATCTGATAGAGTCCGCTCATGAGCAGGAACAGGAAGAAACGGTTGTGAAGCTGAGCGGGGATTGTCTGGAAAAGCTGCCCTACGGTAAGGCAAAGGAAGAGGTGGTGGCCAGGTTCTCTCGTGCATATATCACAAGCGCCCTCAAACGGAATGGAGGTAATGTGAGCGCCGCCTCTGTGGTCAGCGGCATAGAAAGGCAGGCATTTCAGCGCCTGATGCGCAGATACGGCATAAGATCAGCTGATTTTCGTGAGGAAGAACAGTTATAAGGAAGTCTTGAAAAATTAGAATTTTCGTCCCTGTCTGCGTGCAACGCACAGGCAGGGACGAGCAAGGCAGTTGTGAGCGAAAGGGCAATTTTTCAAGGCCCAAGTGCGGCTCTGATGAAGCAGGCCATTACTTCATGATGCTTCTTATGTATGCTGCGTAGTCCTCTGGATAGTGCCCTGTGATCCAACGCTCCTGTCTTTCACTGAAGGCCCCTGGAGAATCAGGATGCCTGGGCAAAAAACAATAGAACAGCAACTGCCCGTTTTGACGGTCAAAACGCCTGGAGACCTCGTAGGCGGTGTTCATTTTTACTCCCATGCGGCTAAAGGCCTGCATCACCCGATAGATGGCCTTGTTTATGCTTTCTCTGGCGGTTTCGTTCAGCTCCAGGATGTTGCCGGCTGTCTTGGCCATGACCTGCACCTCACCCTGAGAGCGTTGGGCCTTGGGCACATGGGCTATGACATGTTCATCCTCGTAAAGTATGAGGCTTGCGGGCCTGTCATTCTTGCCGTCCATGCGTCTGTTGGAGTAAATGGCCTGAAGATAGGTGGAAAAGAAATCCACATGGTATAGCCGTTTATATTCCTGTATGAAGGCGTTTACCAGGTCACCCACCACATAAGATGGCATGGGTTGGCCATCCAGGTCTTCTACAGAGGCAGGGGCCATGGCGAACTGGTGGTGTATCTGCTGGTGAGAGGCATTCATGCGAAAGCCCGATGAAGAATAGTCAAAGCCGTAGTTCCAGCCCCAGATGGTGGAGGTATGTTTGAGTTTAGCACCTTCCTTCAGCCTTTGAAGAATAGCCACTCGCATTGCCTCTAAAGGTCCTTGAGTTGCGATGCCCAGCTCCTGGGCCAGTTGATGGTATATGCGTTGATAATACAGGGTGCGCAGGCCCTGCATGTCCTGCCAGGTGAGTTGGGCGAGGTCATAGCGAATACTGTCCTGTGCCATATTTGAGGCGTAGTGGCCACCGGGGATGTAGCTGTTGGCGCGCAGATATTCCCATACATGTGTCTGGTTTAGAGGGCCATATTCACCCACAATGGGATTGGAGCCTTGAATGCCCGGCGTGAGCACCATTGTGAGCTTATATGTATCAGGCAGGGCTGGATTGTTGACCACCACCTCAAAGAGCTCTCTGTCCTTGATGTGGGGGCGAGGCCGACCGTTTTTGTCCTTTTCAAATATCAGCCCTTTGAGTGTTTGGCCGTCAAATATCAACTCACAACTCATTCGGGCTATAAAGGCCAGGACCTCCGGGTCCCTTGAGTTTTGCGCAAGGTCAAGCCATACATGGCGAGGAAGATAATCTATCAGGTATGTCTCGCCCTTTTGCCGTAGGAGTTCTTTGATGTGGTTATAAAAACCACTGTCCTTGTCTTCGCTGGAAAGACCTGTCTGCGTGCCCCGCACAGGCAGAGGCGCAAAGTTAAAGTTAGGTGAGGCGGCTGTGCGGTCTGCAGGTGTCTTGAGGATGTAGGTGGCCCCCCAGAAGGGGAATGGATTGGGCACCTCAAAGACCTCCTCGGCATGCTGAAAGTGCAGGTCTTCCTGTGGAAAATTGATTTGGTTTTCCACAGGAAGACCATCTAACATGCCCATGGCCTGAATTTCGGTGGTGTTTCGCAGGTTTTTTACCGAGAAACAAGGTTTGTGCAGCCCTACTCGAAAGTTCCCCTGAGGCGTTACACAGGTTACAAGTGAATTCATCAGCATGCTTTTCCCCTGCTGAATCAATTCTCCTTGGGGGTATCTTTGGAATAGCTCGGGGTGAACAAACCGTAGTCCTTCATCTTGTAAAGCAGGGCAGGCAGGCTGATCTCCAGGATATGGGCTGCCTGAGTCTTGTTTCCGTTGGTCTTGACAAGGGCCCGCTGTATCAGTTCCTTTTCCAGTACCTTGGAGCGTTTTTTGATGGAGAGGTCGCGATCGTCAAATGTCTCCAAAGGTATGTCCTGAATACCTTTTGGTTTCAGGTCTGCGAATACATCCGGCAGAAGGGTGTCGCCTTCAGTAAGTGTGATGGCCCGTTCGATGGTACTTTCCAGTTCCATGATGTTTCCAGGCCAGTCGTATTGTTGCAGTATAGCCATTGCATCCGGATGGATGGCCTTTATCTTGGTACCGAGCCTGGTATTGTGTTTGGCGAGAAACATGTTGGCAAGGGCTGGAATGTCTTCCACTCTCTGACGCAGCGGCGGCATGGCCACCGACACCACATTGATCTTGTAGAAGAGCTCTTCCAGAAATTTACCGGCCCTCACTTCCGTAGAAACGTCCTTGGAATTGGCGAAAATGAAGCGTACATTGAATGGTGTGGGGGTATGGCTGCCTATTGGTGTGAATTTTTCGTCCTGAATGATCTTCAGGAGTTTGAGCTGTAATGAGAGCGGCATCTGGCATATCTCGTCCAGAAAGAAGGTGCCGCCTTCGGCATCGAGGAGCAGCCCCTTCTGTGGTTTTAACCCGTCATCATCCCGAATGACGCATCCGGCTATGGCGCAACACATCTCTTTTTCCGTGAGGCTGTTGCAATTGAGATACAGAAACGGTTTGGAGCTGCGGTTGCTGTTTGCGTGAATGGTCTTTGCCAGAAAACCCTTGCCCGTGCCAGGTTCACCGGTGATGAGAATGGTTGTTTTGTAGTCCTTGACTTTTTGCGCTATGTGCAGGATTTCCGCCATGCGAGGGCTGCCTCCGATGATTTTATCGAAGGAATAGACATCTTTGGTAAGCTCTGGGTCCAGATCGAGGATCAATGCATTTTCTTTCATAATTTATTCCCTTGAAAATAATAAGAGGAATTATAATAACTCCTTGTTAAATTGACGTATTATACCATAAATAATTTCATATACCACGTTATTATAATCTGTCCATAAAAAAGATAACAGATGGCTGCCCCTGCTAAAAATGGACCATAGGGTATCTGGGCGTTTTCCCCTTTGCTGTAAAGCCTGGTGTATATCAGTCCGACCACTGCGCCCACAAAGGCGCTCAGGAATATCACGAACGGAATGGCCTGCCAGCCCAGAAACGCACCGATCATGGCCAAAAGCTTTATGTCGCCACCTCCCATGCCCTCTCTTTTTGTGACAAGGCAAAAGATAAAGGCTACTGCGTAGAACAGGCCGCCTCCCAGCAGAATGCCCATGAGTGACTGCTGCCAGTCCATGGAATTTGAGATAAATGAGGCTGCAAAACCTATTGCAATGCCGGGGAGTGAGATTATATCCGGAATGATCATGTGGTCAAGATCGATAAATGTGATGATCACCATCGCAGCACAGAAGGTGAGATAGATAAAAAAATCCACCTGAAACGGGAATTTCTGCCAGAGAAAAACGGCCAGGATGCCCATGACCAGCTCCACGAACGGATAGCGAAGGGAGATGGGCTGATTGCAGGCGCTGCATCTGGCCCTCAGCAATAGAAAGCTCAAAATAGGGATATTTTCAAACCAGCGGATTCTATGGCCGCAGGCAGGACAGGCCGAGCCAGGAGTGACGATGGAACGTCCCAGGGGAAGCCTGTAAATACAGACATTCAGAAAGCTTCCGATGGCTGCGCCGAGAAGAAAGACGGCTGTTGAAATGAGTGCGGCAGGTATGTCTGTTATATTCATAGGCATCTCCATTATGTCTTAAGGATGCTCAAAAAGGCCTCCTGCGGAATCTCCACCTGGCCCACCTGCTTCATGCGTTTCTTGCCCTCTTTTTGTTTTTCGAGGAGTTTGCGTTTGCGTGTGATGTCGCCGCCATAGCACTTGGCCGTGACATCCTTGCGCAGAGGCGCCACGCGTTCCTTGGCGATGATTTTGTTTCCTACTGCGGCCTGAATCACCACTTCGAAGAGCTGGCGTGGTATCTCTTTTTGAAGTTTTTCCACTATTTCCCTGCCTCGATAGTATGCCTTGTCTGAGTGGACGATGACCGATAGGGCATCAACCGGCTGTTTGTTGATGAGGATATCCATTTTAACCAGTTTGGCCGGCTTATAATCCTGAAAGTCATAGTCGATGGAGGCATAACCCCTTGTCACCGATTTGAGGCGGTCATAAAAATCCAATACGATCTCGTTGAAGGGGAGTTCATAGGTGAGAATGGCCCTGGTCTCGGAGATGAATCGCATATCCTGCTGAATTCCGCGTTTTTCATCACACAATGCCATGACCGCACCGATATATTCCCTCGGCAGATATATCTCCATGCGAACAAAAGGCTCGGCTATGTATTCGATCTGGTCTGTGGAAGGCATCTGTGCCGGATTATGTATCTGCAATACCTCTCCACTCCTCAATTTGATTTCATAGGAGACGGCAGGGGCCGTGCTGATGAGGGAGAGCCCATATTCCCGCTCCAGGCGTTCCTTGACGATCTCCATGTGCAAAAGCCCGAGAAACCCGCAACGGAAGCCGAAACCAAGGGCTGCGGATGTCTCAGGTTCGTAGGAAAAGGCAGGGTCATTGAGCCAGAGTTTTTCTACAGCCTCTTTCAGCTGGTCGTACTGGGACGAGTCTATGGGATAAAGACCGCTGAACACCATGGCCTTGACCGGCTTGAAGCCCGGAAGAGGGGTTGCTGCAGGCCGTTTCTGTTCTGTTATGGTGTCGCCTATCTTGGTGTCACGCACCTGTTTGATGCCGGCTGTTATGAAGCCGACCTCGCCACATTTCAATTCCTCGATGTCTTGAGGCCACGGTGTAAACACGCCGACCTTGTCCACTTCATAGCTTTGACCAGTGGACATCATGAGAATGCGTGTCCCAGGCGTCAGTTTTCCATCCATAATGCGCACCATCACCACAGTACCTTGATATGGATCAAACCATGAATCGAAGATAAGGGCGCGAAGCGCGGCATCGGAGTTGTCTTTTGGCGGAGGAATGCGCTTGACAATGGCCTCCAGTATCTCTGGCACTCCCATGCCTGTCTTTGCGCTTACACTTAAGGCATTCGATGTATCTATGCCGATGCCTTCTTCTATCTCCTGCTTGACCCGTTGTGGATCCGCACTGGGCAGGTCTATCTTGTTCAGCACAGGAATGAGTTCCAGATTGTTTTCCATGGCAAGATATACATTTGCCAGGGTCTGCGCCTCAACCCCCTGGCTGGCATCCACTACAAGAATTGCACCTTCACATGCAGCCAGACTGCGAGATACTTCATAAGAGAAGTCCACATGGCCTGGCGTGTCGATAAGATTCAATAAATAGGTCTCGCCATCCTTTGCCTTGTAATGCAGCCGCACGGTCTGTGCCTTTATGGTGATACCACGTTCTCTCTCTATATCCATCTTGTCGAGGAATTGTGACTTCATCTCTCTACTGGATACAGCGCCTGTTATCTCCAGAATGCGGTCTGCAAGTGTGGATTTGCCATGGTCTATATGGGCTATGATGCAGAAATTACGTATTCTGCTCGTGTGGTTCATTCATTCCTCCGATAGTTTTTCGAGTTTACAGGCATTTTGTTATTTTTTTGTTGATTTTTAATTTTACTTCATGCTATGATTTGCCGAAATATTATATTGAAAGTTAAAATAAACAAGTTATAAATGTAAATAACGTACAAAACCCACGACACAACTGACGCCAAATTCTAACTGAGGGCTTTATAAATTCAACGACATGATAAAAAAACTCTTCGGTGGCATAAAGTGGACGGAACAGCCGACCATAGGCTTGGATATAGGCTCTTATGCTGTAAAGATGGTGGAGTTGTCCGGAACTCCTGGCAGTGAGCCTCATAATCAAACCCTCCGCAGGATAGGCATGGCGCGTGTGCCGGCGGGGGTAATCTCCGAGGGCTCCATCAAGGAATACAACATATTGCTTGATATCATATCATCATTGCTGGCCAATCTCCAGCCCAAAAATAAAAGGGTCACATCGTCCATCTCGGGCTATTCGGTTATTGTCAAAAAAATCACACTTGGTTACAAGACAGAAAAGGAAATAGAAGACAATCTGGCCCTGGAGGCGGAGAATTATATACCATTCGATATTCAGGATGTCTTCATGGATTTTCATATGCTTAAACAGGGCGCCACAGAGAAGACCACCGATATCTTTCTGGCCGCAGCAAAAAAAGACATCGTAAACCTCTATGCCAATCTTATTCAGGACTTGGGCTATACGCCTTCCATTATAGATGTGGATACCTTTGCCCTGAACAACGCCCTGGAGGTATCGGTCGCCGGCAAACCGGATGCGTTGAATGCTATCGGCATCATAGACATGGGTGCGACCAAGTCCAATCTCGTGATATCCATCGAGGGTGAGCCGGTCTTCATGCGGGATATGGCTATCGGCGGTAATCAGTTGACCGAGGCCATAGCCGAGTCCACCGGCATGAGTTTCGACGATGCCGAAAGAATCAAGCTCACGGGCACGGCAGACTCCGGTCTTGCCGGCGAGATATCGCTGATCTGTATGGATGTCTGTCAGGTGTGGTCGGAAGAGATTCGAAAGGCGTTGGAGTTTTATCAGGCCAACACCATATCCAGCCAGGTTCCGAAAAAATTATTCCTGACCGGGGGCACTGCCATGTTGAACGGTTTGACTCAAAAGATCGCTGAAGCTGTGGGTGTGGAGACCGTGCTTTTTGATCCGTTTGAGGATTTTGCTTTGGATAAGGCCATCAACCCCAGATATGTACAGACTATTGCCCCGCAGTTTGCAGTAGCACTGGGTTTGGCCCTGAGGACGGTGGAAAGATAATGATACGCATAAATCTGTTACCAGTCAGGGAATGGCGTAAAAAAGAGGCGCTGCGGCAGCTGATATCCATCTTTTTTCTGTCTTTTCTGCTCATGCTGGTGGCCTGCCTGGCAGTTGGTATAACCCTGCAGGCCAGGGTTTCCGCTGCCCGTGAGGCCCATGCCAAACTGGAAGATCGGAAAAAACAGCTTGATTATGTGGAAAAGACCATAAAGGAGCTGGAGGCCAAGGCAAAAGATATAGATAACAAATTCGCCACGATAGAAGACTTGCAACGTGGCAGGACCCTCAGCCTGGAGATACTGGATTATATATCCAGTGTCATTCCAGGGGAGCGTATGTGGATTTCGAAGCTGGACCTCAAGGAGAATCGTCTGACCATGACCGGTTTCGCCCTGGATAACCATACGGTTGCGTTTTTTATGAGCCGGCTGGAACCATTCAAGCTCTTCAAGGCTGTCACCCTGACCAGTATCGCTAAAAAGCCATACGAAGGCCAGGAAAACAAAAACAAGGGGCAGAAGCAGGGTGGTGATGTGCAGGAGCTCATGAATTTTGAGATAGCGGTGGAGATTGAGGTGCCAAAGGAGCTCCAGCCCTCCAGAAAAGCAACACCCCCAGGCTCTAAACCTGTCTCCGGAGCAGCAGGCTCTGGAACCAAGACTGAACAGGGTAAAAGAATATGAATATCGGCCTTTCATTAAATAAAATAAAGATACCGGCCAATCTCTTTCAAACCCTCTATGCCATGCCGTTTTGGCAGAAGGCGGCCATTTTTGGCGTTAGTCTGGCCTTGCCTGTGGTGCTTTTTGGGGTGCTGTTCGTGTGGCCCTCAATGGAAGAAATTCAGGAAAAGGAAAAGGCCATAGCCAAATTGCAGGAAGATGTGGCATTCCTGGAGAAACGTGCGGAACTCATTCCAGTGCTGCAGGAGGAGAACAGGGCCACCACCGAGATACTGGCAGTGGCCATAAGATTGCTTCCCGAGACACAGGATATCCCGTCAATTTTGGCCGAGCTGGCAACCCTGGGCAATGAAGCCCGTGTCACTGTGCTGAAGGTGAAGCCGGAACAGGAGCAAAAGCATGAATTTTATGCCACTATCCCCATCACCCTGGAGCTTCAGGGCGGTTTTCATAACATAATGAGCTTGCTGGATCGTGTAGCACATATGAATCGCATAGTGCGTATAGCCGATGTACAGATGGATGGGGCCAGGCGGGTGCAGGACATTTTCAGCCAGACTACCGAGGTACAGGCAGGAAGTCATCTGACAAGTCAGGCAGGAGGGCAGGCCGCGGACATCTCCAGTCCTGAGGGGACGTCTGAGACGGCAAGTCTCTGGCAGATAAACGCCCGCTGCAATGCCATGACCTATCGTTTTCTCACCGAAGCGGAGATAAAGGCTGAACAGGCCAAAAAGGCTGAAGAAGAAAAGAAAAAGGCAGGTAAGAAATAGCATGGGAGCTATAACTATACTTACGGCTACCACCTTTCCCAGGGGCTTAAAAAAAAGATGCCTTTTTACTGTCTGGTGTATTTTGCTCTTGTCCTTGCTTGCCGCCTGTGAGGGTGGACAGACGAATCCAGGCGCTGCATCCGGCTCCAAAAAGCCGATAGGTCAGTCTGCAGGCCAGATGTCTTTGAAGGTCACTCAGCTACAGGACAGGTTGCAGGCCCTTTTGGAGCCGATACAATATAAATATGCGCCCAAAGGCAAATATGATATCTTCCAACCTTTTATAAAGACAACGATTCAGCAATCCACTGCCCCTTCAGGCCCAAAGGTGTGTGCAACTGCATTGGAGTGCATGGATGTGGGGCAATTGACATTGGTAGCCATAGTTAAACGTGCCGACAAAAATTATATGGCTATGGCCGAAGATGCGTCAGGTGTGGGCTACCCAATTTGGCTTGGTACTAAAATCGGATATAAAAAGGGTGTGGTAACGGATATCAAAGAGGATCGTGTCATCATAAGGGAAGAGGGTCAAGACGTGCGGGGCAGAAATATATCTGTGGAACGGGTCCTTTTTCTACATCCGGAGGGGAAATAATGAGGCAGCGTGTACCGTTTGGATTGATAACAGCGTGTTGTTTATTGTGTCCAACCGTCTTTCTATGTGCAGCCGATGTGGGGGCAGCCGAATCGGCAAAGACAGGTGAGCGCGGTGATGTTAAAAACCTGGTCAAAGAGATAACAGCTGTGCAGCCCGCCGGCGCAGTCACCGGTCTGGAGCCGGTGGGTGTCGTAACAGCTGGTCCAGCCGCGACCCCTATGGATAACATCCCTGCAACAGGGGAGGTGCCCAAGGCTAAGGTAACGGCCAAGGATGCAGAGCGTATCAGTGTAGATTTTTACAAGGTCGATCTGCACAATGTCTTCAGGCTTCTGGGCCAGGTCAGTCACAAGAATATCGTTGTGGATGAAAAGGTAAACGGCACCCTTACATTGGCGCTTCAGGAGGTGCCGTGGCCATTCATACTTGAAGTCATCAAAAATCTCAAGGACTTGGACAGCGTAGAGAAAGAAAATACCATCCTGATCTACCCTCGTGACAAGAAGGTCGAGTGGGCGAAGGAGGAACTGGGAAACAAAGGCCAGTTGGAGATGGTGGATAAGTCTTTAGAGCTTTCGCAGAAGAAGTCTGAAGAACCCAAGGGCGCTGAGCTCGTCATCGATACACAGGACATGATTCAGTCTCCCCTGGAGGATATCATGAAGGCCCAGGAGGTCATGGCGCGGGCCATCTCCGTGGAAAAGAGGGGGGATGTGAGGCAGGCCAGGGACCTTTATGTACAGGCATCCGAACTTTGGCCGGAGAATGCCTCCCTTTCCAAAAAGATAGCCGCTTTGGCCCTTGGGAGGAGCGGGGATGAGATAATGGCCTTGAACTACGCCAAAAAGGCCCTGCGGATAATGCCGAAGGACGGAGAGGCCGCCACCCTGGCAGCAGTGGCCCTGGCCAGAATGGGGAAGGCAGAGGATGCCCGTATCTATTTCGAGCGGGCCATGAATGCCGAGAATGTCTCCATGCAGACCCTTTACAACTATGCCGTTTTTCTTTTTTCGTCAGGCGCTTACAGGGATGCCATGAGAGTGACAAACAGGATTGAAACCAGTTTCACCCTTTCGCCTGAAGTCATGCTGCTCAAGGCCATGTGTCTGGAGGCCCTCAATAATCCGGAACAGGCGGCAGCGGAATACAGGGCGATTCTAAACGCAGGAAAGGGTGTCCCTGCGGAGATGTTGCGTGCGGCTGAACAGAGATTGCAGGCAATGGGCCGCAACAGATAATGGAAAATGTGAATCAGGAGGCGAGGAGAATGTCCATACAAAGATTGTGCAGCGTGTCTGTTGTCATGCTGATTCTGAGTGTCTTTTTGTTGGCAGGTTGTGCATCCCAAAGGTCTGCATCGAAGACGGAAGAAGGGCTGCAAGAAAAGGGGCAGACGCATGAAGACCTTTATCAGGGGATACAGAACAAGGTTGATAATACTCAAGCCCCTGCTGCCTTAAAACAGGGTTCACCTTATAAACCTGGTGTGGATTGGCGTCCATCCTATGCGGTTTCCGACATGGCCGTTCAGGTGGAGGCAAACAGACTGCCTAAAATGAAGGTCGGCGCGGATATACATACCACAAAAGGCAAGGTGCCCTTGAACGAGGCTGTCAAGAAGATGGCGGATCTCAAGGGGTTGAATGTGAGCTGGAACAGCGATGTCAATCAGACATATCTGGTGGATGTGCATGTGAACGCCGATGACGACTATTGGGCCGCTCTCAGCAATATCCTGCGTCAATTGGATTATGGTTTTGAGCTGCAGGGGAATACCATTGTGGTGCGTTATAAAGAGACTCGAAAGTTCTATCTGCCCATGCCCTTTATATCAGCCAGTTATAAGACCGCAACAGGTGGGGATATGCTGGGAGGAAAGGACAGCTCAACCACAAGTTCTGCTTTGAATTCGGCTACAACAGGTAAAACCAGTGGATTGGTGGCCTTGGAGCACAAGGCAGATGCCATAGACCTCTGGGCCTCCATAGAAAAGAACCTGGACAAGATACTCCGAGTGCAGAGCATACAGGTAGGACAGGCCGCACCTGGCCTTTCCAGCCAGGATATCGCTGCCATAGAGGATGAATGTACCGAGAAATATCCTAAGGATGAGGATAAAAGGGCGGCCTGTATAGATAACGGCATCAAGAGATCCGCCACCAAGATGGTAGGTGGGGCATCAGCCAGCAAGATACTGGAAAATAAGCCAGCAAAAAATACTAAAGAAGATGCCAAGGCAGAGGTGCAGGCCCAACAGGGGGACCGTGAAGGTTTCTTTTATACCATCGACAGGCCGCTGGGCATCATTACGGTTACTGCGCCCAAGTCCCTTCTGGACCAGGTGGATGCCTATGTGAAGATGCTGAAGGCCGAGATGTCCCGTCAGGTGGTGATAGAGGCCAAGATACTGGAGGTTACGCTTAACACAGGCTCGGAAAGGGGCGTGGACTGGACCCAGTTTTTGAATAATGCCAAGAGTGAGGGTTTCAATATAAAGGCCAATTTCGGCAATAACGGCATGTTCTATCCCCATGGCAGCAACCAGTTTCTGGCGAGTTTGAGCCTGGATCGCCCACAGTTTACGCTTCTTCTGGACTTTTTGAACAATTACGGCAACGTGCGCGTCCTCTCCAATCCCAAGCTCTCCATGCTGAACGGCCAGCCCGCCATGATAACCGTGGGTAATACAGTAAAATACATAGACGAGGTCAAGGTAAACGAGACCAGCAGTTCTGGATCGGTGACCATTACTTACGATATAAAAACAGCCAACATCCTCTCAGGTATAGGTTTGAGCGTGATGGCCAGTATTCAAGGGGATGATGAGGTATTGCTGCACATTACGCCCATCACCACGGAGTTACAGGAACCCATAGAATACAAGTATTTTGCCAGTTCCACAGGGAGTCTTGCCAGTGTGGGCCTGCCAAGAGTGGCCATCCGTGAGCTCACCACCATGGCCCGCGTGAAAAACGGTGAGTTTCTGATTGTCGGGGGTCTGATCGACAAAAAGGAAGGTAATGACGACAACGGCGTTCCCTTCTTGGAGCGATTACCGCTCATAGGCTATGCCTTCAAGCATACCAAGGAATTCACCAACAAACGGGAGCTGATCATCCTTTTGCGGCCTGAGATCATAAACCTGTGATATGTACTAACCAAGCTGAATAGGAGAATATGTCCGAAAGCAACATTACAAGAATAGGTGTGTCCCTGCCCTCTGATTTGCTGGATAAATTCGATCGTTACATTGAAGCGAGGCAATATACCAACAGATCGGAGGCCATTCGAGACCTTATAAGAGACCGTCTGGTGCAACAGGACTGGGAGATGTCGGCCAATAAGGAAGTGGCTGGCACCATCACCTATGTCTATGACCACCATAAACGTGAATTATTGGATGAAATAGTGAATATTCAGCACGATTACAGTCAACATGTTTTGGCGGCTCAGCATATACATCTCGATCACCACAATTGTCTGGAGGTTGCGGTGGTCAGGGGTGTCCCTGCCGTGCTTTTCGAACTCACCAACAGATTGACGGCGCTGAAAGGCATCAAACACTGCAAGCTGGTCATGACCACTACCGGAGCGGAACTGAGCTGATTTCCCTGCATTCATCCATTTCCTGCAGCCGTCGCTCGTAGTATGTCTTCTCGGTCTGCGTGGCGAGATCAAGGGCCTTTTGTGCGTATGCCCTGGCCTCACGGCCTTGCCCCAGGCGGCAATAACACTCAGCGAGGGTGTCGAAGAAAGGGGCGATCGGCTTTAGTTGCGTTGCCTTTTGTGAATATTGCAGGGCCTTTTTAAGGCTTGCAGGGGTTGCGTCTGTCTCTGTTGTTGTGATCCATGCCCAGTTGTTCAGGGCATCCGGTTGTTCAGGGTTGAATTGCAAGGCCTTTTCTAACAGTTCCAGGGCCTTCTCCTTATGGCCACGCTCCAGGAATATCTGGCTGACCATGATATATATCTCGGGTCTTTCCTGCTCTTTGTGTAACAGCTTCTCTAAATATATTTCCGTGAGATTGACCTTGGTGTTTTCCTGCCAGATGCCCACGGGCATCAATCTTGGAGACAATGCAAGCAAACCCAGGGTGACCAGCATCAGCATCTTGTAAAATTTGAGTTTTTTCTTGAATTGGTTCAGGGTATCTGGTGAGAGGGCGACATCCTGAAGGAATTGAGTGCGTTCTGCAATGCTGTAGTGATGCCAACTGGGTTGATTGCGTATGTTGCCTGCGAGAATGCCGATTTTTTCCAGGGCGTTTATGAGGTGCCAGGGTGCGCCATGTATCTCAAATACGGCGCTGTCAGCTTCTCTTTCAAAATTTCTCATGAAATAGCCCATAAAAAAGCGAAAATATCCCACGATAAAAAGCATGAACGGCAGGACCATCAAGATGCTTGACATTTTCGGATGTTCCGAATCCAGCCAAAACGCAGTCTTGGCCAGGTCTTTATGGCTGAATATCCAGGCGATCAAAGGATCGGATAGATTGTATAAAATCAGACTATAGCCAAGCATGAATATGACATACCAGAGCATGTGCCGGTATCTGATGTGAGCGATTTCATGGGCTATAACAGCCTCCAGTTCGGCTGTAGAAAGGTATTTCAGCAGACATGGTGTGATTAGTAGATAGCGGAATTTTGATATGATACCTACGACGGCAGCAGTGCAGTTGCGGTCATCGGGTTGCGGCCATATCAATATCTTGCTGAATCTTATTCTGAATCGTTGTAGAATGGTTTCAATGATATTCTTGAGATATGTCTCGTTGAGGGGAATGCAGCCCCAGCTATATTGAATAAACCATGGTATAAGAGTGACGGCCATTCCAAGAAAGGCGATCAAAAAAACAAGAGATGCGGTTGTAGTGGACAGAAACGCCTGTATGCCGGGCACAGGGAGCATCTGAAGAACGGCTTCGAGTATGGTGAGAATCATATACGGCAGAAGGGCAGGGAGCAGCATTCTGAGCCGTGTCGCCACAAATGAGACGGGCGTTTGCAGGGTCTCTGCGGGCTGCATGTTTCTGACTGTTATATACCAAAGGGAAACCGTATAAAGCATGTAAAGTAGCAGGCCCGCCATATCTCCTATGCTTGTCACTCGTTGTATCCAGTCGAACTGGGACAGACATGCCTTCAGCTCCAGGAGATAGAGGTTGATGCCGAGGAATAGAAGCGCGGCCCATTGCAGCCTTTCCATGAGGGCAAAAGGATGATACCTTTGCGCTGTCTGGCGTGTCACTATGTGGACTATGACGCACCATGCAACAAAGACAAGTCCTGCCATGCCTAATGTCTGATATATGTCGAGCTGAAAGGCAGCGTCGTCCTCTGAAAACGGTTTGACAGGAGCGCCGACGATGATGACCAGGGCCAGCATGAGATTTATTATCTGATTGTACGGCATGGAGTCAAGAATAGCATTTCCGCAATATAAATGAAAGTCAGGAGGCGATTATGGATGGAGCGCAAGTGCTGGATGCCTTGAAAACAGAGAATGTGATTGAACATTTGCATGGTCTGGAACCCAAAGCGGTCTTGACTCAGACTATGTGGGGCATTCCGTTTTTCTGGAGCATACTGTGTGTGTTGGCCTGTCTTGGGCTTTTGTTCTTTCGCATGTATCGCACCGCAAGCGTGCTGGTGAGCCTGCTCATTTTGTGGTTTGGCGTCTATTATACGCTGCCGGATACGAGCCAGCCCATTACACTTTCTGATATAGCTGGTTTTGTGGGCGTGTGCGTGGTGGTCATAGCGCTCAATGCCTATGTCTTTTTTGTAAAGGGAGACTGATGCGGGAGCAGCTTTTAGACATATACCAAAGGCTTTTTGAGCATTTCGGGCCGCAGGACTGGTGGCCGGGGGAGACGCCATTTGAGGTCTGTGTCGGTGCCATTCTAACACAAAATACCAGCTGGCAAAATGTAAAAAAGGCCATTGATAATCTCAAGCAGGCCGAACTGTTAAGTGTGCATGGCCTTTTTCAAATGGAAGAGGCCCTGCTTGCAAACCTGATTCGGCCTGCCGGTTACTACAACATCAAGGCTGATCGGCTGAAGGCCTTTATAAATTTCCTGATGCATGAGTTTCGAGGCGACCTTGATGTCATGTTTCAGACACCCCTTGAGGAAATAAGACAACAGCTCCTTTCCATTCGAGGGATAGGCCCTGAAACAGCAGATAGCATTCTACTCTATGCCGGGGGGCTTCCCACCTTTGTGGTGGATGCCTACACTATGAGGGCGCTCTCCAGACATGGTTTGATCTTCGAGGATGCTACATATGAGGATGTGCGGGGCATGTTTATGGATAATCTGCCGCCTGATGTGCAATTATATAATGAATTCCATGCGTTATTGGTGGCGCTGGGGAAACGCTATTGCAAGAAGCCGCGGCCTCTGTGTAGCGATTGTCCGCTTTTTGAGAAATAGTCTTTCTATTGTCCCGAAATTCGGGATTTAATCTAAAGAACAAAAAAAGACCCTATGAGACTTCTTTGGCGGCAGCGGGGGGCATTTGTTCCATGCGTCGCATAACTGCCCTCCATGGCAGTATGCGCCGCCGGCGCCCTCGTGGCGCCTA